>Ga0194125_10004022_pt1 | contig 23268 bp, 24 predicted proteins | sample TA2KigC250mmetaG_FD_148626 | JGI IMG/M metagenome (GOLD analysis project Ga0194125, IMG submission 148626) | Freshwater microbial communities from Lake Tanganyika, Tanzania - TA2015034 Kigoma Deep Cast 250m | ecosystem: Environmental > Aquatic > Freshwater > Lake | place: Tanzania: Lake... | reverse complement strand
ATAACAATGATTATACCAATTGTACATTTTCGACTTTCATGGAGAGAATATAACATATTTTAGGGTTTGAATAAAGAAAAAATCATTTAAATTCATATAATGTGCCAATACAAGACTTGGTATTTTATGGTAATATGGATAAAAAAGGAAATTGGTATAATATGGGGAAATTGTCCGATTCTGTTAAAGAGACTCTTCCGGAGTTTCAGGATTTACTGGGCCATAAAAATCTCCAGACTACGATGATTTATACCCATGTGGCAACAAAAAACATCCTTGGTGTCCGGAGCCCTCTCGATAAATAATACAGGGAAGAAGATTCCCGCTTTCATTATGTTATTCTAAATCTATGCCAGAATTCCTCTACATACACATCCCTTTCTGCATAAGAAAATGCCTGTATTGCGACTTCTTCTCTGTACCATATGATGAATCACTTGCGAAAGCGTATATTGATACACTATGCAAAGAACTCATTCTCAAAAAAGACTATGCAAAATCATTGAAATCTATTTACATAGGAGGTGGCACGCCTTCTCTTCTTCCTGATGAATGTTTCATACAACTATTTCGATGCTTCAGAGATAATTTTCATTTATCATCTTCTCCCGAAATAACAGTTGAGGCAAATCCCGGGACAGTAAATGAATCTACGATCACTACATTGCTTTCCCTCAGTGTGAACAGGCTGAGTATAGGAATACAATCATTTCACAATGATGAACTCAGAACATTGGGGAGAATTCACACATCAGATAATGCGTTACAAACAGTTGAATTGACAAGAAGAGCTGGTATGGGTAACTTTTCTATAGATTTAATATACGGAATCCCCGGACAGACAATGGATTCATGGCATCAATCCATCTCAGAAACGATCAGATTATCACCAACTCATATCTCCACGTATGAACTGACACTTGAAGAAAAAACACCATTGTATGAATTAATACAATCCGATGAAATTAATCCCCCCTCACCCCCCTTTATCAAAGGGGGGACGTGGGGATTTTCTAATAAAATAAGGATGCCTGATGAAGAGCTCATACTCGAAATGTATAACCATGCAATAGATTTTTTGACTGCATGTGGCTATGAACATTATGAAGTATCCAACTTTACATTGCCAGGATTCAGATGTATGCACAACCTTAATTACTGGGATAGAGGGGAATACATCGGGGTTGGTGCAGGAGCTCACTCTTTTGTCAGCGGGCTGCGTTCAATAAATTCTGAAGATGTAAACAACTATATTGAACATCTGAATAATGGTACTATCCCGGAGAGCGAATCAACTAAACTCACCACTTTGGACACTGTTAAAGAATTCATATTCCTGGGATTGAGGAAGACGGAAGGAATAATCATTAATAAACTACCCCCCTTCATTCCCCCTTTGGCAAGGTGGGATAGAGGGGGGTGTTACAGTCTTCTTAATGCATGCAGTGAATTAGTTGATGATGGTTATCTTGAAATTGAAAACGGTAATCTCAGGCTTACAAAGAAAGGGCTGGTTATATCAAACACAGTTATAGTAAAGCTGTTTGAGAGATTAATGTGAGAGTTTACGCAAATGTAGTATAGAGTGTGGTGTCCTAAAAAAACTATACTCTACTGTCATACCTGCCCCGTATAATGGTACGGGATAAACTCCAGCAGGAATCCAGACAAATAAAGACTGGATGCCGTATCAAGTACGGCATGACAAGATAAATAAATGTACAGAACTGTCAGGGATAATACAAGAGTATCATAAGGAGAATAAACATGAACAGAGAACAGGATCTTAAAACAACACTTTTTCAATCAATGATTCTTTATGTGAGAGAAAACTATAAAGATTCCATAGACAACGCATATGAATATTTCTGGGAGGATAACTATCCAGAAGATTTTCTCAGAGGCACTGCTCTTGATATCGCCTTTATGAATTTTGAGGACTGGCTTATTTTTGATTATAAAGTCAACAATGATAAAGAGACATTCATTGACATCTACTGCAAATGCAATAAAGAGTTAAAAGATGATGAATCAGCACTGCTCAATAAAATAAGAGGGACTGTATTGAGTCTTTATGAAGTTATTTCTGTTTCTCACGAAGAGGAAATTCATCTTAAGGATTTGCTCCTGGGTGGAGATTTCATTGTGAGCAATAAGAATTTAGCAGGCGGGATAAAAAAGGGTGACCTATTTGCAACAAGGCTTTTAACCCTCGATGGTAACACAGTGATAAGCAATTGTATTTATCCATATACTGGAGGATATAAAAATACAATTATTGAATATATAGACAACCAGTTTCAACGTTACACAAAAAATGAGAATCCACAGTCTACCATGAAAAGTTTTCTAAAAGATTATGGTGATGTTTTTAATATTCTTTGGATAGATAATATTCGTATCCCGCTTCAGAAAAAAGAATAAAAAGTGTTAAAAGCAGTTGAGACCCGACTTTATAAATTTTTGAACGTAAGTCCTTGAAAAATAAAGAAAGTGGTATTCATTTTCGCCAATACATCTTTTCTGCTCTACGAGTCATCGACCCTTATTGCCTTTATTGCAAACGCTGTTAGAGCTGTTTTTGTCTCGTCATCTATCTTTTTTGTCACTTTATGAGAGATAACTTTGTCATCTTTATCTGTAAGAGTAATAAGCTTGACCCTGTTTATCGTAAGAAGAAAAAATCTTGAGCAAGAAGATGGTCGGGCAAGGAATAATCTCTTCCCAAAATCAACAAGTTGTCCTTATTTAGAGTCTGGTCTGTGTATAAAGTACCATGAAAGGTTAAAAGGACGTCATTCCAGCAAGCGAAGCGATCCGGGAATCCTTCTGAGAAGCCATCGGAAAGATTCCGGACAAGCCGGAATGACAAATAAACGGCAAAATATCGACTTTATGGACAGACTCTACTTAACTGCTAAAATCTGAATCCGAAGTTTGCTGTTAGGGTATAGCCATCAAGATGACTTCTTAAAATCTTAAAATCGGCCTTGTCTGTAAAAAGATATTTTCCTTCTATACCGATGAAGGTAGCAGATGAAACATTGAAGTTTGCACCAAGCGAGATATGGCTACCGAAAATAGTGTCACGGGCATCGGTAACAATGCTGTTAATTTTACCGTGAAACTTTACGAAATACACTCCTATACCACATCCAGCTAAGAACTCCACCATTTTCAATGGATATACAGCCTTTGCGGTCAAAAAAATTGGAATTCCCTTTATGTCGTTTCCATATGTCTTATTTACGCCATCGTGAAAATATCCCGTTCCTCCCTCAAGTATAAGATTTGGGTGAAGGTAGTAACCATATACTGCTTCACTGATGAATCCTTTACGAAAATCTGCATCTCTAACACCACCCGTAAAAGTATAAATCCCTGGCTTCAGCATGACATAGTTTTTCTTCTCCTCACCGGGGGACAAGTTCGGTATAAGAAATATTATGATAATACTGCAAATGAGAGCTATCTTTTTCATGTCTTTAAATTAATGCTTGCATTATACATTTTTCAAGAATCCTGTCAAGACATTTAAAATAGTATAAATAGTATTGGGACAATAGTATTGGTGACAATTAGAGATCCATTATGGTGTCAGACTTGACTATTGAAATTTAGGCTTTAGGGGACTGTCAATTAAATAATAGAAAGTGGAAGCTGACAAGCAAAAAAGCTATCAAGCCGGTAAGCCGACAAGCTGGTTAGCAGTCTTAAAGACACTCCCTATTGACTAATGAACTCATTGATAGAGTATCATGTTAAGATGATTACACCTTTTTCGACAACAGGCATTGGAAGTCTTCCGCATAAAGACCCTGAAGAGGCATGCAGGCTTGTGCTTGAGACATTTGACATCCCCTTCTGGCCTCAACTTCCAAAATTATCATTCCATGAATCAATGATATCTCAGTTCTCTGAAGGCATACCATTTATAAAGACTGATGATCATAGAGAAAGTACATGGGTAGAAAGAAACGGAAGCGATGCACTGACACGTTTCTATGAAAACTATTCAGAAGAGCTAAAAGTTTCTATCTCCGAGGACTATGCAAAAGGTCTTCACACATTTATACGTCTCATAAAAAATAAGAGATTCACATCTCTTAAGGGGCAGGTTACCGGTCCGTTGACCTTTACCCTTGGACTCAAGGACTTTGAGGGCAAGCCAATCTATTTTGATGAAGAACTCCGCGAAATATCACTTATGGTTCTTAAGGCAAAAATCAGGTGGCAGATAGAGATTTTGAAACCTTATGCTGAGAAAATCATTCTCTTTGTTGATGAACCCATCCTCTCTGCTCTTGGAAGCACAAGTTATCTCGGCGTTGATCCGGAAGAAGCACTGAGACTGCTAAAGGAAACAACAGATGCTATTAAGCATTCTGGAGGTATTCCCGGAATCCATTGTTGCAGTAAGGCCGACTGGTCTTTGGTTATCAAGAGTGGGATAACAATTATCAGCTTTGACGCCTATGGATATACCGACACAATCTCAATGTATCCGGAAGAGTTCACCCAATTTTTTCGGAGTGGTGGATACCTTGCATGGGGAATTGTGCCCACAAGCGAGTCTATAACAGAAGAAAATCTTGATTCGATCAGAAAACGTTTAGACATGAGCATAGAGAAATTATCTGCACTTTTACCTGGAGATCTTTTACGCTCTAAAATACTCCTTACACCTTCATGCGGTACAGGATCAATGAATGTTGAGGATGCGTTGAAGGTGTTCACACTTCTTAAACAACTTAAGGAGACAGTTTCATAATGGGTGATACGGTGAAGAAGGGTGTCTTCATATCCTTTGAAGGAATCGAAGGTTCGGGCAAGACAATCCAGGCACTGCTCCTTTATGAATTTCTACACAAAAAAGGTTATACAGTTGTTCTCACAGAAGAGCCTGGCGGTACACAAATTGGACTAAAGATACGGGAGCTCCTGCTCTCAGTAGAACATCAGGAAATGACACCTGTTTCGGAACTCATGCTTTATAATGCGTCACGTGCACAACTTATAAAGGAGGTTATCCGTCCCGCAATAAAAAAAGGTGCTATAGTGATCACAGACAGGTTTAATGATTCAACTGTTGCGTACCAGGGTTATGGAAGAGGAATAGATTTAAATCTTATAGATTCAATCGACAGAATAGTCACCGCAGGCTTAAAACCTGATATCACCATACTCCTTGATCTTGATGTCGAGGTTGGCATGGAGAGAAACAGAGGTATTCATAAGGCAGACAGATTAGAGCTTGAGGATAGAGTGTTTCATAAAAAGGTGAGAAATGGTTATCTTGAGATTGCAGCAAAAGAACCTGAGAGGATAAAATTAATAGATGCCTCGAAAAGTATAGAGGAAATACACGGTAAAATAGTAAATATAGTTTCCGACTTATTTTTAAAAATATGACATACAGGCAGGGCATAGCATTTTCGCTTTCCGCCTTAGGCGGACTCGGCACCCGATATACATCGGGAGACTCCGAGGTAAATTCTTTCTCCGAAAGAATTTAAAACCGCTCAAATACTTTGTCCTGCCTTTTTATTTTAATTTATGAGCAATGTACATAATGGTATCAGCCCCGATTTTATCGGGGCATTATCTCATTTGTATTACCTGAGTTAAAATGGCACTTCGGGACATTATAGGACAGGACAAAGCAGTAACTATACTGCTGAGAACGATACAGAGAGGAAGAATACCTTCATCATATCTATTTGCAGGAGAACCGGGTATAGGCAAGAAATTTACTGCCATTAATCTTGCAAAGGCATTGAATTGTCAGAGCAGAGAGCAGAGATCACAGGGCATTGAGTTAAATAATAATGAACTCACAACTCAGATAGACGCCTGTGAAGAATGTCCTTCATGCAAGAAAATTGATACTGGAAGTCACCCTGATTTTCTTTTCATCTCACCTAAAAGTGGACTGATAAGGATAGAAGAGATAAGGGCGATTGATGACGCACTTTCTTTTAAACCATTCGAGGGAAGGAAAAAGGTCGTCATAATAGATGAAGCGGATACAATGAATCCCTATGCGGCAAATGCTTTTCTTAAAACACTTGAAGAACCTCCAGAAGATAGTCTTATCATCCTTATATCATCAAGCCCTGACCGACTGCCTGACACAATACGGTCGCGGTGTTCAAAGATAAACTTTACACCTCTCCCTGTCGAGGCATGCGAAAAAGTCATAAAAACAGTTATGAGTCAAAAAGCTGGCAAGCCTGCAAGCGTGCAAGCCAAAAAATCAAAAAAACCAGTGAAAGATGACTCTCAACTTTCAACTCTTGTGAGACTTTCAATGGGAAGACCAGGTCTCGCAATCTCGGGAGATCTTATCGAAGAAAGGACATGGTTTATCCAACTGCTCCAGGGGATGCTGAATACAGAAAAAGATGGCTGGACTTCAAAAGAAGAGATGGAAAAGTGGTTTGACCTTTTACTTGTCCTCCTCCGAGATGCAGCTATACTAAAGATAACCCGGGACACAAAGAATCTCATCAACTCAGATATTAAAGACTCTGTTAAGAAGTTGAGCAGTTCGATGGATTTAAAGGGTATAATAGAAAACTATCAAAACCTGAATACCTTAAAAGTATATTTTAATTTTAATTTAAACAAATCCCTCACATGGAACTATACGGGTTCTATTTTAAGGAGATTTAAAAATGAAAAATTCTAAATTCGAAATACTAAACCCTAAACAAATTCAAAATCTCAAATTCGAATATTCAAAATGTTTCAATTTTTCTGATAATTTGTGCTTGTTTAGAATTTCGTTCTTAGGATTTAGAATTTGTCTATAAGGGGTAAATACCATGCCTGAAGTAATAGGAGTACGTTTCAAATCCTGCGGGAAGATATATAACTTCGAGGTGAACGGAGTAGAAGTACACGAAGGTGACCTTGTGGTGGTAGAGTCTGAACTTGGTCTCAGCATAGGGAACGTCATCATGGGTCGCCACACACTGGAAAACCCTGACAGAGAATTGAAAAAAGTCATTCGTAAAGCAACAGAGGAAGATCTTCAGCAGAGCCAGGAAAACAAAAAACTCGAATCAGAGGCAAGGGAGTATTCCCTTGAGAGAATAATGGCAAGAGGACTTCCGATGAAGCTTATCTGCACTGAGGTTACCCTTGACAGAAAACGAATTATCTTTTATTTCACTGCAGAAAAGAGAATAGACTTCAGGGAACTCGTAAAAGACCTCGCAGCAAAATTCAAGACAAGGATTGAAATGAGACAGATAGGGGTGAGGGATGAGGCAAAGATAGTAGGTGGTATGGGAATATGCGGGAGAGAACTCTGCTGCATGAAATTCCTGACATCATTTGAGCCTATTTCTATCAAAATGGCAAAGAAACAGGAACTTGTTTTGAACACAGGCAAGCTATCCGGAGTCTGTGGAAGGCTCATGTGCTGTCTGGGCTTTGAGTATAGTGAACTGTCTTTAGAAGATGCAGCATTGACAGAGGACAACTCCATATCAATTTCAGAAGATGAAGAAACATTTGGAATGATAGTTACCACAAGCGAATCACCTTCAGAAGCAAATGAGCCTCCTGCTCAACCCGAGACCGACTCACCATCACCTCCTCCTCAACCTGAAAAGCAAGAATATGCAGGAAAACACAGGCGCAGGAGAAGACACAGAAGAAGGTTTCGTAGAAATTGACCGGTAAGTTTTACATCACCACACCAATATATTATGTCAATGATATACCGCATATCGGCCATGCCTATACAACCGTAGCTGCTGACATCCTCGCACGATATAACAGGTTAAAAGGCAAAAAAGTATTTTTTTTAACAGGTACTGACGAACATGGACAGAAGGTCGAAAAAGCAGCACAGGAAAAGGGCATGTCACCAAAAGAACATGCTGATTTAATGGTTGAAAATTTCAAATCCCTCTGGAAAAAGCTCACTATTCACAATGATGCGTTCATACGCACTACAGATTCAGAACATGTAAAAACTGTTCAATCGCTCCTCACAAAGCTATGGGAAAAGAACGAGATAGAAAAGAGAGCCTATTCAGGATGGTACTGCATACCGGATGAGAGATTCTGGACAGAGAAGGAAGTCATAGAGGGGGAATGCCCGGAGTGCAAAAGACCTGTTGAGCACATTGCAGAGGAAAACTATTTCTTCCTAATGTCGAAGTACCAGGAAAGACTCATATACTACATTGAGGAAAATTCATCATATATCCTTCCTGAGGCAAGGAAAAACGAGGTTCTCGGATTCTTAAAAAACAACCCACTCGGCGACCTCTGCATATCACGGCCGAAGCAGAGACTCTCATGGGGCATAGTACTTCCTTTCGATGACAACTTTGTTACCTATGTCTGGTTTGATGCACTTGTAAATTACTACTCAGCAATAGACTATCTTGCAGATCCCCACATCCATCCCTCAAATCTTGACTCTCGTTTCTCCTCTCTCGGCTCTGAAGACTGGTGGCCCCCTGAGCATCACCTGATAGGAAAGGACATCCTCACCACACATGCAGTCTACTGGTCAACAATGCTTATGGCACTTGACATGCCTTTGCCAAAGAACATCTTTGCACATGGATGGTGGACTGTTGATGGGAAGAAGATGTCCAAGTCTTTTGGGAATGTTGTTGACCCAAATGAGATAGTCAATAAATATGGGACAGACGCCTTCAGGTATTTCCTTTTTAGAGAAGTCCCCTTTGGGCTTGACGGTGATTTTTCTGAACAGGCATTGATAAAGCGTATTAATAATGATCTTGCAAATGACCTTGGAAATCTTCTCAGCAGGACACTGACAATGATTGAAAAATATTGTGAAGGGAAAATCCCCCCCTGCCCCCCTTTACTAAAGGGGGGTAAGGGAGGATTACATGATATTCATGGAGAAGTAGATCTGCAAAGGGAAATTCACCTTAAACGTCTTGTAGAAGACATGAATGAGACATTTGATCTTGCCATGGAAAGATTATCATTTGGTCATGCACTTGATAAAATCTGGGAAATAATTAACGATGCGAATAAATTAATAGAAGATGAAGCTCCATGGCAACTGTGGAAGACAAAGAATATTGGTAAACTCTCAGGTGTGCTACATACCCTTGCTGAAACACTACGAATTATTGCAATTTATGTGTATCCCTTTATGCCCGATACAGGACAAAAAATCTGCCAGCAACTCGGGATTGATGAAGAAATCGGCACTGCGATACACATCGCATGGGGTGGGCTGAAGCCTGAGCAGAAAATAAGAAAAGGTGCTCACCTATTCCCAAGAATAGAAAAAATATAACGCCAACACCTTTTAATGCATTCTCCACCACATAGGTTTACAATGAGAATCTCTTAATTCTATTGTCTTTTCATTTTCTGTAAATTTTATTTTTCTTGCGCTGATATAATCTGTGACTGCTCAGGCGTAAGATTGCTCCCTGCACCATAGCATGTTCCTGTTTGAGACTCATAATTTTTAAATAAAATTGCAACGACAAAATTGCATATTATCCTTGAAATTTTGTTGGTTTTGGTGTATCTTTTATCTAAACGTATGTGGATAAAAAACTCATCTTTTAAGGAAGGAGGTGAAGAGAAATGAAAAGAATAATACTTTTCGCACTGGCAGCGCTATTATTATTCTCTTTTGGTTGCGCCACAAAGGATTATGTGAAACAGCAGATTGACCCATTGGTTGACAGAATCAGTAAGCTTGAGGCAAGGGTTACAGCAATTGAATCAAAGGTTGCAGCCGTTGAGGGCAAGGCTGATGCAGCTCAGAAAGCTGCAGCTGAGGCTAAAGCAATCGCTGAGGAAGCTAAGAAGATTGCAAAGGAATGCTGCGATAAAGCTGAGGCTGCTGCAAAGAGGGCTGAGGCTGCTGCAGCGCGCGCTGATGCTGCTGCAAAGAAGGCTGAAGATGCAGCTGCAAAGTGCGTAAAAGCCTTTGAACTAAAGCAAAAGAAATAGTTTTTTATCAGGTTATCGGGCCCAAAAAATTTTCTATGATAATTTTTTGGGCCTTGCTTTCACTTAATTCGAAATCTCAACTGGAATTCCACTTTTCTCATTGATGGCACGATATACCTTTTCGTTGTTTACCTTTTTCAGAAGATTCTTTTTCCTCAGTAGAGTTACTGCCTCATTGAAATAATTTAAATTCATAAAGTCATCTTTGTGCACTTCGGCATATACTTTACTATTTCTGATACCCACCTTTATAGGCTGTCGAGTAATGGTTACCTTAGCACCTTTCGGTACTAATTGGAAAAGCTTCGGGATATCCTCTGGATACAATCGTATACACCCATGACTCACTCTTCTTCCTACACCCCATGGCTTGTTTGTCCCATGGATGAGAATACTACTCAATGAAAGCCTTAACGCATGAGAACCGAGGGGATTATCTGGTCCGGGTAGCACCACCTTTGGTAATTCTGGTTTTTCTTTCTTGATGGACTCTGGGACATGCCAGCTTGGTTTCACTAATTTTTCTATTACCCTGAATTTCCCTGTAGGTGTATCAGTGCCTTCATCACCTATCCCGATGGGGAATGTTCTTACCAGTAATGATTCCTTTTGTTTGAAAAAGTAATAAAGCCTCATTTCTGAGAGATTTATCACAATGCCGTCATAAGATATTACTTCTGGGATGACCCATGATTTAGGAATCTTCACAGATACACCGGTTCCGGGGACAAAAGGATCAAGTCCAGGATTTGCATCAACAATTTCATAGTAGCCAAGATCGAAATCTCTCGCAATCTCAATTAAAGACTCTCCTTCTTTAACCTTGTATGTTTTAATAGATCCAATTACTGTGCTCTCTTTGCTGTAAGAGTATACCTCGGCACCAGAAGATGAGACCATGAAAACAAAAATTAAAAATGTAAATAAAAAAAGTATCCTGATTCCTGAAATCATCATTATAAATTTTTGTTTCTGTAAAACCTTATTTAAATATCTCTCCTGTCTCCTTATACCAGAACAACAGGTCAAGGTTAGAAACAGGTATATCGATCTGCTTTGCAAACTTTACCATATTTTTCTCTATTTGCAAATACTTTGCCCTGCTCATTGATTGTGGAATTTCTTTTATTATTCCGAGTTGTTTTAAATTTTTAAGTATATGTCTGTCAAGGATTGCGATTTTCTCCCCGAATCCTATGTTTCTCAGGAAATGACTTGCCTCTTTATACCCCAGGCCGATTACGTTCTTCACTAACCATTCCCTGCATTTGCACATATCTCTGAATTGGCTCAGTGCAGGTTTTATGCACACTGTTCCATTATTCATGAAGAATTTTCTCGCTCTGACAATATATTCTGATTTTTTATTGTGAAATCTCACGCCACGTAATCTTTTTCGGATTTGTTGAGCATCTCCTTTTAACAATATGCCCTTTTCTCTCAGTCTCCCGATAGCATTCCAGCAGGCTTTTGCATGAGATTGTGGGGTGAGAATACAGAAAGCCAGTTCCGCGAAAATCTCCTCATCATTTTTCTCCGACCACATTTTTTTAAATTCTTTTAACCTTGAGCATATTCCCTGACTTTTTGAACTATACATCCTTTTTATGTGATCAAATGTATTCATTGCACTTTCAGGGATCCTGCCTGTTTCTTCATTCATTTCTTTTATCTTTATTTTTTAGACTCTGGTAAAAATCCTTCCCAATACATTTCTCGGCGTATTTGCACCATTGTACGCATGATTCTACATCATTATATACAGTAAATCCGCATATATTACACGTTACTTTCAAATCAGTAGAGAAAATCTCTACTTCCTTGCCGCATTCCGGACATCTCTTTATTTCAAGTGTAGGAGTTTGTATATTAGCTGCTCCCGGACATTTCTCAAACATTTCACTATTCCTTTTTTTATGTTTAATTATTCTTTAATTATACAATTTCATGTACTATCTTTGGAATCCGGGGGAAAATTATATGTTTTATTTAAAATTGTTTACAAAAAATTTTATTTATGCTATTTTCTTACCATGGGTTCATTGCTTAATGAAAACCCCACAAGGGAAAGGATAATACTCCTCCTTAAAAAGAGCAACCCCCTGTCTATTGATGATCTGAGCAAACAGCTCAATATAACTCCAATGGGGATAAGGCAACACCTCTTATTCCTTGAAAGAAAAGGCATAGTAGACTTTGTGATAAAAAGGCAGGGTGTAGGCAGGCCAGCATTCCTTTACAAGCTTACTGATAAGGCAGATGAGCTTTTCCCAAAGGCATATCACAAGTTTATCGTAAGTGCTTTTAAAGACATCGAAAAGAATGACGGCCTGAACAAGATTGATGATATATTCAAGTGGCGAAAAGAAAGACTCTTAAAGGAACATAAAGAATCCCTCTCTGATAAAAAAAGCCTTCATGACAAGGTCTACGGGTTCAAGAACATTCTTGAGTCAGAAGGATATCTTGTTGACCTTGATGACAATGACAGCCATTATAAGTTAAAACAATTTAACTGCCCTATCGCGAAGGTTGCTTCTGAATTCAAAGAGGCATGCAGATACGAGTTGCAGATGTATAGAGATCTTCTCAAAAAGGAAGTGACTCGCCCCCAATGCATGTCCGAGGGAGACCTTTCCTGCACCTATGTCATACCAAAGGCTCAGTAAGCCTGTCCTTTCATAGAAGAAATGTTCAGAAATGGTGAGATAGAAGGTCTTGTTATTAAGGAGTTTAACGTGTATCCCGACAGTCGTGGCTGGCTTTCTGAACTCTTTAGAAAGGATGAATTATCAGAAAGTTTTGTGCCGCAGATGGGCTATATCTCCATTACACACCCGAACATCGTCAGAGGGCCTCACGAACATCGGAAGCAGACAGATTATTTCTGCTTTTTAGGGAAATTTAAGCTCTATCTCTGGGATAATCGCAAAGAATCCGTTACCTATCAGAATAAAAAAATTATTCACATATCGGACAGGCTTATCGTCATTGTGCCTCCAGGTGTTGTTCATGCATATAAAAATGTGGGAGAGCGTGAAGGAATGGTATTCAACTTTCCTGACAGGCTCTATGCAGGCTGGGGGAGGAAAGAGAAAGTAGATGAGATAAGATATGAGGGTGACTTTGAAAGTCCATTCAAGATTGAATAGTACGAATAGGAAATTGCCCTTTCACTCATTCTCGGTCGTATCGACCTCCGAGGTGAATTCTGTCAAAGACAGAATTCAAAACCGTTCAATGGTAATCTCCTATTCGTTAATTTATTTTAAGCGTTAAGGTTTGATGAAAGAATGAAACTATTGATCACAGGTGGTTGCGGGTTTATCGGCTCTAATTTCATCAGACATATAGTAGAGAAATATCCTGACTATACAATTGTAAATCTTGATGCCCTCACCTATGCAGGAAATCCTGAGAATCTCAGAGATATAGAAAATAGTCCTCGTTATAGGTTTACACATGGAAGGATTGAAGACTCTGACACAGTCAGGAAATTAATGAAAGAAGCAGATTGTGTCGTAAATTTTGCTGCAGAAAGCCATGTGGACAGGTCAATACTTGACGCCCAGCCATTTCTCATGACAAATATTATGGGGACTCATGTTCTCCTCGAGGTTGCGAAAGAGTCAGGTATAAAAAGGTTTATCCATATCTCAACAGATGAGGTATATGGAACTCTTCCGCCTCAGTCCGCCTCAGGCGGAGATGAGAGCGAAAAGTTCTCCGAAGAAAGCCCCCTCAAACCCAATTCACCTTATGCAGCTTCCAAGGCATCAGGGGATCTGCTTGTTCGTGCATATTATGAGACGTATAGATTACCTGTGATTATTGTAAGACCATCCAATAATTACGGGCCTTATCAATTTCCTGAGAAGTTTATTCCCCTTATGATTACTAACCTTTTGCAGGGCGAGCCAATCCCGATTTACGGTAAAGGAGAAAACGTGAGAGACTGGATCTATGTTGAAGACAATTGCAAAGCAATAGATATCATCTTACACAAAGGGACAATAGGAGAGGCTTATAACGTTGGCGGAGATGGTGAAATGAAGAATATTGCTCTTGCCAGGAATGTGCTCAGTATGATGGGAAAAGACGTAAGCTCTATCAAATTTGTACAGGACAGGCCTGGACATGATTACAGGTATGCCCTCGATAATTCAAAGATAGAAACTAAACTCGGCTGGAATCCATCAGTGAAAATAGAAGAAGGGCTTCAGAACACAATCCAGTGGTATAAAGAAAACGAGTGGTGGTGGCAGCCACTAAAAGAGAGATTATCAGCAGAGAGTAAAGGATTCTGGGAAAAATGAAGATACTTCTCACGGGCTCAAAAGGTATGCTCGCACAGGATCTGATACCTGTATTGAAAGAAAGTCATGAAGTCTTTGCACCTCCTGAAGAGGAACTCGATATCACAAAGAGAGATGTTTTATATAACTCCCTGAATACTACACTACCTGATTTTGTTGTCAACTGTGCTGCCTATACAAATGTGGATAAGGCAGAGGAGGAAAGGGAAAAAGCTTTTCTCGTCAACGGTATTGGCGTTCAAAATCTTGCCTTAGTCTGTGCTGATGCGGGAACACCTCTCTGCCATATAAGCACCGACTATGTATTTGATGGCGAAAACAACAAACCGTACACACCCTTTGACAATACTCATCCTATAAATACGTACGGCGAATCAAAACTCGCAGGGGAGAAATACATCCAGTGGATCTTAAAGAAGTTCTCTATTATAAGAACAAGCTGGCTTTATGGGATAAGAGGAAGTAATTTTGTTTTGACTATTCTCAGGCTTGCAAAGGAACAGTCAACAATAAGAGTTGTCAATGACCAGGTTGGCTCTCCAACATCAACTGTTACCCTTTCAAGTGGTATAAAAAAAGTTATAGAAAGTGGTGCTTATGGAATTTACCATATCACTGATGAGACAGATGGCGGCATAAGCTGGTTTGACTTTGCAAAGGAGATTATCAGAATTTCAGGACTCAAAACTGAGGTAATTCCTATCACAACAGAAGAGTATCCGAGACCAGCAAAAAGGCCGAGATATTCTGTGCTCGATATGGAGATGACAAGGCTCGCAATTGGATTCAAACCAGTTGACTGGAAGGTTGCATTAACCAAATTACTATAATTGAAATCCGGTTAAATCTTGACTTTAGAGACATCTGGTTTTTATTATCTTTTTATCGGGGCGTAGCGCAGCCTGGTAGCGCACACGGTTCGGGACCGTGGTGTCGAAGGTTCAAATCCTTTCGCCCCGACCAGAAATCTCTCACATAAACAATAAGTTATTACTTTAAACCCCCTTAAAAGTTGGTGCGCAACTAATTCACAAAAAGGATTTAAGGTTAAGCCTTCATAAGAAACCTTGCAAGGCTCTGCGCAAAGGCTTATTACACTCAGAGAGAAGAGATGGAATTCCCGCTTTTAAACAGTACTTAATTTATTGTAAGATATGTACGGTATTTATCTATGAAAGAGAGACGGCGCATTAAAAGAATAAAATATCATGGACTCATCGATTTTTCTGTAAGCGTTCTTGAATTTAAGGAACTGAAAAGATTAAATCTGAACGGAACAGGCATAGATATCAATGATGCAGGGATAGGTATCCATGTAGATTATCCTTTGGAGTCTGGCCATGTGCTCAGATTCAACGGCATAGGACAAAAGGCAGGCATTGTAAAATGGAGCATGAAGTTTGGAAATACATATAGGATTGGGATAATATTTGTACAAAAAGCGGTGAGTTGTACACCTCCGGCGATAGCTGGGTAAACTAACTAAACTAATCCCTATACGTTTCGTATATCTCCTCAAACTGCTTATGGAGGTTCTTGAATGCCTGAAGTATCTCAGGGTAAAAGTGCTCGGGCATCGTCCTTCCATCACCTTCTGTAATTATCTTGAATGTCTTTTCATGGTCAAAGGGGGGCTTGTAGGGTCTTTTGCTTCTCAAGGCATCATACTGGTCGGCTATATTCATAATCCTTCCTTCGATAGGTATCTCCTCTCCTTTAAGCCCTTTTGGATAACCACTTCCATCCCATCTTTCATGATGGGTAAGGGCAATCCTTTCCGACATCTGAATTATATTCGATGAAGAGCCTTGAAGAATCCTGCCACCAATTATAGTATGGGTCTTCATCAATGAAAATTCCTCTGGATTTAATTTTGCGGGTTTTAGCAATATATCCGAAGGGATTCCAACCTTTCCTATGTCATGCATGGGGCTTGCATAAAAGAGTATTTCAGACTCTCCCTCTGGCCATCCAAGATTTTTAGCCATAAGAGAGCAGTAATAACTGATACGCTTGATATGAGATGCTGTATCCTCATCTTTGTATTCGGCAACAACCGTGAGCCTGTGAATGCTGTCAATATATCCTTCCTTTATTCTTTTCTGTGATTCCCCGAGTTGCTTATTAGATTCTTCAAGCTGTTTATTTGATCTGTTTAACTCATGAATTGCAAGCCTCAGTTGCTCTGTCCTTTTATCTACCTCTGCCTCGAGGAGTTCATTGTGTTGCTTTAGAAAATCCTCAAACTCTTTTACTCTCAAAAGGTTTTTTGCCCTTACCATAAGCTCTGTACTGTCAACAGGCTTTGTGAGAAAATCGTTTGCCCCAACGTCAAGGCCTTTAATCCTCGAATCCCTATCTCCAAGTGCAGTAACCATTACGACAGGGATATGCTGAGTTGAAGGGCATTCTTTAAGCCTTCTGCATACCTCATATCCATCCATCTCAGGCATCATAATGTCAAGGAAGATTAAATCAGGAGATATCTCTTTTGTTTTTTCCAATGCCTCAAGCCCGTTTTTCGCTGTCTCAAAGACATAGCCATAATTTGTGAGTATACCACCCATAAGTTTGAGATTTTTTTCTTCATCATCAACAACGAGGATTTTTGGCTTTTTCTTTGTTCCACCTAATTGTGCTTGACTCATCAAAGGTACTTCCTCACAACCTCAAGAAACTCGTCCAATTTAATCGGTTTTGCAATATATTTAACAAATCCCTCGCTTAAAAATCTCTCCCTGTCTCCCTTCATTGCATAGGATGTAAGTGCAATAACAGGGATGTTCTTAGTCTCCGGGTTTTCTTTTAGAATCCTTGTTGCTGTACCTCCATCCATAACAGGCATCTGTATGTCCATAAGAATCAAGTCAGGCTTCTGATATTTCGCAAGCCTTACACCTTCCTCTCCATCTCTTGCCTCAATGGTTTCATAGCCTTGGGAGTTAAGCAAGGAGCGAAAAAGCTTCAGATTTTTCTCGTTATCTTCAACTATGAGTATCTTCATAAGTATTTAGTGAATAGTGAACAGTGAATAGTTAAAGGCATTTAATCAGCCCTGTTATCATTTTGTTAAGTTCATTAATGTTAGCCTGCACATCTTTGCTTTGCTCATTTTTAGAATAGTCTAACTTTTCAGAAAGAATAATCTGTGTTTCCAGTTCTGCTAATGAACCGAGAGTAGTATACAAGAATTGCTTATATTCTTTATTATGTCTTCTCATGAAACCTTCAGCTATATTTGAAGAAATTGATACAGCAGACCTTCTCATCTGACTAACAATACCGTATGTTTCTTTAGAGGGGAAAGAATCTGTTATTTGGTAAACCAATTTTGCTAATTCTATTCCTCTCTGCCAAATTTTTAAGTCCTTGAAATTCTTTATCTTATTTTCCATTTTTAGTATTCACTGTTCACTAAATACTATTCACTGTCTTACTGGAATTACAAAGGTAAACTTACTCCCTTTACCCACCTCACTTTCAACCCATATCCTGCCTTTGTGTAATTCAATAATTCTCTTACACAGGGCAAGGCCAAGACCTGTTCCTTCGTATTTCTTGTTTAAGGCGTATTCAAGCTGCTGGAATGGCTGGAAGATTTTATCAAAGTCCTCAGGCTTTATGCCGATACCAGTGTCTTCGACAGTAATTTCGATCATATCGAAATCAAGTTCGGAGTCATCAGTTTGGAGTTCGGAGTTATTTTCAGTCATAGCCACTCTCCTTGTTTTTTAAAGACTTCATCAATCCGTTCAGCATTCTCGATAACTCTAAACAAAATCCCCGTGATTGATTCTTATCATCGTTGTTGATAAATTTTTGCCTGAAAGATATTTCAGTAATTGCAACACATTCTCTTACAGACCTTCTCGCTATTTTAAGAAACTGATTAAACTCAGACCTGCTGCCTCCACTGCCCTCTGCAATATTTAAGCAGATTGAAGCTGAGGCTCTTCTGAATTGGTCTGTTAAAGAAAATACTTCTGTCTTAGGGAAATCTCTTGTAATTTTATACACAAAATCCACATACACCAGAGATTTTTGGTAGACCTTCAAGTTTTCAAAATCAAATCTTTCTTCATTCATCTCTTTTACTCCTAACTCCCAACTCTGAACTCCTAACTCTCCGTGCGGTAACCCGCACGGAGCCTCCATCAGGGGTAAACTTCATGGCATTGCTCAGCAGATTCGCAATCACCTGTTTTATCTTTCTTTCATCTGCCTCAATTAGTTCAACATCAGGGGCAACCTCAGTCGTAAGCTTTATCCTATGCTTCATAGCCTTTTCTTTAAACAGAATAAAACTCCTTTCGATGAGGTCTTTTACATTAAACTCGCTGAGTTTGAGTTCTATCTTTCCTGCCTCAACCTTTGATAAATCAAGGATGTCGTTTATGAGAGACAGTAGAAGGACTCCACTTTCTCTTATGTCACCTAGATACTCAAGTTGTTGCTCAGTAAGTTTACCTGTCATACCCTGAGACATCATATCTGAAAAGCCGATAATTGAGTTAAGAGGTGTCCGTAGCTCATGGCTCATATTGGCAAGGAATTCCGACTTTGCCCTTGTTGCTGCTTCTGCCTGAAATCTTGCAGCCTCTGCCTCCTTTTTTTGTAGTGCGAGTTCTTCTGCCTTTTCTTTAAGACTGGTATTTGCAATTCTCAGTGATTCTTCTGCCAGTTTGCGAGCTTTTTCCTGTCTATCTCTCTGCAATCTTGCATTCAGTATGGGTGCTATGATATCACCTAAGGACTCTAATATTTGAACATCTTTCTCTGTATAGTCTGTCTCTTTATTTGCAAATTGGATAAGTCCGATAACTTCTCCTTGATAGATGATAGGCATAGAGATATGTTTGAATATGGCTACATGTCCTTTAGGGGTAAGTGTTGAGACCTTATTCGTGTAATTTGTTTTTTTCTCTCTAATAGCCCGTGGCCAGGAGCTATCTCTCCATGTATCCCTTGGGAACACAAATTTCTTGTCAGGAACCTGACACTTATCCCAAATATGCCTCGACATAGATGGAACGACGAGGGCTTCATCTTCATCAATATAACCAATGACGCCGTATTTGCTCTCCATAACCTCCAGAACAATATCCAAAACATCATTGTACATTTCTTCATCTGTAGTGGCAGTAAGAAAAACATTGGCAATCTTGTTCCTGACAGACAATTCGCTATTGGACTGACGCAATCCCTCCGCCGTCTGCTCCAGTTCCGCCGTGCGTTCCTTTATCGTTTCTTCAAGGTTCTTATGATATCGGCTTAATTCTTCCTCTATCCGTTTGCGCTCGGTGATATCCTGAACCATGGAAAGTACGCCTATTACCGAACCATCGGGTTCCTTTAGCGGTGTGTTGGTCCAGTAGCAAGTAATAATGCGCCCATCTTTGGTTATATTCTCATTTTCACTGTGGGCGGTGATATTTCCTTCAAGCAGGCGATGCCAGATGGCATCTATGTGTGGCTGAGCATCTCTCGGTACAATAATATCGTATGGATGCTTCCCTATTGCTTCGCTTGCCGTGAATCCAAAAATATTTTCAGCAGCAGGATTCCAGGTCACTGTACGGAACTCGGGATCCCATATAATGCAGCCGATGGGCATTCGGTTAATTTGAAGTTTAAGACGTGCCTCGCTTTTTCGCAGTGCTTCTTCTGCCCGCTTGCGTGTCGTGATGTCAGTACAGGCGCCTGACATTTGATACGCCTTGCCATGCTCATCCCGGCGGCATGTTCCTATGTCACTCCACCATATATAGGAGCCCTCTTTCGTCATCACCCTGTACTCTGTGTCATAAACTGTTCCCTGCTCAAGATGCCTCTCAAGCATCTGCATGACGTGGGGACGGTCATCGGGATGAATCATTTCTTCCAAGGACTGAATTGTGCGCGGAAATTCGCCGGATTCATAGCCCAGCATAGAATCCACTATGTCCGACCACTCAAGCGCTCCAGATCGGATGTCATATTCCCATAAGGCCACTCGACCAGCCAGGGATGCTGTTACAAATCTGCTCCTCTCAAGAGCCAACTTCTCTTCCGCCCGCTTGCGCATCAATGCTTCTACAATAGCAGAGGACAAATCTTCGATAATTATCTGATCCTCCTGGGTATAGCCGTTTGTCTTGTTTCCAATCGCTATCATACCGATTACCCTTTCATTGTATTTAAGCGGAACACCAAGAAAAGATGTGATAAGAGGATGTCCCTCTGGGATTCCCCTGCTATCGGGATCAGATGCAGGATCGTTGACTATCTGGGATTTTCCTTCCTTTATGGTTCTTCCCCAGTAACTGACTACATCCATATGCTTTATGAGTTTTGCCTTATCGGATTCAGGCATTTTGCATTCTTCCCATCCTGGGTTGCTCAGCGCAAGATCATTGAAATAGCCTGTTTCATCCAATTCACCGATAAAACCAAACTTGCTGCCTGTCAATTCCTCAGCCACGGAAAGACAAGTCTCGCCCAACTCCCATTCTGTCTCACATCGCAGGGCTTCTCTGAAAATCTTGTTGATCGCTGTCAACAGTACGCTGTGTCTATGAACCTCTTCTTCAGCACGTGCGTGCTTCTCACGTATTCTCAATGCTGATATGCCGTATGCCAGATCGTTTGCCAGTTCAGTGAGCAGTTTGACTTCGTCATCATGAAATGCATCAGGTTCTCCTGCGCAGATAATAAGTGCGCCGATACTGTCAGAATTGATAATAAGAGGCAGCCCGATAACAGATGTATAGCCGCGCTTCAGTGCATCCTCGCGCCATGGGGCAAGTGCAGGGTCAGCTATAACATTATTAAAGATTGCAGGCTTGCGTGTACGGATCGCAGTTCCTGAAGGTCCCCTTCCGTATTCTGTATCAGCCCAGGTGACATGTATATTTTCGAGGAATCCCTCATCATATCCTGCATATGCAACAGGACGCACAGTCTTCTTTTCATCATGCTCTGCATATCCAACCCATACCAGTCTGTACTCGCCGATAGTGACAATGATTTTGCATATCTCATTCAGCAATGTTTGCTCTTCAGTAATATGCACCAATGCCTGGTTGCATTCACTGATTGTCCTGAGCGCACGGTTGACCCTTCGAAGTTCCTCTTCCGACCTTTTGCGTTCTGTGATGTCTCTGATTATATATTGATAAAACTTCTTCCCATCAATATCAATGACCCGCGAACTGACCTCAACAGGAAAAGTTGTGCCGTCTTTCCGCTGATGCTCTGTCTCAAAAACAAATCCGTTTCTTGCTTTTACTTCCTCCATCTGTTTATCAAAGAGTTTTCTTGCCTCTGGCGTGCGCAGATTATTCAGTAGTAATTGAAGGAGTTCATCTCGCTCATATCCATAGGATTGCACTGCCCGTTCATTTGCTTCAACAATCCTGTAATTGTCATCTGCCAGAAGGATAATATCGTTGGCATGCCTTGTGAGATATTCGAAGCGCTCCAGAAGCACTGAATGCTGATGCTCCATTTCATATTGCCTGCGGTAGAATTCAGCGCGCTGATGCCGCCAGATGAATCCAAGGCTTATGCCTGATCCGGCAATAAATAATGTAGCGATGAGCGCAATAATCCAAAAATATTCCTGAATGGGTGCATAAATCTCCTTAGCATCCTCCTTTGCCACCAGAAACCATGGTGTATCAGGTATTGCCCGAAGAACTGAGAGAACAGGCGTTCCCCGGTAATCTTTACTTTCGAATATTCCCTGATATCCCTGTGTTGCTACTACTGCCGGCAGATGCTGTTCTGTTACAGGAATTTTGAAAGAAAGGGCTGTGTCCTTTTTATGGCGAAGCTCATTCAGATATAAAACATCATTCCCTTCACGACGCACCAATACTGTCTCAGCAGTTTTACTCGGTGTCGGCCATGACTGGATAAGAGGATAAAGAAATTGGTAGGGATCGATCCGCAATACTATCAGACCAACAGGAATACTCTCTTTGCCATGAGGGATGAGCGGGACAAAAAGCCCAATACGGATAGCATTGCTCACTTTACTTCTGTATAGGTCAGAGAAAATAATCTTCCTGTTTTTCATTGCCTCAGCAAACAGCATTCTTGCATCAGGCCCAAACAGGTCTTTCTCGTCATGGACTGATAAACGCACGTTACCTTTTGCATCAATAAGAAGGATGTTTTGATAACCATAAAATTTCTGTATAGTTGTCAACCACTCAATTATTTCTCTTTTGTATATTGATAAGGATGGATTTCTGAGCCACTCCTGAATTTTGTCTATAATTAAATGATTATTAAAAATTACTGTTGCATCTCCGAGGCGTTCATTTCTCCAGTCTGTAATCTGTTTTACCTTTAAGTCGGCAATTGCAGTGAGCTCTTCTTGTAGTTGTTTTGTGATAAGTTGTTTCTCATGTGTGTAATAGAAGAAACCACCAGTCCATATGGATATGGACAGAATAAGGAAGATGATAATAAGATGCCAGGGATTTTTTCCTGATTTCAGTTCAGATTGCATTTTGGATATTGCCTCCCTTATGAGAATATTCGAATAAATGGGATAGCCATTTATCAAAAATTTCATCTTCTCTTTGCATTACACACCCCTGCACCCCTCTCAAGAGGGGAAAAGACCTTTTTTCTCTCGTACCCCATTCCTTGTATCTCAACTTCTTCACTTCTCAACTTCTTCACTTCTCAAAAGTCTCTTTACCAACTCCGGTAATTCCATTGTATTAATTGTTTACTTTCCAGATTAACTACTTATTTATCTTTTTCTTTTCTCATTTTTAATTATACCTAATCTGAGCGATTCATAGGTAATAAAAACATAGAAAAAATCACTTAGAGGGCGATAGAACCTTGTTATAATAGGTTTGCAAAACAACAAAAAAATATCACCCAATAAGTGAGGAAATTATGAAACAAAGAGAAAACAAAAGCAAGTGCAAAATCAGCAAAGTAGAGGTAACGGCAGATACATTGACAGGCAGAGGGGGGA
>Ga0194125_10004021_pt1 | contig 23269 bp, 21 predicted proteins | sample TA2KigC250mmetaG_FD_148626 | JGI IMG/M metagenome (GOLD analysis project Ga0194125, IMG submission 148626) | Freshwater microbial communities from Lake Tanganyika, Tanzania - TA2015034 Kigoma Deep Cast 250m | ecosystem: Environmental > Aquatic > Freshwater > Lake | place: Tanzania: Lake... | reverse complement strand
CCCCGGCGAAGAGGGCCACCGTGGCGGGCGCGGTGAGGGCGAGAAAGATGTCCCCCCCGTTTTCCACAATGACCTCAGTGCTGTCGGCCATCAGGGCGCGCCCCACCCGTTCGGCCAGGGCTCCGGCCACTGCGGCCATGGGGCCCACTCCGGCCCGGTCCCCGGCGGCGATCATGTCCCGCACCACCGGCGGGGCGTAGGGGTCTTCGGGCCAGGGCGTCAGGGTGGTGAGAAAGGCGGGGTGGGCCTGGAGGTAGTCCTCCAATTGCCGGCGCTGGGCCACCACCAGGCGGCGCACTTCGGGTGACAGGTCCCGGGCCGCCATGACCAGCAGGTCCGTCTCCTGAACCGCCACCCGGAAGCTCACCAAGCCGGGGCGGGACATGCGGGTGCGATAGGTGCGCTCCCGATAGCGTTGGGCCTGGTTCGGACGGGTCCCCACGTCTTCCTGCTCCCCCTCGGCATGGGCGCCTGCGACGGACAGGCGCCTCTTCTTTCAGCATATATCGACAAAAATCCACAATTTGCAAGGCATATCTGGGAGAACAGGAACTTTCGGCGCATCCGCCCCGGGGCGCCCCCCTCACCCCCCCAGCAGGGCGATGAGGATGACGCCGCCGGTCATCAGCACGGCGCCCGCCAGACGCGGGAAAAAGGGGCGCTCCCGGAGGTACAGCCCGCCCATGAGCACGCTGAAAAGGAGGCTCAGGCGTTTGACGGCAATGACGTAGGAGGCGGAGCCGAAGGCCAGCCCCTGGGAGACGGAGAGGCAGCTCAGGCTGAAAAATCCCCCCAGGAGCAGCCCCCATTTCCAGGAGAAGTTCAGCGGCGGACGCAGCCGGGAGCGGGCCACGGGATAGGCCAGAAGCATGCCTCCGGTGAAAAAGAAAGGATAGCACACCCCCAAAAAGAGCGGCTCGGAGTGGAGGATGGCCACCTTGTAGAGGGCCGCGGTGACGGAGAAGATGAGCGCCACCCCCAGCATGAGGCGGGCCCCGGGCTCCCGGATCAGGGCCTGGAAGGGTGCGAAAAGACCTTTCCGGCCGCTCCCCAGGCTGAGGATGTAACTGCCCCCGGTAATAAGCAGGATTCCCAGCAGGCCGAACCGATTGACGCTCTCCTTCAAGAAGATGAACCCGGTGGCGATGAGAAAGACGGGGGTGAAAGCCAAAAAGGGGATGCACAGAGAGAGGTGGCACACCCGCAACGCCCGCATGTACAGCAGGATGGCCGACACCTCCAGGGGGATCAGGGCGGCGATCACCAGCCAGAAGCTGCCCGTCAGGGGCGGGATGGCCACCAGGGGGAGGACCGCGGCCAACAGGGGCAGAGCGAACAGCAGGCGCACCAATCCCATGGCATAGGGGGAGAGGTGGGTGAAATGGCGCTTGGTGACCACGTCCGCCCCCGCATCCCCCATGGCGGCGGCCAAACCCATGATGAGCCAGAACACGGAACGTGCCCCTTGAGTGAAGGGAAATGAGTCTCTGGGGGAGGGGGCCAGGGGTCGCGGACTTCTGCCCCCTCCACTACAGCAAACTTTTAAAGACAGTTACTCATGAGCCTGGGGCTCACCCGCAAAGCATGAAAAGTTCCCCCTCCCCCTAGCCCCCTCCCACGAGGGGAGGGGGAATAAAGGAACTTTTCCCAGCAGGTTGCCGAGGAACCCTGAAAGCTGAGACCTGGGAGCTGAAAGGTAAGCCCCAGAACCCGGGACCACGGTCACCCTCCCTGCTTCATCCCTCTGTCCTGAGCCGGGCCAGGTGGTTGCTCAGCCTGACGAACTGGGACACGCTCAGGGTTTCGCCCCGCCGGCCCGGGTCGATGTCCAGGGCCGTCAGGGCCGCGAGCACCTGGTTGGCGGTCAGTCCCAAAGGTGCGGCCTGGGCCGCCAGGGTGTTTTTCAGAGTCTTGCGTCTCTGTCCGAAGGCCGTCTTCACCACCCTGAGGAACAACTCTTCATCCACCGCCTCAGGCTGGGGGCGGATGGGGGTGAAGCTCAGCACCACGGAGTCCACCTTGGGGGGCGGGAAGAAATGGCCCGGCCCGAGGCTGAAGAGACGGGCCATATTGAAGTGGTACTGCGCGGCCACGGTGAGGATGCCATAGTCCTTGACGCCCGGGGAGGCCAGCAGCCGCCGCCCCACCTCCGCCTGGAGCATGAGCACGGCCCGGGCCAGCGCCTTCTTGGCCGCCGCCAGTCTGAAGAGCAGGGGCGAGGTGATCTGGTAGGGCAGGTTCCCCACTACGAACAGCGGCCGGCCGGCCTGCCGGGCGGCCGCGGCGAAATCATAGGTCAGGGCGTCCTGACGGAGGATGCGCACCCGGGGGTGGGAGGGGAAAAGCTCGCTCTCCAAATATGCCGCCAGAGCCGGGTCGATCTCCAGGACCTCCACCCGACAGCCCAGGTCGGCCAGAGAGAAGGTGAGGGCCCCCAAGCCGCCGCCGATTTCCACCACCGGGTCCCCTGCCCCGGCCTCCAGGGCCAGGGCGATGCGCCGGGCCACCGCGGCGTGGATGAGAAAGTGCTGCCCCAGAGATTTCCGTGGTTTGAGGCCCAGCCGCTCAAGAATGCTCTTGGGAAAGCCGGCGTCGGACACCCTGAACCCTCCGGAGCCGCTGGCCGCGGTAATTCCTGATAATCCACAGGGTGATGAAATAGGCGGCCACGGCCGGGGGGATGGCGATGAGCACGCCCCCCACCTGCAAGGCCAGGCCACCCCGCCAGAGGAGGTCCAGGACCGAGGAAAGGTCCCAGGTTTCCGGCAATTTCAAGGTGTCGCCCCGGAAAAGCAGGCGCCGCCCCACCGCATAGGAGGCCAGATAAAGGGGAGGCTGGAGCAGGGGGTTGCAAAGCCAGACCCCCATGACCGCAGTGACCACGGAAACCCGCAAAAGCGGCGCCAGGGCCAGGGCCATGACGGTGTGGAAGGGAATGGTGGGGGTGAAGCCGATGAAGATGCCCAGGGCCATGCCCAGGGCCAGTTTGCGGGGATCGCCCTGGAGGCGACGCAGCTTCAGCCACCAATACCGCAGGGTGCGGCGCAGTTTCATGGCGGCGGCGGAGCGGCCGGGGAGGCCGCCTGTAGCTGGATCATGGTTTCCTCGCGGAGCACGCGCCGGAGCACCTTCCCCACGAAGGTTTTGGGCAGTTCGTCCCTGAACTCAATATACCTGGGCTGTTTATATTCAGCCAGGCGGGGCTTCAGGAACTCCTTGATTTCTTCAGGGAGGGGGCGATCCCCCGGTCGGGGCACGATGACCGCTTTCACCACCTCTCCCCGGTAGGCGTCCGGCACGCCGAAGACCACCGCCTCCTGCACCTGGGGATGCTGATAGAGGACCTCTTCCACCTCCCGGGGAAAGACCTTGAATCCCGAGTTGATGATCATGTCCTTTTTCCGGTCCACGATGTAGAAATAGCCGTTTTCGTCCATGTAGGCCAGGTCGCCGGTGAAGAGCCAGCCGTCCCGCATGGTGAGGACCGTGTCTTCGGGGCGCCGCCAGTATTCCTGCATGACCTGGGGGCCTTGGATCACCAGTTCGCCCACCTCGCCCGGCGGCAACTCCCGTTCCCCCGTCTCGCCGTCCATGATTTTGGCTGCCGTGGAAGGGAAGGGCAGACCGATGCTCCCCGGGGGCCGGGCGCTGCGCAACGGATTGAAATGGGTGGCCGGGCTGGCCTCGGTCAGACCGTAACCCTCCACGATGGTGCAGTTGGTCAGGGCCTCGAAGCGGTCCCGGACCTCCTGGGGCAAGGGCGCAGAGCCGCTGATACAGAGCCATAATTCCGAAAAGTCGATGGAGGGCAGCTCCGGGTGGTTGATGAGGGCCACAAAGAGGGTGGGCACCCCGGGCAGCACGGTGGGGCGGTACTTCCTCAAGGCCTTGAGAAACACCTTGATGTCGAACTTGGGCAGCACCAGGATGCTCACCGCCTGGGACAGGGGCCAGTTGAGGCAGACGGTGAGCCCGAAGACGTGAAAGTAGGGGATGAGGCCGATCATGCGCTCCGCCCCGTAGCGCACCATGGGCAGCCAGGCGTTGCACTGCGCCACGTTGGCCATGAGGTTGGCGTGGGTCAGCACCGCGGCCTTGGGGGTGCCGGTGGTGCCGCCGGTGTATTGGAGCAAGGCCATGTCGTGGGGCTCCGGGACCGGCGGTTCGTCCAGCGGCGCGGCTTTGAGCAGGTCCCGGTAGCGGCGGCGCCCCGGGCCGGGCGTGAAGCCCGTGGGCAGCCCCTGCCAGCGGGCCTTGAGGGGGTAAATCCAGGACAGGGGCCAGGGAAGGGCGTCAGCCAGACCGGTGACGATGATTTCCCGGAGGCTCACCTCCCGGGCCACCTCCTCCACCTTGGGCATGAGGTGGTCCAGGGCCACCAGCAGGGAGCTCTCCGAATCCTGCAATTGGAAGGCGATCTCTTTGGGGCTGAAGAGGGGGTTCATGAGAACCGCCACCGCGCCCAGGTTGAGGACGGCGTGGTAGGTGACGGCCAGTTGGGGGCTGTTGGGCAGGAGCGTGGCCACCCGGTCGCCCTTGGCCACCCCCAGCTCCCGCAGGGCCCGGGAGAGGCGCAGCACCTGTTCCCGGAAGCTGCGATAGGTGGTGGTCTTGCCGAAAAAGACCAGGGCCGGGGTGTTCGGCCGGTTCCGGGCGGCGTCCACCAGCAGCCAGGGTACGGACCGGTCCGCCGGCGATACGGTCAGCGGCACGCCGGGATCGTAGTGCTTCGCCCAGAGGGGAACCATGCCCGGCAGGTCCTGAAAATCAATCCTGCCGGCCGCCGCCGCAGGAGGGGCAGGAACAGTCGTGGTGGGGCTTCAGGTCCTCCGGGGAGGCTTCCCGCACCTCCCGGATGGTGACGTCGATTTCCAGTTCCCTCCCGGCCAGGGGGTGGTTGAAGTCAATGACCACGCGGTCGCCCCGGAGTTCCGAGACCATGAAGTAGACAGGCTGTTTTTGTTCATCCAGGGTTTCAAAGACCATGCCCGGTTCCAGCTCCAGACCCGGTTCAAAATCCTGGCGGTCCACCTCCATGATCAGATCCTGGTCGACCTCGCCGTACGCCTGATCCGGGGTCAGGCGCACCGCCTTGTTCTGGCCCGGCTCCATACCGATGAGCTCCTGCTCCAGCCCCGGGGGCATCACCCCCAGCCCCAGACAGAAGCTTAGTTCTTCGGGACGGCCGTCCGGGGGATAGCTTTCATCCTGGTCCAAGCGGATGAGATAATCGATCTTGACGAAAGAGTTCTGGGCGATTTTCATAAAACCTCTGGTGCGTCGCCGCAATCTCAGGACGCCGGTGCAGCGGCGGCCACTGCGGCTCCGGTACTGGGGAACAGGCCGGCCCGCCCTTTGGGAGCGCGGCGGCCTCTTCGGGAGTTGTGGTCAGGGTGGAGAAGGGCCGCCTCACTGCTTGGTGCCCGTGATGATGCGGCCGGTATTGAGCAGATTGCAGCGCACGGACTGGAGGATTTTGATCCCCGATTCCTCCATGACGCGGATCACATCCAGGTCGGTGGTGAAGCCGATGCGCACGAAGATGGGGGCCATCAGGTCTTCGATGCGGGAGAGGTGGCCGCTTTTCTGGCAACGGCTGTGGTTGACCACGATGATCTGGCCGCCCGGTTTCACCACCCGCAGAATTTCCCGACAGACCTGGCGCGGGTCCGACACCGTGGTGATGACATAGGCCGACAACACCGCGTCGAAATAACTGTCGGGGAATTCCAGCCGACCGGCGTCCATGACCCGCAAATCAAATGTGCTGCCGCTGTTGAGACGGGCCGCCTTCTCCCTGGCCTTGTCGATCATGGCCTGGGAGATGTCGATGCCCACCAGCTCGGTCCGGGGCGGGTAGAATTCCAGGGTGGACCCGGGACCGATGCCGATCTCCAGGATCCTCTGGCGGGGCCGCCGGTCCAGATACTGAAAAGCCCGGCGTCGGCCCGGGCCCAGAAGCTGTCCGAAGATGGCGTCATAAAAGGGAGAATAAAAGGAGTACAATTTTTCCATATAACTTGGGCTGACTCTCACCCTCATATGCCTATCCTCACCGGTGCTGGAAGATTCCGGAATCCGGGGCGCCGGAACACCGCGCACACCCCACAAACGTGCCAATTGTATCGCAAAGGGGAAAAAAAAGTAAACTGAATTTTTTCCCGGCGCAGGTTAAGATTCCGCCAGAAGAAGGTTCCGCCCGCCATGGGCCGGACAGGACGGCCTGCCGGCGCAGAGGCCCGGGCCGCCGGGGCCCCCGGCTCAGGAATCATGGGGTTACCAGTTGACATCCCCCCGGCAACCTGAGTATGGTACTCAATCAGAAGGCTGCGATCCGGAACCGGAGAGGAATTCCGGTGACAGGACCTGACGGGAGACAGCCGCATCGATGTTTCCCAAAAGTCTCGCCCGGGATGGGGGGAGGTTGTTGGCATGAGCGACAAAAAAAACCTGGGGTTGAAACGGGTGGTGGTCACCGGACTGGGAATAGTGTCCTCCATGGGACTGGACGTGCCCACCGTCTGGCGGCGCCTGCTGGCCGGAGAATCGGGTGTGAACCGGCTGGGCAGCTTTTCCCATGCACTTCTGGAAAGCTATCGGCCGCCGGATGACTTTCCCCTCATTGCCGGGGAAATCACCAATTTCGACCTCAAGGAAATCCTGCAGACCCGCAAGAAAAACCTGACCAAGGAAGACCTGAAACAGGTCAAATATACCGACCGCTTCACCCAGTTCGCTCTGGCCGCCAGCCTGGAGGCCATCCAGGATACGGGAATGGTGCCGGAGGCCGAGGACCCGGAGAGGGCCGGGGTCATCATCGCCAGCGGCATGGGAGGGGTCGGCTCCTGGGAAGAGTCCATGATCCGCCTCATGAAAGAAGGGGTGCGGCGCGTCTCTCCCTTCCTGGTTCCCAAGATGATCCCCAACCTGGCCGCGGGCAACGTCTCCATCACCTTCAAGGCCAAGGGGCCCAACATCGCTCTGTCCACGGCCTGCGCCGCCGGCTCCCATGCCATCGGCATGGCCTTCCGCTCCATCCAGTTGGGGGAGGCGGACATCATGGCCGCGGGCGGCAGCGAAGCGGCGGTCACCCCCCTGACCATCGTGGGCTTCTACCGCATGGGGGCTTTGGCCACCAACCACAATGACCATCCCCAGGCCGCCAGCCGGCCTTTCGACATCCAGCGCAACGGCTTCGTCATGTCGGAAGGCGCCGGCATCCTCATCCTGGAGGAACTGGAACACGCCCTGCAGCGCAACGCCCGCATCTATGCCGAAATCACCGGCTTCGGCATGTCCGGGGACGCCTACCACATCACCGACCCGAACATGGAGGGCGCCCTGCGCTGTATGCAGAACGCCCTTAAAGACGCGGCCATCTCCCCCGAGCAGGTGGATTACGTCAACCCCCACGCCACCGCCACCCCCGTGGGCGACCGCAATGAAGTGCGGGCCCTCCGGGTGCTTTTCGGGGACCAGGCCTCCCGCCTGCTGGTGAGCGGCACCAAGTCCATGACCGGTCATCTCCTGGGCGCCGCCGGGGCGGTGGAGGCCATCTTCAGCATCCTCAGCATCCGGGACGGCCTCATTCCTCCCACCATCAACCTGGACGAACTGGACCCGGACTGCGCCGGCCTGGACATCGTCACCGGCCAGGCCCGGCCCGTGGAGGTGCGCTACGTCCTTTCCAATTCCTTCGGCTTCGGGGGCACCAACGCGGCCCTGGTCTTTAAACGCTTCGAAGGCTGACCGGCCGGCGCCGCACGTTTCACGGGCGAACCGCGGGAGGCGCGGCGCTTTGCCGTGCCAAGCGCCGGCGCAGCCGCCCGTCCTGCCAGGCGCGGCGGGGCGCCGGCACTGCCGCGAACGTCCTGGTGTGGCCCCGGCGCGCCTTCGACAGCCGGCTGGGGTGGCCCGGGAAGGGGTCTTGGTTTATGCGCGGTGATCCGGTGAGGTTGACGGAAACCCGAGCCTGGCTGCACAAGGCTGCGCTGGACCTCAAGGCCGCAGCCCACTGTCTGACGGCCTCGCCGCCTCTGAGCGCGGCCGTGGTCTTGGCGCTTTTCCTGATGCTTGCCGGCCTGGCCCTGCCTGGCCCCGCCGTTGGGGCTTCCTCTGATGCCCGGTTAAAAGAGGTGATCTCTACGGCCACGCTGCTCCGGGTGAGAAGCGGCGGCACCTGTCACCGTATTCCGGAGCGGGAGAGGGTGCTGGTGGAGGTGACCGACCCGGAGCAGATCCGCACGTTGATCGCCGGGATGAAAATTTCACAGATCTTCAGCGGCTATGCCTGCAAATGCTGCGGCCACCCCACCCTGGAATTTTATCGGGGTCAGGAGTTGCTCGCCGCCCTGGGCGTCCACCACGGCGAAACCCTGAGATGGGCCGGAGGCCCGTGGAGGGGGGACGCGGAGCTTACCCCCGCCGGCTCCGATTTCCTGACCAGATGGCTGGCCGACCGCGGCGTCCCCGAACCCCTGGCGGAATGGGAACGCACCAAGGCCCTCCGGAAGAAGAAGCCGGGGCAGCCCTGAGACGGGGAAAAGGGCACGCGGTCATCTCGTTCCCACTTGGTACGTGGGACCAACGACAGGCGCCGAGCTCGGCTTGTCTGGAAAAGGCGTTCCAACGTGCAAATAGGAAACGAGGATGAACAGTCTTAATTTTTTTAGATGTCTAATAAGAACAAATTCTACGGATTGACATCTCATGAAGATTTTACAATTACTTCTAAAATTGTCATGGGGACGACTTAATTATGTAGTTAGTATTAATTTTGCAAAAATTATTATTGTATGCTTTGGGGCTTCTTTATTATCATTCAATTCTGTTATGGCTGATGATATTTTAGAAGGACTTAAGAGTAATGATGCGGTCACTCGTGCAAAAACAGCTAGGAAAATTAATAATGACCTCCTTAAGCGAAAGAATATAAATACTAAAGAAGCTATAATAAATTCGCTAATTACATTATTAAATGATAGAACACCTTTGGTATCTTATATTATTAGGACAAGGTCTTACTCTCCCAAGCCGAAGCAGGCTAACTACTCTCCTGCAACTGCGGCTGCACGTGCATTGGGCAGATTAGGAGAACAGAGGGCCATTTATGGCTTAGTCAACTTATTTGAGATAGGAACAGAATATGAAAAAGAAGCGGTAATTTATGCTGTTGGATGTTTTGAGGGAGATCAATACTTAGATTTATTATTAAAGTGGTATCCTCAATATATCGGTGAAGTTCAGGAGGCAATTATTAATCAAATTATGCAAAGGCATGAGGTGGACCCTATAAATCTAAAATTATATATAAAAATGATGGTGTTTTTAAGAAAAAATAAGCATAATGATGAAATTAAAAGGTCAATAATACGAATTGCAGGTCTTTTTAAAGACCCTTTACTTATAAACGAAATAAACGATATAATTGATAAAGACGATAAGGACAATAGAGGGAACCAATATCTTTTAATAGATCCTAAAAAATTAATGAAAGCGAGAGACAATAAAGAATATTGCGATGGCGCCTATAAATTTGGTGTAATATGCTCAATATTTATTATCATATCCATGATAGTTTTGATTATTGGATTTAAAAAAAGATCAGAAGGTTGCATATGGTTTGGAATATTAATTGGAATATTATGGGGAATTATGTTTCTTTTTAATCTTATAGGCGCATATTATGATGAATGTTTTCGTGATCCTAAATTAGTAAAACAAGATAGGGAACAAGAAATATTGGATCGCAAACTCAACTTCAGTGAAGACATATCATTTATTATTAAGTATCTAGATAAACTAACAATTAATGCACCTCCATCTTATTCTTATAGTGTTCCTGATGATTATGTATATAAAGAGTGGCTTGGTAAGCGTGGTGAGCTATACCGGATAATATTGTTTGCAAGCGATAATAAATTAGACCAGCTTGTAATAGAACTATTGAATTATTTAAGTAATGATAATTCAAAAAATAAGGCGGGCGCATATTGGGTTTTGTCAAGGATTATTATATTGAGAAAGGGCAATAAAATCGAGGTTGATAAATATAGCGATAATGAGAAAAAGAAAGAACTATTAAATAAAATTATTGAAGAAACTAAATTATTTAAGCCTGGTAAAATGTTACCCGAATATTAAAAGTTCATTCCCAAGCAGAAGCTGGCGAACGAGGTTGAACCAGGCAGGGCCGTGATCGAGGCCCAAAGCAAAGGGGCGGGTTTTTAACCCGCCCCTTCGATTTTCTGGCAGTTCTGTGGTGAGTCGCTTACAGGCCCGGGAAGGCTTTCATGGAGTTCAGCGCCAGGTTGTAGATCAGGCCCGGGAAGATGCCGAACCAGATGGTGGCCGCGGCGGTGAGGACCAGGGCGGCGTTCATGGAGGGCGTGAAGGCGATGGCCCCCAGGTCGGCTTCGGCCGGGCGCATGTACATGATGACGGTGATGCGCAGGTAGTAGAAGACGGAAATCAGCGAGTTCATCACGCCGATGAGGACCAGCCAGAGGTAGCCCGCCTGGATGGCGGCGGAGAAGATGTAGAATTTGCCGATGAAGCCCACGGTGCCGGGCATGCCCGCCAGGGCGAACATGAAGATGGCCATGGCCGCGGCCAGGGCCGGGTGCTGCGCGCCCAGGCCGGCGTAGTCGTTGATGTTGAGGTAGCTGTCCTTCTTGCGGCCCACCAGGATGACCACCCCGAAGGCCCCCACGTTCATCAGAGTATACGCCAGCAGATAGTAAAGCAGGCTCACCCCGCCCAGCTGGTTGGCGGCGATGAGGCCCACCAGGAGGTAGCCGGCGTGGGCGATGGACGAGTAGGCCAGCATGCGCTTGATGTTGCTCTGGGCGATGGCGACCACGTTGCCCAGGGTCATGGTGGCCACGGCCAGGACCCACAGGAGCATGTTCCACTGGGGCAGGAAGGCGGGGAAGACCAGAAACATGATGCGGGCGAAGGCGGCGAAGGCGGCGGCCTTGACGCCCACGGCCATGAAGGCGGTGACCGAGGTGGGGGCGCCTTCGTAGACGTCCGGGGTCCACATGTGGAAGGGCACGGAGGCCACCTTGAAGCCGAAGCCCACCAGGAGCAGGGCCAGCCCCAGAAGGGTGAGGGGCTTGGTCAGGGCGGCGGTCTCCACCAGGCGGTGGGCCAGGTCGTTGAGGTACAGGGTGCCGCCCGAGGCGCCGTAGAGCATGGCCATGCCGAACAGCAGGAAGGCGCTGGAGAAGGCCCCCAAAACCAGGTACTTGATGGCCGCCTCATTGGAGCGCAGGTCCTCCCGGAAGAGCCCGGCCAGGACGTAGATGGCGATGGACATGATCTCCAGGCCCAGGAAAATCATGATGAGGTGGGCGCCGGCGACCATGAGCATCATGCCCAAGGTGGCGAAGAGGATGAGGGCGTAGTATTCGCCCAGGTTCTTGCCGTAGTCCTCCAGGTACTGGCGGGAGATGAGCACGGTGAGGGCCGCGCCCAGGATGAGCACCAGGTAGAAGAAAAAGGCAAAGTTGTCCAGGTAGACCATGCGGGCGAAGTCGTCGCCGGTGCGGCCCCACAGCCGGACGGTCTGCACCGCGGCCACGGCCAGGCCCAGCAGGCTCAACTGGGGGAAGTAGGCCTTGCGCCCCTTGGGGGAGAGGGCGTCCAGAAGCAGGACGACGATGGCCGTCACCGTCAGGGTGAGCCAGGGGCCGATGCTGCTGAGGCAGAAGGTGGGGATGTTGATGGTCATCTCGCCTCCCCCTTAAAGACTTGGGATAAGCTGACAGAGGTGTCTTTGGCCTTTTCCATCATGGCCACGAAGTTGGCCGTGGTGGCCTTGGTCTTGTCCAGGAAGGTGCCGGGGTAGACCCCGATCCAGACAATGAAGATCAGGAGGGGCACGAAGATGGCGATCTCACGCTGGGAGAGGTCTTGTAAGACCTGGTTCTTGGGGTTGGTCACCTCCCCGAACATAACCCGCTGGAACATCCACAGCATGTAGCAGGCGGCGAAGATGACGCCGGTGGCGGCGATGGCGGCATAGACCCAGTTGGTCTTCCAGGCGCCCAGGAGGATCAAAAATTCACCCACAAAGCCGTTCAGGCCGGGGAGGCCGATGGACGACAACGTGACGATCATGAAGATGGTGGCAAAGATGGGCATGGGGGTGGAGATGCCCCCGAAGTCGGCGATCATGCGGGTGTGCCGCCGCTCGTAGATTGCGCCCACGATAAAGAAGAGGGCGCCGGTGGAAAGGCCGTGGTTGATCATCTGGATGATGCCGCCCTGCACCCCGGGCATGTTGAAGGTGAACAGGCCCAGCATGACGAAGCCCAGGTGGCTCACCGAGGAGAAGGCGACCAGGCGTTTCAGGTCCTTCTGCACCATGGAGACCAGGGCGCCGTAGACGATGCCGATGAGCGCCAGGATGCTGAACAGGGGCACGAAGTAGTGGGCCGCCTGGGGGAACATGGGCATGTTGAAGCGCAGGAAGCCGTAAGTCCCCATCTTCAGGAGCACCGCGGCCAGGATGACGGACCCCACAGTGGGGGCCTCGGTGTGGGCGTCGGGCAGCCAGGTGTGGAAGGGGAACATGGGGACCTTGATGGCGAAGGCCAAGCCGAAGGCCAGGAACATCCAGAACTGCATGTGGAAGGGGATGTTGAGGCCGTACATCTTCAGCAGGTCGAAGGTGTAGGTCCCCGTCACCTTGCCGGCGTAGAAGTAGAGCACCAGAATGGCCACCAGCATGAGCAGGCTGCCGAACATGGTGAACAGGAAGAACTTGATGGCGGCGTAGACCCGTCGGGCCGGGTTGCCCCAGACGCCGATGAGCAGGTACATGGGAATAAGCATCACTTCCCAGAAGACGTAGAAGAGGAAGAGGTCCAGGGCCACGAAGACGCCGAGCATGCCCGCGGTGAGGCCCAGCAGGCAGATCATGAATTCCTTGACCCGGTGCTGGACGTCCTCCCAGGTGGCCAGCACGCAGATGGGGCCCAGGAAGGTGGTGAGCATGATAAGCAGCAGGGAGAAGCCGTCGATGCCCACGTAGTAGCTGATGCCGTACTGGGGCAGCCAGCGGTAGTGCTCCACGAACTGCATGGCGGCCGTGGCGTTGTCGAACCGGAACCACAGGGGCAGGGAGAAGAGGAACTCCACGACCATCACGGCCATGGTAAAGCCTTTGAGGGTCTTGTGGTTCTTCCGGTCCAGGAAGAAAAGGACGATGATTCCCGCCAGGGGGAGAAAGACCAGGATGGAGAGCAAGGGCAGTTGCATGGGCGACTCCTAACCGACGTACCCGAGGAGATAGCCGACGATGACGGTGACGCCCAGGAGGATGGCCAGGGCGTAATTGGACAGGAAGCCGGTCTCCAGTTTGCGGAGGTGGGCGCTGAGCCAGGCCACGAAGCCGGCGGAGCCGTTCACCGCGCCGTCCACCACCTGGTCGTCCACCCCGGTCCACAGGAAGTTGGAGCCGTCCTTGATGGGCTCCACCACGGTGGCGTCGTAAAGCTCATCCACATAGTACTTGTTGTACACGTAGTCATAGACGGTGGGGAATTTGGCCACCACCTTGTCCGGCAGCTCGGGCTTGACCATGTACATCTTGTAGGCGGTGTAGATGCCGACGCCGGCCACCCCCATGGAGAAGATCATCATGGCCACTTCGAAAGTGACGGAATGGTGCTCCGCGGCCTTGAGGGGCGTGATGGAGGGCGCCAGGAAATCCCGGAAGACGTGCAAACCCTCGATGATGGGGAAGCCCACAAAGCCGCCCACCACGGAGAGCACCGCCAGGATGATGAGGGGCACGGTCATCAGAGGCGGCGATTCGTGCGGATGCACGTGGGGATCCCAGCGGGCCTCGCCGTGGAAGGTCATAAAGACCGAGCGGAACATGTAGAAGGCGGTGATGAAGGCCGCCGCGGTGGCGATGCCCCAATAGACCAGGTGGCCGTCCACCAGGGAGAAGAAGAGGATTTCATCCTTGGAGAAGAAGCCCGCGAAGGGGAAGATGCCGGCGATGGCCAGGGTGGCCAATATATAGGTCTTGTAAGTGATGGGCATTTTTTTCTTCAGGCCGCCCATCTTGCGCATGTCCTGCTCGCCGTGCATGCCGTGGATGACGGAGCCGGAATCCAGAAAGAGCAGGGCCTTGAAGAAGGCGTGGGTCATGAGATGGAAGATGCCGGAGATGAAGGCGCCCACGCCGCAGGCCAGGAACATGTAGCCCAGCTGGCTGACGGTGGAGTAGGCCAGCACCCGCTTGATGTCGAACTGGGCCAGGCCGATGGTGGCTGCGAAGATGGCGGTGCCGGCCCCGACGATGGCCACCGTGGTCAGGGAGATGGGGGCAAGCACGTAGAGGGCGCTGCACCGGGCCACCATGTAGACGCCGGCGGTCACCATGGTGGCGGCGTGAATCAGGGCGGACACCGGGGTGGGGCCTTCCATGGCGTCGGGGAGCCAGGTGTAGAGCGGCAACTGGGCCGATTTGCCGGTGGCCCCCAGGAAGAGGCACAGGGTGATGGCGGTGATGGTGAGGTCGCCCACCGGGAAGTTGCCGGCCAGGGCGAAGACCTCCCGGAAATTCAGGCTGCCGAAGGTCCAGAAGATGAGGAACATCCCCAGCAGGAAGCCGAAGTCGCCGATGCGGTTGACCACGAAGGCCTTTTTGCCGGCGTCGCTGGCGGACTGCTTCTCGTACCAGAAGCCGATGAGCAGGTAGGAGCAGAGCCCCACGCCCTCCCAGCCCACGAACATGAGCAGGAAGTTGTTGGCCCCCACCAGGGTGAGCATGGCGAAGACGAAGAGGTTCAGGTAGGAGAAGTAGCGGTAGAACCCCGGGTCGTCATGCATGTAGCCCACGGAGTAAATGTGGATGAGGGTGCTCACCCCGGAGACCACCAGCAGCATGATGAGGGACAGGGGGTCCACCAGGAAGGCCACGGGCGCCTGGAAGGCGCCGGAGGCGATCCAGGTGTAGACCACCTTCTCCACGGGCCGGGCCTGGGGCGGGAGCTTCAGGTATTCCAGGAAGATGCCGACGGTGAGGAGGAAACTCAGCCCCACGGCGCCGGAACCGATGGCCCCCACGGTGTTTTTCGACAGCTTCTGGCCCAACAGGCCGTTGATGAGGAAGCCCACCAGGGGAAAGACGGGTATCAGCCAGACATAGTCGATCATGGTGTCAGCCTCACCATTTCATGAGGTTCAGGTCGTCCACGGAGACGGTGGCCCGGTTGCGGAACACGGCCACCACCAGGGCCAACCCCACCGCCACCTCGGCCGCGGCCACGGTCATCACGAAAAAGACGAACATCTGGCCGTCCACGGCTTTGAAGGTGTCGGCGAAGCCGATGAAAGCCAGGTTGACGGCGTTCAGCATCATCTCGATGCACATCAGGATGATGAGGATGTTGCGCCGGATGAGGACCCCGATCGCCCCCAGGGTGAACAGGGCCACGCTCAGTCCCAGATAGCATTCCAACGGCACAGCCATCACGTTTCCCCTTGGCGGCTCATTTGAGCCGGGACTTGGAGAGAATCACCGCGCCGACGATGGCCACCAGGAGCAGGACGCTGGTGACTTCGAAGGGCAGCAGATAGTCGGTGAACAGCAAGCGGGCCACGGATTCGGTGTTGCCCAGGCCCGGGGGTCCGGTCCGGGCCGGGATGATGACGGCCTGCTTCAGGCCGAACATCACCAGGAAGCCCGTGGTCACCGCCAGGGTCACGGCCAGGATCCTGGAGCCCAGGGCGGACATGGGCATGGGCTCTTCCGGCTGCCGCAGGTTCAGCAGCATGATGACGAAGAGGAAGAGCACCATGATGGCCCCGGCGTAAACGATGATCTGGATGGCGGCGATGAACTCGGCGCTGGCCAGCAGGTAGATGCCCGCCACGGCGAAGAAGTTGACGATGAGCCAGAGGGCGCTCCTCAGGGGGTGGGTCTGGAAGACCACCAGGGCGCCGGCGACGAGGGCCGTTCCCGCCAGGATGTAAAAGAGCGTCTGCATTCCCTCGCGCCTCCTATCTCCGCCGGATTGCCCCGCAGGGGACGATGAACCGGTTCATAGCCAATCCCCATCCCGCAGCCGGGACTGTTGCTGAGTGAGTCGTTTGATGTCGTAGATCAGCATCTGTTTCTCGTATTGGGCCAGCTCATAGAGGTTGTTCAACTTGATGGCCGCCTTGGGGCAGGCCTCCTGGCAGAAGCCGCAGAAGATGCAGCGGGTCAGGTCGACCACGAACTCCACCGGATACTTCTCGTGGTATTCGCCTTCCGCCGGAGTGATCTGCTTGATGGCGTTGCTGGGGCAGACCACCATGCACAGGGTGCAGGCCACGCAACGCCGCTCGCCGTCGTCGTCCACCACCAGTTCCGGATGCCCCCGGAAGCGGGGGTAGACGGGGCGCTTCTCCTCCGGGTATTGCAGGGTGATGGGCTTGGTAAAGACCATCCGGAGGGTGGTGGCCAGTCCTTTGAGCAACGGGATGATCATGGAAAACCTCGTGTTCGTGCGTTTCTCGGTCGGCTGTCCGCCCGGGGGCGTCAACTCAGACTTACACCAGCAGCATGACGGCGCCCGTGACCAGGATATTGGCCAGGCACAGGGGCAGCATCACCTTCCAGCCCAACTGCATGAGCTGGTCGAAGCGGAAGCGGGGGTAGGTGCCCCGGATCCAGATGAAAACGAAAACCAGGATGAAGGTCTTGAGAGTGAACCAGATGATGGGCGGCAGATAGGGCCCCTGCCAGCCGCCGAAAAAGAGGGTGACGGCCAGGGCCGAGGCCACGATGATGTGGCAATACTCGCCCAGCATGAACAGGGCCCACTTCATGGAGCTGTATTCCGTCTGGTAGCCCGCCACCAGCTCGTTCTCACATTCGATCAGGTCGAAGGGGGTGCGGGCGCATTCGGCCAGGGCTGCGGTCAGAAAGAGGATGAAGCCCAGGGGCTGGTAAACGATGAACCACATGTCCTTCTGGGCTTCCACGATCTTCACCAGGGAGAGCGACCCGGCCAGCATGAGGACGCCGATGACGGACAGGCCCAGGGCCAGCTCATAGCTCACCATCTGGGCGGCATAGCGCAGGCCGCCCAGGAGCGAATATTTGTTGTTGGAGGCCCAGCCGCCCAGCACCGCGCCGTACACCGCCAGCGACCCCATGGCGAAGACATACAGCAGGCCCACGTTGATGTCGGCGATGACGCCCTGGTTCAGCCCGGCGGCGGTCAGGTCGAAGGTGACCCCGTAGAAGGTGAATTCGTCGGGGAAAATCTGCCGGGCGAAGGGAATCACCGCGAAGGGCAGAAAGGCCGTCACCGCGGTGATGATGGGCGCCAGGACGAAGAGCACCCGGTTGACGTGGGGCGGGGTGAAGTCCTCCTTGAACAGGAGCTTCAACAAGTCGGCCAGGGGTTGCAGCAGGCCCCAGGGGCCCACCCGGTTGGGCCCGTAGCGCAACTGGATGAAGCCCAGCACCTTGCGCTCCATGAGCACGGTGTAAGCGATGGCCGTGAGGAAGACCACCAGCACCAGGGTGATCTTAATGGCGGTCAGGACGATCAGGGCTAACAGGTTCATGATCTCACGCCTTCTGGATGGAAACCCGCACCAGATTGGAGTTGAGGGTCAGGGTGTGGGCCGCGGGTTCGCCGAAATGTTCCGCCAACAACACCACCCCCGGGGGCAGGTCCGCGGACAGGGCCACCGGGGCCGTCACCTCGCCGTAGGACGAGATGACTTTGGCGCTGTCGCCGGCGGCCAGATTGAGGGCGGCGGCATCCTCGGGATGGAGCTCCAGGGCCGCCCCCGGGGTCACCACCAGCGTGCCGCAGGGCTGGTGGGTGGTGAAGGAGCCCGAGTGCTGCAGGGACTTGCCCACGATGAGCACGTAGGGCCGCCGTCCCGGCAGGCTGATATCCAGGTCGAAGGGGACGAACCGGCCCGCGGGCGCGGCGGCAAATCCGGCCGCGGGGACCGTGGCCCGGGGCGCGGCCCCGGCCCACAGGGGCATGGCCGGGGCCATCTCCTGGAAGATGGCGGCGGGGCCGGAATATTTCAGGGGGAAGCCCAGGCGCCGGCCCAACTCGCTGATGATCTGCCAGTCGGGTTTGACGCCGATGGGAGACAGCACCCGACTCGACACCCCCAGGCGGCCGTCGCTGCTGAGGAAGGTGCCTTCCTGCTCCACGAAGACGGCCACGGGCAGGACCACGTCGGCCAGTTTGGCGGTGTCGGTGAGGAAGGCGTCCTGCACCACCATGAAGGAGAGTTTTTGTAAGACCTTTTCCGTCCGGCTGCGGTGGGGCAGCCAGCGCAGGAAGTCGCCGCCCAGGGCGTAGAGGGCCTGGGGGGCGTCCTCGGCGTCGGCCTCCAGCCGGTCCAACACCTCGGGCAAGGTCAGGCCGGGCTGGGAGGCCGGGGCCTGGGGGGCAAAGATTTTCGCCGCCAGTTCGGAGGTGAGCGGCTGCAGGCCGGGCAGCCGGTCGGGCAGCACCCCCACCTCGCAGACGCCCCGGGTGTTGGCCTTTTCCGCCACCGGGTAGAGGCGGCTGCCGGGGGCCTCGGGCTGGCCCACCAGCAGGAAGAGGTCGGCCAGGGCCAGGGCGTTCTGCCCGCCCTTGTCCTGGGCCAGCAGCTCCGCGCCGAAGATGATGGCCGGGGCCTTGGCCTGGGCCAGCAGCTCCGCCGCCTCCTTGAGCAGGGCTTCGTCCACCCCGGTCTTCTTGGCCATTTCCTTGACGGTGGCCTTCTTCAGGGCCTCTTTGAACTCCTCCAGGCCCTGGGCCGGGATGGCCGGGGTCCAGTCGGGATGAGCCGTCAGCAGCGCTTTGATCAGGCCGGCCGCCAGCAGCCGCTCCGAGCCCGGGGCGTAGCGCAGGCTCAAGGCGGCGTTGCGATCGAATTTGGTCAGCCGGGGATTGGCCACGATGAGTTTGAAATCGTCTTTCAGGGACGCTTCATTGATGGCCCAGCCCAGGGGCGGCAGCTCCGGCGTCACGTCCATGCCCACCACCAGGGCCAGGTCGGCTTTGGGCAGGTCCTCTATGGTCCCCAGGACGAAGCTGAAGCCCTTGCCCTTGGCAGCCTCGGTGAGCGTCAGAGGTGAGGCGTAAGCCTCCCGAGGCCGGGGGCCGGCCTCTGCGCCCTCCACCTGGGGCCAGCCGAAGATTTCAGCCAGGGCCTCCAGCGCCCGCACGTAATGGTAACGGGCCGGGTTGTCCACCTGGTTGGTGCCCAATCCCGCCCGGAAGAATTTCTGGAAGAGGTAGTTGGCCTCATTGGTGGCCCGGGGGGAGCCCACGCCGTAAACCGCGCCGGGACCCTTCTCCTCGATGATCTCTTTGAGGCGCCGGGCCGCCAGGTCCAGGGCCTCCTCCCAGTCGGCCTCCCGGAAGGCGCCGTTTTCCTTGATGAGGGGCGTCCTGAGGCGGTCCTCCGCGGTGAGCACGGGGAAGCCGAAGCGGCCCCGGCCGCACAGGAGCACGCTGTCTTCGTTCACCACCCGGACCACCTGGCCGTCCCTGGTGTGCACCTGGTAGGTGCAGCCGCCGCCGCAGAAGGGGCAGACCGTTTCGGCCCGCTCCACTTCCCAGGCCCGGGCCCGGTATTTGAAGGTCTTGTTGATGAGGGCCCCCACCGGGCAGATGTCCACGCAGGAGCCGCAGAACTCGCAGTCCAGGGGGAGCAGGCCGCTGCCCAGCTCGGTGAAGTAGCCCCGGTGCATGAAGTTGATGGCCATGGCCCCCACGTGGTCCCGGCAGATGTGCACGCACCGGCCGCAGGTGACGCAGCGGTCCGGATGGCGCTCGATGAGCCGGGAGACGTAGTCGATGTTGGGGGCCGTGGGCTGCGCTTCCAGGTCCACCTGGCCCACCCCCAGGGCGTGGGTCAGCTCCTGCAGCTCGCACTCGCCGCCCTTGTCGCAGATGGGGCAGTCCAGGGCGTGGTTGATGAGCACCAGCTTCATCAATTCCTGGCGGATGGCCCGGAGCCGGGGCGATTCGGTGACCACCTCCTGCCCTTCGGCCACGTAAGTGGCGCAGGCCGGCAGGGGGCGGGGCGGCCCCGGTTTCACCTCCACCACGCAGATGCGGCAGGAGCCGATGGGCTTCAGCGCCGGATGGTAGCAGAGGTAGGGGATGAAGATGCCGTGCTCTTTGGCCACTTCCAGGAGGGTCTTGCCCGGCTCCGACTGGATGGCCCGGCCGTCGATGGTGAGGTTAACCATAAGTGCTTCCCGTTGTGAGGTATGCGGATGGAGGTGGGGCAAGGCCCACCATCAAACAAATGGATGATGAAATCCTCAACAGAGGTTAATCCTCTTTAAAATCCAGCACTTCAAAATATCCCTGTCTTTCCACGCACTTGAGGAAGATTTTCTTCTTGCCCATCTTTTCCGGCTTTTCCGGCTTGACCCCCAGCAACCCGAAGAAATCCAGACTCTCCCTTTCCATTTTCTTCAAGGACTCAAACCCGGAATGTTTTTCGGCCAGTTTCAGGTCCATTTCGAAGATTGTCCCCGGGTATTCCTCCAACTCCAGGAAGACCGTCTTTCTGATGCCGCCGACCGTGGCGCCCCCCGCGGCGGCGTCCCCCTTTTTGTAAGAGATGCCCAGCTTGCTGATGGTGCCCCTGTGGGTCCACTGATCCGAACACGACCCTCCCAGGAAGAGCAGGGCCATCACTAAGCCAAAGAGAACCGATTTTTTCATGGGGATATGGCTCTCCTTAAAAATATTGCCTTGAGGCTGCTTAAAAAATTGGCCGACACCACTTTTGGTCATCCTGAGCGCCGCTGCAGAATCTAGTATTTATGACGGCTGCATTCATGCATGGCGTTCAGGACGGCAGTAACATCCTTTTAAATGAGCCTCTGTTTTTATGATTTAATATCAACCACTTTATAATAAACCGAATCCTTGTGCGGTTGGTCTTTTTCCTTTTTGGCTTTAATGGTGACCGCCTTACCCTTGAATCGCTGGTCTATGTGATTGGAAATATCTGCAAGGCTGCAGGGGAACTTAAAAGACATCCCGAACTTCTTAAAATCGTCCGAATAAATGAGAAACACTTTTCCTGGCTGGCCGTCGAGTTTAATCCCGAAGGCATTGAGCCCTGTGCCTGCCAGCTGATAATGGTGTTGCTTCATTATTACTGTTCCCTGAAACGTCTCGAATTTCTCTGCACAAAGAAATCCGCTGGTGAGGAACATGAAACCAATTATCAGCAGGACGATGGGAAATACCCGTGACTGTCGCATGGCCTACCTCTACGTTTGCAAAAATTATCTGCGGGTCCAACAATTCGACGCGCCGCTGTCCAAATCGTGCTAGCCCTGCATGACGACGGTTTATTTCTGCTAAATACCCCCGTTGCTGTTCCGGCGGGCGGGGACGCCCGCCCTCCCGTTTACCTGCGGCGCGCGGTGCGCGCCCTACATGATGCTTCGATGCGGCGGGCGGAGCCCGCCCTACCGCTTACTGCTCACTGCTCACTCACCTGTCCACGTCCGCCAGCACGATGTCCATGGTGCCGATCACCGCGATGAGGTCTGCGAGCATGCGGCCGGTGCACATTTTCTCAGTGGCGTTCAGGACCACATACGAGGGCGTGCGGATCTTCACCCGGAAGGGGCGGCCGCTGCCGTCGCTGATAATGAAAACGCCGAACTCGCCCTTGGGGGCCTCGATGCACTGGTAGACCTCGCCCGCCGGCGGGGTGACGCCCTCCTGGATGAGCTTGAAGTGGTTGATGAGTCCGGCGATATCGGTATACACCAGCTCCTTGGGCGGCAGGCTGAGGCGCGGGTCGTCCACCTTGATGGGGCCGGCGGGCAGCTTTTCCAGGACCTGGCGCACGATGAGGTTGGACTGCAGCATCTCCTGCATGCGCACCAGATACCGGGAGTAGGTGTCGCCCTCCTTGGTGCCCAGGGGGACCTTGAAGTCGAAATCCTCATAGCTGGAGTAAGGGTTGTCGCGGCGCAAATCCCAGTCCACCCCGGAGCCCCGGGCCATGGGGCCGGACCAGCCCCAGTTCATGGCCTCTTCCGCGGTGAGGGTCCCCACGCCCACGGTGCGCTGCTTCCAGATGATGTTCTGGGTGAGGAGATTGTCGTAGTCCTTCCACAGGTCGGGGAAGGTCTTGACGAACTCCCAGGCTTTCTCCATGAACCCTTCGGGCAGGTCCGCGGCCAGCCCGCCGACCCGGAAGTAGAGCGGGAACATGCGGGCCCCGGAGACCATCTCGCACAGGTCCATGATCTTTTCCCGCTCCCGAAAGGCGTAGAAGAGCGGGGTCATGGCCCCCAGGTCGTGGCCGTGGGTGCCCAGCCAGAAGAGGTGGGAGGCGATGCGGGTGAGCTCTGTCAGCATCACCCGGATGTACTGGGCCCGCTTGGGGACCTCGAGGTCCAGGAGCTTTTCCACGGCCAGGCAGAAGCCGAAATTGTTGGCTTCGCCGGCCAGGTAGTCCACCCGGTTCATGAGGGGCAGGCACTGGTGGTAGGTGCGGCCCTCGCACATCTTTTCGATGCCCCGGTGGAGGTAGCCCAGATCGGGCTCGGCCCGGACGATGACTTCGCCGTCCAGTTCCACCAGCACCCGGAGCACCCCGTGGGTGCTGGGGTGGGAGGGGCCCACGTTCAACAGCATGGTTTCGGTGCGTTCCATGGTCTTGACCTGTTCCATGCGCCTCACCTAATAGCCCCGCTGGGGGAATTCCTTGCGCAGGGGATGCCCCGCAAAGTCGTCGGGCAGCAGGATGCGCTTCAGGTTGGGGTGGCCCAGGAAGCGGATGCCCATGAGGTCATAGGCCTCCCGCTCGTGGAAGTCGGCGGTGGCGAACACCTTGACCACCGAGGGCAGCACCGGGGCCCCGTCGCTGTCGCAAAAGGCCTTGAGGGTGAGGCGGTCGTGATTCTTATGGGAGTAGAGATTATACACCGCGGCGAAGCGGGGGCTGGCCGGATGGTAGTCCACCGCGGCGATCATGGACAGGTATTTGAAGGAGAGGTCCTCGTCGTCCCTAAGGGCGGTGAGTATCTCCACCAGGCGGCCGGGCTTGACCACCACGGTGGTGTCGCCCCGGTATTCGCTCGCCTCCACCACTTCGGCGGGGAATTTGGCCTGCAAAAAATCGGCGGCGGGGTGCATCAGGCCACCTCCAGTTTCCGGGCTTCCAGGCGCTCCAGGTATTTCCGGGTGATGAAGGGATCCTTGAGGATCTGCTCGTGCAGCTTGAGGATGCCGTAGAGCAGCCCCTC
>Ga0194125_10004020_pt1 | contig 23275 bp, 11 predicted proteins | sample TA2KigC250mmetaG_FD_148626 | JGI IMG/M metagenome (GOLD analysis project Ga0194125, IMG submission 148626) | Freshwater microbial communities from Lake Tanganyika, Tanzania - TA2015034 Kigoma Deep Cast 250m | ecosystem: Environmental > Aquatic > Freshwater > Lake | place: Tanzania: Lake... | reverse complement strand
TATTAATATTCTGTCCTCACCAGGATTTGCTTTTTCAACTCCACCATTAAAGAAAAAAGTAACATGTGCATACTTTTCTGTCTCTGCAATTCTAAGCTGCCTCATACCATTTTTTGACAAAACTTCCCCCAGCGTATTTCTTATTAAGGCAGGTGGAAATGCAACAGGTGCAGTGAAATCTTTTTTATACTGGGTCATACAGACAAAAAAAACTTCAGGGGGATTTTTTCCCCTGTCAAAGTCCGAAAAATTTTTAAATATAAAGGACTTTGTAATCTGCCGTGCTCTGTCGGGTCTAAAATTGAAAAAAATTAATGAATCACCGGTTTTAATTCCTGCACGCTTTTCATCGCAAACCTTTACAAGAGCAGGTGCAACAAATTCATCATCAATTCCTTTGCTGTAAGATTTATTAACAAGCTCCCCTGCAGAGCTGAAATTTTCCCCTGCTCTATATACAAGTGCATCATAGGCTTTTTTAACCCTGTCCCATCTATTATCCCTATCCATTGCATAATATCTCCCGCTGACAGTTGCTATTTCACCAGCTGCTTTCCTTTTTAAATATTTATCTATTTCCAGAAGATAAGGAACTGCACTTCTTGGCGGAACATCCCTGCCGTCAAGGAATGCATGGATATAAAGGTTTTTTATGCTATTTTTGCATGCAAGTTCAATTAAAGCTTTTAGGTGACTGATATGGCTGTGTACCCCACCATCAGAAACAAGACCCATTAAATGAAGACAGCTATTATTGTCTTTGACGTTTTTTACTGCAGCATTGAGTACCTCATTTGTAAAAAAATCTCCATCCCTAATAGACTTGCTTATTCGTGTAAACTCCTGATAAACAATTCTGCCTGCTCCAATATTTAAATGCCCAACTTCAGAATTTCCCATCTGACCTTCAGGTAGACCAACTGCCTCACCGCTGGACTCAAGCATTGTACTGGGATAAATATTGTATAATCTATCCATATTCGGGGTTTTTGCAATAAGAATTGCATTGCCCATTCTTTTTAAACTAAACCCCCACCCATCAAGTATGATTAGGCAGAGCGGTTTTTTTACTTTATAAGCAGCCATCACTTATATCATTTCATAAATTTTTACTTAAATTACTTAATAATTTATAATTTCTATAAATTCCTGAAGCTCTATCGAAGCCCCACCAACAAGAGCACCATCAATATCAGGCATTGACATCAATTCTTTTATATTGGAAGCTTTTACACTTCCACCATAAAGTATTCTTACGATTTCTGAAGATGAAATACTATAGAGCTCAGAAATTTTTTTTCTGATTGCCGCACACATTTCATTTGCATCAACTGAGGTGGCTGTTCTGCCTGTCCCTATAGCCCATATGGGCTCATAGGCAATTGTCAGGCTTGAAATAAATTTTTCTTCAATACCTTCAAGGCACTTAACAAGCTGACCAATTACAAACTCTTCAGCATTTTTAGATTCCCTTATTTCAATTTTTTCTCCAACACACATTACAGGTTTTAATCCATGCTTAAAAGCAGAAATAATTTTTTTATTTACTGTTTCATCGGTATCGGCAAAATACTCTCTTCTTTCGCTATGCCCAATTATTACATATTCAACATCAAGAGTTTTCAGCATTAAAGGGGAAATTTCTCCAGTGTATGCACCACTATCTTTCCAGTGCATATTCTGTGCGCCCAGCTTCAGTTCAATCCTGTCAGTATCAACAATATTTTTAACGCTCTGCAGTGTAATAAAAGGCGGGCATACACATACTTCACAATCATTTTTATTCTTAAATTCGTAACCAAGGTTCTGGATAAACTTCATGGCTTCAAAATGTGTCATATTCATTTTCCAGTTGCCTGCTATCAAAGGTCTGCGCATTTTTGCTCCTTCTAGAATCTTAATTTAATAATTCTATAGTTTATCAAGCAAAGCTCCTATACCAGGTAAAGCTTTCCCCTCTAAAAATTCCATTGAAGCACCACCACCACTTGATACATGAGTGAATTTACCACTTAAACCATATTTCTTGATGGCTGCTATTGTGTCCCCGCCTCCAACAACTGTAACTGCTCCACTATTTGCTATTGCCTCTGCAACTTCCTTTGTTGCTCTGCTAAATTTATCAAATTCAAATACACCCATTGGGCCATTCCAGAAAATAGTTTTGGCTTTTGAAATTTCTTTTTTGTAAATTTCAGCAGTTTTTTCACCTATTCCCATCCCTTCCCAATCCGAAGGGATATTACTTACTTCAACGTTTCTGCTTTCTGCATTTTCTGCATATTCAGGGGCAATAATTACATCCACGGGAAGCATAAGCTTCACATTATTTTTTATTGCAAGCTCTAACATGTCCTTTGCATACTGAATCTGATCATCTTCACATATTGATTTGCCGACAGAATAACCTTGAGCCTTAAGAAATGTATATGTCATTCCGCCACCAAGAATTAATGAATTAACTTTTTCAATAAGATTCTGAATAACTAAAATTTTATCTGAAACTTTGCTTCCACCAAGAACAGCAATAAACGGCCTTGCCGGATTCTCAAGCAGTGTTCCAAGAACCTCAACTTCTTTTTTCATTAAATAACCGGCAACAGCAGGAAGAAACCGGGCAATACCTGAAATTGATGCATGCGCCCTATGTGCTGCTCCAAAGGCATCATTGACATAAATATCTGCAAGTTTTGAAAGGTTTTTTGCAAATTCAGTGTCGTTTTTCTTTTCCCCTGAGTTAAACCTTAAATTCTCAAGCATTACTATATCACCAGGTTTCATCTCGTTATCAATATAGTCCTTAATCTGCTGTGAAAATGTTTCATCAAATTTTTTCACAGGTTTTCCTATCAGCTTTTCAAGCTCGGCTGCTGCAGGAGTCAGCCTGTATTTCTCATCTACTGTATCCTTTGGCCTGCCAAGATGCGACATCAGAATTATCCTTGAATTTTTACTTAAAAGATAGTTTATAGTTGGCAGGGACAGAATTATACGGGTATTGTCAGTAACATTGCCGCTCGAATCAAGAGGAACATTATAATCCACACGAACAAGAATTTTTTTACCTGTTACATCTATGTCTTCAACCGTTTTTTTGTTAAACATACTTTTTTACCTCTCTAATAATTAATAATTTTTTACTTTATTTATGCTGAATAGTTGTTAACTTCTATTATTAAAGTATTACAGCTCCTTAAAGTTTTTTATTATTTAAAATTATTGTGTTTAAACAATTCTGTAGATACCTACGTACTAAAAGTACGTGGCACTTACTTAAATTCAAGCCGCACTTGTTATATATATCCATCCACCCGCACACTGAAGTGCGTGGAACTCTGCCCGCTTCTGCGGTTTTTTAGAATGAAGGCTAAATTACAGGCTTTAATCAAACCGCTTTTTAATCATTTTTAAATATAATTCAGCAACTTAAGTGAGCAGGACTTTCTAATTTATTGCCATGGTACATCGTTACAATTGCATTGATTATCTTAATATTTAAAATTGTAAGACTGCAGATGCAAAAATATTGAATTTATTATTTCATAATATATTTTATAAGGTCAACAAGTCTTGAGGAATAACCCCATTCATTATCATACCATGCAAATACCTTGATCATTTTTCCAATTTTCATTGTTGCAAGCGAGTCAAATACGGAAGAGTAATTATTCCCAATTATATCAGCTGAAACAATAGGGTCTTCGCAGTACTGAAGAATGCCTTTAAATCTTGGTTTTTGTGAAGAAGCCTTGAATACAGCTTTAACCTCCTCAATGGAAACGTCCTTTTCAAGATTTGCCACCAAATCAACCACCGAACCAACCGGAGTTGGCACCCTTAATGCAACACCATCAAGTTTGCCCTTTAATTCCGGAATAACAAGGCCTATTGCTGATGCAGCGCCTGTGGATGTTGGAATTATTGACAGAGCTGCAGCTCTTGCCCTTCTTAAATCTTTATGCGGAAAGTCAAGGATTCTCTGGTCATTTGTATATGCATGTACTGTCGTCATTAAACCGTTAACTATGCCAAAATTATCCTGCAGTACTTTGCAAACCGGGGCTAAAGCATTTGTTGTACATGAAGCATTGGAAATAATATTGTGCTCTTTTTTATTATAAACGTCCTCATTAACACCCATGACTAAAGTTAAATCTGCACCTCCGCCCTTCATGGGAGCAGATACAATAACTTTCTTTGCTCCTGCATCAATATGCTTCATAACCTGTTCTCTCTTATTGAATATCCCCGTTGATTCAATTACAACATCAGCTCCAAGTTCTTTCCATGGAAGTTCAGCCGGGTCAGATATTAAAGTAGCTTTAATTTTCTTATCATTTACATAAATAGCTTCATCATCAGCTTTCACCTCTGCATCAAGAACACCATAAACCGAGTCATATTTCAACAGGTAAGCAAGTGTTTTAGTATCAGTAATATCATTTATTGCTGCAATTTCAATATCACTGCCTCTGTCATACTTAAGATAAGCCCGCATAAAAATTCTGCCAATTCTTCCAAACCCATTAATACCCACTCTTATTGCCATTTTTCCTCCTTAATTTAAAAATTTTATAATAAAATTTTTTTAATATACCTAACACATTAAACAAGAGCAGAAGCTCTAAAATGCTGTAACATTTAAAAAAAACAAGCAAAACGAAAGCAAAAATTTTTATAGCATTGTAACAAATTTATAACAATTTTCAAATAATTATTTTATTCAAGGAAGCACCAATTTCGTGATAGCAATAAAAGTAAAACTGTAAGAGTCAACGGATGGGTTATTTCAAAAACACGCAAAGCTTTGTCCCAGCGAGTCAAAGCTTGCTCTGTTTCAGTCTTCGCTCTCCTCCTGGAGGAGGAACCGTGCCCACTCAGCCTTCAAAAGGTTTTCTCAATAACCATCCGTTGACTCAATAAGTTATTTTTAATCAAGAAATTTGAAATTCTAACTTTATTCAATTGCCATTATTTCAAGGTGCTGTATCAAAAATAGAATCATTCAGTCTCCTGTATTTTATCAGCATCTTTGTGTGTTAATTTAACCGAATAACCTTTAAGCTTTAAATAATCATAAATTCTTTCTGCAATTACAATAGAGCGGTGTCTTCCTCCCGTGCATCCAATACCAATTCCCAGGTAGCTTTTCCCCTCCTCAATATAATTAGGAATAAGGAAATCAAGAAGCCTCTCAAACATTCTTAAAAACTTTTTTGTTTCTTCATTAGACACGACAAAATCAATTACCCGCTTATCCAGACCATCAAGTTCTTTTAAATCATCCACATAATACGGGTTGGGCAGAAATCTTACATCCATCACTATATCAAGACTTTCCTGGGGTAACCCAAACTTATATCCAAACGAAACAACAGAAATCTGGAAAAGTTTGCCCTTATCCTCTTCACTCATTATAGTTTCAGCTATTTCAATTCTAAGTTCCTTGGGAGTTAGAAGGGAGGTATCTATAATAACATCAGACATTTCTCTTATAGAATAAAGCTTTTCTATTTCTTTTTCTATTCCGGAAAGCAAATCACTATCTTCAACAAGCGGATGTTTCCTTCTAGTCAATGAAAATCTTTTCAGCAGAGAGGTTTTTGATGCTTCCAGAAACAATATTTTGTATTTTATATTTTTCTGCTTTAGAATTTCAAATGTACTGTATATTTCATCAAATAAAAATCCGCTTCTCAGGTCAATCGATACTGCAATTTTATTTATCTGATGACCCTTGCTGTCAAAAAAATCTATTAAATTTATAAGAAGACTTGCAGGAAGATTATCAATGCAATAATAACCTGCATCCTCAAAATAGCGTAGAGCTGCGGTTTTACCCGCTCCGGACAGACCGGTAATTATTACAAGCTTAACTGAATGCTTATCTTCCATGACTTATTTAAGTTTTTTCGATTATAAATCCTTAAAAAAAGATACCTTCAGGTATACTGACTAAAACTTTATTAAAAACTGTGACATTTATCAATAGAAATATGTGGAACTCTGCCCTAACGGGTTTTTAGAACTATCATTAGGATACCGGTATACAGGCAAATCAACTGCCAGTTCAATTTTAGTTGCTACAGTTATTATTGTAAATATCAATATCTGTTTAATTAGCATCTCCATTTTTGTGATAAAAATAAAGTTATTGGGTTAAGGATGGTTATTGAGAAAACCTTTTAAAGGCTGAGCGGGCACGGTTCCTCCTTCAGGAAGAGAGTGAAGCCTGAAACAGAGCATGCTTTTCCTCGCTGGGGCAAAGTTTGCGTGTTTTTGAAATAATCCATCCTTAATCCTTAAAGTTTTTATTTAATTGATATCACGAAAATGGGGATGCTTTCATCTGTTTAAACTGTCAAAAATATTAACTGCATCCCTGTAGCTTAAACCTTTTATTTTTAAAAGGTCTTCAATTTTTAAATTCTTCAATTCCTCAACGGTACTGAATTTTTCGAGTATATGCTCCTTCTTTTTTTCACCAATACCTTTAATACCATCAAGAATTGAGCGGGTCATATTTTTATCCCTGATTTTCTTATGATAACTTAATGCAAAACGATGTGCTTCATCCCTTATTCTTATAATAATATTTAAAGCTTTATCTGACAAATCTAAATTTATGCCATTTGAAAATTTACTGCAAAAAATTTTTTCTTCTTTTTTTGCAATACTTATGATATCAATATCCTCTATATTTTTTTCCTCAAAGAGTTTTCTTACTATATTGAATTGTGCCTTGCCGCCATCAACAACAATTAAATCAGGTTTTGTATAAAAACTGTCTTCAATACTTATTTTTAAATTATCAAGATACTTAAGCCTTCTTGAAACGACTTCAGCAAGCATGGCAAAGTCGTCCTGCCCGCTGACATTTTTTATCTTAAAATGCCTGTAACCGCTGTTAAGCGGACTTCCATCAACAAAGACTGCCATTGAACCAGCAGCAAAAGCAGGACCGATATTTGATATATCAAAACACTCTATCCTTTTCGGAATATTAATGAGACCGAGTAAATCTTTTAATTTAACAAGTTCTTTAAAAACTCTTGAATAACCGGAACTTCTTTCAAATCTCTTTTTTTCAAGGTAAAGAAATGCATTTTTTTTTGCCATTTCCATTATTTCTTTTTTTTCTTTATTTTTTGGAATTTTTAACTCTATTTTTTTACCTTTTATTTCTGAGATCCACCCTGATATTGCATCAACTTCATCAATCTCGAAAGGTATATAAATCTTCGAACTTATATTATCCACTTCTGAATAATAACACTTAAAAAATCCTGAAATTATTTCACTTTCACTTAAATACCTGCTGCTGGATATAATGAAGTTACTTATTGCTGCAAGCTCACCATCCTTATAATTATACAGGCTGACTGCTGCAGTATTTACCCTGTCATCCTTTGCAGCTGAAAGAATATCCCAGGTTTTTTTACCCGAAAAAAATATTTTCTGGCTTATCATAAGATCATTAATGGAATCAATTTTATGCTTTATTTCTGCAGCATTTTCGAATTCTTTCCTTTCAGCAAAATAATTCATTTCGGACCTTAAATTATTAATTACTGTCTTATCGTTACCCCTCAAAAACATTTTTATATACCCGACATTTTTTTTATAATCATGCTCGGATATTTTTCCCATGCATGGTGCTGAACATAAATTTATATGGTAATTTAGACAGACGGAATTTTTTATTTTACCCGGCTTTGCTTTCCTGCAGTCCCTTATCTGAAAAATTTTTCGCAATACATTAAGAACCTCTTTTATGCTCTTAACGTTGGTGTATGGTCCAAAGTATCTTGCCCCCTTTATATTTCTGTTTCTTGTCATGAAAACCCTCGGGTACTGCTCACCTTCCATAAAAGCAATATAAGGGTATGACTTATCGTCTTTTAGCTGGATATTGTATTTCGGCCTGTTTTTCTTTATCAGGCTGCTTTCAAGAATTAAGGCTTCAATTTCATTGTCAGTTTCAATAAAATCCAGAGAATTTATTTTACCTGTAAAAAAAGATATTGGATGATTTACAAAACTTATTGTTTCACCCGGAAAAAAGTAGCTTCTGATTCTTTCCAAGAGGTTTTTTGCTTTCCCAATATAGATAATCCTGTTTTTAGAATCCTTAAAAAGATAAACTCCTGGTTTTTTAGGTATAACGCTCAGGGTATTCTTAATATCATCTTTCAATTCCATGGTTTAGGGAGATAAAAAAGCATGTTCTTCAACCTGTTTTTTCATTAGAATTCTTTTTAAAAACTTTCCTGTATATGAATTCTGGTTTTCTGAAACTTCTTCAGGTGTTCCGGTTGCTATAATTTCTCCTCCTTTTTCACCACCTTCAGGCCCAAGATCTATTATATAATCAGCAGATTTAATAACTTCAAGATTATGTTCAATTATAACAACTGTATTTCCTGCATCCACAAGTTTATTTAAAATGTGAAGCAGCTTTTTTATATCATCAAAATGAAGTCCTGTTGTCGGTTCATCCAGCAGATACATTGTATTTCCTGTACTTTTTTTTGAGAGCTCGGTTGAAAGCTTCACCCTCTGTGCTTCACCACCTGATAATGTTGTTGAAGACTGACCAAGCTTTATATATCCAAGTCCAACCTCATTAATAAGTTCAAGCTTGTTTTTAATTCTTGGAATATTTTTAAAAAAATTCAGAGCTTCCTCAACAGTCATGTTGAGAACCTCACTTATGTTTTTATCTTTGTATCTGATTTCCAGTGTTTCCCTGTTATATCTTTTTCCCTTGCAAACTTCACACGGCACATAGACATCGGGCAGAAAATGCATTTCAATTTTTATTTCTCCATCACCTGCACATGCTTCACAGCGTCCCCCCTTAACATTGAAAGAAAACCGTCCTGGCCTGTATCCCCTCATTCTTGCATCAGGAGTATGAGAAAATAATTCTCTTATATATGTGAAGACACCGGTGTAGGTTGCCGGGTTTGAGCGCGGTGTCCTGCCTATTGGAGACTGATCTATTACAATAACTTTATCAAGATTATCATAATTTAATATTGAATCGTGTTTACCTGCCTTTTCATTTGACCTCATAAGCAGCCTTGAAAGAGCAGGATAAAGTATCTCATTTATTAATGTGCTTTTCCCGGAACCGGACACTCCTGTTATCGAAACAAGCATGCCCAGAGGAATTTCCACATCAATATTTTTAAGATTATGCTGTTTTGCACCTTTAATAATAATGTTTCTGTCATTTCCTTTTCTTCTTTTTTCTGGAATGGGAATAAATTTTTTACCTGAAAGATACCTGCCTGTAATTGATGTATCAAGTTTTAATAAATCTTTAAGCAACCCATTAAAAACAATTTCACCCCCGTGAATACCCGCACCAGGTCCTATGTCAACAATCCAATCAGCTGAACGCATTGTCTCTTCATCATGCTCAATTACAACAATGGTATTGCCTAAGTCCCTGAGCCGTTTTAATGCATTTATCAATTTTTTGTTGTCTCTCTGGTGAAGTCCAATACTTGGTTCATCCAGTATATAAAGAACTCCTACCAGGCCCGAGCCTATCTGGGTTGCAAGTCTGATCCTCTGCGATTCTCCGCCTGAAAGTGTTCCTGCCTGTCTGCCAAGAGTCAGGTAGTTAAGACCAACATCCTTTAAAAAATTCAGCCGCTCAATAATTTCTTTTATCAGTCTTTCCCCGATTATTTTTTCTCTTTCTGAAAGTTTCAAACCTGTAAGCCAGTCTATAGATTCTTCAATTGTCATTTCAGTAAAATCTGAAATTGAAACACCATTAATCCTTACTGCAAGGCTTTCAGGTCTTAATCTCTTTCCGCCGCAGGTTCCGCAGGGAAGTTCTCTGACCATTCTTTCAATTTTTTCCCGCTGTTCTTCTGATTCAGTTTCTATATACCTGCGGCTTAAATTATTTGCCAGCCCCTCAAATTTAAGATAATAATACCTTATTTCACCCTTATGATTTCTATATCTTACCCTAATTCTTTCTCCATCCGTTCCATAAAGTATTATTCTTTTAATATTATCATCAAGCTTTTCAAAGGGGGTATCAAGGTCAAAATCATACTGCTCTGCAAGGCTTTTCATAAGCTGGGAATAATAGCTGGAATAGTTCATATTAAAGAATGGAATTGCGCCATCATTTATTGAAAGTGATGGATATTCTATTATTGACGCAGGGTCAATTTCCCTTTTTGTCCCGAGACCGCTGCATTCCCTGCAGGCACCATAAGGACTGTTAAATGAAAACATCCGCGGCGAGAGCTCTTCAAAGCTTATCCCGCAATCAACACAGGTAAAATTTTCTGAAAAACTTAAAGTTTCCCCGCTATCTAAAAGCTCGATATGAACAATCCCTTCACTTTCACGAAGAGATATTTCAATATCTTCAGTAATGCGCTTTCTTTCATCAGGGTTAAGCTTTAATCTATCTATTATAATTTCTATTACATGCTTTTTATTCTTATCAAGATTTATATCCGGTTTTTCTGAAAGATCAAAAATTTGAGCATCAACCTTAACTCGCATGTAACCATCTTTTCTAATTGAATCAAAAATTTTCTGATACTCACCTTTTCTCCCCCTGACTATCGGTGCAAGTATCTGAAACCTTATACCATTTTCAAGCTCCATGATTTTATCAACAATCTGGTCAACAGTTTGTCTTGTTATCGGCCTGCCACATATATAGCAGTAAGGAATTCCAATGCGTGCATACAGAACTCTTAAATAGTCATAAATTTCAGTTATTGTTCCGACTGTGGACCTTGGATTTTTTGAAACTCCTTTCTGGTTTATAGAAACTGCTGGTGAAAGCCCTTCAATCAGGTCAACATCAGGTTTATCCATCTGGCCAAGAAACTGTCTGGCATATGATGAAAGAGATTCCACATACCTTCGCTGTCCCTCTGCATATATCGTGTCAAAAGCAAGCGAAGATTTACCTGAACCGCTGACTCCGGTAAAAACAATGAAGTTATCTCTTGGAATTTTAAGATTTATATTTTTCAGGTTATGCTCTCTTGCACCCTTTATTACTATTTCTGTCTTCATTGCAAACCTTACCTGCTCTTGATAAACTGTTTTATAAATTAACCACTTTCAATATTTACAATATTTTTTATTCTTTTTATTTCATCCCTTATCAAAGCTGCTTTTTCAAAATTTAATTCCTGTGCGCAAAGATACATCTCTTCCTCAAGTCCACTGATTATATTATCAATTTTGGATAAATCCATACCAGTTAGTTTCCTTTCAGAAAACTGCACGGCTCTTTCTTTTACTGCAAATTCTTTTTTGGCCTCTTTTTTTGACTTTATACCTGTTGCATAAAGTATATCAGAAATATGTTTATTTATTGTCTTCGGGACAATCTCATGCTCTTCATTGTAACTTACCTGAAGCTTTCTTCTCCTGTTTGTCTCATCCACAGCATTTTTTATCGATTGTGTTAAATTATCAGCATACATAATTACCATTCCGTTTACATTTCTTGAAGCCCTGCCTATAGTCTGAATAAGTGATATTTCAGACCTCAGAAAGCCCTCTTTATCGGCATCCAGAATTGCAACAAGAGATACTTCGGGCAGGTCAAGGCCTTCTCTTAGAAGATTAATTCCTACAAGCACATCAAATTCACCAGAGCGAAGCCCCCTGAGTATTTCTATTCTTTCGAGAGTTTCAATAGTTGAATGAAGATATCTAACCCTTAAGTTTTTACCTGAAAGATAATCTGTCAGGTCTTCGGCCATTTTTTTTGTAAGTGTCGTAACAAGAACTCTTTCATTATTGCTGACCCTCTTTTTTATTTCAGCTATTAAGTCTTCAACCTGTCCAAATGTTTGCCTTATTGATACCTCAGGGTCAACAAGCCCCGTGGGTCTTATTATTTGCTCAACTATCTGCATGCTTACCTTTCTTTCAAAAGGACCCGGAGTTGCTGTTGTAAAAATTACCCTTTTCACTTTACCCAAAAATTCATCAAAACGAAGAGGCCTGTTATCAAGTGCTGACGGAAGTCTGAAGCCATAATCTACAAGAGTCTGCTTTCTCGACCTGTCACCTTCATACATACCCCTTATCTGGGGGACTGCAATATGCGATTCATCAATTATTGTTAAAAAATCTTCCGGAAAGAAATCAATTAGAGTGTTTGGGGTCTCCCCTGGCTTTTTACCCAGAATATGGCGTGAATAATTTTCAATTCCACCGCAGTAACCAAGCTCTGCTATCATTTCCATATCATATCTTGTCCTGGATTCAAGCCTCTGGGCTTCCAGAAGTTTTACTTCATTCTTAAAATAGCTGACTCTCTCCTTTAACTCGTCTTCGATTGTAGCAAGAGCCCGCTGAACCCATTCTTCTGTTGCAAGAAAATGAGTGGCTGGTGAAATTATTGCAACATCAAAATTGCTGTAAATTTCTCCTGATACCGGATTAAACTCTACAATTCTTTCCACTTCATTTCCAAAAAACTGAATCCTTAAAGCCCTGTTCTGGTAGGCAGGGTAAATATCAAAGTTATCACCCTTTACCCTGAAGCTGCCCTGTCCAAAGTCATAATCATTTCTCTCGTATTTTATATCTATTAAGTTTTTAATTAGTTTTTCTCTAAAATACTCTTCACCCTCTTTTATAAATATTCTCTGTTTCTCATATTCAACAGGCGAACCGAGATTATAAATACAGGAGACACTTGCTACTACAATCACATCATTGCGCATAAACAATGCATTGGTAGTTGAAAGCCTGAGCTTTTCAATCTCCTCATTAATGGAAGTATCCTTCTCTATATACATATCCTTGCTCGGAATATATGCCTCGGGTTGATAATAATCATAATAGCTCACAAAATACTCCACTGCATTTTCAGGAAAAAATTCCTTAAACTCATTACAGAGCTGGGCTGCAAGTGTTTTATTTGGGGCAAGCACCAGAGTCGGCAGCTGCACATTTTTAATAACATTTGCCATTGTATAGGTTTTTCCGGAACCGGTAACCCCGAGCAGCGTCTGAAACTTGTAATTTTTAATTATTCCATCAGTTAACTGGGCGATTGCTTTGCCCTGATCGCCCTGGGGAGAATAATTTGAAATTATTTTAAATTTATTTTTTAACAGATAACCCATATCTTAATAAAATAACCAACTCATTATTTTAATAAAATAACCCATATCTTAATAAAATAAGTTATATATTAATAAAATCAGTTATATCTTATTAATATCCTAAAACAATATATGCTTCCTGCTGAGACTCCCGCAAGTGAAACTCCCGCTGCTGAAGCCGTGTGCTTCTTCTCCTTTCTGCAAAACAGCAGAAGCCTATACATCACTAGACTGAAGTCTGGTTGTTTAGCAGCAGGCTAATATTTTTTCATTATTTTCTGTGCAATTATTTCAACCTTTTTATATAAATCAGCTAAAGAACCTTCATTATCAATAACAAAATCAACAAGCTTTTTATTTATTTTTATATGCTGACCTCTGATCCTCAATCCTATTTCATCTTCTATCTCATTTTCCTTTAGACTTTCCGGGCTGCCGTATAAACTGTTTGAAAGCATACATTTAATTTTTAAAAACTGCATCTGTCTTTTTTTCCATGTCCTGACAAGAATTATATAATCACACAATTTACATAAACCTGTATTAAAAAGAACAGCCGCATCTATTATTATGTACTTTCTATCTTTATTTTTTTTTAGGAGACTTTGGACCTTTTTCTCAATTGGTCCTAACATCAGGTTATTTAATTTATCAAGCTCTGCCTTTGAAGAAAAAACCTTATTTGCCAATGCTTTATAGTTAACAGTACCATCAGAGCAAAAAACCTGCCTGCCAAAACAGTTCTGCAAATCTTTCAGCACTTCTTCATCTTCACAGTATATCTCTTTTGCTATTTTATCCAAATCAAGCAAAATTGAATCCTTCATCATTTTTTTTAAATGTAGTGCTGCTGCAGTTTTTCCTGTTGCAGTTTTACCTGTTATGCCAATTATTATTTAAATCACCCCCTTAACATAAAATAGCATACAAGATTTCAGAATGACATGGTTTTCAGATGAAATATGGATAACTTTCAGGTTAACATAAAAACTCAATAAAATTATTGCACGAGATTATATATATAGTCAAACATTAATTCATAATTTGCAATTTGTTGTTCAGATATTCTTTATAAAATAAGTGGCAATTAATTTATATTGATATTGATTTCAGCATAAAAATAAAAAATAATAACCAAAAAATGGAAGTATCTAACATTTTGTGATAGCAATAATTTATTTTTAATCACGCAAACTTACATGCCAATTTAAAATTGACACAAAGAAAGATTAAAATCCATGGTATACAAGCAGGAGGGATATCCTCACTTTTAAAGTTAGGATTTTAGGATGAAATTTTAGATGCTAACCCAAAAAATTTTATCTCTTTATTTGAAAGAATTTATATTTAAAATATTAAAATATAAGAACAAAAAAGAAGTTCTGAAAAACTGGGCTGGAAAATTTAATATCAACGCAACAAGTGGTGTTGATATTTTTTACAAGTTTGTATTTAGCCTGAATTCCCATGTTAACTTTTTTAGTTAACACCACGTAAGGATTTTACCCCAGAATAATCTGAAGTCTTTTATTCCCAAGCCACGGTATACCAACATTAATTTTATCAAAATCAGCAGCAATAAGCATGGGATTGTGTGCCCGCTTTTGGAATCTGACTGCTATATCCCTTTCGCTGATTATTACATTAGCAGTAGCATCTATAAAGTCTCTAAAGATATGTCGGGATTTGGCATTCTCATAACCATTTCCTATCTTTAATGCCATAAGGCGGTACAGGCTACTGGCCATCAGGGTAAGCTGGACATCCAGGTTTACTTTCATGGCCACTGCTGAGGATAAAGCATCCATATGAAAGAAATCGATGCTGTCTTCAATGCGGTTTTCAATTACCATGCGCTGGGCATAACGTTGCACCAGTTTTGGGGCTGAGCGGGAAAGCTGGTTGGTTAGAAGTAAAATCGGCTCCTCATGACCCAGATCATCTATCACCAGCTGCCTGATTTTACCCTGGTAACCTTTTAAGTTAATTTTCTGGTCCAGTATTTTCGGTGTCTGATAGAGCCTGGACACTCCTCCAAGTTTGATGGGCTGCCAGGCGGATAAGGGCTCTATGTCTATTGATTTAAGAATGTTTTTAGACCGACGCCTCAGGGTCATAAAGCCTATGCCCATCCGGTTTAGCATATCCAGATTTTTATAGGTGGTTAGTTTGGAGTCAAATATCAGCTCCTGGGGATAGTGGCCGGTGCGGCTTTTCCAAAACTGGGAAAACTCTAAGACTTCATCTGCCTGGTCCTCTTTTCTAAAATCAGCGTCAGCGTAGCAAAATACTCTGGTTTTTGCATCCTGTGCTAAAAAAACCAAAATTCCTTTTTGCTTGCGGCTGCGCTTGGAGACATAATGCTTTTCTACCAATGCATCTTTTCCGTGAAAGGGGATGGTATGAAAATCAAGGTCAAAGGAAAAGCCATAGTCTATGCCTATGCTTTGCATGGCATCAAACCATCTTTTCATCATCCCAGGATAGCACCTGGGGTCTATACGGCAGCTATACTCGGTAAGGAAGGCCCGTTTGGGGATGCAGTTAAGCCCGGCAAAAAGGGCAAGACCCGGATCAAGCACATAGCTCATGACATGACTATGACGGGCTGACCCAAATAGCTTAAGCGCCAGAAGCGATCTCATTGCACATCCGGCAGGAATCATTTTGGAACCGGGAAAGCCGGCCTGGGAAACTATTTCATCAAAAGGGATTTGGCAAATAAAAGGGACAAATAAAAAAAGCCCCCCGAATTTTGTCCTAAAACTCTGGGGGGATAGATCAAGCTGATCCACATCTGCTACTTCTGCTCTGGTGGGAACGGTAGCCGGTGTACGTTCCTCTTCTCTTCTTCTGGGCAGTCTCTTAAAACCTTCTTCTTTGAGTATGTTAGAAACACTGACTGCACTCAAGGTGTGCCCTTTTTCCTTTAATATATAGCTTATATCATATACCGATAGGTTCTGTTTGCGCATAGATACCACTGTATCCCTGATTGTGTCCTGCCGGGCTTCTTTCTTGGGACCTTTGGCTGGGGGCAGGAAAAATTCTCTCTCCGGGTTTTTCCTTAGTCTTGCAGCCATAACCCGGAAGCTTCCTCTACTGTAGCTGAATCTTTTAGCAACTTCTCTTCCGGGAACATTGTCCACAAAAAAAGCGCGCAATGCTTCGTATTGCCGATGGGTGGAATTCTTTGGCTCAAGGAAGACACGAGCCATGTCTGTAAACTTTATTGGTTTACTGTTAAACATATAACCACTATATCAAATAAAATGATCCATGTCAATAAAAAATTGCTTTATCTTAAAAAATCCCTTGATTTAAGCCTTATTGGGTATCTGACCTTTCATATCGAGATGAGCATACTATTTTAATAACTTTTTGGTAATATGTTTATAAATTAAGCTATTAGTTAACTAATTAACGAGTAAAACCAGAGAAACTGGGAAATTTATGATAATTTTTGTTAGGAGGTATGCACTCTATGGGAATTCAGGTTTAGTGAAGAAAATCAAAAAATAATCTCAAACTATTCTGACGAAGAATTTATAACATTTTTGCACAAAAGTATCCTAGACAGGATACCTGATATTGAAGAACTAAATATCTGGTTAGAAAAAATAAACACTGGCATGACAAGAGAAGAAGTCGTAAAATTATTTGGAATGACAAACGAATTTATAATATTATGTCAGTATTTTAATATTAACATTCTGCAAAAGTAACTTTAATTTCAAGAATTTAAAAAAAATAAATTAAACAAAATTACATTCCAGAAAACAAATTTACGTTCCAGGTTATTGTTTATTCCAGGTGAGCTTCATGCTTCATTTCTTCAAGCAGCTTTTTTATAGTTTCCTTTTTCTCATCGGGGCTTATACTGCCAAGATCTTTATCTAACTCACTGCTGTCAGGCTCTGATTTTGGTTCCTCAACAGCTTCTGTTTCGTGAACTGTCATAGTTTCCTTATCAGTTTTAATCTCAGCAACAATTTTTATTTCTTTTTCTTTTTTAGCTTCTTCAACAGATTCAGCTTCACCTGCTGCTTTTCCATCCTGGGTTTTTTCAGAATCTTTAACTTTCTCTATTTCCTGTACAGCTTTTTCTTCTACCTTCTTTGCCTCTTTTTTTTCTTCAGGCTTTTCAGAATGTTCCTTATCTTTAACCTTAATATCTGCAGGTTTCTTATCCTTTTCCGTTAACATCTGAGCACTTCTGTCTTTTCCTGCTTCCCTTGTCTTTTTTTCCTCCGCCAGCTCAGGATGTTCTACCTGCCTGATGCTGAAAGCCATCCTTCTTTTATCAAAATCTATATCTATAATCCTGACAATTAATTCATCACCTATTTTTGCAATCTCACTTGGCCTTCTTACCGGGTCAACTGAAAGCTCTGAAATATGAACAAGACCTTCCACACCCTGTTCTATCTGAACAAAAAGACCAAATTTTACAATTCTTGTCACCTTGCCCTGAACAACATCCTTTATCTTGAATTTTTTTATCTTTTCCAGCCAAGGATCTTTCTGTGTCTGTTTCAGGCCGAGTGAAAGTCTCTGTTTATCCCTATCAATATCAAGTACCTCAACACTTACAGATTCATTAACTTTTACCACTTCTGAGGGATGTTTTACATGATTCCATGAAAGCTCTGAAATGTGGATGAGTCCATCAATACCATTAATATCAACAAATGCACCAAAATCAGCAATACTTGTTACAATACCCTGTTTAATCTGGCCGACTTCAATATTATCCAGTGCGGCTTTTCTCTGCTCTTTTCTTTCATCTTCTATTATTGCCTTTCTTGAAAGAACCACATTATTTCTATTTCTGTCAACTTCAATGATTTTACAAATACACTTTTCTCCTATGTATGATTCAAGTTCCCTTGTCTTTCTGACATCAATAAGTGATGCGGGTAGAAAACCCCGAAGTCCTATATCAAGAATAAGACCGCCCTTAACACATTCTATAACCTCACCTTCAACAGTCTCACCATTTTTAAATATCTCTTCAACATGGTCAAAGCTTCTCTCAACCTCTGCTCTCTTTTTGGAAAGAATAAGCCTTCCATCCTGGTCCTCTTTCTGAAGAACCATGATATCTATAACCTCTTCAATTGATAAAACTTCCTCGGGTCTGACATTATTTCTTATTGAAAGTTCAGAGACAGGAATAACACCTTCAGACTTATAACCAACATCAATAAGTACCTCGTCCTTATCAATTTTTACAACTTTGCCCTTTAAGATATCACCTTCATTGAAATTAATTATGGTCACATCATAATTTGGAACCATTTCTCCATTCTTATCTTTTATCATATAATTTTCTTCTGTAAGTTTCCCAAAATTGCTGTTTTTAATCATTCTTAAAAAATCACCTTCCATTTTTTCAAGTCAAAACGCAAAAAAGAATACCATTTATAAATTATTTTAGCAAATATTTTAACCTATATAAAATCAAATTTAAAAAATAAATTTATGGTTCAAATATACCAGTTTTTAGCAGCCTTCATCTCAACTTTCAGCCTGGCCTTTATTTCAACACAGTTCTCCATTGAATCCCTAACAATATCCTTAACTCTTTCAAGGTCTTCTTCTTTTAACTCAAGAACAAGCTCATCATGAACATGCAGTATTATATTACTATCCAGTTTTTCCTTCTTTAGGGTATTGTAAAGGACAACAGTTGCAAGCTTCATTATATCTGCTGCACTTCCCTGTATTGGAGTGTTTACAGCAAGCCTTTCACCAAGGTTTCTTAAATTCGCATTGGTACTTGAAAGTTCTCTTATATACCTTTTTCTTCCAAACATTGTTGTTGTGAAACCATTCTTATAGGCTGACTGTATAAGACCATTTATATAATTTTTAACTCTGGGGTATCTTGTAAAATAAAGCCTGATATATCCTCTTGCTTCTTCCTCGGATATTGCAAGCCTGCTTTTCAGGCCAAATTCAGTCATTCCATAAATTATTCCAAAATTTATTGCTTTGGCTTTTCTTCTTAAATTCTCATCCACTTTATCATACTGCACTCCAAAAATCTCTGATGCTGTCCTTGCATGTATATCCTGCCCTGAATTAAAAGCTTCTATAAGTTCACCATCGTCTGAAAGATGTGCAAGAATTCTGAGCTCAATTTGTGAATAATCTGCTGATAGAAGAAGGTCATAGCTTTCACCCGGAATAAATGCTTTTCTTATCTGTTTTCCAAGCTCTGTTCTAACAGGTATATTCTGGAGATTGGGGTTATTGGAGCTTATTCTGCCTGTAGTTGTGCCGAGCTGATTATAATTAGTATGGACTCTCTTATCTAAAGGGTCAATTAAATTAGGCAAAACATCAATGTATGTATTTTTAAGCTTAACCTTTTCCCTGTAATCAAGAACTTTCTCTATCACAGGATGAGAATCATATATTGAAAATAATGCCCCTGCATCTGTTGAATAACCTGTTTTTGTCTTTTTAGTTGCCTGAAGCTTAAGTTTTTCATAAAGAATCTGAGCAAGTTGCTGGGTGGAATTAATATTAAATTCCGAATCACACAGCCTGAATATCTCTTTTGTCAGATTTTTTATGTTTATATCATACTCTTTTATAAGACTGCTTAGATATTTTATATCAATATTTACCCCCCTGAATTCCATATCAGCAAGCACCTTTATCAAAGGCTCTTCGATATCCCGGTAAAGAGTATTCAGTTTTTCCTCTTTTAACCTGACACTTAGAATCTCATCAATCCTGCTGAAATGACTCATTACATTTATTAACGGCTTTAAATTAGAAACAAGGTAATCAGAATTCTCTATTAATTGAACAGAGCCAACACCTGCTTTTTGCTGTAAATTACTATCTGAAACACTAAGACTATTTTTACCAGTCCCAGTGTTTTTATCAGACCCAGCGCTGTCTTCAAAATGAAATACCATTTGATTATTTTCTGATAATGAACTCTTTGAAACATAATTTTTTATCCCGAATTCGCCATTAATGTCAAGCTCTTTCCCTGTATTTAAAATTTCATCAGCATTTAAATTCAAAATTTCAGTTAAAATTTCCTCAATTTTTACATCAGATTTAACTGGGTTTATAAGAAGATATATAACCTTATAATCAACTACATTAAAATCTGAAACAACTCCAGATTTTTGCAGAAACTTAAAAATCTGTTTAAAATCAAAACCTGATTTTAAAATATTTTTTGACTCAAATATTTCAAGGAGTTTTTTACGGATACCATAATCTTTAAGGGCGACCTCATCAAACAGGTAAAAATTTTCAAAACCATCCAAAAGTAATAAACCGTTGAAAATAGACTGAGTCCTGCTTTTTTTGTCTGCCCCTGTCTCATTCGTTAAATTGAAATTTGAAATATAAACCTTTTTTAGCTCCCTTGTAATAATGTTTTCAATACCTGCATGATTGATATAGAGATTCCTTTTTTGTACCTGGATTTTTTCCGTTTCAGCTTTATTTTTGATAAAATCAGCATTCGATTTTTCACCATTCAATCTGCTGTAAAAATTAATTATATCCCTGAGCTTCTTCTTTAATGTATTAAACTCAAGCAGGCTGAACATTTGCTCGGCCTTACTATAGGCATCACCACTAATTTTTCTATTAAAAACTTTATCCAGACTAAGGGCAATGTTTGAATCAAGCCGGGTGAGTTTCTTGCTTTTCCTAGCAATTTCCTGGCTTTTTATTAAAAGGTTTTTAAGTTTTTCACTCTTAATTCTCTCAATATTTCTGTAGATATTTTCAACACTCCCAAATTCACTTACAAGCTCCCTTGCAGTTTTTGTACCTATACCTTCAACACCCGGTATATTATCGGATGTATCCCCCATAAGAGCCAGTAAGTCCTTAATCTCTGCGGGTTTGACGCCATATTTTTCAACCACCCCATCTGTATCATAAATAACAGTATCTGTAATTCCCTTTTTTACTGCCATAACCTTTACCTTATCTGAAACCAGCTGAAGAATATCCTTATCACTTGAAACTATTATAATTTCATCAAAGCTTTCTTTAACATTATTTACAATTGTCGCGATTATATCATCTGCTTCATAACCTTCAGCCTCAAGAGATTCTATATTTAATGAGTTGAGAACTTCCCTGATTAGCGGAAGCTGAACGGAAAGCTCCTCAGGCATTTTCTTTCTTTTGGCTTTGTACTCTTTGAAAATATCATGTCTGAAAGTTGGTCCCCTGCTGTCAAATGCACAAACTATAATATCTGGTTTTTCATCCTCCAGGAGTTTTATAAGCATGCCTGTAAAACCAAAGACAGCGTTGGTAATTGTACCTGTGGAGGTAGTAATTGTAGAAGGAAGTGCGTAAAAAGCCCTGTAAGCTAGATTGTTACTATCAACCAGTATAATTTTTTTACCCTGCATATTTTTATCCTGCATTTAATTCATTATGATATTTACTATTTCTATGAATTTATATCCTCTTGTATAATAAGATAATAAATTTTATTAATAATATTTCTTGATCTGAAATCAAATCAAATAAGCTAAGCAGAAAGACAAATATATGATCTTATTTATTATATTAATAAAACCCCTCCTACTGTAGTAGCGGGCTTCTTTTACTTGCCATACATAAAATAAATCCTACTGAACACCATATTTACTTATTATGGTTTAACGTCAGATTAAAAATCAAGAGTATTTTCTTCTGTTGCCCTCCTGTTTGCATTTTTTTTGCCTTCCTGTTTTCTTCTGCTGCCTTCCAGTTTTCTTCTTTCTTTTACTTTCCTGTTTATTTTCTTATTTACCTTCTTATCTGACCGATCCAAAAATCCAAATAAAAGCTTAAATGAAAAGCAGCTGGCTTACCTGTCCTTGATTATAATAAATATAAATTGTATCATTTCTACTGTGCCGAAGTGGCGGAATTGGCAGACGCGCTGGACTCAAAATCCAGTGGGCCGAAAGGTTCGTGTCGGTTCGACCCCGACCTTCGGCACCATTTTGATATATTTATATTATTTATTCCTTTTGTTTATTAAAATAATTATAATATTATTAATTTAATTTTAATACTTATTTAGATTTTATCTATTTAAAATTAATTTAACTGATATTATATTAGAATAACTTAGTCCTTTGCTAGTGAAAGTCGGCTTCATGCCGTGCGTTGATTTAATCAACATAGCTACAAAGGGCTTACTTTTTTAATTGAGAATATTATAATTTTATTTAATTCTATTTTGACAGAATGTGTGCAAGCTCATAAAGTTCTTTATCTATGTTCTTTTTCCTGCTCAACACATAATCCAGAGGCACTGATTTTATTATATTTCCTTCAATGGCGGTGATGCAATCACTTTTACCATCCAGTAACAGGTCTACTGCTTTTTTAGCAAATTCAGCAGCAAGGAGTCTATCCAGTGCTGAAGGAGAGCCTCCCCTCTGGATATGACCAAGTACAGATACCCTGACTTCGTGACCTACAAGCAGTTTTATTGAAGATGCAACATCAATTGCTTTTGCTGCTCCTTCTGCAACTACAATAAGTGTATGCCTCTTACCTTCCCGGTGATTCCTGATTTTATTTGCAATTTTTACAAGGTCAACTTCTACTTCAGGTATAAGAATATAATCAGCCGCACAGGCAAGCCCTGCTGAAACTGCAATAATGCCTGAACTTTTTCCCATTACTTCTATTACAAACAGCCTGTCATGCGAAGATGCTGTATCACGAATTTTTGAAATAAGATCAATTATCACATTTAAAGCAGTATCAAACCCAATACTGTAATCTGTGCCAGCTATGTCATTATCAATTGTGCCTGGAATTCCTACAACCTGCACACCTCTATTATGAAGGTCATTTGCACCTCTAAAAGAACCGTCTCCGCCGATAATTAGAAGCCCATCAACTTTATTTTTATTTAAATTGGCTATTGCTTTCTGCATACCATCTTCCGTCTTAAATTCTTCAGACCTTGCAGAATAAAGAAATGTTCCTCCCCTGTCTATTATTCCTCCAACAGAATTCAAATTTAATACAATATAGTCATTATTGATAAGACCTTTGAAACCCTCATAAAAACCCAGGACTTCAAGCCCTTTAAATCTTGCATACCTTGTTACTGCTCGTATTACTGCATTCATGCCGCTTGCATCTCCGCC
>Ga0194125_10004018_pt1 | contig 23288 bp, 21 predicted proteins | sample TA2KigC250mmetaG_FD_148626 | JGI IMG/M metagenome (GOLD analysis project Ga0194125, IMG submission 148626) | Freshwater microbial communities from Lake Tanganyika, Tanzania - TA2015034 Kigoma Deep Cast 250m | ecosystem: Environmental > Aquatic > Freshwater > Lake | place: Tanzania: Lake... | reverse complement strand
AGCGCTAATCTTCGCTAATCTTCAAGGAGGCCATAAATGCAATACCGGCAATTTGGCAAATTGAAATGGCGGGTCTCGGCGCTGGGGTTCGGCTGCATGCGCCTGCCCACCCTGGACGGCGACAGCAAGCGCATCAACGAGCCGGAAGCGCGTGAGATGCTCTACTACGCCATTGACCACGGCGTAAACTACGTGGACACGGCCTATGGCTACCACGGCGGGAACAGCGAGCTGTTCCTCGGCCGGGCACTCAAAGGTCCATATCGGGACAAAATCAGGCTGGCCACCAAGCTGCCTTGCTGGCTGGTGAAGACAGCGCCGGATTTTGATCGGCTGCTCAACGAGCAACTGCAGAAGCTACAAACCGAGCACATAGACTTCTACCTCCTGCACAGCCTGAGCCAGTCGAGCTGGACTAAGGTGCGCGACCTGGGCGTGCTGGACTGGGCGCAGAAGGCCCTGGCCGACGGGCGCATCGGCTACTTGGGCTTCTCCTTCCACGACAAGTACGAGGTTTTCCAGGAAATCGTGGATGCCTATGCCTGGACGTTCTGCCAGATCCAGTACAACTACATGGACGTGGACGAGCAGGCCGGCACCAAGGGGCTGCAATACGCCGCCGCCAAGGGGTTGGCCGTGGTGGTCATGGAGCCGATCATGGGCGGCTACCTGGCCAACCCGCCGCAGCCGATCCAGGAGCTGTGGGACACCGCCGCCCGCAAGCGCACCCCGGCCGATTGGGCTCTGCAGTGGGTCTGGAACCAGCCAGAAGTATCGGTGGTGCTCAGCGGCATGAGCACCCGCGAGCAGGTCAGGGAAAACGTGGCCAGCGCGCAGTCGTCTGGGATCAACAAGCTAACCGACGAGGACTTGGCGCTCATTGGCCGGGTGCGCGAGAGGTATCGGGAACTGCGCCCCATCCCCTGCACGCAGTGCGCCTACTGCCTACCCTGCCCCAACGACGTCAACATCCCGCATAACTTCAAGCTCTACAACGACGGCCTGATCTACAGCAACCCCGCCCGCGCCCGCGCTCTCTACTCCTGGATGGAAAAGCCAGCCCGCGCCGAGATGTGTATCCAGTGCCAGGAGTGCGAAGAGAAGTGCCCGCAGAAGATACCAATCAGCGAGTGGATGCCCATTGTACATGAGGTTTTGGGTGAAGGAAAGGCGTATAGGAGTTGAGGTTGGAGAGTGGAGGATAGAGGATGGAGAATGGAGATTAGAGATTGGAGATTAGAGATTGGAGATTAGAGATTGGAGATTAGAGATTGGAGACGGGGAAGGGACGCAGATTAACGCCGATGCCCCGATACATTACACTATGAACTGATATGTATCGGGGCCGATGAACGCAGAAAAATATAAAACAATCCGCGCTCTTCCGCGTTCATCCGCGTCCTGGTTAACCCCCGGCCTGGCGGCCAGGGAGAGGACGCAGATTAACGCGGGTCTGGCTTCCAGCGGATTTTTAAGCGGAAAAACAGATAGAGCACAGCGCGTATCCGCTTTTTCGCTTCCTATCCGCTGGAAGTGAGATCTGCGTTCATCTGCGTCCCATTCAAGAGGAGGTTGTGTCATGGAGGCTTTGGAGGCTATCCGCAAGCGGAGGAGCGTGCGCAGCTACACCGGCGCGCCGATCCCCAAAGAGGACTTGGAGACCATCGTGGATGCCGGGCGGCTGGCCGCCAGTGGCAGTAACAAACAGCCCTGGGAGTTCATCGTCGTCACGGAGCGGGGGATGATTGACCAGCTTAAGGTGGCTTCGTCGTGGATGGACAAAGCGGGGGCCATCATTGCCGTGGTCATGGATCCGGCATCCCGCTGGTGGCTGGAAGACGGCGCGGCGGCGGTGGAGAACATGCTCATCGCCGCCACCGCCCTGGGCTACGGCTCCTGCTGGCTGGAAGGGTATACGCTGCCGCGGGAAGAGGAGTTCAAGGCACTGCTGGGCATCCCCAAGTCCAAAAGGCTGCTCACCCTGGTGCCCATCGGCGTGCCGGCCGAGTGGCCCACCAAGGCCAAGAAGCCCCTGGCCGAAGTGCTGCACTGGGAGAAATATTGAGATTAGAGATTGGAGATTCAGCCACCCCCAATCTCTAATCTCCAATCTCTTGGAGGCTGTTATGCTTTACCCCCAGTCCAACCCGTTTCGTCAGGCCGTTGACCTGTGCGGGTTCTGGGATTTTGCTTTCGATCCCGACAATCGGGGAGGGCAGGCGGGCTGGGCGGATGGCTTCAGCGGCGGCCGCCCCATCGCCGTCCCCGCCAGTTGGAACGACCAGTTCGCCGAGGGGCACGATTACCTGGGCGCGGCGTGGTACCAGACCCGCTTTGACCTGCCCTGGGGCTGGGACGCCGGGCGACATGGCCTGCGCCTGCGCTTCGGCTCGGTCAACTACCTGGCCGAGGTCTGGCTGAACGGCGTCCGCCTGGGCAGCCACGAGGGCGGGCATCTGCCCTTCGAGCTCGACGTCACGCCGCACGTCTGGCGGGAGGGCAACCGGCTGGTGGTGCGCGTGGAAGGCGAGCTGTCCCCCGACCGTGTCCCGCCCGGCAACGTCCCCGCCGATCCTCGCTACAGTTTCATGGACCTGAGCTACCCGCCCACCTCGTTCGACTTCTTCCCCTTCTGCGGCATCCATCGCCCCGTGCTGCTGTCCGCCACGGCGCCTGACGGCCTGGCCGATCTGACCGTGCAGACCGAGATCGCCGCTGGCGCTGGTCTGGTGTGTGTGCAGTTGCGGCGAGCGGCTAGCGACCCGGTGACGGCACGCTTGACCATCGCCGGGCACGGGGCGCAGATCGCTGTGGAAACGCCTGTCGCCGCTGAGGGCGAAGCCGTGCTGACCGTGCCCCAGGCCGCCCTGTGGGCGCCCGGCTCGCCCCACCTGTACGACCTGACGGTGGAGCTGCGGCGCCACGGTGCGACCTTCGACCGCTACTCGCTGCCCATCGGCATGCGCACGATCCAGGTGGCTGGCGACGCCCTGCTGCTCAACGACCAGCCCATCTACCTCCAGGGCTTTGGTCGCCACGAGGATTTCCCCGTCGCCGGTCGTGGGTTGCTGCCCGCCGTCATCGTCAAGGATTACGCCCTGCTGGAGTGGATCGGCGCCAATTCCTTCCGCACCTCGCACTACCCGTACTCGGAACAAATGATGGACCTGGCCGACCGGCTGGGCTTTCTGGTCATTGACGAGACGCCCGCCGTGGGCCTCTTCTTCGCCGAGGAGGGGCTGGCGCGCCGCCACCAACTGTGCCGCCAGTACACCGAGGAGCTGATCGCCCGCGACAAGAACCATCCCAGCGTCATCATGTGGAGCCTGGCCAACGAGCCGCACTCCGATCACCCGGCGGCCAAACCCTTCTTCCGTGACCTGTACGACCTGGCCAAAGCGCTCGATCCTTCCCGCCCCACGACCCTGGTCAGCCACGCCGGATTGTCGGAAGAGTCCTTCGAGTTTTGCGACGTTCTGACCCTCAATCGCTACTACGGCTGGTACATCTTCGGCGGCCAGCTCGCCACGGCCTACGACATGCTCTCCGAGGAGCTGGACGCCATGTATACCCAGTTCCACAAGCCCCTCATCCTGACCGAGTTTGGCGCCGATACGGTGGCCGGTTGCCACGCCCAGCCGTCGGAGATGTTCAGCGAGGAGTATCAGGCGGAGATGCTGGCCGGGTACATCCAGGTGCTGCGCCGCAAGCCCTTTGTGGTGGGGGAGCACGTCTGGAACATGTGCGATTTCCAGACGGGGCAATCGGTGCGGCGCGTGGGCGGGCTGAACCTGAAGGGCGTGTTCACGCGCGACCGCCGGCCCAAGCTGGCCGCCCATCGCCTGCGGGAGCTGTGGATGCCTGGCGATAGATCCCCAGGCTAAAAGCTCAAGCCCCCGATGCCTCGATACCTTGCATTGACTCCAAAGTATCGGGGCATCGGGGGGCTGTTTGCAGAGCAACTCATCGCTCTTCAGCTATTAGCCCGCGATTGATAATCGGTCAGCCCTCCGCCATGGCGGAAGGGCTGACCGATCACTGCAGGACAATGATGGGACTGATGTCCTTGCCCGTCCCACCTAGAAATCCACCGTAACGTAAAAGGGACATTACCCGGGCTTATGTGTGCGTCGCCACGAGACTACCAGCCTGTACAGGCAGTTGCGTTCTGGCGCCTCGTAGATCCACCGCAAGGTGCCCTCAAGCACCGTCCGCTGCCTCTCCACGTTGCCTGGTTCCCCAAAGGGGTTACCGAACGGGAGCCGCACGTACAGCGCCCGCGGAACTCCAGTCGCCAGGGTGAGGTATGGAGCCATACTCACACTCACCGTGGCGATCCCCGCACTCTCGATGCCATTCTGCATCAGACCAACGGTCCGATGGCACATTGGTCAGCCTGGTGAAAGCACGACCGCGTCCACACCATCTCGCTTGAGCCGAGCAGCAACTTCTGGTATGATTTCATTCACAAACCGCGTAGGATTTGGAACAAATCCCATGAAGCCCACATGCTCAGCGGCCACGCTGCCAATCACCTTTGCGGACGCCAACTCTCGAAGCCTATCTAGTGGGAACATACAGTTCGGGTCTTGATCCGCGCCCGTGTGATCGTAATGATCGTGCGAAAAGCGTAGATCACGGGAATCCACATCGCCCGGAATCCAACGCACAGAGTCATCGCCCGCATGCGAGAGCATGTCAAACGGGGGTTGGGTCTTTACGTAGACACCCCCAGACGTGCCCAGCGCTACGCGAAGCTCAGACATGAGTTTGCTCAGGCGATGGAAAGCAACACAGGCGTTGCGTGCAGGAGCAAAATGGCCTGCGTGAGAAATTGAACAACGGGCGTTCCACGCCGCCCACTTCTCTTCTACATCATCGTCTATACCCATCGGTTCAACTTGCATGACACTCACCTCCATCGATCGGAGTAGCGAACTCCCGGATCGTTCGCTGGATGCCCCACAGGGAAAGGCGCTGTACTGCTATCCAACTGGTACCAGAGATCCTCGGGGCCATGAATCATGGCATCGCCTCCCAAGTCGACATTGACTCCCTTGGATTCGATAACAGAGATAGCCCCGTTGGCATCGGCGACGTCAAAGGCGATATGATTGAGACGCAAGTGGGGTAGCCCCGGCCGCAGGAAAAGAGCAAACAAACTCGGCTTACGTCCCACAGGGTCTTTCGGCGCGTCCTCGTAGTAGGCAACGGAGATGAACTCACCGCGCCGGGCGAATACACGCTTGCCATCGAGGCCAAACGCGTCCCTCAGCCAGTCCATCATGCGCGTTGGCGTAGCCACGTCGACGGCCACGTGGCTAATCCCTCGAACCATACAAGGAAGGTGCGGGTCGACGGGGCAGTCCTCCATCTTGATGGTTGGATCGTCCGTGCACGGTGGGTGCGTGAAGCTGTCTAGTTGCACGTGGAGCTCCTCAGGACCGTAGAGCATATGGTCTCCATCGATGTCTACATAGGCGCCTCGCCGTCTCAAGTCGTCAACCGCAGCCTGCACTCCCTGGCCCCGGACGCCAATGCCAACATGATTCAGGCGTCCTCGGTGAATGCCGGGCCGAAGGTGCAAAGTTATAAATCCCGGATTTGCCAGCGCAGGGTCGGGCGAGCCCATGATGAGAATGTATTCCCCCTTCCAGTACCCCTGGTGGAGGGTTTGCAGGCCAAAGACCTTCCTCAGAAAGCGTTCCGTGCGGGTGGGCGATGATATATCCACGGCAACATGGGTAACGCCCTCAACGTACATCCCCTGTCCTCCTCGGCCTCCAAAGTAGTCGCTCGGAGACAAATCAGGTCACAGGAACCGCGCCGAAGACGGTTCAACAGCACATCGGTCAACTGCCTTCTGGCGTCACCGAAGCTACATTGCACAACTCCCGCCGGGATAGCAAGGCAACCGCCGGTGCACCCTTCATGAACCAAACCAGAGACATGATCGAGCCTGCTTGGCTTGCAGAGGGCATGCCCCTTCCTCACTCGGGCTAGCCACATCCGCGGCGCAAGCCATCCGGCGCTTAGGTCTGATCGGAGTAGCGCACTCCGGGATTGTTCGCGGGATGTCCCACGGGATACGGCGTGGTGCTGCTGGTCAGTTGGAACCAGACATCTTCGGGCCCATGAATTATCGCGTCGCCGCCTAGGTCCACCTTGGCACCCCGCGATTCGAGGACACCGATGGCCCCATCAGCGTCGGCTACATCGAAGGCGATATGGTTGAGGCGTATGCGCGGCAAGCCCGGTCGCATGAAGAGGGGCATGAGGCCTGGCTTCCGGCCGATGGGGTCTGTGGGGGCATAGGTGTAGTAGACGCCGGAGATGAACTCTCCACGGCGTGCGAACTTGCGCTTTCCGTCCATCTCAAAGGTGCTACAGAACCAGTCTTGCATACGTGTAGGCACAGCCACGTCGATCGCCATGTGGTGTACGGCGCGCGCCAAGCAGGGCAAATCCTTGTCCACCGGCACATCCTCCATCAGAACAGTACTGTCGTCGGTGGGTGTGGGCCGCGGGTGCGTAAAACTGTCCATCTGGACGTGCAACTCCTCTGGGCCGTACAGCATATCATCCCCATCTACGTCAACATAGACGCCCTTTCCCTTCAGTTCGGCGACGGCGGTCGCCACGTCTTGGTCGCGGACACCAAAGCCGACGTGGTTCAACCGCCCGCGCCGGATTCCAGGCCGCAGGTACAGCACCACCAAGCCCGGGTTGGCCTGTTGATGATGAGGCGATCCCATGATGCGAATGTACTCCCCTCGCCAGTACCCTTGGCGAAGCGTTTGCAGCCCAAAGGTCTCCCGCAAGAACCGCTCCATACGGGTGGGCGATGCAACATCAATGGCAACGTGTGTAATTCCCTGAATGTACATCTTTCCTCCTCGGTTTTCTCTGCGGCTATGTGCCGGCAGGAGCGAATCCGCCCGCCAGAACTACGCTCTACTTGCGAACGTGACGTAGGCGTACATCCAAAGCGTCGCGCAGGCTGTCTCCGAAAAGATTGAAACCCAGGATGGTAACGAGGACGATGGCACCCGGCACCAGTGCAATCCACGGCGCACGCTCCAGGAATGCACGTCCCTCGGCTACCATCACTCCCCAACTCGGCGTGGGGGGGCGTATACCAAGTCCAAGGAATGAGAGGCTGGACTCAGTGAGCACAGCCGTAGCGATGCGCGTCGTCCCGAGCACGATCAACGACGCCATGATATTCGGCAGAATGTGTCTGTAGATAATGCGTGATTGTGATGCACCGATGGAGCGTGCAGCGGTTACGTACTCACGCTCCCGAGCGGCGAGTACCTCAGCACGCAGTACCCGCGCAAACATCGGAACGCTGGCCAGGCCAATGGCAAGCATCACGTTAAACAACCCAGGCCCAAGCACCGTGATAATGGTGAGCGCTAACAACAAGAACGGGAAAGCCATAAGTGTTTCGACGAAAGAGCAGATCACCTGATCCAGGATACCGCCCACATAGCCACCTGTGATTCCTAAGAACCCTCCCACTAGCAGTGATATCAAGACAGCTACCACACCCACGAGCATCGAAACCCTAGCGCCCCAGATCACCCGAGACAACATATCTCGGCCAAAGTTATCGGTGCCCAATAAGTTCTGCGCGGACGGCGACTTGTAGCGCCGAGTCAGGTCCTGGTCCGCTGGGTCATACGGCGCCAATAGTGGCGCTGCAACAGCCAGAACTACCAGGGCCAACACAATCAGCGCGCCAATCCCCCCTGTTTTTCGAGTCCATAGGAGCCGGCGCAGGAACTGCCGGCGCATCCTCCATACTGTCGAGGGCGGCTCGCGGAACGGTGCGTCTCTCAGCTGAGGGATCGTCTGTGCCCTATCCATGTGACACCCTTGGATCAATTGCCCCGATCAGGAGGTCGGTTACGAGGTTCGTTAGAACAATAGCGGTTCCGAATACCAAGATCAATCCTTGGACAAGGGGAAAGTCGCGACCATTGATCGCCCCGACCATCAAATACCCCAGGCCGCGCCGGGAGAAAACCATTTCGACTACGACGGAGCCAGTAAGACTATAAGCAAACATCGTCCCCGCTGCGGCAACGACCGGTATAGCCGCGTTCCGCAAGGCGTGCCGGATGATGACCACTCTGGGCATCAGCCCCTTGCTGTGGGCAGTTCGTATATAATCTTGACTCAGCGCTTCTAACATGGCGGAGCGCGTCAGCCGGGCGAGGAGCGCAGCCGAGTGCACCCCAATAACGAACGCGGGCAACACAAGGTGCTTTAATACCGAAATGGCGCTGCCAGCGCCGTCTCCTATCATGGGAAACCATGGCAGACGGAACGCAAAAACATATATCAGCAAGATCCCGAGCCAGAAAGTGGGCGCACTGAGACCTATCATCGAAAGAGTGACCGTCACATAGTCTGTCAATGTGTTGGGCTTGACCGCCGAGACAATGCCAGCTGGTACCCCGATCAGGAGGGCGATAATCATGCCTCCCAATGCGAGGTGCAACGTAGGCACCGCGGCGGACCGGACGTGTTGCGTCACGGGCAACTTGCTACGATACGAAGTACCCAGGTCGCCACGGATAACCCGGCTTACATACCGAAAGAACTGCTCGTAAAGGGGGCGATCCAAGCCAAGGTCCTTGCGAATCAGATCGAGCTGTTCCTTGGGAACATACGCAGTGTCGATATCCAAGAGCATCTCCACCGGATCCCCTGGGGTGAGGTGCAACAACATAAACACCCCAATGAGCATACTCAGAAGGGTGGGGATGAGGAATATCAAGCGTCGGATCACGTACTGCATTCTCGCTTCTCCTTCAGGAGAGCGCGGGCTGTGCCGGGACCGTGTCCCAGAAGGGCGCCCCTGCGCAGGCGCGCCCTTCTGGAGCATTCTATCCTCGGCCTACTTCTGGATGTCGAACAGGTGGAACCTTGTCGTCCACGTGCCCGCGTTGGGGATCATGCCTTTCACGTAGTTGCGGGCGGCACTGACCTCAATCACATACCAGAGCGGTACGACCGGCGCGTCTATAGCGATCTGCTGTTGGATCTGCTTTAGTATCTCGATGCGTTTCTGAGGGTTATTTTCCGTTGCCTGTGCTTCGATGAGTTCGCACGGCCCCTTGTACAACGCCATGTTAGGTCCGGGCGGGAACTGACCGCAGCGGAAGTAGTCCATGATCATGTCAACCTCGGCTCGGGTCGGGTTGGCAACTGTGATATCGTAGTTGCCCTCTCCCTGGTGTTGCCGGATTGCGGCCCGGTCGAGGTAGTTGATCTCGAGCTCAACACCCACCTTCTTCCAGTAATTCTGCACGATCGTGAGCATGATGGGGTTGAAGGCAGTCTTCATCGAGTCCACAGTGATTTTGAAGCCGTTGGGGTACCCTGCCTCCGCCAAGAGCGCTTTTGCCTTCTCCGGACTGTACTCGTATTTAACAACGTCGTCGGTGTGCCCGACCAACGCCGGCGGAACAACCGAATGGGCAACACGGATGAGCATACCCTCCGTGGCTTCGCGGACGAGCGTTTCGCGGTCGATCGCATGAATCAGGGCACGCCGCACGCGCACATCGTTGAACGGCTTCCGCGTGTTGTTCAGCCACAAAGCATATATGCTGGCCGCAAACTTGTCGTCGCCATTCACAACAACGCCCTGCGCCTTCCGCAGTTCCGTGATGTTGGCGGGTTCGCGCACGATCATGTAATCAATCTCGCCCGCCTTCAGGGCCAGGACCGCAACGCTCTCCTCTGGTACAACCCGCAGTTCGACTTCGTCAATAGCGGGGCGGCCACCGAAGTAGTCATCGTTCGCCGCCAACGTTACCCCACCGTTGGTTTCGGCTTTCACAACCCGGTAGGGTCCGGTGCCAATGGGCTTCAGGCAAAAGTCCTTCCCCCGTTCCTCGATCGCCCGCTTGTTCACGATGTTCGTGTTGGGCGTGAACGCAACGTTGATCAGGAAACCAGGCTGCGGGTTCTTCAACGTTACGCGGACGGTCCGAGAATCCACCACCTCAATGGACTTGACCACCTTCAGCGCTGGCGTCCCGAGCGCTTTGGTCGCGGGGTCCATGACCCTTTCCCAGGAGTACTTGACGTCCTGGGCCGTGAACTCCCCATACCCTTCGTGCCACTTGACCCCCGCGCGCAGGTAGAACGTGTATACCGTCCCATCGGCGCTGACCTCCCATCGCTCCGCCAGGCCCGGGGCCACCTCGGTCAATGACCCCGGCTTAGGGGCTACGACGGAGTTGAAGATGTTCATGATGTTGTTGCTGTCAGGTATGCCGGTCTGGAAAGCAGGGTCTAGACAGTTGGTGCCCATCGCAAACGCCCACGTCAGCTTCTTCTTGGTTTTCACAGTGGGTGTCGGCGCAGGTTTGGGTGTGTCTGTAGGTGCAGGCGGTTTTGTGGCTTCGGGTGCCTTTGTGGGCGTGGGTGCTTTGGTGGGTTCGATGGTAGGCGTGGGGCCGCAGCCGGAGAGCACAACGCCCAGAATGACCAGCGAGGTCAACAGGTAGACAAAAGACTTACGCATCGCCGTTTCTCCTCTCTTCTTGACTCCACGTCACAGGAATAGAAAACGTGAGTCGAACACCGCTGCAGATGCCTTCACCTCCTTCCCTACTGGTCTCCTTTGACTTCGGATACTCGACGCTGAGACTTCACTGGTTCAAGCTCCTCGGAAATCGCCCGTACTACCTCCTCGACGCTCTGGCTGGTCCTCGCAGCGGTTAGCCGGGACAATTCGGAAATCCACCGCCGCGTCGCGCCAACAGTCCATGCAGGAACAGACACTGCGTCGAGCGTCTTCTTGACCTCATCCATTTCATCCAGCCTCCGAGCCCCGCTCAGCGTGGTCGAGCGTAACATGCGTAGGATCATTGCATCAGTTCCCGCCTGCCCATATTCCTGGGCCAGGAGTTGCCTGAGGGGATCAAGCAGGCCGAGACGGTGCGCAGCGATGAGCGTCTCGGCGAGCAAGGCAATGGTGCCCTTTGTCATCACGCTCCAGACCATCTTCGCGGAAGACGCATCGCCGGGTTGGGAGGACACAACAGTCGTATTCAAGCCCAGGGCTGAGGCCAATTTGTGGAAGTTGGCGGCGGCGCGGCCCGAGAGGAAGATAGGGACTTGATCTCGCAGAAGCGGTACGGGTCCCATGATGGCTGCGTCAACGAAACGGCCCCCTTGTGACTCGATCACACCTGCAATCTGCGCGACGGTAGGCCCTGCAACCGAGTTCACATCTACATAGATACAATCAGCGCCAAGATACGGGGCGACGGATTCGGCGACCCGCACAGCGGCGGCAGGAGTCACGGCCGAGACAACAACCGCAGCATTGTTTACGCCTGAGGCCTCGTACGTTGCCACTAACCCTGAGGCGCGCAGCCTCCGAAGCGTGGCTTCGGAGGGCTGCCTACCTAATGGCAGACAGACGGAACACTCGACGCCGGTAGCACCCCGCAACGTCGGGGCGAACAGCGTTGCCGCCACTTCTCCAAAACCTAGGAGAACCCACTTCTGGACTTGCGAATTGTGTGGTGTCATGACGTAAACCTGGCCACTACAGCGGACGATCTGGTGATATGATATCACATAAGTGACAACTTGTCAATAGCCGCGCCATTACTTTAGTACGTCTGGTGCTTGGCAACCTCGAAGGATGCCGGCATCGCGCAGCAACAACCGTCGTTTGTGTCGGCCCTTAGGGCTGCCGGATTTGAAGCGATGACGGCACGCCTTCGATGACGCTACAGGTCTTCGAGCACACAGGGTTACCGCTTCGTTGGACCAAGCCTGATCACCTGGTTATTGCACACCCATGGGACGATGTGGGCCTGTTTGCCCGCCAAGCTGGATCATCGCCAGAAGCGTGCGATAGACGATGGCCATGTCAGGGCCCATGTATTCGACAGTGACCCCGTCCAACCGCTGGCTCCCAGGTATCCACGATGCCATGTCCGCCTGACCGGGTTGGTGGAATACCGCCCGCAGCGTGATCGGCGGAGGCACAACGAATGGCTTGCCCTTGGCCTTGACCGCACGCTCAGCAGCCTCCCGGATCATCCTCTGTGCCACCTGAGGGTGCAAACACCGGGCCGATGCCCAGGTGATCCCTTCCTTGACCGCGACCGTTTCGATCTCGCCCAGGAGTGCCCGGGCTTCCTCGGTTACCGCTTTGTCACCCGCTACGAGGACTACGGGAACGCCGTGTGCCCCGGCCATGGCGGCGTTCAGTCCCGTCTCGCCGACCACTATCCCGTTCAGGCTCACCTCGCTGATTACGTTGCCGCTAACGGTGTGAGCACGTACGCCTGCACCTGTCCTCTGTCTTGAATGATAACCGATGAAGAGGACCGCTTTCACTTCGGGGCCGATCCCCTGCATTTGCCCTAGAGGCTTGCGGTCGCCCGAAATGAGTTCGGCCGCCGGGTGCAGTTCCTCGATCAAGATGTTTGCCATGCCACCGTGGCTATCGTTGACCAGAATGTGTGTAGCGCCGCCCGCCAACGCGCCCTCAATGGCGGCGTTGGTTTCGGCGGTCATCAGTCTGCGGAACCGCTCGTACTCCTTGTGGTCCGAGGCGACGTGGTCTCTCGTCACCACACCTGCGACCCCTTCCATATCCACGGAAATGTACACGTTCACCGTAATATCTCCTTAAGGAACTGTGTGAGGCCAGGCAGTACTGCCCCTGTATGGATCTCAGCCGCAGTCTTATTGCTGCCAACTCTCGCCGTATGTCTGTGCATTCAGACCAGTGTCCTGCGATTCGGCAGACAATCAACCAGATGGCCCGATTGTGCCTTTTGCTAGGTTTTCTTCTTTGGGTCTTGCCGTCAGGAGAGCCCAGACTGTGGTCAAGGCGAACAGGGCCCCCGTGGTCGCAAATGCGGAGCGCAGACCCCATGTTGCCGCGACAGTCGCTCCGAGCATCGGCCCTACTACACGCCCACCGGAACTGAAAGAGTGGCTCAGGGCATATACGGTCCCTTGCTGCTCCTTGGGGGCAGTGTGGGCAAGGATAGCGTTTGCCGTGGGTAACAAACCGCCGACGCACACCCCTGTCGCAAATGTCGTCGCGAGCAGAACTGGCAGATTGGGTGAAAGAGCCTGCCCCACGTAAGTCAGAGCTGCGCCCGCGCCGCAAACCAGTAGAATCTTGCGGTATCCAATGCGATCACCCAGCCATCCGAGCAAGGCAGCTGAGATCGCGCTCGCGAATGAAAGCACGCCATACGTGATTCCAGTGCTTATGTTGACAAGTGTCGGGTTGGGCAGAAGTGACTCCACAAATAGCGGCAGGATCGGGCGCGAAGCAGAGTTAGCTGCGTAGACAGCGCTTAGCGCCAGCATCGCTGCCAAGATCGGGCCAGAATGAGCGATGGTCCGTGCACATTCCCGCATGCTGCGATTGGTCTTCGTTTTCCCAGTCCGGCTCGGCTTATCCTCAACCAGGAGAACGAGCACGAGTAAGCCCCCGATGACGAGTATGAGTGCTGCCGCAGCGAATGCCTGCCGATAGCCAAGGTAGTCGGCGAGGACACCACCGATCAACGGGCCGAAGGAAAAGGCGAGATAGCCACCCATTTGCATCAGTCCCAATGAGAAGCCCACACTCGATGGCGGCACAAACGAGGAGACCAGGATAATGAAGGCCAAGGTGAAACCAGTAAGCGCACCTTGAAGTACGCGAAGAACAAACAATTGCTGCACATTGGTTACGAATGCCATAGCAGCCAAAGTGATTGCTCCGCCGAAGGCAGCGCGCTCTACCATCAACTTAGGCCCTCTGCGGTCGGCCAGCCAGCCCCAGAGCGGCGAGACGAGCGTCATAGCGATCGCAACCCCGGACATGATGGCCCCCGCCCATAGTTTCACTTGGTTGGCATCTAAGACGCCCAATTCCCGGATATAGAACGGGATGAAGGGAAGACAAAAGTCAAAACCGAGCAAGCAGAGGAACTGGGCCACCCAGGCTACAGCCAGCCTTCGTTTCCAGGCGGTCACGCCTGATAGGTCTTCGCGGGGCACCGAAGGCATTCCAAGCGCTTCAAACGAGCGGTGATAGTCTGTGGTCAAGCGGCGTACGCTCCGTCTTATAAAATGCCTGCACGTTCTACGGGTAACGGGTAAGCAACACCTGGCACGATGTGCTTGTACCGTTACTGCTAATTGTAGGGCGCGGGCTTGCCTTGAGGTACGATCGGATCGTTTCTCGAGTGCTTCACATCGGACCATTCGCGCCCGGTCTCTCAGGGAATACCCGACCGGTGCTCACCCGCGATGTTCAGATGCATTATCGGCCTCTGCCCCGCCCCACGGTTGACATGTCGGCCGGCTTCTGGAACGTCAGAGTCTCGCCAGTGCCCCGGCAATTCTCTCGAGCCCCTCGTCAATATCCGCTTCCGAGCAGGCGAACGACAGCCGCAAGAACCCCTCGCCCTGACTGCCGAAAGCGGCCCCTGGGTAGACAGCAACGCCGGCCTCGGTGAGCAAGTATCGGGCCAACTCGAGGCTCGGCTTGTCCACGCCGCTCACCTTGGTGAACGCATAGAAGGCGCCCCTGGGCTTCAGGCACGCTAGTCCTGGAATACGATTGATGCCACTTACCAAGCGGTCACGACGACGCCGAAATGTCTCGATCATCCGATGAACGGGTTCCTGAGAACCTCGCAGAGCCTCCACAGCGGCTGGCTGCGTGAACGCAACGGAACAAGACAGTGTGTTCAGCACCAGCTTTGTGATATGGGGCGTCAGTTCTCGCGGCGTTACACTATACCCCAAACGCCAGCCGGTCATTGCGTAAGTCTTGGAGAAGCCATCAATCAGGACGGTTCGTTCGGACATCCCTGGCACGCTGGCAATGCTCTCAAATGAGTCTTCGTAGACCAATCGGCTGTAGATCTCGTCGGACAAGATCCAAAGGTCATGCTTGAGCACGATATCGCCCAAGGCCTCCAGTTCGCCACGTGTTAGTATGGCGCCAGTTGGATTAGAGGGCGAGTTCACAACCACGAGGCGAGTGTTGGGCGTGACCAAGTCTTCCAAAAGAGCAAAGTCGATACTGAAACCGGTGTCCATAGTCAGGGGCAGGGACACGGCTTTCGCGCCGACAAAGTTCGCCAGTGATGCATAGAACGGATACGCCGGGTCTGGGCATATCACATCGTCGCCCGGCTGGCATAAAGCCGCCATGGTAAAGAAAATCAACGGTTTCACGCCCGGCGCCACGACCACCTGGTCTGGGCTGACCGTGATGCGACGGGTCTTGCTGATCTCCTCGGCGATCGCCTGCCTCAGAGCAGGAATCCCGGCGGCAGGTGTATAGTGCGTTTGGCCACCGCGAAGGGCTGCTACGGCAGCCTCCACAATATCAGTCGGCGTGTCAAAGTCGGGCTCACCAGCGTGCATTGGTATGACTCGCTCCCCCCGCGCCCTCCGCTGCTGAACCTGAGTCAGCACATCACCCATGCCTTCGCCACCGAGGAAGTTCATTCGTTCGGCCAGTCTCATTCGTTCGCGTCTCCTGATGGCCTCTCCACTTCCCCCATCGTAACCCACTGAATACTCTCCGGACGCCAGTCTATCGCTCTGACAGATTATCTTCGCTCACAGCGTGAGGAGGCCGACAAATCAGGTTAGAAATAGTCGCGCGTCCGCGTGTGTGCCACGTACGATGATCCGTGTCTCATGTGGATCACCTCGGGCCAGACCTGGTCATCCAACAAACTCTCGACTTTGCGAACGGTCGTAATCTGCATTTCCAACGCCCGGATGAGGTGTGCGTAGGGTTCTGCCTCTGCACGCGCCGCGGTTAGCTCTACCTCCAGGTCTTTGCAGTAATCCTCAACGGTGTTGAGCAGGGTCTCAAGATGCTCCTGGATACGATAGACTTGTGGATCTGTTTTTCGCTTGGCTTTCACTTTCAACTCCCTTGGGGTGAACGTTCCCCGCTACCTGTGCTCTTGAACCATCCTCCGCCAGGCCGCCCTGCCACGTTGAGTGGCATGGGTTGCGCACAACCTGCACGACTGGGAGGACAACGGAATCTCTCAAGAGCATGTGCGACGTATGACTTCCCACAAGACACGCGTGCCAAAGCCCAGGTTGTCTAGCGAAATGCGCTCGTTATGGCTGTGTATGAGCGCGAACATGCTCGGCTCGCCAGGGACCATTTTACTTGGTCGCAAACCGTAGACCTTGACCCCTTTTGCTACCAGATAGCGACCGTCTGTCCCCCCTGCAACCATGTTGGGCACCACAATGCTTTCGGGTTCCAGTTCGCAGATCACCTCCCGGATGGTATCGAACAAGGGAGTGTCGTAAGCGCTCTCGACACCAGGCGACGAACGCGTCACTTCGATTTCGATGTCATGCCCTACACGCTCCCGCATCTCTGCAATCGCACTATCGGCGGTCTGGTCGGGCAGGATTCGACAGTCCACCTCAGCCTCCGCGACCGAGGGGATGACGTTCACTTTCTGTCCTGCGCGTAAAATCGTGGGAGTGGCGGTGTTATGCAAAGAGGCGTAGAGTACCGGAGCCAAGCTCTGGTCAGGAAGCTGTTTCAAGGCCTCCTCTTCCATCGCTGGGTCCAGCAGGCCCAGTACTGCCTTGCCTTCAGACGGCGGTAAGACTGCACCGAGAGTGTGGATGTAGGCTTCGACGGTTGCAACGCGATGTTGCGGCAGACGTGCCCTGGCCAGCCGATCCACTGCGGCTGCCAGCTTGGCGACGGCACTCTCACCCCAGGGCCTGCTACCATGTCCCGGCTCGCCCCGCGCCCGCAGTTTAACCCAGCAGATGCCCTTTTCGGCGGTCTGGATGCCAAACACCCACCGGTTACCCATGCGCACCCCCAGCCCGCCGCCCTCGTTGATCGCGTACTCAGCATCGAGCAGGTCAAAGCGGTGCTGAACAAGCCAGCCTACGCCATTACTGCCCCCAGCCTCCTCGTCAGCGGTGGCGGCCAGGATCACATCGCGCTTGAGCGGAACCATGAGTCGCTTCAGCAACAGGAACAGTTCCAACTCGATGGCGGTGAGTGCCTTGCAGTCAATAGAGCCGCGGCCCCACAGATAGCCGTCTACAATGTCACCAGAGAATGGTGGGTGAGTCCACGCCTCTGGCTCGACCGCTACTACGTCGAGGTGCGACAGCAACAGCATGGGCTGCTCTGAGCCGTCCCCTTTCAGCCGGGCAATGACGCAGCCCCGCCCGGGCGCTGGCTCCAACACAGTAGCGGCAATCCCTTCGCTCGCCAGCCGATCCCGGACGTACGCAGCGCAAGGGGTTTCGTTCCCTGGTGGGTTGGTTGTGTCGAAGCGCACTAGCGCTTGGAGCGTATTTACCACTCTGCTTTGCATGTCGTCCCAGTTGACGAACATATTCCTCCTCGACGACCACCGATGCTCAGACCCAGGCGGAACTGCAATCTGCAGGTTGTCCGTGTGGAAGCTAGGCGCCAGGCCCTGCTCGTGGCACGGCAATGGCGTACCAAGGCCCTTGGCCCAGTAAGATACGCCTTGCTTCCTCTGCGGCTTGCCGCCGCAGGTCGCGGATGGACTCGGCGGACAACCATGCCACATGTGGAGTGGGCCAAACATTCGGTAGGGACAGCAAGCCTTCCAAAGGCGGGGGTTCTACAGCAAACACGTCTAATCCAACTCCGCTGATATGCCCCTCGATCACGCACTGCGTAAGAGCTGCTTCATCGATCAAGTCGCCGCGGGCGCAGTTCACGAGGATCGCGCCCTGTTTCATCAGCCGCAGACGCTCCTCGGACAAGAGGCCCTTTGTCGCGGCACTCGAAGGGGCGTGCAGGGTGACAAAGTCGCTTTGCTTCAACAGGTTCTCGAGAGAGACCTTCTCAGCGCCCATGCGGGCGATCTCCTCAGCGTTGATCCATGGATCGTAGACCAGGACGCGGGTCCATATCGACTTTGCTCGCGCGATGACAGCTCGGCCGATGCGCCCTGCGCCAATCACTCCCAAGGCTGTATGGCTCAGGCGCCTCAACGTGACCTTCGGAAGCGCGGAACCCCACTGGCCAGTGCGGACGGCACTGGCCCAGATGTCCAACCGTCGGGCAAAGAGGAGCAGCAACGCGATGGTGTGGTTGGCCACCTCTTCGACGCCATAGTCCGGCACGTTGCTGACCGTCATGCCCAGTGCGGCGGCCGCTTCCAGGTCTACGTTGTCGACTCCAACTCCATAGCGAACGACCGCTCGGCAGCGCCTCAGGCAGCGCAGTGCCTCAGCATCCAAATCAAAACTGACCCCCAAAAGTACCGCATCGGCTTGCCGAGCCGCGTCAAGGGCTGCTGCCTTCTCCAACCCACCTAGGTATAAGACCTCAATACCCGAGCCTCGCAGCACCTCCACTTCGATCGTGGCGTCGGGGAAACGGTGCCCGATGGTGGCCACGCACAATTGGCCAGAGGAGCGTTCATCTTGGGACGAGTAGTAACTCAACTTTTCCTCTCTGTATCTCCGGCGGGGCAGATGCGAACAGGGCTGTCACCCGACCGCGTATCCGCGTCCCGAGACTCTGCTTCGGCGATAAAGCCCGCCACCTGAGACAAGTGCTCGCGCATCGTTCGCTGCGCCTCGTTGCTATCGCGGCGCTTGACTGCCTCCAGAATCCTCTTGTGGACCCCGATCGAGCGTTTGGGCGCGTTGGGCGCTGTGGCTCCTACGCGGCGGCTTTCGCGCGCCAGCATCATGACCGGCTCCAGCACTAGGGGAAACAGCTGATTGTGGGCTGCCTTGCAAAGGGCCCGATGGAACTCCAAATCAAGCTCGACATACTCCGAAGGTGAGTCAACCTTGGTCGCCATCTGCTCCCACAGTTCTGTGAGATTCCGGATGTCTTCTTCGGTACAGCGCTCGGCCGCAAGCCCTGCGATCTCTACTTCCAGGATACACCGCAGTTCCAAGAGCGCCCAGAGCGGACTATTCTGAGTCCTCACGAACCTAACGACGGAGTCGCTCACGCTATCGGCCGACGGCCTCACCACCATGGCGCCCCGGCCGTGCTGTACCTCGACCAGACCTTGAAGTTCCAAAGCCTTAATCGCCTCACGAATGACCGTGCGGCTGACACCGAACTGCTCCGCTATGATCCGCTCGGGTGGCAGCATATCACCCGGCTTGAGGACGCCTTCTATGATCTTGGTCCCGACTTCATCTACTACTTTTTGAAACAGGCGTTCGTTGTCCTTGATTTTCCGGAACTGCAAGGCCTCTACATCGGTTTTGACTATTGTGGTCACCGCAGAACCTCCCCTTGAATCAGCCAGTCTTCAGCTTCTCTGCTCGAACAAGTCCCGCTTTTCCAGGTGTGAACACGACCCTCAAGGCGTTCTCAAGCCGTTGCGTCATAAGTGTGAAACCTCTGACAGCTTCGTCGAGAGAAAGCTGGTGAGAGACGAGCGGCTCCACACACACCTTCCCCAGCGCCAGCAGGCAGATCGCCTCGGCATAGCGCGCGCCGGCTCCCCGGGATCCCAAAACGGCCAATTCTTTGGAGTAAAGCGCGCCGCCATGGACCCCATCCAGCGGCCCGTTAATGATACCATAAGATACGACAGTTCCGCCATAACGCGTCAAGGCAAATGCCTGCGCAAGACCCGCAGGCGTTCCTGAGGCTTCAAAGGTAACTTCAAACTCGTCATTACCTGGTCGGTGTCGCCAGTACTCGAAATCGACTGTACGCACGTTGACCACATAGTCGGCGCCCAGGTTTGTGGCCACGGCGAGACGGCTATCCCGCGTGCCCAAGACAACGATTTCCCGGGCGCCCGCCTCCCTGCATACCTGCAGAAGCAGTAGGCCCGCATGACCGGGCCCGATGATGGCAATGCGTCTGCCAGCAAGGTCGCCCGCACGTTCGGCGGCGTGAACGGCTGTCGCCAACGTGACTGCTGATTGAGCTGCCACGATGCTCACGTTGTCCGGCAATACGTGCACTGCGACTGCAGGGACGGCTACGGCTTCTGCGAAGCAACCATCAATGGTGCGGCCCAGCGCGCCCGGCGACATGCAGCTCTGCCGGCAGTCCGCGCCGCCCGCTAAACCTTGACCACCCTGCCACGACCCCTCCGCGATGACGCGCTGTCCTTCCCTCAAACCCGAGACGCCCTGGCCCACCACGAGCACGTGCCCGGCGAACTCATGGCCCAGGACTAGAGGAAGGCTCGCGGGATACCTACCCTCGTAAACCGCGACGTCCGTGCCGCAGATACCCGCTGTTTCAACCGCAAGTACGACCCAGCCAGGTCGTGCTTGCGGTAAAGGTCGGCACTCGACCCGCAGGTCACCCGGGCCGTACAGCACAGCAGCCTTCATTATGTTCCCCAGCTGTGATCCATCCTTATACGCGCGGTGCATAACTCTGCAAACGCCGCCCTGTCGTCTTGTCAAGGGGATGAACGTCGGTCAGCAAGCGCTCGTCGAATGGAAAGATAGTAAAGATCTCGGGCTCGCCGTCCGTCACGATCACATTGTTCTCCAATCGGAAGCCACCGATGCCCGGCTTGCCGGCGTACGGCTCGAAGTTCAAAACCATGTTCTGCTGGAGCGGCACGCGTTCATCTTTGGAACTAATGCTGAAGTACGGGGGTTCCCACGGGCTCAACCCTGCACCATGGCCGAGATTGTGTCGCACACAGGGCTGGGCTGCGAGGTAAACGTCGTAATTGGTCTTTCCGACCCTAGCCGTCGCGCAGGCGTTGAATAACGCGTTGTAGCACTGCTGGTGAAGCTCGACCTGCTCACGGGTCGGCCAGACGTTGCCGCAGATATATGTTCGAGTAAAATCGCCCCAGTACCCGTTGTAGCAGCCTCCGATATCAATGATCACAACATCCCCCTCGCGGATAATGCGATCCGAGGTGAAACGCCGATAGGGCGCGGTGTATGGACCCGAAGCGACGATATTCGAACACTGGGTCCATTCGCTGCCCAGCGCGGTCATGGCCCCCCAAGCGGCGGCTAGCACTTCGCACTCCTTCACACCGGGAGTCAGGGCGTCAAGAGCAGCGTGGAATCCCACCTCCGTCAGGACCGCGGCTGCTCGGATGCACGCGAGTTCCTCTTCCGTCTTGATTATCTTGGCCTTGAGTAGAATTTCATAACCATCCACAAACTCAGCGCTCGGAAACACAGTCTTGAGGGAAGTTTCTATCCGCGGGGTCCACAGATCGATGCCAATCTTGCAGTCTGTTCCCAGGTCAAACTCTGCTTTCACCGATTCAGCCCAGGCCACGGTGCCTACATGGTCTCGCACATTGGCGCGTCCTTGGATCTGTCGCTCCTCGAGCCAGGGCATGGAAGGGCGGCATGTGTCCAGGTCCATCGTGTAAAGTACGAAATCGCCGCGCCGGTGAAGCACTACGTTGCCAAACGACAACTCGGCCACCGGACCAAGATGGCTTCGATGGCCCGTCAAATAACGCGCGTCCTCTGCCCTGAATATGAATAGGGCATCCACGTCCGTCTCGGCCAATGCCGCCTTTGCCCGTTCGAGGCGCCCACGGCGAAGACGATCGAAATCAATGCGCTGCTCCCAGTCTACACCCATCCAGCCTAGATCTCTCATGGTTCGTTTGTACCTCCCTTCAGATTCAAACACAAAACACGCGGCGATTGCCGGGTTGTTGTCAACCACGCTGACATTCTTCGGTATCATTCCACAGGCCCTCAGCCTGTTCACAACGTTGTGACAATGCATCGCGATCACACGGGAGCAGTCTGGTGTCCGAACTACTCGCTCGACCGCGCCGCCTCCTAGCCGGTGGAAACCGACGCCACAACGCGGTTGCGCAGAGTCCCGACTCCTGCGATCTCGGCCTCAATGGAATCGCCGTCTTTCAGAAATACCGGCGGCTGCCTGGCGAAACCAACGCCGCCCGGAGTGCCAGTCGCAATGATGTCCCCGGGCTCGAGGGTCATGCCCTGCGAAAGGATGCTGATCAGTGCGGCGATGGTGAATACCATGCAACGCGTGTTAGACGACTGCATGACCTGACCGTTGAGACGTAGCGTCAAGTCTAGGTCCTGTGCGTCCCGAATGTCCTCCGCAGGGACGATGCACGGGCCTATGGGGCATGTCGCATCAAGGCTCTTACCCTTGAACCACTGTCCGTGACGCCGTTGCAGATCGCGTGCGGACACGTCGTTGATAACGGTGTAGCCAAAGACATAGCTCATTGCCCTGTCCTCAGGAATGTCAATGCCCTTTCGCCCGATGATAACGCCCAGCTCCAGTTCGTAATCGAGTTCCCGCGTCAGCTTCTCATACAGTGGAATTGGGGCATCTGGCCCAATGACCGCTGTTGGCGGCCTCGTGAAGAATGTTGGGTGCGCTGGGGGCTCCGGAGAACGCCCTCTGATTGCGGCGCCTTCGCGGACATGTTCACGGTAGTTCAAACCAACGCCAAAGATGTTCTTTCGCGGGCGTGGAATCGGCGCGAGGAGACTTACGCTCTCAATGGGCAAGCACCAGTTCCCGATAGCAGGAGGAGGTAATCGTTCGATGATTTGGTGGACAGTCCGCAATGCCTCGGGACCCGCCTCAATCAGCGCAAGCATGTTGTCAGCCCACTGAAGGCTGGCGGCAGAGATCTCGCGCTGGCTGGTTTCTAACAGAGGCTTCAGGTCAAGAACCGACTTTTCCTGGAGCACACCGACGCGGGATGCAATAACATCGCGAAAGGTTACCAATTTCACGGCTGCTGCCATCTCCATCGATAATGATACGAATCGCAATGCCCTTGCCTATCTGGCCTTTTGTCGATTGTGAGCCACCGATTTATCGCGAGACACTCAGGCGTAACAACGAGCGCAGAGCGGTGCAGAAGTAGCATTACTTATCACATATCATACCACAAAATCGTCTCTTTGTCAAGGGCCACCTCAACTCAATCAGAGCCCTGTCAAAGTCGCGCTGAATGCCCCCAGTAATACGGATTTGTCACCCTGGGCGGCAGCGAACAGTCTCTTTTTGTACCAACGAGATACTTCGTTTCACTCAGCCTGACATTGCGGGCAGACTTTGACAGGGCCCTGCAAACGGGTCATCGCACTTTAGCGTGAAATAATCATCGAGATTCGTCTACAACTCTGCCCTCTGGTAAAATATAAGCCGTTTTAAGAACTCAGGAGGTGCCTGATACGGGTGGTCATGGTGGACAAGATCCCTGATTTCGCTGATAATAGGTTTGCCAAAACCAAAGCAGCGAAAGGAGGGCTCTGCCACCATGACCGAG
>Ga0194125_10004017_pt1 | contig 23289 bp, 20 predicted proteins | sample TA2KigC250mmetaG_FD_148626 | JGI IMG/M metagenome (GOLD analysis project Ga0194125, IMG submission 148626) | Freshwater microbial communities from Lake Tanganyika, Tanzania - TA2015034 Kigoma Deep Cast 250m | ecosystem: Environmental > Aquatic > Freshwater > Lake | place: Tanzania: Lake... | reverse complement strand
TCTGGCTCGTGGACTCATGGCAATCCCCCTTTAAAGGGGAAATTGTCGAGTAACATGAATTATGAGTCAACGATACCTTTTCTCTAACTCATTGGGTAACATTTAATGTGAGGCAATTCGAAACAGGTAAAAAAATTTGACTTTATTGTAAAAAATCCTATAATTTAACGTTAAAAATAAAGGATGAAAGGAGGGGAAAGATGGATGCCAGACGTCAGGATTAAAGAGAACGAGTCCTTCGAAAATGCACTCCGGCGATTTAAAAAACAGGTTGAAAAAACAGGGGTCTTATCAGAAGTTCGGAAAAGAGAACATTATGAAAAACCCAGCATCAAACGGAAGAAAAAAGCGCTGACCGCCAAGAAGCGGGCAATGAAAAGGATGCGGAAATTCACCGATAGAGGATAAAGATGAGCTTGGAAGAGAAATTACTCGAAGAGATGAAGCAGGCGATGAAGACGAATGATAAGATCCGGCTCTCTACCATCCGGATGATTCGTTCATCTTCAAAGAATAAAGAGATCGAACTGAGAAGAAAGCTGGAGGACGAGGATATCATCAAGGTCATCCAGGGGATGGTGAGAAAGGGTGAGGAATCCATTGAACAGTTTCGGGCTGGAGGACGGAACGATCTGGTAGAGAAGGAGAAGATGGAGATAGAGATTCTGAAATCCTTTTTGCCTCAACCAATCAGCCAGGAAGAAATCATCAAGATCATCGATGAGACGATTCAGGAGACACAGGCCTCGTCCCTAAAGGATTTGGGAAAAGTGATGAAGGCCGTCATGCCCAGATTAGGGGGGAAAGCAGACGGCAAAGTGATCAATCAGCTGGTCAAAGAAAGGCTTTCCCCTTAACTTCCTCCCCGTCAATAAAGCGGTTTCCCTTTTTTTATGGATCATCGTTCCCTTAAGATTTTAGAGTATCACTCCCTTTTAGACATTTTAAAAGATTTCTCAATCTCACCTCTTGGTAAGAAGCGGTGCCTGGCCCTGAAGCCCACCCCGGATCGCTTCCTCATTGAATCAAGATTAACCGAAGTCATCGAACTGAAAGAAATTCTTGAAACCGTTGGGGACATCCCCCTCAGGGGACTGAAGGACATTGGGGACCTTCTGAAGAGATTGGAGGTAGAAGGATCGGTCCTCGAGGTCCAGGAGATCCTAAATATTCACCAATTGATGGCATTAGGGAAGGGGCTCAGGAAGTTCTTCCTTAAACCGGAGGTGAAGGCCCCCTCTATTCAGGAGAAGATTTCGAAGCTTTCCTCTCTCAAGGCCCTGGAAAAAGAGATCCTCCATGCCATCCATACCAAGGGCGAGATCCTCGATCGAGCCAGCCCGGGCCTTTCGGATATTCGCCATCGATTGGGAGCGGTCAGAGAGAAGGCAAAGGAATCGCTTGAGCGCCTCCTCCGCCGGGAAGACCTCCAGACGATCTTTCAGGAAGATTTTATCACTTTAAGAAACGGAAGGTATGTTCTCCTCATCAAATCCGATTTCAAACACCGGCTCGAGGGAATCATCCATGACCAGTCCCATAGCCGGATGAGCCTCTTCTTCGAACCCCTGCAGGCCGTCCCCTTCAACAATGAGATCAATATCCTCACATCAGAGGAGAAGGAGGAAGAATACCGGATTCTCGCAGACCTCTCTGAGAAGATAAGAGGAGAAGTCCAGTCTCTTCGAAACGACTTTGAAATCTTCGGGGAACTGGATCTCCTTTATGCCATGGCCAGAATGGCCCTCCTTTTAAAAGGGATCAGGCCCGAATTGAATGGGGATGGAAGGATCATGATGAGGGAGGCGAGAAGTCCTCTCCTCAGCCTCCAGAAAGAGGCTCAGGTTGTTCCGGTGGACCTCCGGATGGGAGAGTCCATCCGGACCCTTATCATCAGCGGAGCCAATGCAGGCGGGAAGACGGTTGCCCTTAAGACCCTGGGACTCTTGACGCTGATGGTCCAATCCGGTCTTCCCATCCCTGCTGCAGAGGGAAGTGAAGCGGCCGTCTTCGATGAGGTCTTTGCCGTGATCGGCGACGAGCAGAGCATAGAGGAAAACCTGAGCACTTTTTCTGCTCACTTGCTCCATGTGAATGAGATACTGGAAAAAGCAGGGCCTCGTTCTCTTATCCTTCTTGATGAATTGGGAGTGGGAACCAATAGCTCAGAGGGATCTGCCCTGGCCATGGGGTTTCTTGACCTGTTCAGGGAGAAAGGATCTTCGGTCGTGGTCACCACCCACTTCGATGGCCTCAAGGCTTATGGATACCTTCATACGGATGTGGAGAATGTGTCGGTCAAGTTTGATGAAAAAACTCTGGAACCCCTCTTTGTCCTATCCTATGGGGCATCGGGAGTGAGCAATGCCTTCCTGGTGGCTGAGAAATTAGGCGTCTCGGAAAAGGTCCTGGTGAGCGCTCGCCAGCATCGTAATGGGAGTGGGGAGGAAATGGCTCAAGCATTGGAGGGACTGGAGAGGCTGAAGGCGGATGCGGAGAGACAGAAGCTTCAGTGGATCAGGATGAGGGAAGAGGCGGATCAGGATCATCAGAGGCTGGAAGAGACACTTGAGCGGATCAAGAGAAGAAGGGAGGAGATCTTCTCGCGTGCCGAGGAGAAAGCGAGGAAGGCGGCCCAGAAGGTAGAAGAGGAATTGAAGGTATGGCTGAAACTGCAAAAGGAGAAGGTGCCTTCTCAGGTCCGCCGAAAAGAGATTCAGGAAATCAGAGAGACGATTTTCCCCCACATCCGGAGGAGGAGACCTCATACGATGGCGGGTGGATTAAAGGTGGGGGATCATGTTAGAATCGAAAGTCTTAAAAAAAACGGAATTCTCCTGAGGGTGGAGGAATTGCTCAACCGTGCTGAGGTGATGACGGAGAAGGCAAGAGTGATAGTTCCCCTCAACGACATCATCAGGCCGACCGATGGAGAAGGGGAGGAGAGCACAGGGAGGGAAGTTTTAGCTGGGCCAGCGACCCGGTTAGGTGAGAGGCCTGTTGAGGAAATTCCGGCAGAGTTGAATGTGATCGGCCTGACCGTGGATGAAGCCCTTCCGGCGGTGGATAAGTTTATCGATCAGGCTCTCTTGCACGGTCTGGAAAAGATTCAGATCATCCATGGCATCGGATCGGGAAGGTTGCGGGCGGCGATCGGTAAGTATTTAAAAACACACCGGGGGGTGAGACAGGTTGCTCCGGCTGAGGTTCGGAGAGGCGGCGCCGGCGTGACGGTGGTTGAGTTGGGGTAAGCTTAATTTTTTCCAGCACCCCCGCCCGGTTTCGACATGGGTTTTTCTAAACTGCTGAGGTAAGAGTCTTTGGCAAATGACTTTCTCTCAGAGGAGAAGATTTCAGAGATCAGGGACCGCGCCAGCATCCTGGAGGTCGTCTCAGACTATGTCAGTTTGAAGAAGACCGGAAGGAACTATAAAGGATTATGTCCATTCCATTCGGAAAAAACGCCCTCTTTTATGGTGAACGAGGAGAAGCAGATCTTTCACTGCTTCGGGTGTGGAGAGGGAGGAGATGTCTTCGCTTTTTTGATGAAGACAGGCCATTTCTCATTTCCGGAAGCTGCCAAAGAGCTGGCGAAGCGATACGGGATCAACCTTCCCCGACGGGAACCCTCGCCCCTTCAGAAGAAGGAGATGGCCAAGAAGGAAGTCCTTTTCCGGATTAATCAGATGGCATCGGAATATTTCAACGACCTCTTGACCCGGAAGGGAGAAGGCGAACCGGGAAGGAAATACCTCTCTCAGAGGAGCGTCAGCGAGCAGATGGTCAAGGAACACCGGTTGGGTTATTCCCCCGATCGGTGGGATGGACTGGTCCAGCACCTGACCGAGAAGAAGGTTCCCCTGGATCTGGCATGGGAACTGGGGTTAATCCTTCCAAAGAAGAAAGAAGGCTGGTATGACGCTTTTCGAAAGAGGATCATCTTTCCGATCTTCGATCTCCATCAGCGAGTCGTTGGGTTCGGAGGCAGATTGATCGGAGAGGGGCAGCCCAAATATATCAACTCTTCGGAATCGAGCCTCTATCACAAAGGGGAGGTTCTCTATGGCCTCCAGGCGGCGAAGCGTCATGCCTCGGAGAAGGATGGGGTGATCATCGTCGAAGGTTATTTCGATCTCCTGACCCTCCACCAGTATGGATGGAAGCACAGCGTCGCCACGCTTGGAACCGCCCTGACGACCCAGCATATCAGGACCCTGAGGCGATATACGAAAAATGTGATCACCGTCTTCGACCCTGACCCGGCAGGAATTCAAGCCACTCTTCGGACCCTGCCCCTCTTGTTAGAAGAGGAGGTGACAGGCAAAGCCGTCCTCCTTCCAAAAGGAGAAGACCCGGACACCTTTCTAAAAAAGGGGAATCTGAAGGGTTTTGAAGAAAGGTTGGCCAAAGCCATTCCGCTCATCGACTTTTTTTTCGAATGGTTGATGAAGACCCATGATCCGAAATCGGTCGACGGCAAAGTGAGCATTGCGAAGGAAGGAATAGCCATGATCCAGAGAATTCCGGAAAAGATCCGGAAGGATTTCTATGTGAGGGCTCTGGCTGAAAGACTGGATCTTAAGGAATCGGTCTTATACGAGATGATCAAATCCACTCCTGCGGAACGGACCAGACCCGGAGAAGGTCTTAAAAAGAGACCGCCCGAAGAGAGTTTACCAAAATCCGAGGAGATCGTGGTTCGCCTCATGGTCCACCACCCCGAACTGATTCCGACCATTTCAGGGGAGGGGATTCTGGATGAGTTTGAGAGCCCTTTCCTGAAGAGATTGGGCCGGGAACTGGAAGGGATTTTTCAGAAGAAGGGGAAATTGAACCTCACGGAGGCGCTGGGAGGAGTTGATGAGGGTCTAAAGGAAAGGCTCTGCGAATACGCTTTTCAGGAGAACGGCGTAGAAGGAGATCAACGGGAACGGATTTTAAAAGACTGTATTGAGAAGATTCGGAGGAGAAGATCGAAGAAGGATGAGAGCGATTTGCTCAGGAAGATTAAGGAAGCTGAGAGGCAGAAAAAAGGGGGGGGGCTCGAAGCCCTCTTGATGGAGCGGCAGGAAATGGCGAAGAGGGAGAAGGGGCTTTTGAAGGGCGGTTTCCGAAAGGACTGAGGAGAAACGGATGGGAAGAGAGACAAAGGCGAAAGAGATGGACGAGATGATTTCCCTGGGGGAAGAGAAGGAGTTCGTCAATTTCAATGAGGCGAACGAGATTCCTCCGAATGAGATCGTCTCTTCCGATCAGATCGACGATGTCCTCATGATGTTTGATGAGATGGACCTTGATGCGGAAGAGGATCTCCAGGGCCTGAAGGTTGAGGCCGAGAAGATACTGGACAAAGAAGAGGATGAGGAGGAGTTGGCGTTAGAAGGTTTCGGCAGGGCAACGGATCCTGTCCGGATGTATCTCCGTGAGATGGGATCGGTCTCTCTTCTGACCCGTGAGGGTGAAGTCGAGATTGCGAAGAGGATCGAGAACGGAAAGAGGGAAGTATTGAGCATCGTATTGACCTGTCCCATGGCCGTCAAAGAGATCCTCAATCTAGGCAACGCCATCAAAACCGGAAAGATCGATATCCGGGAAGTGACCCACGAGATGGACGAAGAGGAAACAAGCGTTGAAGAGGAGCAGATTCAGGAGAAAAGAATTCTGGATTTGATCGAACGGATCCGGCGCAATGAAGAGGGGATCCGACGGACTTTGAAAAAAAGGGGTGTTTCAAGGAAGAAGATTCAGGCTCAGGCAAAGAAAAAACAGGGGGAGATCATCGAATTTCTCAAACAGATCCATTTGAAAGATGCCCAGATCCACCGGATTGTTCAGAAGATGAAACAGTTGCTCCTCCGGATGGAGAAGGCGGAGAACGAGATCAAAAAAGTCAAAGATAATACAGGGGTCTCTGTACAGGAAGCACGAGTCCTTTTAAGGAAGATCAAGGGGGGGAAGTCCAAGGCGCAGATCTTCCTCCGGGATCAAGGTTTCAACAAGGCCGATCTCCAGGAGATCGACCGATTGGCAAAACAGAGCCAGAAGAAGATCAGCCGGGTGGAAACGGAGAGTGGGTTAACCGCTCAGAAGTTGAAGTCCGCTGTGAAGGCCGTTGTGGCCGGAGAGGCGAAAGCCATGGAGGCCAAGTGCGAACTGGTGAAGGCGAATCTGAGGCTGGTCGTTTCCATCGCCAAGAAATATACGAATCGCGGCCTTCAGTTTCTCGACTTGATCCAGGAGGGGAATATCGGTTTGATGAAGGCGGTGGATAAGTTCGAATACCAGCGGGGTTATAAGTTCAGCACCTATGCGACCTGGTGGATTCGCCAGGCCATCACCCGGTCCATTGCGGATCAGGCGCGAACGATCCGTATCCCTGTTCATATGATTGAGACGATCAATAAACTGCTCCGGACCTCAAGGGTTCTCGTTCAAGAGATCGGGCGAGAGCCCACACCGGAAGAGATTGCCGATAAGATGGAGATGCCCCTGGATAAGGTGAGGAAGGTGCTAAAGATTGCCAAGGAGCCCATCTCCCTGGAGACTCCCGTCGGAGAGGAGGAGGACAGCCATCTGGGAGATTTCATCGAAGACAAGGCCATTGTCTCTCCCATGGATGCGGTGATCAATACCAGTCTGGCGGAGCAAACCCGGAAGATCCTTTCGACTCTTACGGCCAGAGAGGAGAAGGTCCTGAGGATGAGATTCGGCATCGGAGAGAAGTACGACCGAACTCTCGAAGAGGTGGGGCAGGATTTCGAGGTCACGCGGGAAAGAATCCGACAGATTGAGGCCAAAGCGTTGCGGAAACTCCGACATCCCAGCCGGGCGAAGAAATTGAAGATTTTCCTTGAGGCCTGATATCCAATGTGCCTGCCTGCCGCAGGCAGGGATTTCGGAATTAGGAATGTGGAGTTAAAAATTAAAAATCGGCATTCCGAAATTGGGATGGGGTTGACACCCCGAGAGGATAGAATATAATGATCATAGGGCCCATAGCTCAGTTGGTAGAGCCACCGGCTCATAACCGGAAGGTCCCTGGTTCGAACCCAGGTGGGCCCATTGGGAAGAAGGAGGGTGATCTCCATCAGCTTCCCGGAGATAATAACATCCGGCATGCAGGACAGAGAAAGAGTGCACCCCCCGGTGCACTCTTTCTGTTTGCCCCGATAGAAAACCCCTTGCATGTTGAAACTTTTTAACGGGGGAAACATAAAATAATTGACAAGAGGGAGGGCCGCCATTGAGGGAACATCTGGAACTTCTTTGGGAACTTCAAAAGATCGACCTCGATCTGAAGAATATCGAGGAAGAGCGAGACCGTTATCCCAAAGAGATGAAGAAGTTGGATGAAAAACAGAACCTTGAGAAAGAGAGGATTCATAAGGAGAGGGAAAAACTTGAATCACTGGAGAAGGAGCGGAGACAGAAAGAGAAACATCTCATTGGAGAGCAGGACAAAATAAAGCGGTCAGAAGGAAAAATGTCGGAAGTGAAGACCAATAAGGAGTATCAGGCCCTTCTAACCGAGATCGAAACCTTCAAGGAAGCGGTGGGCCGGGTGGAAGAAGAGATCTTGCTCATCATGGACGAGGTCGAGGAGCTCAAGAAGCAGCTCTCCAAACGGGAGAAAGAGATCGCCATCACCCTGGAGAAGATCGAAGCGGAGAAGAGAGAGATCCAAGAGAAGATGGGCCAAGGCGAGGTTCTCTGGAAGGAGAAATTAGAACGGAAGGAGACCCTGACGAAACAGGTCGAATCTAAACTCTTCAAACTTTATAATATGCTGAGGGAGAAGCGACAGGGAATCGGGATGGTGAGCGCCAGGAACGAGACCTGTCAGGGCTGTTTTGTGAATGTCCCTCCTCAGATGTTCATCGAAGTTCAGAAGAACAACTCCCTCATCCGGTGTCCCAATTGCAATCGAATCCTCTACTGGGATGGAAACGGAGAAAAGAAGTGAACCCTGTTAGAAATTCGAGTCGTTCGACCCAGAGGCTCTCGACGGACGGGGCATTAAACCCGGCTCTCCGGGGCGGAACCCGGAAATATTCTAAAATCTAATCCCGCCATAAGCGGGACCGAAGAGCAGCGGGGCATTATTTCTATCGGGGTGAAGGAGGAGAAGAGGATGGGTTCTGGCGGGAAAAGTACCGAACTTTTCATCTTTATCGATGGTGCCTCAAGGGGAAATCCGGGAAGAGCAGGCGCCGGGGTTTATATCACCGATCGGGAGGGAAAGAGGATCGCAGAGAAGGGGCGATTTCTCGGGCATAAGACCAATAACGAAGCAGAATATGGAGCCCTTCTCTTAGGAATCCGGGAAGCCAGGAGACTTGGGGGAGAATCGGTCCGGATCTATACGGACTCGGAATTGGTTGAAAGGCAGGTCAAGGGCGTCTATCGTGTGAAGGAGCCTCACCTGAGAGTTCTCCACAGGAAGGTGATGGAGGATATCAAGGAATTTGACTCCTTTGAAATCGAATCCATCCCGAGGGAAGAGAATCGAGAGGCTGACCTTCTCGCCAATCTGGCCATTGAGAAAAGAATCACCAGAGAGAAAGGAGGGATTTGAAGGGGGAGAGATGGCCGCTCCTCGTCACCGCCCGTCGGGGGAGATGATCGGGGGGAGGAAAGTCCGAGCTCCGCAGGGCAGGGTGGTCCGTAACGCGGACGGCCCCATTTCCAAAGAAATGGGGTAAGGAAAGTGCCACAGAAAAAATACCGTCCCGTGAAATATTATTTCACAGGATAAGGGTGAAAAGGCGAGGTAAGAGCTCACCAGCGCATTGAGTGATCAGAGCGGCTTGGTAAACCCCACCCGGAGCAAGACCCAATAGGTCCCGTTTCTCCCCATATGAGGCTGTGTCGCAATTACTATTTTGTCACCCTGAATTTATTTCAGGGTCTCGCAATTGGTTGAATTAATTAGATCCTGAAACAAGTTCAGGATGACATTTTTATCAATTCCCTTATTGCGACACAGCCTCATATGGGGAGATAAGAAGAGCCCATTCAAATTTATTCCTTCAACGGAGTAAAGGCGGGACGGGTAAGGTCGCTTGAGGTCCTGAGCAATCAGGATCCCAGATAAATGGCCATCATTTCGGCCCCGCCGACAGGCGGGATCGAAATACAGAACTCGGCTTACGGTCCCCTTCAATTTCCCCCTCTTTTATATAGGTAAGAGCAATAAAATTCTAACGGTAAGGGTGACCCTGCCTACCGCAGGCAGGGAGGCCCGACCTGTACCATATTAGGTTCAGGGCCCGTATCGTTAAATTGAAAATGACGTTTGCCGTTGTCGAAGCTCGTATCGAGACTCGTGAATAGAATCTGGATGCGCGAGCTTCTAATTTCAAGTCTCTTGCTTCGATACGAGCGTCGTCACCTATAACCGTTTGACTATCAATCCAAACGCCTGCCTGCCGGTAGGCAGGGGCTTCGTAGCCGTAACCTTAACCCGCACCCCAGACATTATGAAAAAGGAACTTTCTCCAGACCAGAGAAGACGACGAAACGAGTTGATCATCATCGGCGTCATCTCCATCGTGATTGTGGCCCTCACCACCCTTGAGATGAAGATTCCCCGGGTGGCAGAGCAGATTCCGATCGCCAACAATATCATCGTCTTCAGTCTCATCAACATCAACATCATCCTGATCCTCCTTCTGATCTTTCTGGTGATTCGAAACCTGGTCAAACTGGTCTTTGAACGAAGGCGGGAAGTCCTCGGAGCAAAACTGAGGACCAAACTGGTGGTGGCCTTTATCACCCTCACCCTTGTCCCCACCTTTCTCCTCTTCTTCGTGGCAGTCGGATTTATCACCAACAGTGTTGAGCACTGGTTCAAGGCTCAGGTCGAACAGTCTCTGCAGGGGTCTCTGGAGGTGGCGCAGACCTATTACCGTGATTTCTCAAACAACACCGTCTCTTCAGCCAAGCAGATTGGCCTCCATCTCTCGAGGCAGGGTATTTTAAAGAAAGAGCCCGGGCTGGCATCCCTGAAGGAGGCTCTTGAGTCGAAGCGGCAGGAGTATCACTTGAGCGCCGTTGGATTATTCTTTAAGGAAGGGGAAGGCTTCGTCAGGGCGGAAGAACCCGGGCTAAAAGCCATTTCCCTCTCTCCGCCGAAAGACTTATTGGAGGTGGGATTTTCAGGCAAGGAGATATCGAGGACCCTGCCGGTCGGAGAGGGAGAAATGATCACAGGAGTTGCTCCGGTCTTCCATCCATCAAATCGAGGAGAAGTGGTCGGCGTGGTGGCGGCTTCTCACTTCATGCCGAAGAGCCTTTCGGGAAAGATGCGCGAGATCTCCCAGGCCTCTGTCGATTACAAGCAGTTGAAGGCTCTGAAAAAGCCGATCAAGTTCAGTTATATGATGGCCCTTCTGATGGTTACCCTGCTCATCGTCTTTTCGGCCATCTGGTTCGGCATTCGTATGGCCAGGGATATCACTGTTCCGATTAAGGAGCTGGCAGAGGCGACCCACCGGATCGCCGAAGGAGATCTCAACTTCCGCATCGAGATGAAGGCCGGCGATGAGATCGGGAGGCTCGTGCAGTCCTTCAACCAGATGACCGGGGACCTTCAGGTGAGCCGTGTCGAGTTGGAACAGCGGAAGAAATATATGGAGATTGTCCTGAAGAATGTGGCCGCGGGGGTCATCTCCATCGACGATCGGGGAGTGATCACCACGATCAACACGTCTGCCGAACAGATGTTGAAGATGAAGGGAGAGGCTGTTCTTGGGAGAAGGCTTTCAGAGGCGCTCGAAAAGGAATATGTGGAGAGAATCGAAGAGTTGTTAAACGAACTGAAATCGTCCCAGAGAGATTCAATTGAAAAACAGATGACCGTGCAGGTCGGAGGCAAATCGCTCTCCTTGCTGATTAATCTGGCGACCCTGAAGGATGAAGAGGGAAGGCCGCTCGGTTTTGTGGCGGTCTTCGATGATCTCACTCAACTGATGAAAGCCCAGAGGGTAGCGGCGTGGCGGGAAGTGGCCCGGAGGATTGCGCATGAGATCAAAAATCCATTAACCCCGATTCAGCTCTCTGCGCAGCGGTTGCGTAAACGGTACCTAGAGAAGCTCGAACAAGATGGGACCGTCTTCGATGAATGCACGCGGACGATTGTGAAGCAGGTTGAAGAGTTGAAGGGGATGGTGAATGAATTCTCCAGCTTTGCCCGGATGCCGGCTTCGAATCCCACCCCGAATCGTCTCAACGAAATTGTTCAGGAGACCCTGGTCCTCTTTAAGGAAGCCCATAAGGATGTCCGGTTCCAATTTATCCCAAACGACCTTCCCATCCTTAACCTCGACCGGGATCAGATGAAACGGGTGATGATCAATCTCATCAAAAATAGCCTTGCGGCCATTGATCAGGGCGGAAAGATCAATATCCGGACGAATTATGACGAAAAACTCCAGATGGTTCGTCTTGAAGTGAGTGACGATGGGTGCGGGATTTCCGACGAAGACAAGGGAAAGCTCTTCGAACCTTACTATTCCACCAAAAAAAGCGGAACAGGACTGGGATTGACCATCGTCAATGCCATCATCGCCGACCACAACGGATATATCCGTGTCCGCGACAACCAGCCCAGGGGCACCACCTTCCTCATCGAACTTCCGGTTCGCATTTAGTTTCTTCTGAAATGAATAAACCTTAACGTTGCAATGAAAAGGGAGGTGGGCATGCTTCCAATCCTTTACAATTGCGGATCATTTATATGTTTTATGGGAAACCGTCGATGTCACCTGATGTGACCTTGGACGTACGCTTGAAACCTGAGCAGCAAAACGATAAAAGGTGCCGCTGTAAAGGCTTTCCAGCATACCCACCTCCCTTTTCGTATGATATTTACGCAACTGCAAGGTAAAGACTCAGGACAAAAGGGTTTGTCAATCCGCGTTCGATTCGCTATGCTATTTGACACCGGGCAGCCAGATTGCAATCTGAGGGAAGAGAATCAATATTGCGACAGCGACCAGCTGAATAATCATAAAGGGAATGACCCCGCGAAAGATGTGAGTCATCGTCACGCCGGGTGGCGACACGCCCCTTAAAAAGAAGAGACTCGCCCCAACCGGCGGGCTCAGAAAGGCGGTCTGCAGGTTCATGGCGATGAGCACCGCATACCACAACAAATCGACGCCTACCTGTTGAGCCGCCGGAACGAGAAGAGGGACAGCGATCAGGCTGATTTCAAGAAATTCGAAGAAGATCCCGAGAAGGAAGATCAGAATCATGCTGGTCACAATGAATCCCGCCTTTTCTCCAGGTAGATTGAGAAGCCAGCCTTTGACCATCTCCTGGCCGCCCAGACCGATGAAGACCATCCCGAAAGCGCTTGCTCCGATGACCACCATAAATACCATGCACGTGAGCAACATGGTTCCTTTCATCACCTCATAGAGCATCTTGAGGCTGAGGCGACGGTGGAGTGCACAGAGGATGAGGGATCCGAGGACTCCGATGGAGGCTGATTCCGTAGGGGTGGCAATCCCGAGAAAGATAGAGCCCAGAACAGCAATGATGAGTGCAGCCGGAGGAAGAACCGACTTTAAAACATTGAGAAAGAGCTTTCCGCGGGTGAGATGTGATGCAGTAGGAGGCGGGGAGAGCTCCGGTTTCAGATGAGCGACGATGGCAATGTAGATAATATAGAGGATGACCAGAAGGATCCCCGGCAGAAAGGATGCGGCGAAGAGATCGCTCACCGAGATCCCCATCACGTCTCCCAGGACGATGAGCACAATGCTCGGAGGGATGATCTGACCAAGGGTGCCGGCGGCACAGATCGTTCCGGTCGCAAACTCCGGAGAGTAACGGTGGCGAAGCATGGTCGGAAGGGCGAGAAGCCCCATGGTCACGATGATCCCTCCCACAATTCCAGTTGAGGCGGCCAGAAGAGCTCCCACAATGATCACAGAGATGGCCAGTCCTCCCCGGAGGGGGCCAAACATGACTGTCATCATCTCAAGCAGCTCATCGGCAATGCCAGAACGTTCGAGAATGAGACCCATCAGAACAAAGAGGGGGACGGCAATCAGGGTCATGTTGGTCATCAATCCCCAGACCCTCAGGGGAAGAAGTGAGAAGAGGTCGAGTCCAAAACCGAGCAGGCCGAAGAAGATGGCGGTCGATCCGATGGCGAAGGCAACGTGAGCACCCAACAGAAGGAGGATGGTTAATGAAATGAGCATCAGGATGCTTAAATATTCCATCAGGCCGCCCCCTTCTCCCCAACATCCTTCTGAGGCGTAGGGGTGATTTTTTTGTCCTGAAACAAGACGAATAGGTTTTTTAAGATTTCAGAAATTCCCTGCAACAGAAGAAGGCTGAAGCCGGCGGGAATGGCCGCTTTAAGGATCCAGCGTGCGGAAAGCCCTCCGGGGTCTCCGGAGCGTTCACCAATCTGATAGGCAGTGAGCATGAATTTCCATGAAAAGCCGATCATCAGGAGACAGAAGGGGAGGATGAGGACGAGAATCGCGAAGAGATCAACCCCTGCCTTTTGACGGTCGGACATCCGGTCATAAAAAATATCGACCCTGACATGGCGGTCGTGCTTCAAGGTGTAAGCCATCCCGAGAAGAAAGAGAAGGGAATACAGATGCCAGGTCGATTCCTGGAGAGCCACAGAGGTCATACGGAAAAGGTACCTTTGCATGGTCTCATAAGCGGTGGTCGCAAAAAGAATCAGGGCGAGCCACATGACGGCCCGCCCTGACCACTCGTTGATGAGGTCAATGATACGAATGAGATATTTCATCAGGGGTGTCCCGACGTATTTATTTTAATTCCTCAGCCTTGAAATAGGCCCGCGAAGCAATTTCTCCCCACGGGTCAACATCCTTCCGAAACTTGAGATAGGCCTCATACACTTTCTTGAAGGCCCCTGTCTTGTCAGCTGCGGCTTCTTCGATCAGAATATCGTTGGTTATTTTTCGGAAGGCTTTGAGCACATCGACCGGGAATTTGACGAATTTCACATCAGGGAATTGCCTTTTGATTTCGGCCATGCCTTTGGCATTCTCCACTTCAAACTGCGCATAGGACCAGTTATTGATTTCATAAGCGGCTGCCCGGACCATGGCCTGGAGATCTTTGGGAAGCTCGTCCCACTTCTTTTTGTTGATCATCAGTTCACACTGTGAGCCCGGCTCGTGCCATCCCGGATAGTAGTAAAATTTGGCAACCTTGGGGAATCCGAGCCTAAGATCGTGGGAGGGTCCAACCCACTCAGCGGCGTCAACGACTCCCTTCTCGAGGGCAGGGACTCGTTCTCCTCCTGGGAGGAGGACGACGGATACGCCAGCCTTTGCCATAACCTTGCCGCCCAATCCGGGGATGCACATCTTTAAACCCTTCAAATCATCAAGGGTTTTGATCTCCTTTCGGAACCAGCCGCCCATCTGAACGCCTGTGTTTAACATGGGAATGGCGAACAGGTTAAAGGGAGCGTAAATCTCATTCCAGAGATCCAGCCCGCCGCCTCCATTGAGCCAGGCGGTCATTTCATCAAAGGTGAACCCATAAGGCACAGCGGTGAAAAACTGAGCGGCGGGCACCTTGCCAGGCCAGTAGTAAGATGCGCTGCTTCCCATCTCCACAGTCCCGGCCGAGATCGCATCGAAGCCACCCAGAGCTGGGATGAGCGTTCCCGCAGCGAAGACATCAATCTTCATCCGACCTCCACTCATCTCTTCAACCCTTTTCGCGAACAGTTCAGCCCCGTCCTGAAGAATAGGAAACTTTGGTGGCCAAGAAGTCACCATCTTCCATCTCACCAGTGCCTGGGATACTTTTACCGAGGATAGAGTGGTAAGGGCAGCTGCTCCGCCTATTCCCGCATACTTCAAAAACTCCCTACGTTTGAACATTTAAATCCCTCCTTTCATTGTTGTTATAAAAACTAAATTACAACCTACTTCCATATCTTGTCAAGGTTTCTGAAGATTTTTTAAATTTGATTTTATGGGTTGACAAGCCTGTTGAAATTTGTAAAGATAACCACCTTAAAAGAAGTGGTGGGGAATATCTTTGCTATCCATTTTTAAATAACTGAAAGGAGGGGTTTTTATGAAGAAGAAGATGAATCGTCGGACATTTCTGAAGTATTCGGCAGCCGTTGGAGCCACCACGGCAATCGCCGGAGTGCCAACCCTATTGCGCGCCCAGGCCCCGGAGATTAAGATTGCCTCAATCCAGCCCGTCACAGGTGTCCTCTCCGATATCGGAATTTCCATGAGAAGAGGCAACCAGATGGCAGTGGATGACATCAATGCCAAGGGCGGCATCAAGTCAATGGGGGGAGCAAAGCTGAGACTTCTTCTGGGCGATTCCGAAGCCAAAGAGGATGTGGCCCGGTCCGAAGCCGAAAGAGTGATCAAGGATGGAGCGACATGCCTGGTCGGTCCGTTTCTCAGCGGAAATGCGATGACCATTGCCACTCTGTGTGAGCAGAGAGGGGTTCCCTTTGTGATGGATGTGGCAGCTGCAGACGACATCACACGAAAGGGGTTTAAATACACCTTTAGGGTCTTCGCCACGACGAGTAAATTTGCCGACTCCATGCTCTTCTATATGGACAAGATCATGAAGGAGAAGAACATCAGCAAGATCAGGGGAGTGGTGACCAATACCGGAGACCTGTTCGGCCGGGTTCAGGGAGCCACGTTCATCAAAGCCTTAAAGGATAAGAAATTTCCCATCGAGGTGCTGGGCCACATCGAATATCCTCTCGGCATTCAGGATTTATCCGCAGAGATTTCAAAGATCAAAGCGCTGAAGCCGGATGTTCTCTTTCCCGTGGCCAGGCCGGGCGATGCGAAATTGATGATTCGCGAACTCTACAAACAGAGGGTGGAACTTCAGGGAATCATCAGCCCGGGAAGCCCGGGGTGGTATGAACCGGAATTCATCCGGGATATGAAGGCCCTTGCCGACTTTGTCATGGACAATGTGCCCTGGTATAATCCCGTCGGGAAGATGTATAAGGAAGTCAATTCGGCCTTCTCGAAAAAATTCCCCGGAAAATATATCGATACGAACTCTGGATACGCCTATCTGGGTGTGCTCGTGATTGCAGATGCTCTGGAAAGGGCGAAATCAACAAAGCCGGACGACATCGTTGCCGCCTTGAAGAAGACTTATTTCAAACAGGATCTGATGGTCGGGCTGGCCGTTTCCTTTGACGAAAGAGGAGATAACGTCAATGCCGATACCGCCATGATTCAGATCATCGGACAATCGATCAAGGTGGTGCTTCCTGAAAAGGCGGCTGAGGCGAAATATATCCATCCGATGCCAAAACAGATCTGGGATAGGGGAGTTTAAAGGGAGGAAATGGATCTCAACCTCATCCTGCAATTAACCACCAGTGGATTTCTTCTGGGGGGGGTCTATAGCCTGATCGCTCTGGGCCTCTCCCTCATTTTTGGCGTGATGAAGGTCATCAATTTCGCGCACGGGGCCATGCTCGTCTGGGGGATGTATATTGCCTTCACCCTGATGAACTGGACAGGCATCGATCCCTTCTTCTCCTTTGCGGTGAGTGCGGCGTGCCTGTTTGTCTTAGGGTATATTGTCCAGCGAACCGTGGTCAACCGCATCATGACCTTTCATGAGTCGATGCAGGTCATCGCCATGGTGGGGGTGATGATGGTTCTCGAAAATATGGCCCAGCTCATCTGGGGGCCTGATCCCCACAGTCCCCATACGAAATATTCGCTGAGCACGGTATGGCTGGGCAGCGTCATGATCGACATTCCAAGACTGCTTGCGTTTATATTGGCCATCCTGATTGCGGCCGCCGTCTTTGTCTTTTTGAAATATACAGATATCGGAAAGTCGATCCGGGCCTCTGCGGATAACCGCATCGGAGCTTTGATCGTGGGGGCCAATGTCAATAAGGTCTATGCGGTGTGTTTTGGCGTAGGAGCCGCATGCGTCGGCGCGGCAGGCTCTTTGCTCGTCCCGCTCATGCCTGTTTCACCCCATACCGGCTTTCCTTTCAAATTAACCTCCTTTGCCATTGTCATCCTTGGGGGGATGGGAAGCCTTCCCGGAGCCATGATCGGTGGTCTCATGATAGGGGTTGCAGAATCATTGGGCACGGTCTTTATTCCGAGTTCACTCAAGCAGGTAATCAGCTTCGGCATTATGGTGTTGATCCTTCTTCTGCGACCTAAGGGTCTCTTCGGAGGTAAGGGTTAGTGAAGATCATTTATTCCTTCCTATCTATCCTATTACTGATCCTTCTCCTTCTTCCCAATTTTGTGAGCGATTACATCCTCGGGATCTTCGTCCTGATCTTCTTCTATGCCTATATGGGGCAATCCTGGAATGTCCTGACCGGATATGCAGGGCCCATTTCGCTCGGGCACTCCCTCTATCTGGGTATTGGCGCCTATATCTCCACCAAGCTGGCCATGTCATTTGGTGTGACGCCATGGATCGGCATGTGGGTCGGAGGCCTTGGAGCCGCCCTCGTTGGATTGGCCATAGGGTTTTTGGGGTTTCGGTTTGGATTAAAAGGGGTCTATTTCGTTCTTCTGACCATTGCTTTCGGGGAAATTGGAAGGCTCACGGTTTTGCACCTCAAACCCCTGGGTCACATGATGGGACTCTTCGTCGATTTCAAACCGGGATTTGTGAACTTCCATTTCCGGGGAAATCTTCCTTACTACTATATCGCCCTGGGCTTTGTGGTTTTTTCTCTGATCGTTGTGAGGGCTCTGGAGGTTTCGAAATGGGGACGCTACTTTGTCGCCCTTCGTGAAGATGAGGATGCGGCTGAAAGTCTCGGGGTCAATGTCTTCAAGTATAAGATGATTGCTATCGGGATCAGTTCTTTTATGACCGCACTGGGCGGAACCTTTTATGCTAATTACATCTTTTATCTTCACCCCACCAGCGTCATGTCCATGTGGGTCTCCATTGAAATTATCATGCGACCCATCATCGGAGGACTCGGGACGCCGTTTGGTCCTCTTATCGGCTCTTTTTTGCTCACGCCGCTTTCGGAGATTGCGCGATCCTATTTCACAAAGGCAGGGCTGGAAGGGATCCATATTGTTATCTATGGACTCCTTCTGATCGCCGCCGTTCTTTTCTTTCCGGGCGGAATTTTTGCATTTATTAAGAAGATCGTGAAGCCCATACTGGGAGAATCAAAGGAAATTTAGGGATTTCCCTTTTACCCTCATCCCATCAAGGGAGAGATTTTTTTGGTTTTTATATTTGTTGATGGTTTCGTAAAAAGTCGTCACTCCGGTCCTGCGGCAGGAACCGGAGTCCAGAGAACTTATAATTACTTGAAAAGACTGGATTCCGGCTTTCGCCGGAATGACAAAAAGGCGTATTTTTTGGCTTTTTACGAATGCATCATTTGTTGAGTATTTGGAGGTTTGAAGTTGCCTCTCTTAGAACTGAAAGGAGTGAATAAGAGCTTTGGCGGCCTAAAGGCTGTTTCCCAGGTCTCTTTTGAACTAAACGGGGGGGAGATCCTGGGGATCATCGGGCCGAATGGAGCCGGCAAAACCACCCTCTTTAATGTCATCACGGGTTTTTTAAAGGTGGATTCGGGAGAGGTATGGTTCAATGGAGAGAATATCGTTGGATTTAAACCCCATCAGGTTTGCCAGAAGGGGATGGTGCGAACCTTTCAATTAGTCAAGCCGTTTGTTGAACTTACGGTCTTTGAGAATGTGGTGGTGGCTGCCCTGAACCGGGCGAAGACGATCAAAGAGGCGCGGGAAAAGACAATCCGGACGATCGATCTGGTAGGCTTAAAGGAGAAAACGAACACCCTATCTTCCGGCCTCACCCTTGGCCACCGAAAACGGCTCGAACTGGCACGAGCATTGGCCACCGAACCCAAGCTCCTCCTTCTGGACGAGGTCATGGCGGGGCTGACGCCGACTGAAGTGGACGAATTGATCAGGCTGTTAAGGGAAGTCAATCACAGAGGGGTCACCATCCTCCTGATAGAACATGTGATGCGGGGGCTGATGGCTCTTTCAAAGCGGGTGGTCGTCTTAAACTATGGACAGAAGATTGCAGAAGGGGTTCCTGGAGAGGTCGTAAAAGATCGACAGGTGATCGAGGCTTATCTGGGAGAGGAGTTTGCCAGTGATCAAAGTTAACGGGATCGATGTCTTTTACGGGGATCTTCAGTCGTTGAGAAGTGTCTCCTTCGAGGTTCAATCCAAAGAAATCATCTCGATGGTAGGTTCCAATGGGGCAGGCAAGTCCACTACCCTGATGACCCTTTCCGGTATTTTAAAATTGAAGGGCGGAGAGATTTTTTTTGAAAATCATCCGATTCACCTCTGTTCCTCTTCACAGATTGTTGAGATGGGGATTGTTCAGGTGCCGGAAGGGCGGCAGCTTTTTCCTTCTTTGACCGTCATCGAAAATCTGGAGATGGGCGCCCGATTTCCCAAGGCGAAGAAGAGAAAGAAGGAAACGATGGATTGGGTTTACAACCTTTTTCCAAGGCTGGAAGAACGAAAGCGTCAATTGGCTGGGACGCTGAGCGGCGGAGAACAGCAGATGCTTGCCATCGGCAGAGGATTGATGGCCTGCCCCACCCTTCTCATGCTCGATGAACCCTCCCTGGGGCTTTCACCCATTCTGGTCAAGACCATCTTTGACATCATCAAAGAGATCAATGGACAGGGCACGACCATCCTTCTGGTGGAACAGAATGTGTTTCACTCCCTCAATCTCTCCCACCGGGGATATGTCTTGGAAAACGGATCCATCGCCATGAGCGGAACAGGCCAGGACCTCCTGAAGAATCAGCACATCCGCCAGAGCTACCTCGGACTTTAAATAATAATTGACAGAGTCATCCCCTTGGTATACAATAAATAAAAAGCGTATACATTGAGCGATATGCATAAATTATTGATTATGGATGCTTCTTCACTCATTTTACTCGGAAGATGTGGTCTTATTGAAGTTCTTTCACAAGTTTTTAGTGTTATCATTCCACGGGGCGTATTGAACGAAGTAGTAAATGAAGGAACATTAAAACAGTATCCGGATGCAAATATTATTTCTGAACTTGTTAAAAACAGGGAAATTGAAGTGTTTTCAATCGAAAAGCAGAAGTTTCAATTTCCTATTACCCTTGGAGAAGGGGAAATGGAAGCCATCATTTTAACCCGACAAATGGAAAATGCGATTTTAGTTACGGATGATGGCAAAGCCATAAAGGCATGCAGGTACTTAAAGATTCCGTTCATTATCTCACCCAAGGTGATCACCGCCCTTTATCAGTTAGGGAAGATAGATTTTATGGATGCTAAGACTTCGATCGATAAGCTCAGGATCATAGGGAGATACTCCCCTGAGATTATTGCAGAAGCATTATTAAGATTAGAGGAGATAAAAAATGTTAAGACCAACAACCGTCAGGGTTCCTGATGATTTTTTAAAGGAGCTTTCGAAGTTTATCAAAGAAATGAATCTCGATAAATCCGCTTATCTTAGAGAAATCATGAAGAGGGGATTTGCGGAAGATAAACAGGAAAGGGTAATACAAATATACCAATCGGGAAAACTTTCCCTTCTCGAGACGTGTAAAAAACTTAATATAACAACTTGGGATTTCTTTGACCTCCTTAAAAAGAGAGGCATGAACTTAAATGTATCACTGGAGGATTGGCTGGACTCAGAGGAACTTTAAAAATTCGAATTGGCATGAAATAAAACTTCCTTGGGATAGGAAAGAATGAAGGTTAAAGTCCCTCAAGTTCTCTGGTATGGGAATACCGAGATGGAGATCGATTTCCCGAACTCCTGGCCCATCTTCTTCTGTCCGATGAAGGGTGGGGAAAAGAAGAGGCTTGGATTGAAGGAGATGGAGAGAGCCTTTTCCCATCCCATCGGTTCTCCTCCCATTCATGAATTGGCCATAGGGAAGAAAGAAGTCGCCATTCTTTTTGACGATATGGCCAGGCCCACGCCGGTTTCCCAGATCGTCCCGTTTGTATTAAAAGAGCTTGGCCAAGCCGGGATCAAAGATGACCAGGTCCGTTTTATTGCTGCCCTGGGGGCCCATGGCGCACACACCGCGGTTGACTTCAAAAAGAAACTTGGCGGGGAGGTGCTCGACCGTTTTCCGGTTTACAACCATCACCCCTTTGACTTCTGTACCTATCTGGGCAAAACGAGCCAAGGGACCCCTGTTTCGATCAATAGAAAGGTGATGGCCTGCGACCTTAAGATCGGAATCGGATGTATTGTGCCCCATTCCTTCTCAGGATTTGGAGGCGGAGGAAAGATCATCCTTCCGGGCGTGGCCCATATGGATTCAATCGCTTACAATCACGGCCTGATCAAGACCCATCCGGACTGTGTGGGTCTGGGAAAAATCGATGGCAACATTCCCCGCCTCGACATCGAAGAGGCAACACGAATGGCCGGACTCGATGTGAAGATTGATGCGATCCTCAACCTCCGGGGAGAAATCACAAGCCTCTTTGTCGGAGATCCCATCCTTGAACATCATGAAGGGATAAAATTGGCAAAAGAGGTCTATGCAACGATCCCTGCCCGGGACATGGATGTGGTTGTGGTCAATGCTTACTCCAAGGCAAATGAATGCGCGGTTGCCCCATTCATCGGGGTTCCTTCTTTAAAAGAGGAGGGGGGCGACCTGGTGGTGATTGCCAACGAGCCGGCAGGCCAGATGGTTCACTATATTTTTGGAGAATTCGGGAGATGTGGGGAGGGAGGGTTAAGGCTCCCTCAGCCCCTGTCGACCAAAGTGAAAAGGTTGATCGTCCTTGCCCCATTTAAGGATCATGCAGGAGCCTGTTTCTTCGGCAAAGTGCCTTCGATCCTCTGGGCAAAAACATGGGAGGAGGTTCTGGAGCTTCTACGGGAGGAGTGGAAAGAGGGTGCGAAAGTAGCTGTCTATCCGGACGGGACAGTACAATATTTCCCCCCCACCCAACCCCTCCCCCTCGAGGGGGGAGGGTGAGGGAGAGGGTGACAGGGTGATGAGGAGATGGGGGGATAAGATTATCGAAGAGAAATCAATAGAAAATAGAGACAATGAACGATGAACTATAAACTATAAAAAGGACAAAGAACAAAAAATCTGGGGAGAAGACATGGCAACCTTATTTGAAAATGGAAAAGTGATCATTGGAAATGGAAAGGTCATTGAGAAGGGAACGGTTGTTGTCGATGGGAATTCATTCAAGTTCGTTGGCCCTGGCAAGAAATCCCCGCCTTCGAAAAAAGATACAGTATTTAATATTTCAGGAAAGGCCATCCTTCCTGGTTTGATCGATGCCCATGTCCATCTCTGCGTGGATGGGAGTCCGGACCCAATTACTTCTCTTTTAAAAGATTCACTCCCCATGCTTACCTTGAAAGCTGCTGACCATGCCCGCCGGACATTGGAAGCCGGAGTGACAACCGTCAGGGATATGGGAGGGAAAGACTACATTGATATAGCCATACGAGATAGCATTGAATCAGGTATTCTTCAGGGTCCGAGAATGCTTTGCAGTGGCAAGCTGGTCTGCATGACAGGTGGCCATGGGTGGCAGTTCGGCCGCGAGGCCAATGGGGTCAATGAAGTGCGAGCCGCGGTGAGAGAACAACTGAAGGCTGGAGCGGACCTGATCAAATTGATGGCGACCGGAGGAATCATGACCAAAGGTGTGGAACCCGGTTCCACCCAGTTCACCCTCGAAGAGTTGATTGCCGGTGTGGAAGAGGCCAGAAAGGCCGGGAGGAGAACAGCCACACACGCTCAGGGAACGGAGGGGATTAAAAATGCTCTCTGGGCCGGGATTAATTCTATTGAACACAGTTTCTTCTTGGATGATGAAGCGATAGAATTATTATTGGAGATGAAAGCCTTTGTCGTTCCTACGTTATGTGCTCCTTATCATATCCTCAAAGCAGGAGTTCGAAAGGGAGTGCCTGCCTATGCTGTAGAAAAATCCGAGAAGGTGATCAAGAGCCATTGGGAAAGCGTCAAAAAAGCCCATAGGGCAGGAGTTCCTATTGCTATGGGCACGGACGCAGGAACCCCTTTTAATCGCCATGGTGAAAATTTGAAAGAGATGGAATTACTTGTTAAAGTAGGATTTACTCCGATGCAAGCCATTGTGGCAACAACAAAAACGGCATCGGAGGTTCTGGGTCTGGAAAAAAAGATCGGGACTCTTGAAAAGGAAAAACTGGCAGATCTCGTTATCATCAATGGGGACCCTCTTGAGAATATCGGCGTATTGCAACATAAAG
>Ga0194125_10004011_pt1 | contig 23303 bp, 24 predicted proteins | sample TA2KigC250mmetaG_FD_148626 | JGI IMG/M metagenome (GOLD analysis project Ga0194125, IMG submission 148626) | Freshwater microbial communities from Lake Tanganyika, Tanzania - TA2015034 Kigoma Deep Cast 250m | ecosystem: Environmental > Aquatic > Freshwater > Lake | place: Tanzania: Lake... | reverse complement strand
ACGACAGCCGCATCGGCGTCTACGTCATCGTAGTTTCATCGCAAGCCTTGCCGCATTCGGAAAGCCAGGATGACCGGAATTACTTTTGGGATATGTGTTTAGACGATACCTTGGAGCGGTGGGTAAATCTGCCAAACGCCAAGTCGGTTACCATTCGTATGTTGCTCAATCACACGAGCGGCATTCCTGATTACGCCTGGGATCCGTGGTTCATCGTCCGCTGGTTCGGTCTGCCGAAAAAAGAGTGGCGCGCCGCCGAGTTGATTGACGTCATTCGAAATCAGCCCCCGCGATTTACGCCCGGCGCGCGGCACGAGTACTCCAATTCGAATTATGTGCTTCTCGGATCGATTCTGGAACGCGTAATGGCCAAAGAGTACGCGACGCTTCTCACAGAGAATGCGTTCGACAGATTGGGTCTACGCGATACTTTTTTTCGCAACTATTCGCGTGATCTTGCTATTGCCAACGCCTACGACGAATCACTCCTCCGTCTCGGCAGGCAAAACCTGACCGGGTTTCGTTCGGCGTTCGAGACGGGCGCATTTTCGGCGGGTGGGATTCTCTCGACTTCGCCTGACGTGGCGCGTTTTGTTGATTCGTTGTTTTCAGCCAAAATTGTTTCCGCACAAACACTCGCGCAAATGCAAGTGTTCATCGCGGCTCCCGACAAAGATGTGCCCACACAGACTGGCTACGGGCTGGGCATCCGTAACCTGACCATTGGCGGACAATCTTGGATCGGTCACACGGGAACGATTCCTGGGTATTCTGGGATCGCGGTGTATAATCAAGCCGCGCGTTACACGATTGTGATCCTTAGCAATCTGTCGACGATTGACCAAACGCGCCTGGTCGAGGATATTCAAACCATTCTGAAAGAAGAGTGAATGAAAAAAATCTGGCAGAACGAGGTCGCGTAATCGAGGCGCAAGTACGCGCGGAATGTTCGCACCAAAAAAATCAGAAAACGGAGACTCGCTATGTCGAAAATCTATCAGGTCACACCGATGGTTCGTTTGGTCAATCGCCTAATGAGTTCGCTGGTTCGCCTGAATATCGCGCCCACCCGCACCCATGTGCTTACAGTGACAGGGCGCAAGAGTGGCAGAAACTATTCCACGCCGGTCACGCTCGTCGAGGAAGGCGCCAAGCGCTGGCTCGTCGCGCCGTACGGCGAAGTGAACTGGGTGCGGAATGTGCGCGCGGCAGGTCATGTGACCCTGACGCGTGCGGGCAAATCCGAGAGCCGGAGCGTCATCGAAATCGCTCCGAGTGAGCGCGCAGTGATCTTGAAGAAATATGTCGCTCTGGAGCCAATCACGCGTCCCTATTTCGACGCCGCGCCCGATGCGCCAATCGAAGCATTCGCGGCGGAAGCGGCGCGTCATCCGGTGTTTGAAATCGTTTGAGGTTTCTTGCGCTCGACACCAGTCATCGCGGCGACAAGGGCTAGCCGCGTTTCTTGATCGACCAGTTTCTTCGCGGGACGCAAAACACAATGTCGAAAGACGAGGTGGATGCAAATGAAAACAGCACAGGTGCTCGTTTTAGCCATTCACGCCTTGATCGGTTGGGCGTTGTGCGGCGCAATTATGGGGATCGGCAGAGCCGTGACTACGCTCGATAACACGTTGATCATTCACGCCGTTGCCACGCCGATTGTCTTTGCGCTGATTTCCTGGATTTACCATACTCGCTTTGGCAACACGGCGCCCTTGCAAACGGCGTTGATCTTTGTCGGCATCGTCGTCGGCATGGACGCGTTTCTCGTCGCGCCTGTCTTTGAAAAAAGTTTCGAGATGTTCACCAGTCTGATTGGAACCTGGGTTCCCTTCGCTCTGATTTTTCTATCAACGTATCTGACCGGTCTGGTCTGCGAGAAGAAAAGGCAATCGGGATAGCCAATTCGTGCGCCGAACCAGGCGCATACAAAAAATCAAGGAGGATGAAACATGTTGTGGTGGATTGCGGCGTTCGTCGTGTGGTTTCTTTCGTTCGCCTGAATCGTCTCGGTAATGGCGGACGTGTTCCGCGGCAAGTACGGCGCGCACAGTGGCAAAGCGTTCTTCGGGTACGGCTTTCACGGCGTCACGGCGATTCTGGCGTTGTGGCTGGTCGTGCAAGCCCTGATGAGTTGAGGAGGAGTCTCAAAATGAAAATTGTTCTGCGCGCAGGCGGCATCCTGTTTCTCATTGTCGGTCTGATCTGAATTGCCTGGGTTGTGGGAGGGGTTCTCTCCCGTACACCTGGGTCAACCGATCTAGGCAGTTTGGCGTTCGGATTTACTTTTCACGCTGTTTCTATGGCGCTCGGCGCGTTCTTGATGGTGCAAGGAAAAACAGCCAAGCAAACCGCGTAATGACTGGAAAGCAAGCGCAACATGTTTGTCGTTGCGCTTGCTCGGCATCGTCGCGAACTATTGCAGATCGAAGAGAGGCGAGAGGTTGACTTGGACACCTTGATGAAATTCAGTCTGCCTGGAATTCTTTTCTTGCTGACGCTGATCTCTGGTTTCTGGTTGAGCAACACCGGGCAACCCTACAACGGCATGCGCTTCAATATCCACAAGTTGATTGCCCTGGGCGCGGTTGTCGTTACGGTTATCGAATTTTCCAAGATGGTACAAGTCGCAAATTCGCCGGTCCTGACGATCATTCTCCTCATCGCGACGGCGCTCTGTGTCATTGTCTTGTTCACCAGCGGGGCGTTAATGAGTATCGGCAAACCGGATTATTTTCTCCTACTGACCATCCACCGCATCGCGCCAGTGGGGTTGACGATCGCTGTGGCGCTGGTCATTTATCTGCTGAGTGGGCAACTGGGCGGTCACGCTGATCCTGGATTACGATGAAAGGTAATGCCATGCCGCAGAAGACTCAAAATCGGAATGCAAGCGCGGGATACTTTGGCAACGGTATGCCCTACAATCGGTTGGGCAAGGGAACGAGACCGCTGATCGTCATTCAGGGCTTGACGTTCGAGAACAAGCCACAGTCCGGGTTGAGCGGATTGATGTTGCTGATGTACAAGTTTCTGGAAAAGGATTACACGGTGTACTCTGTACTCCACAAGCCCGGTCTGTCGGAAGGGTCCACCTTGCAAAACATGGCGGATGACTATGCCGCGATGATTCGGGAGGAGTTTGCGGGTCCCGTGGATGTGATTGGCATCTCGACGGGAGGTTCCATCGTTCAACATCTCGCCGCCGACCACGCCGACCTGGTTCACCGCTTGGTGATTCATTCGAGCGCACACCGCTTGAGCGATGAAGCCAAACGGTTACAACTTCAAGTGGGACGCTTGGCACAGCAACGTAAATGGTGGGCTGCCTATGTTGTTTTGTTTGGCTCTATATTTCCTCGCGCTGGAATGCTGAAATATCTTGCCGTCCCTATGGTCTGGCTTGTTTCAGGATTGATGTTGTTAGACACGCCAAAAGATCCATCCGATCTGGTGATAACGGTCGAAGCGGAAGACAAACACGATTTTAGAAACCGGCTGGCAGAAATTACCGCACCCACTCTGGTCGTTGCGGGCGCGCAAGACCCGTTTTACACCGAGGCGTTGTTCCGCGAAACAGCGGCAGGCATTCCGAATGCAAGGCTCATCCTGTATGAAAAGATGGGACATCCTGCTGGCGGAAAACAATTCGAAAAAGATGTGTTGGCGTTTTTGAGAGAGCGCGCGTTGCCAAGGGATCTTTGAAGAAAAGGTCGGGAGAAATTGTGCAGTGAACGCTTTGGTCATTTACGATTCGGTTCATGGGAATACCGAAAAGATCGCGCAGGCAATTGCCAAGGCAATCGGCGGGCAGTTGTGCCGGGTAGGGCAAGTGAATCCTGCTGATTTGCGAGGATGCAACCTGCTGATCGTTGGTTCGCCAACTCACGGCGGCTTTCCGACAGAGGGAATCCACCGCATGTTGAAAGCGTCGCTGGTTCTCAAAGAGGTTAATGTGGCGGCGTTCGATACCAGGACCGCGACGACGATCTTTGGCTACGCCGCCCCAAAAATCGCCCGGAGTCTGCAGAAAAACGGCGGGAACCTGCTGGCGCTGCCCGAAGGATTTTTGGTCAAAGGAATGGAGGGTCCGTTGAAAGACGGCGAACTGGAACGCGCGACGAAATGGGCAAAAAGTCTCTCTGATCAATTGCCAAAGTAGAAACGAGTAGGAATGGATTTGTGAGGATGAAGATTCTGGCTTTGGTCGGCAGTAACCGCAAAAAGGGCAATACTACTCGCATTGTGCAACTGATCGAGACTCGGATGCAATCGCTGGCACAACAACACGACACGCCGTTGGAGTTCGAAACGATTTTTCTGGGCGATCTGGACATCCACCCCTGTCGAGGTTGTCGTCTCTGTTTCGATCGCGGCGAGAATGCGTGCCCCTTGAAAGACGACATCGTCAGCCTCCGCGCGAAAATGGACGCGGTTGATGGTCTCATTCTCGCCAGTCCAGTTTATGTGGACGATGTGAGTGGACTCGTCAAAACCTGGATGGACCGACTGGCTTTTGTCTGTCATCGTCCAGCGTTTAGCGGCAAGTGCGCTTATCCGATTGCCACGGTTGGCGGAAGTTCTCCGAACCATACCCTGCGCACCATGAATGCCGCACTGCTCACCTGGGGATTTCATCTGGTGGGGCAAGCGGGTTTCAAAATGGGCGCGCTCGCATCGCCCGATGAAATGGAGCGCTATGAGCCCGAGGCAACCAAAGTTGCCGAGGCATTGTTTCGCGCGGTCTCGCAACGACACGCCTCGCGCCCCGCGCTGGTCTCCCTGATCGCGTTCAAGATTCAGCAGTTGGCTTGGCAGAGAGAACCGCCCGATTCATACGATTACGCGTACTGGGATGGACGGGGCTGGCTTGCGAACGAGCGCACGTTCTATACGGGTCATCGCGCGCACCCGATCAAAGTCGCACTGGCAAGACTGTTGGGCGCAGTCATCTTTCGATTTGTGGTTTAAGTCGGGTTTCTATCGCATTGCATACCAAGACAAACACCGTTGGCGTGTGCCAATTGTGTGAAGGAGAAAATGAATGGCTCGATCCAATCTCGGTTTTGTCTGGCGCGTGCTGCGCTTTATGAATCAGCGCGTGGCAACACGGATCATTGCAGGCGGGGGCGGACCACAACGCGTGGTCTTGCTCCTGACGACAACGGGGCGCAAGTCTGGCTTGCCGCGCGTGACGCCTTTGCAATTTGAGGAAATTGATGGCGCGTACTATGTCGGCTCGGCGCGCGGCGCGCAAGCCGATTGGTTTCGCAACATCGTCGCCCATCCGCGTGTCGAGGTGCAGATTCGGCAAATGCATTTCGCCGCGCTTGCCGAGCCGATCACCGACGCGGCACGCATCGCCGATTTTCTCGAATTGCGCTTGCGGCGGCATCCCGTAATGATTCGCGCGATGTTGTTGATGCACGGCTTGCTCAAGCCCACCCGCGCGAACATTGAGCGGCTCGCTTCCGGTCTGGCATTGGTCGTGGTGCGACCGGAACAATCGCGAAAGGAGTTGTGAAATGCAGGTCTGGGCGTATGTTTTCATCACCACGCGACAACCGCGCAAAGTCGTGCAGGCGATTCGGAAAATTCCTGGCGTCGTCAAAGCGGACGCGCTCTTCGGCGCACCGGATGCCATCGCGATTGTCGAGGGAGAGGGCATCGCGGCGATGGACGCGGTGATCGATCGCATCGTCGAGGTGCCTAAAGTGCTGGGCACCGATTCCAAGGTCGCGCGGTGGATTGAGTAGTGGTTCTTCGAAATCTTTGCTGTCTTGGATTCTGGGAGGCAAAATGAACGCCTTGGTTGTTTACGATTCGGTTTTTGGCAACACCGAGAAAATCGCGCGCGCGATGGGCGACGCGTTGGGAAATGTCGAAACGCTGTCGGTCAGCCAAGTATCGGCAGAGACGATACGCGGGCGCGATGTTTTGATCGTCGGCTCGCCCACGCGCGGCTTTCGACCGACTGAAGGCATCTCGAAATTGTTGAACGCGCTGCCAAAAAACCATCTCGCTGGCGTGCGGGTCGCGGCATTCGATACCCGAATTGTGTTGGAGACGATCAACTCGAAAGTTTTTCGCTTGCTCGTGGACAAGGGCGGATACGCCGCCAGCCACATCGCCCAGTCGCTTGAAAAGAAAGGCGGGAAACTCATCGCGCCGCCGGAAGGTTTTTTCGTCACAGGCGAGCAAGGTCCGCTCAAGGATGGAGAATTGGAGCGCGCGGCGCGTTGGGCGAAGCAGATTGTTAGCAGCTGAAACCGCTCTATGAAAAGAAAAGTAGGCGCGCGGACTGCCGGGCTCGTCGCGATCTCGCAGGGCTATTGCTAATGCCCGCCACGCGGCACAACCTTATTCATCTGAACGAAGCGCGGCGGCTCAAGCCGCAATTGGCGTAGAAAGGAATTGCATTTGGCAAACCTGGAACTGGCAATCGTATTATTCATTGTTGCCCTCTTCGGCGTAATCGTTTTCTGGATGATTCGTTCTCAGCGCAAGGAACAAGAAACCAAATCGCGAATCAGCCAAGCGCTGGGATTTACGCCGTTGCAACCGACGCCTGAACTTCTCCGCAAGATTGCTCGCTTGTATCACGCCGTTCGCACCGACCGAAAAAATCCCGATGCAGACAAGTATCAACTCGAGAATGTCGCAGCCAAACGTATGCCCGATTGCGATTTGTTCATCTTCGATCTGGTTGATACGTCTGGGGACGAGACCAGTTATCCTGAACAACAAGCGGTCGCGGTTGTTTCGCCGCATTTGAACTTGCCTGCGTTCATAATTTTTCCCAAAGCCGACATTGAAAGTTCGGTCACCCACCTTGGGAATCGCTTCCTGGGTTGGGTCATTGGCAGACTCGGCAACGTGGTTGAGTTCCCGCAGGTTCCAGGATTTGGGAACAAGTATTTGGTCAGTTCACCCGACCCCGAAGGCACGCGCGCGTTTCTCGATGACGCCAAACTCCATCACCTGGCAACCACCCGGTTGCTGAACGTTCACGCGTGCGGCGATATCTTCGCGCTATCGCGGATGGAGATTGGCGCCAAATCGCTGACCGAAGAAATAATGCGCGAACGGGTCGCGCTCGCGCTGAAGCTGTTTTGGGTTTGGCAGAAAAAAGAGTGACGAAATGGCGAAAAAACAAATCGGTGGATTCCTGCTGGGCGCGGCGGCAGTTGCCGCGTACGCGCTCGTGGTTCGTCCCTGGTATTTGCGCTGGGGAATGCGCGACGATGAAAAACAACTCGCGTTGCCGGGCGATGAGTTCGTGCGACATCCCATGTACGAAACGACGCGCGCGATCACGATTCACGCGCCGGCGTCGCGCGTCTGGCAATGGCTGGCGCAAATCGGAGTGGGGCGCGGCGGATTCTACACCTACGATGCATTGGAAAACATCGCGGGTCTTAACATTCACAGCGCCAACCAGATTCAGCCCGAATGGCAAAATCTGCAAGTCGGCGATGTCATTTGCATCTCGCCGGTCACCCCGCTCAAAATCGAGGTGCTCGAACCGCATCGCGCGCTCGTCTTGCATATCGCGATGAGTTTGCTGACGGCACAAGTGGTCGAGCTGAACGATTCCAACCCGACCGAGTTCATAGATTGGACGTGGGCGTTTGTGCTGGATGAAATCACGCCGCTGACGACGCGGCTGATCGTGCGCGTGCGCGGCAACTACAAGCCCGACGCGCTGCGGCTGGTCGTCCCAATTGTACTCGAACCGATTCACTTTGTCATGGAACGCGGAATGTTGCAAGGGATCAAATCGCGCGCTGAAAGATTCATCGCATAGTACGATGATGAGAAACATCTTTGAGATTCGCGCGCGCTGGATCAGAGTTGATTTTTCGACGTTATCGGTATATGATGCTCCCAAACGATCCTGGGTAGGAGTCCAGCGTGAGCGCAAATAATATCGCGATCTCTGTGACCGACTTGCACAAATCTTTCGGTGAATTAAAAGCCGTGCAAGGCGTTAGTTTTCAAGTTCAACGCGGCGAGATTTTCAGTTTGCTCGGTCCAAATGGCGCGGGCAAAACGACCACCATTTCGATCCTGTCTACGTTATTGCGTCCCGATCAAGGCGACGCGCAAGTAATGGGTCATTCGATTCGCAGAGACCCGATGCAAGTGAAATCGGTGCTGGGCGTTGTGCCGCAAGAGATTGCGCTGTACGAAGACCTGACCGCGCGCGAGAATCTCGATTTCTGGGGCAAGATGTACGGCTTGCGCGGCGCGGCATTGCGCCAACGCGTGCAAGAGGTCTTGGAGATCATCGGACTCGCTGACCGCGCGAATGGACGCGTGGGCAAATTCTCCGGCGGAATGAAACGGCGCGTCAATATCGGTGTGGCGTTGCTGCACAAACCGCAAGTGATCTATATGGACGAGCCGACGGTTGGCATCGATCCGCAATCGCGGCGCAATATTTTGGACAGCGTGGTCGCGCTCAAAAACCAGGGCATGACCGTTCTCTACACGACGCATTACATGGAAGAGGCGCAAGAACTTTCCGACCACATTGCGATTATGGATCGCGGCAAACTCATCGCTGGCGGCACAAACGCGGAATTGGTGCAGCTCGTCGGCGAGCAGACGCGCATCGATCTGACGCTGACCGTGGAGGCGAGTCGCGTGCTGCCGATCTGGCGCGCCGTCGAAGGCGTCGCGCATGTTTCAGCGGAAGATGGACGCGTGACGGTCCTCGTCGCAGACAGCAACCTGGTCTTGCCGCGCTTGTTCGAATCGGCGACACGGCTGGCGGCGCGCATCACGTCGGTGGATATTCGCGAGCCGAATTTGGAAGCCGTCTTTTTGCATCTGACGGGCAGAGCGCTGCGAGATTGAGATGAAGATTTTCGACATTGCGCTCCGCGACTTGGTTCGCTCGTTCCGCAGCGCGTCCGCGTTGATATTCATGTTTGGCGTACCGCTGCTTGTGACGGGAATGTTCTATTTCATGTTCGGCAACCTCGCGCGCGACGGCGGATTCAACTTGCCCCGAACCAAGGTCATCGTCGCCAATCTCGATGCGGGCGGTCCCAAGTTTCAAACCAGCACCAAAGGCATTCCTGGGAGCGCCAACGCGCGCACGCTGGGCGAACTGGTCGTCAGTATTTTGCAGAGCGACGACCTCGCCGAGCTGATCACCGTGACACGCGCGCCCACTGCCGAAGCGGCGCGCGCGGCAGTGGATAGCCAAACGTCCCAAGTCGCGATCATCATCCCCGCTGATTTCTCGAAGAAATTTGCCGACCCTGACGCGCAAGCGACCATCGAGTTTTATCAGGATCCAACGCTGACGCTTGGACCTGGGATCATTCGCTCGATTCTCAATCGCTTTATGGACGGGATGGCGGGCGTCAAAATCGTCGTCAAGGTTTTTGTGGACGCGGCGTCGCCGCAAGATTACATTCTGGTCAATCAAATCGTGCGCCGATACTTGGATACTTCGCTCGCGGAAAAAGAAGATGTCGCGAGCGCGTTGATTATTTCCCGCACGCCAACCGCCGCGCCGAAAGAGGACAACCCGCTCCTTCGCATCGTCGCTCCGATCATGGGCGGTATGATGGTGTTCTATGCTTTTTTCACGGGCGCATCCACCGCGCAGAGTATTCTCAAAGAGGAAGAGGAACGCACGCTGCCGCGCCTGTTCACCACACCGACGCCGCAATCTACGATCCTGGGCGGAAAATTCCTTGCGGTGTTTCTCACCGTTCTGGTACAGGTGATCACCTTGATCATCGCCGCGCGCTTGATCTTTCAAATCGAATGGGGCGCGCTGGATCTCGTCGCGCCTGTTGCGGTGGGCATCGTGTTCATCGCGTCGTCGTTCGGCATTTTCGTCAATTCGTTAATGAAAGACACCAAGCAGAGCGGCGTCTTGTTCGGCGGCGTGTTGACGATTACGGGAATGTTGGGAATGATCAGCATTTTCGCGTTGAACTCGCCGGGCGCCGCGCGGTTGAGCGAGACGGTATCGCTCTTGGTGCCGCAAGGTTGGGCGATTCGCGGACTGTTGCAAATGATGAACGGCAACAACGCTTTGGATGTTTTGCTGACCGTCCTGGCAATGTTCGTGTGGAGCGTTGCGTTTTTCGTCATCGGCGTCTGGCGGTTCAACCAACGGTACGCGTAGAGTGTCGTATGATCCGCATACTCGACATTGCATCCAAAGATCTTTTGCAACTGCTGCGCGATCCCAAAACGTTTATGTTTTTGCTGATTATGCCGATCGCGTTTACGTTGCTCTTTGGTTTTGCGTTTGGTGGATTCAGCGGCGGCGCATCGGACACGCGCCTGCCAGTCGGCTTTCTCGATCAAGATTCCAGCCGATTGAGTAAACGGCTGCGCGATCTGTTTGCCGAATCCGATATCATTCGCCTCAACGTGACGACGCGCGCGCCGGCTGATCTGGAAGAGCTCGTCGCCGAAGGGAAACTGGCAGGCGCGATTATCGTGCCGAATGGATATGGTCGCTCGCTGCTGGTAAATAAATCCGCGCGGCTCACACTCATTGCCGACAAAGGCACAAGGGCGACGACGACCGTGGAAGCCGAAGTGATCGCCGTCGCGGGACGCTTGGACAGCGCGGTGCGGACGGCGACGATCATAGAGCAAACGATCGGCAACCGTGCGCCTTTTCAGTACGCCTTGGAGCAATCGCTTGCGGCGTGGAAGAATCCACCCATTGCTGTCACAGAAACGACCAGCACGATTGTGAAAGCGGAAAAGAAAAGTAATCAGAGCGCGTCGCTCGCGCACACATCGCCAGGAATGATGTTACAGTTCGCGATTGCTGGCTTGCTCACCGCCGCGCAAATCATCGTCGCAGAACGCAAGTCGCGGTCGCTGCAACGCTTGCTGACGACCGCGACCAATCGCCTTCACATTTTGTTGGGACATTATCTCGCCATTTTTACCCTGATCTTTTCCCAGTTCATCGCGCTTGTGCTGTTCGGCGGGCTAATCTTGCGCGTCGATTACGCGCGCGCGCCAGGCGCGATCTTGATCGTGGCGGCGAGCGCGGCGCTGTGCATTGCGGCGCTGGGGTTGCTGATCGGCGTGTTGGCAAAGACCGACGAGCAAGCCGTTACCTTTTCACTCGTGCCGATGTTCTTGCTGTCGGGTTTAGGCGGCGCGTGGGTGCCGCTGGAAGTTACGGGCGAGACGTTTCAAACCATCGGGCATCTTTCCCCTGTCGCTTGGGCGATGGATGGCTTTAAGAATATTTCGATTCGCGGGTTGGGGATCGAATCGGTAGCGCTTCCCGCGTTGGCGTTGCTCGGATATGCGGGGTTGTTTTTTGCGCTGGCAAGTTGGCGATTTAGCACGAACGAGGAACGGTGATAATCTTTGGGGCGCAAACATACAAGCCACGATCAAAAACTGGACGGGGATCCAACCAACGGTGTGCGATCCACGTCAAGTAGTGTCGGGGATCCAACGGGGATACCTAGCCCTTGACGCTTTTCCCCATTTCCACCTTTCCGCTCGTCAAGTCATCCCGTAAAAAACAATACGCCCGCGCTCGACGCGCGCAGACACACGCGCAAAGTCACAGGCGGATCATTGTGCCAGACTATTTTGTTCGCTCCACATCCTCGCGCCAGCCAGCATCTTTGCTGCTCCTCGTTCGAGCCAACCCGATCCATCGCACGGCAGTGGAAATTTACAAATTGATTATACTCCCCTTACGCGCGCGTTGTCAAAATCGAAAATCAAAAATCGCCAATCGAAAATTCCCAAGGGGTCTTGTCAGCATTGCGCGATGCGCGTATAATCCGCCGCACATTACTTTCAGGGAGAATCCTCAGTGAGCGAAAATACAGTTCCCCCCAGTGCGCCGCCTACTAAAACCAAACGCCCCTTCTTTTCCGGCGTCGGATGCTGGGGCAGTCTCGCGGTGATTTTCGTCAGTTTGATCTTGTACGTGATCGCGTGCGCGCTGCCTACGATGGTGTTCGACAAGCAAACGTGGCGCGGGTATGAAGTGTTGTTGGGCGGCTGGATGGGCGTCTTCCTGGGTCAGTTCGCGTGGTTCGCCCATTTCTTCTGGTGGCTGGCTCTCGTGCTCGCGTTCTTTCGCCGCTGGTTCTTGACGATAGCGCTGACCGCGCTCGCGTTTTTCATCGCGCTCGACGCGTTTTCGTTCGTGGGGAAAACCGTGCCGCTCGACGAAGCGTTCGTCAACACGATGATCTTCAAATCGTACGACGTCGGTTTTTATTTTTGGCTGGCGAGCATCCTCGCCGTTGGCATCGGCGCGCTCGCCGTGTGGGTGATCGAACGCGTTGCGCCCAAGCGATCCACGCGCTAGACGATTTGGCACACCGGACAAAAATGCGTGCCGCGCTGACCGACGATCGTTTTCCGGATCGGCGTGCCACAGCGACGGCAGGGGCGTTCCTCTTGATCGAACGCGCGCAAACTTTCAGTAAAGCCGCCGCTCATTCCGTTGACGCGCCGGTACATCACGTCAATGCTCGTCCCGCCGACAGCAATCGCGCGCGTCAACACTTGGCGGATCGCGCGATACAAGCGTCCGCGCTCGACGCGCGTCAACGATTCCGCCTGGCGCAGCGGATGCAAGCGCGCGTACCACAACGCTTCGTCCGCGTAAATGTTGCCGATGCCCGCGAGAAATTTCTGATCGAGCAACAGCGGTTTTAGATTGCCGCGTCGTTTTGCGATCCGCGTGTGAAATTCGCGCGCCGAAATCTCCAGCGGCTCCGGCCCCAGTTTGCCCACGACTTGCGCCGGATCGTCCACCAGCCACATCCGCCCGAACTTGCGCGGGTCGCGGAAACGCAACTCGTCGCCATTGTCGAGTTGCAGGCAAACGTGAATGTGTTGGTCGCGCGGCGCGTCGCGCGCGACCAAATCAAATCCGCCGGTCATTCGGAGATGCGCGAGCAGGTATTTTGTAGGGGCGACCGGCCGGTCGCCCCTACAACGCAAATGAAAAATCAAATACTTGCCGCGCCGCGTGATCGCGCGAATCTTGTGCTGGCGAATTTGGCGCGCGAACGCGCGCGCGCGCGGCGTCGCAATCGTGCGCTGCCAATGCACGCGCGCGCTCACAATCGTGCGACCGATCACGAGCGCGCGCAAATCGCGCACGACCGTTTCCACTTCGGGCAGTTCGGGCATTACTTGTCCATCCAAATTTCGCGCGCGTTGATCAGCGAGCCGTTCGAGAGCGGCGTGAATCCTTTGACGTGCGGCTGCATCACGCGATAATCGTAGCCGGAAAACAACCAGACCCAGGGCACCGCGTCGGTCAATCTTTTCTGAATCTGATCGTAGATCGGTTTGCGCTTTTCCGGATCGAGCGTCGCGCGCCCTTGTTCCAGCAACTTGTCCAGTTCCGCGTCGCGATAATTCGCGATCCGATTGATCTCGCCTGTGCTGTGCCAGTACGGCGCGAGCATCACGTCCGGATCCGGATAGCCGTTCGGCGACGCGAGCGCGGCGTCGAAATCGGCTTTGTACCACCGGTCGCCGTAAACGCCGGGCTCCAAAACTTCGAGATCGGTTTCCACTCCGGCGCGGCGCAATTGCGTTTGAATATTTTGCGCGGCGGCGGCAAGCGTCGGGTTTTCGCTGGGCAACATCAGTTTGAAACGCAAACCGGACGCGCGTCCGGCGTCGGTCAACAACTGCCGCGCCTTGCCCCAATCCTTCTGATAACAAAACAGATCGCTCACGTTCGCGCGATAGTACGGCGGCGTGGCGGGTCCCGTCACTTGCCCTTCGCCGAACGCGGCGAGATCCAAAACTTCCTGACGATCCAACGCGCAGGCGATGGCTTGCCGCACGCGCGCGTCGTTGAATGCGCGCCGGCTCGAATTCAACATCAGCGCGTAATAACCGAGCGCGCGCGCGCGGGTGATCGTCAGAGGGCTCGTCTGCGCGCGCAAGACCACGCGCCAATCATTCAGAATTCCAAAATCGAACGTCTGGGCGCGCAAACCCGCCAGCACTGCCGCGTCGTCCGCGACCGTGCGGAATTCGACGCCATCCACGCGCGGCAAACCGGGAATCCAAAAATCTTTGTGCGCGGTCAGCGTCAACACACGCCCCGGCTCCCAGCGCGTCAATTTGAACGCGCCCGTCCCCGCCGATTCCTTGTTGAACGCGCCGCCGCTCGTCACGAATTTCTTGGAGACGATTGCCGCGTTCGAGTGTGCCATCGCCGCGAGGATCGCCGCGTTCACGCGTTTCAAACGAAACGTCACCGTCGCCGGATCCGCCACTTCGATTCGATCAATGTCGGTGAAAAACGCGCGCGCGGCGGCAAAGGTCTTGTCGTCCAAAATGCGCTCGAACGAAAATTTGACGTCGTCCGCCGTGAGTGGATCGCCATTGTGAAATTTAACATTCGCGCGCAACGTGATCGTCAACGCCCTGCCATCGTCCGACCATTTCCACGCTTCGGCAAGGTTGGGAATGACTTTGAGATCCGGGTCGAAGGTCAGGAGCGGATCGTACAGCAATTCGATGGCGCGCAGCGACGCGGGCGCGCTCTGTTTGTGCGGATCCAATCCGCTCACGTCTTCGGCGCGCGCGATGATCAGCGTACTGCCGCGCTTGAGCGTGGGCGTCGGCGCAGGCGTCACCGTGACTGGAACGGGAACGGTCACTTGGACCGTTTCTTTGACGATCACAGTCACGGTTTCTCTGACGATGCTGGGAGTGGAGGGAGCCGGCGCGCATCCCGCGAGCAAGGCGATCAGAAATCCAACGACAAACCAGGTGAGCCGTTTCATATCCACCGCGCTTTCATCGGGTCAATTGAAAAAGACTTCCGAAGTTAGAGCAACTTCGGAAGTCTGAAAGGGCTAGTAGGATCCGCGTCGTTCGCCGCGACCGCCACCGCCGCCGCGTCGTTCGCCGCGCCCGCCGCCACCACGATAGCCGCCTCCGCCCCCGCCGGGACCGCGTTCTTCGCGCGGGCGCGCCATGCTGACTTTGAGCGGGCGTCCGCCCATATCGTGATTGTTCAGCAGTTGGATCGCCTTTTCGGCTTCGGCTTGCGTCATCATTTCGACAAAGCCAAAGCCCTTGGAGCGTCCTGTCGCGCGATCCATAATCAACGCCACCTCTTTGACTTCACCGGCTTGGGCAAACAAACCGCGCAGGTCATCTTCAGTAACGTTGTAGGGAAGATTGCCAACGTACAACTTGGATTCCATTCCATTCTCCTTTGATTTGGAAAAATGCCACCGGTAGAGGGGCGATTTGTTCCGAAAACTGTTCTCCGACGCTCCTTAGTGTAGCACAAATCCCCAGGTTCGTCAAACGCGTCAGAACGTGTCAGAACGGGTGACACGGCTGGCGCAAAGTCGCGTCCGACCTATCCCCCTGCCCCCTTTCCTACGAGGAAAGGGGGAAAGTTGCTCCCCTTCCCTCGCAGGGAAGGGGCGGGGGTTAGGTTGGTTGGCAAGTCAATAGACTTTGCACCAGCCGTGGAACGGGCGACACGGCTGGCGCAAAGTCGCGTACCTGTCATTCCGAGACGCTTCGCGCATACCGCGCGCGCGCAAAGCGTGTTCAAGCCGAGAACTGTCATTTCGAGGAGGCGATTCGTGCCGACGAGAAATCTCTGACGGGGCTGGAGATTTCTCCTCGCAAACCACGCTCGTCGAAATGACATGTTCCGGGTAGCGAAGCGAGAAATCTCAGGTAGCCCAACCGAGATTTCTCGACGCAAAAACCGCGCCTACCCAGAAACTTGCGCAGACTTGCGGCGCCGCCGATTGGAAATCGGCGGCGCAACGAGGTGAAAACTCGATAAATCGAGTTGCGCGAAGCGAATCGGTTGCAACCGATTCGCTTCGCGCCTCGCTGAGACCCCGAATTCATTCGGGGGCGTTCTCGCAAGAGCAAGTTTCTGGCGGCAGACATACCGCGTATCGGCGGTATGCGCGAAGCGTCTCGAAATGACAAAAGACGGTTGTCAAGGGACTTGCACCAGCCGTAGAACGGGCGACTAAGTCGCCGCAACAAAATCACAAAGCCGACCTTCGTCGGCTCGCGTTGCGTCAACTCGCGCAGGTGGGCTTTGTGCCGGCGTTGCCGCGATTTGAATCGCCTGTCCAGTAACCTTTGGGAAACCCCGCGAATTCAAATTAGCGCGACGTTTCGCAACGTGGTATAATCGCGCGCGATGGAACCGATGACGCGTCAACCGATTTTTTGCGTGCGCGCGGTGCCGGTCTATGGCGATCTGATCCTCGCGCCGATGGACGGCTATTCCGATTTGCCGTTTCGCGCGCTCTGCGCCGAATTCGGCGCGGCGATGGCGTACACCGAGTTCGTCAGCGTTGACAGCTTGTCGCGCCGCAGCGAACCTGATCCGATCACCGCGCGCAAACTCCAATTCGATCCGCGCGAGTCTCCCAAGGTGATCCAGATATACGGACACGACGAAGATCGCCTGGTGGAAACCGCGCAACGCTTGCAGGACGCGGGACCTGACATCATTGACCTGAACCTAGGATGCTACGTCCGCAAAATCGCCGAGCGCGGCGCGGGGTCTGGGATGTTACGCGATCCGGCAAAAATCGCGCGCGTGTTCGCGCGGCTGACGCGCGCGTTGCGCGTGCCGGTCACGGCGAAGATTCGCTTGGGCTGGGATGAGCGGACGCGCAACTATTTGGAGGTCGCGCGCATTCTGGAGGAAAACGGCGCGAGTTTGATCGCGGTGCACGCGCGCACCAAAGCGCAAGGGTACACCGGCGTCGTGGATTGGAACGCGATTGCGGAGATCAAGCGCGCGGTAAAGATTCCGGTGCTTGGCAACGGCGACGTGAAAACGGTCGCGGACATCGCGCGGATCAAAGCGCAGACCGGCTGCGACGGCGTGATGATCGGACGCGCGGCAATCGGCAATCCCTGGATTTTCGCGCGCACCGATCGCGCTCACATCGCACCCGCCGAACGAATCGCGCTGATGCGCCGCCATCTGGCGCGTCACTTGGAATTTTACGGCGCACCCAACGGCTTGGTGCTGTTCCGCAAACACGCGTATCGGTACGTGCAATTCGGGCACGGCGCGGCGGCGCTCCGGCACGCGCTAATGTTGTGCGACGACGTGCGCGCGTTCGAACGATTGTTGGATGAGTACGCGCGCGGGTTGGAGAAAAACAACGCGCCAGCCAACGCGCTTTGATCCGCGAATTACGCGAATCTTCCAGACCGGATCATATCCGCCGATTTGTACCGCGTCCAGGGCAAGTGTCAAAACGTGTACCAACTTGGTAACAGCGGCGTGAATTTAGCCCGCAACCGCTTAATTGAGGGCAAGCCGTCCCCATCCGGCGCGCCGCAATCAAAAAATGTTCGCCAACCCCTTGACGCCAACCCGATTTCGTGGTATGCTCTGTGCAGAAATTAGATAGAATATCAAATATCAAAAAGCCAGGGAGCGCTGGCGACGATGCCTAGTCCGCAACACCACAAACAACTCCACCACGCCGTAGCCGACCAACTGCGCGCGGCGATCCAAACCGGACGCCTCAAACCCGGCGCGTGGTTGCGTCAGGAACACCTCGCGCAGGAACTCGGCGTGAGCCAGATGCCGGTGCGCGAAGCGCTCAAGGAACTGATCGCCGAAGGGCTGATCGAACATTTGCCGTACCGCGGCGTGCGCGTCGTCGAATTTTCGCCGGACGATGTGGAAGAGGTGTACGCGCACCGCGGTTTTCTGGAAGGGCGCGCCGCCTTGATCGCCGCCAAGACGATCACCCCGGAAGAAATCGCGTCGCTCAAAGATTTGCAAGCGCAGATGAAAAAGAACTTGGGTCCCAGGCATATCGCGGAATATCGCGAACTGAACCGGCGCTTTCATCACATTATCTTCCACGCGTGCCGCAAACCGTACCTGATTCACGCCTTGACTCAACTGTGGGCGTTTTTCCCCTCGATGCTGCTGAACAACTTTGCCGATACCGCCACGCGTCCCATTCCCGGACGCGAGCGCCTGGATCCGCAGGAACACGACGCGATTCTCGCCGCGCTGGAACGCCGCGCGGCGAATCAAGCCGCGCGACTCGCGCGGCGACACATCGAATCGGCGGGCAAGTACTTGCTGATCGCGCTTCAGCAGAAGCGTTTGACGAATCCGTAGGTTCGTGTTAAAATCACGTCAATTCAATTTGCCCACTCATTCTTCACATTGCCCTACGATTTTCCCTGTAATACTTTGCTGATTCTTCCAGCAAGGAGGTGATGGTATCGCATCGAATTCCATTTTGCTTTGACTCACAGTGTGCGATTAAATTTTCAAGGAGGAGAAGAATGTCTGCACGAAAATTGATGTTGTTTGGTTTATTGGTTCTGGTCTTTGTCCTCGCCGCGTGCGCCGCGCCCGAACCAACCAAAGCCCCCGTTGCGCCCAAGCCCACGGATGTACCGGCGGCACCCAAGCCGACCGACGCGCCCAAACCACCCGAAGCGACCAAACCCCCGGCGCCGACCACCGCGCCGACGGCTGTGCCAACGGTAGGTCCCAAAAAGGGCGGCAAAGTGACGATGGCAGTATGGCAATCCCCCATCACGCTCAACGCCAACCTCGGCACGCAAACGGTGATGGATGAAGTGAATGTCTTCATCGTCGAGGGCTTTACCAAAGTGATGCCCGATGGCGCGCGCGTCCCGAACCTTGCCAAAGAAGTGCCCACTGTCCAAAATGGCGGCGTCAAGGACGATGGCAAGACGATCACCTACAATCTCAAGGAAGGCATCAAGTGGTCGGACGGCACTGCGCTCACCTGCGCCGATTTCCAGTTCACGCAGGAAGCGATTATGACGCCGGGCGTCGGCGTGGTGTCAACCACGGGCTACGCGGAAGTTGACAAGATCGAATGTCCCAATCCCAACACGGTCGTCCTCAAGTTCAAGAATTTCTACGCGCCGTACCTCACGCTCTTCGATAGTTTCGTTCTGCCCAAGCACTATTGCGGCGATCCCAAGGATCAGAAGAACTGGGCGTACAACCGCAAGCCCCTCGGCACCGGTCCCTTCAAGCTAGATGAATGGCAAGCCGATTCGTTCATCACGCTGTCCCGCAATCCGAACTATCGCGAAAAGGACAAGCCGTACCTCGATCAAATCGTGATCCGCATCGTCCCCTCGTCCGAAGTCGCAATGCAGCTGTTGAACAGCGGCGAAGTGGACATTATGTGGAACAACACCGAAGCCGATTTCCCACTGTTGCAGAAAATGACGAACGTCAAAATCTCCGACCCGATGCAAATCGGCGGCGAGCGGTTGTTCTTGAATATGGCGGAGAACAAGGATCCCGCCGATCCGACCAAGCCGCACCTCATCCTGAGCGATGTCAAGGTGCGCCAAGCCATCGAGTATGGCATCAACAAACAACGCATCATTGACCGATTGCTCTTCGGCAAAGCCAAGCCCGGCACGAACGAAATCAACGCCGGCTTTTTCCAGTGCGCCGATTTCAAACCGCGTGGGTACGATGTCGCGCTCGCCAAGAAATTGCTGGATGAAGCGGGCTGGGCGCCCGGAGCGGATGGCATCCGCGTCTCCAAGGGTGTCAAAACCGCGCCCGATGGCACGCGCCTCCGCTTGAAATACTCGACGACTTCCGGCAACAAACTGCGCGAAGATTCGCAGGTGCTCGTCGTCGAAGATATGAAGGCGATTGGCGTTGATCTGTACATCGAGAATGCGCCCTCGTCCGTCGTCATCGGCAACTGGGACGCCGCCTCGCCGCGGCGACGGGGTAATTTCGACATCATCATGTACACCACGAACGCCGGCATTGATCCGCATAGCCAGATGACGAACTTGTTCGCCTCGTGGATGATCCCGCACGAAGGGAACAAGGGGGGCTTGAACTACACGCGTATTAACGATCCCAAGGTGGACGATCTGCTGAAGAAAGCCGCCGCCGAACCCGATATGAACAAACGGCGCGACCTGTACTGCCAGATCGTCAAGACCGGGCAAGAGGCGACGAATATGATCTACCTCTATCAACGCCTCGACCTCGATTCCTATCGCGATCGTTTGCTCGGCTGGGTCCCGAACGCGTGGGACAACAACGGCTGGAACGCGGAAGACTGGTCGCTCAAATAGTTTGATAGTTGCATAGTTTCATAGTTGGATAGTTGCGTGGTCTGAGTCGCCCGCGTAACTATCCAACTATCCAACTATCCAACTCCCCAACTATCCAACGATGACAAACTACATCATCCGCCGCATCATCCAAGCGATTCCGCTTCTGCTCGTCATCAGTTTGACCGTGTTCGTGCTGATGAACCTGATTCCGGGCGGACCGCTTGCCGCGTACGAAAACAATCCGAACATCTCTGCCGAAGATTTGATGCGCCTGAAAAAGGAATTGGGCTTGGATGCGCCGATTCACGAACGCTACGTCAACTGGCTATTCGCCGTCATCCGCGGCGATTGGGGCATCTCTGAGGTCACGCGGCGCCCCGCGCTAATCGAGATCTCCGAGAAAATCCCGAACACGCTCTATCTTTCGTTCACGGCATTCATCCTCGCGTTGCTGATTTCCATTCCCATCGGCGTTTTTTCCGCGATCCGTCAGTACTCCTGGTTCGATCATTTGATGACGACGATCGCATTCATCGGTCAAGCGATGCCGATTTTCTGGTTCGGCTTGATCGTGATCATCATCTTCAACGTCACGCTCAAGAGTCCGGACACGGGTGGACCACTCCTGCCCGGCGGCGGGATGTTCACCATCGGCGCGCCGTTTTCATTCGAGGATCGGCTCAGGCACTTGATCTTGCCTGCCAGCGTGTTGGTCTTTTTCAGTCTGGGGCACCACATCCGTTATATGCGCGCCGGGATGCTGGACGTGTTGCATCAAGATTACATCCGCACAGCGTATGCCAAAGGATTGCACGAGCGCGCCGTGCTGGTGAAGCACGCGTTCAAGAACGCCGTTCAACCGCTCGTCACGATCATCGGCTTGGAAATTCCCGGCTTGTTCGCCGGCGCGGTCATCACCGAAACGATCTTTTCGTGGCCCGGAATGGGACGGCTCTTTTTCAACTCGATCGAGCGCGGCGATTACGCCGTGATGATGGGCGTACTGATGATGAGCGCGACGCTGATCGTCCTCTTCGGTCTTATCACCGACATCGTCTACGCGTTTCTCGATCCGAGGATTCGCTTCGATTAGACAATTCGGTGCGCGAGTGATTCGGCAAGCGGCTTCGCCCAATCACCCAATCACCCAATCACCCAATTATGACTCAAGCCCAACCCACTTCAACTGCTCTGGCTCTCGATTGGTCCACGCGGCTCCGCCCGCAAGAATCTATGCGCGCCAAGGTCTGGCGGCGCTTCCGCAAACACAAACTCGCGCTCGCGGGCTTGGGCGTCGTCACACTCTTCGTCGCGCTCTGTGTCTTCGTGCCGTGGCTCGCGAGTTACGACGCCGGTAAAACCCACCTGGACCTGATGCGGGAGCCGCCCTCGCCGGCGCATATTTTTGGCACGGACGAACTCGGGCGCGACTTGTTCGTGCGCCTGTGGGACGGTGGACGCGTTTCGATCTTGATCGGCGTGGCGACGATGCTGATGGCGATCAGCATCGGCACCACGATCGGTTCCATCGCCGGGTTTTACGGCGGACGGATTGACAATTTCCTGATGCGCTTTACCGACTATATGCTCGCGATCCCGCAATTGTTCCTGCTGTTGATCTTGGCGCAGCTGTTGCGCAGCACGAACAACCCCACGCTCAGCGGCGGTCCTATGCCGATCATCATCATCATCGGCATTTTGGTGTGGCCCCCCATCGCCCGCTTGGTACGTGGGCAATTCCTGTCGCTCAAAGCCAAAGAATTCGTCGAAGCCGCGCGGATGTCCGGCACGCGAAATTTCCGTATCATCTTCCGCCACATTTTGCCGAACGCCGCCAGCCCGATCATCGTCGCCGCCACCCTGCGCGTCGGCGCGGCGATCATCACTGAATCCACGCTCAGTTTTCTCGGCTTTGGCGTCCAACCGCCCACCGCGACGTGGGGCAATATGCTCAAGAACGCGCAAGCGCAAATGACCTACGCGCCGTGGACGGCGATCTTTCCCGGACTCGCGATCCTCTTCACGGTTCTCTCACTCAACTACATCGGTGACGGTCTGCGCGACGCGCTCGATCCGCATCACGTTGAATGATCGGTAAACTGGGAACAGGGGACAGGTAGATCGCAAGCGCGATTTACCTGTCTTTTTTTGCAATAGCGCAAAAGTCACTTGGGCACATTGTCCGCTGGGAGCATTTTCCAACGCCGCACCATGTCTTTGAGTTGAGCAGTGGATTGTTTGACTGAGCGCGTGTGCATCCGAAACCGACGCCGATGTGTGCGCACCCGTTGTTGTTCTTGCTCGAATTCTTGCGGCGCGACCTGGGTTAGCGCTTGAATTGTCTCGCGTAGGGTGCTGGGGCCAGGAATCAATTCCCAGGCACCGCTGCGTTGAATCCAGCGCTTGGTCGCCCCACGTTGTCCTGTGGTCGCCAACAGCCGCCGCTGCAAATCGCGAAACTCGCTTTCGCGCGCATTGTTGGTACGCGGCAACTCCGCCAGGTCATACGTGTGAAACAAACCTGGGGCGTAACTCGCCGAGACCGTCCGGATCGTTTCGGCATAGGACTTCAGACGCGGTTGCGTTTCACTCTCAGTCTGAATCGTCGCCAGGACGGCTTGCCAATCGGCTTGCACTTCCTGCCCGGTGCGTGTGGGGTCGGCGGCGGGGTCGAGGGTCTCCGCGATTTGGTGCAACCACTCCGCCGCTTGGCGCACATCGCAATACTCGGCACGCACTGCTTTGAGCGCCCGCTGCAACCCGGCGCGCAATTGGTGCAAGCGCGGCTCGGGCTGATAGCGCAACAACTGGTTGAGACACTGCACGACTTGGCGCAATTGTTCCACCATCTCGATCCCCGCCAGCCGAAACGGGGGGCGCGCTTTGAGGGTGAGTAAATAGCGCACGCGGTCCAGCAGATCTTGCACGATCGTTTCGCGCGGCGTGACGCTGGTCGGTGCGGGCGTGGCGGTCTCGGACGCTACCCCCGGCGATTCGGTGATGACGGGAGACGGCACCATGCCCGTGATCGTCAAAACGCCTGTTTTTGTGGGCGTTTTGGGGCTGATTAACTCACCGATTTCGGTGCGGACGGTTTTCCGCAAAGTGATTTTCATCTGTTCGTCGGCGGCGGCGATGGGACGTGCGGCGTTCGAGAGATAATGCACTTGGCAAAAACTGTGTTGCGCGTGCGG
>Ga0194125_10004009_pt1 | contig 23317 bp, 30 predicted proteins | sample TA2KigC250mmetaG_FD_148626 | JGI IMG/M metagenome (GOLD analysis project Ga0194125, IMG submission 148626) | Freshwater microbial communities from Lake Tanganyika, Tanzania - TA2015034 Kigoma Deep Cast 250m | ecosystem: Environmental > Aquatic > Freshwater > Lake | place: Tanzania: Lake... | reverse complement strand
TTTTTGATAATTGTCTACCAATGCGGAAAAATCAACGTCAACCCCGCTAAGAAAACTCATATTGGTTGTCCAATCACAAGGAACACTTATCTTGCCGTATTCGCCAGCCAGACCAACACCAGCATATTCTGTGATACCATCATCCCCGCCAGAACCCCAAAATCCTATAACTGGTATATTGGTTGGTGATATGCCAAAGAGCTTTTCCGCAAATTCCCTTTCCTTAGAATAGTCTGATTTTATCCCATCTTTTTTATCTTTGCCTGTAATCCAGAATGTAAATACTTTGTTGCTTATTAGATAATCCCTTAGATGATGGGGTATAAAATCGGGTTGCAGACATGCAAGGATATTATGATTCATGTCTTGCCACAAATTTTCCAATGCCCAATTATATGCATCAATATTGCTTGCCCATCGTCCGCGCAAATCGCTAACAGATTTGTTATCGCTATATTCTGACATATTTTTTGGCGATATGACTATGCCCTGATTGAGACTGGCAATCATTGTTGCTATATTTATTGTTGATGGCAGTTCAGGATCATATATAACGACGGATTTAGTATCCTTAGTATATCTTGCGATATATTCCTCAATTGAAAGATTATTTGTTTCTTTTATGTATCCTTTCTGTTTCATCCAATCCAGCCAGAAAATATCCTGCTCCCTCAGTAGTAAATAGATTTTTGCTCTATCACCCTCATTTATCTGCCCCTGAAGCGTAATGGCTGTTAGCTTTGTATCAGATGATGCGGTTCTCAAATCAACCACATCAACAACATCAGCGGTTGGCGAACCTTTTGGAAAAAGCAAATTCTTCCATTCTTTTTGATTCATTTCAGCTTCTCCATGGGAATTTTCAGAAATCATAAAGGAAATAAGTAGAGCTGAGATTGCGAAAAATATGGTTAAATTTTGAGTAGGCATATTTTTAATCTAAAAAATTAGGATAATGAATTTGTAGAGAATGTTGAGACTCAATTGGTCAGCATCTATTCCTCTATGGCTTGTTTGTATATTAGTTCATTTTCTTTGGCTTCTATTAAAATTTCTGTTATGAATTCCTCCCTTATGCCTTTTGTGCTTCGTATGGCTTTTAACGCTCCTTCGCGTAGTTGCTTTCTCTGTTCACCATCAAGACTATTTTTATATTCTTTTACCTTTTCTAAAAGCTTTTCTTGTTTTTCTTCCTCTTCTTGTTTTTGAGCTAATATCCTTTCTTTTTCTAAATTTTCAGCTTCTTTTTTCTCAGCTTTACCTTTTTCAGCCATTGCTTGTCCGATAGTATGATTTATTATGGAGAAGTCGTAGGGTTCCTCTTTTGCATTTTCAAGAGTCCATTTAATAGCAAATTGAATGTCTTCTAAGGTAAAACCCTCTTTCAATAGCTTTTTGATATTTACCTCTGCTCTCTCTCTTTTTTGCTTAGTAATTTTTGTTTGTTCAATGCCATTGTAAAATAAGTCAATAACCTGATCTTGAGAGAAAGTATGTTTAAAGGAATTATTTATATTACTATTTATAGGCTGATCTTTTTCATTTTTGCGAGAGTGTGGAATCGCAGTATTACTAGATTTAGTGGCTAGAGTGCTAATATTTAGCGGGCTAATTTCTGTATCTTGTTCGCCAAATATTATCTGTCTAAGATCATTTAGAGTGTTAATAATTAGCGGGCTAATATTTAGCTTGTTAAATTCTGGCACGTTATTATATAGCTCTCTAAGGGTCTTCAAATCAGGTTTTTCTTTCATAAATACTACCCCTGTCTGAATATCCATGTCTGAAAACTGAGGCATTTCACAAGGCAGATATACTCTGTATGTTGGAGGCTTTCTTTGAATAGATTCCTCTATAACTTTTACACAATGCAGATTTACCAGTGTTGCAACACCTTTTCTTACCGTCATTAGAGACGATATGTTACATGATTTTGCAAGTTCTGGTTGGCTCACTTGGCACCAATTCTTGCCAAAACAATATGATAGCCTATAGAATCTTCTATACAAAGTTTGCTCAGTCACAGTTAATGTCGGCATAAGGATATCATCTACAGATAAATCAATCATTCCAAACCTATTGAGAAAACAGACATTAAATCTTTCATCTTGTGGTTTCTCTGTCGGTTCTTCTGATTTTCCCAGTCGTTTATCGAGTTGATGTCTGACTTTTTTTGCCTCATCTTTGTCTATGCCAAAACGAGATAAAACTCCGCTTACGCTTTTGTCCAGGTCATCTTCAGTAAGTCTCATAATATTTCCAGATAGATAAATTTTAGACTGCTAATATTTAGTATGCTAAAATTTATCATACTATTCCCTCAATTTCCTCTGCAAGTTCAAGATAGTCTTTGGCCCCGGGGGATCTTCCATCATATTCAAAAACGGTTTTATTCATGTGGGTTGCTTGCTCTATTGAAGTATTAGAGTTAATTATGGTCTGAAACACATTTGCTGATGTGAAATATTTATTAATTTCCTGAATAATACCTTTACTTATTTTGGTGTTTTTCTTATACCTAGTCACAAGAGCTCCCATAAGTTTTAGATTTTCATTCACTTCCTTCACATCTTCAATAGTTTTCTCAAGTTGGGCAAGTCCGACCAACGCATAGTAAGAATTTGCCTCAACCGGGATAATGTAGTGTGTTGCTGCTAATAACCCGTTGATTGTCAATAATCCTAAATTTGGAGGACAATCAATCAAAATGTAATCAAAGTCTTCTGTGATTTGCACATCAATTTTTCTGCTTAATGCAATAGATGCTCTTGCAGAACGTGACAGCTCAATGTCTGCACTGCAAAGCCTTAAATCCCCGTAAATCAAACTCACATTATCAAGTCGTGTTTCTTCATATGATGTAGACACGACTCGCGTTTTATCCATCAATACATTATAGATTGTTCGTTTGGCCTCAAGTGGATTCACGTTTCCTAATGTTAATGAGGCATTAGCCTGCGGGTCCAAATCAATAACAAGCACACGCTTGTTAAGCTTCATCCCTAGTGCTGCCGCAAGGTTTATAACAGTTGTTGTTTTACCAACGCCTCCTTTTTGGTTCGCAATAGCAATAATACGAAGCATATTATCACCTCCTTAGTGAAAATAAGATGCGAATATCATAATACAGTAAAAAAAAAAATGCAAGAGAATTCTTTTTAAAATGTAAGAGAATTTATGAAAAATGCATGAGATTTATGCTGATTAATATCATGAAGAGCAAAATCAAAAGGAAAGATAGAAAATAACGCCTTAAAGAATATCCAAAAATTTTATAATGCTTTTCTCTTTCAAAGCTGTGATAAAAAATCGCCAATTCGCTAGGTTAAAAGTCAAATACGGGTTTGGTGTTTTTGTATTCCCCATCAAAAATAAAGGCGTCAACAACCTTTGTGGTCATTGACGCTTTATAAATTGGCAGGCTTCTATATTGAAGTCTTTAACTGTCTTGTTAATGTGCTATATATGCTAAAGAGCTATAACCTCATTGGCATGATCACACAGACATAGCCATCACTGCCCACTGGCTTCATCAGGACTGGTTTGAGAGGATCGCTCATGCTAAATGCCACTTTATCTCTATCAGTAAACTTCAGGATGTCTAGCAGGAAATTCGCATTAATTCCAATGCTTATGTCTTCACCCTCTTTTCTTATACTAGCCCTCTCATAAAATAGAAAACATAGAAAAACAAACAAATAAAAAAAGGTTGAAAACTTGCATCCCCCCATGTATCATATCAAAAGGCAAACTTAACACGAAAGGAGAGATGCAAGTGTTACCTAATATTCGTTCACATAAAGAATATATTGACTTTGTTAAACAAAACCTCAATGATGACATTATCCCTAAAGCTCATGAGGATGTCTTTGATAAACTCAAACTGTTAGACCTGACTCCCATCAGATTACTTGCTTTACACATATACTCATCAAGAAACGGCAGACCTGCCTTTGCTCCGGAAGATATGATGAGAACATATATCGCCATGGCTCTATGTGGTATCACTTCGCCAACTAAATGGGTAAATAAATACCTCAAAGATAAATCAGGATTCTACGCCATCATATCTGGATTCATGCCCGATGATATTCCTTCTGTTGGCTGCATGTATGAGTTTACCAACCGGTTACTCGATATCCCGAAATACCTCAAAGAAGACCACATTCAACACAAGAGAAAAAGACTCACCAAAACCCAAAAAAACAGCTAAAGGATGACAAGCAAAAAGTCACTGGACGTCACGTCAAGATTGTTGCCAAACTTGCCAAGAGATTTCGAGAGCAACTCAAAGAGCAAGAGAATCAAGAGCAAGACGGTTTGAGTTCTGTCTATATCCCTTATGCTGAAAAAATAGTCAATGAGATTCTCAAACTATGTGTCCTGTCTGAATCCCAAGCAAGGAAGCTTTTAGACCTAAAACACATGAATATCTCTGCTGATGGAACCAAACTCAAAGCTCATTCTAATCCACATGGTAAAAAGGTATGCAACTGTAAATCTCAAGGAATTTCTCATTGTGAATGCAAGAGATTCTACAATGCTAATGAAGCTTCATGGGGATATGACTCCTACAGAGATTGCTATGTCTATGGATTCAATCTTTACCAAGTCAATTCTTGGAGTTTTGATAACAAAACGGAACTACCTGTCTATCTCATGATGGTAACAGCTAGCAGACATGACTCCGTGTCGGGTATGTATGCCTGCCAAAGAATCACCAAAGGCATGAGATACCATATTAACAATGGTTGTTTTGATGGTGCTCATGACGCCACTGACTTTTACATCATGGCTCGTGATGTATGGGATATGAAACCTTTCATACCTATTAACAGCACAAATGAGGGAAACATCAAGAATCTGCCTATGTCAACTATGACAGAAAATGGTGTTCCTATCTGTCATGCAGGACACCAGATGTATTATTCCGGTTATTGCAGGGACAGAGACAGACTCAAATGGAGATGTCCCATCAAAGCCAGAAAAAACAGCAAACTTAAATGCGATTGCATTGATAATTGTTCACCATCTGCCTATGGTAGAGTGGTTTACACGCATCCAGCGGATAATCCACGTCTATACACTCCCGTTGCCAGAGGAACAGATAAATGGCAGGAGATATATGACCACAGAACATCAGCAGAGAGAGTGTTTAAGCGAGAGAAGAACGACTTCAAACTCACTGAATTCAAGACACGCTCAAAGGAACGTTATCTTTTCTATTCCCTTTTGACAGCGATAGCAGTTCATATTGATACTTGGTATCGTGCAGATAATCAGCCTGATAATTCAAAGTCACATTAGGATCATTTATCCACTGAACATGAGTTTTTATCACGCAAGTTCACCTGCCATGCTCTCATTCTGCCTTTTTCTTTTGAAACATTAGGGGATTTCTCACTGAAGCCTTGATTTCTATTCTTTATGTCATCTTTTTGTCTTTCCGTCACCTACTTTCTGAGATCACTCATACGCGTTTCCTCATAGCCTTCGCCATATTCCGGTGTTGATGCCTTCACTTTGAGGATATCTCCTGCGGTTTCCATTGCCAAACCAGGCGTCTTTGGGTTAGCCATCGTTCCTATTCGCTTCACTATGGAAAGTAGCTTATCTGTCTCCATCGTTAACCTTATACCGTTCTCTGCCGGTATGATTCTCTCATAATCGGGATACTCACCCTCGATAAGCCTTGAAACAAGGGTGATATCACCAGTGTCAAAGATTGCCTTGTTATTATCCAGGCATATCTTCACTATGGTAGATGATATCAATATATCCTTGAGACGTTCGATTGCTTTGATGGGAACTATGCCCTGTTTCTCTTCTATGACTGCATCATTTAAGCTTGCAGTAGTCACAGCCAATCGCTTGCCGTCAGTCGCTGCCATCTTAATCTGCTTTTCTTTCAGTCTTATATGAACGCCATTGAGGAAATGTCTTGTTTCCTCTTTTGAAGCAGCATAGGACGTTTGCTGGATCATGGTCAATAAAGCATTTGCGTCCATAGAGACGAAGTTACCCTTTTTATCATTTTTTTCGTCTATCAACGGCGGAAATTCATCCGCTGGCAGTCCTGCTATCTTGAATTTTGCTGAACCACAGGCGATGTTAATCTTATCTTCCGGCATAGTCACCATATGTATTTCGGAATCTGGCATCTCCTTCACCATCGCAGCGAATTTTTTTGCCGGTATTGTGATAGAACCACCGTCGGTCACCCGACCATTTACTGACACCCTTATACCAATCTCAAGATCAGTGGCCGCTAAATATATCTTCCCATCTGTTGTTGAACCAAGCAATCCCGCTAAAGGATCATTGGTTGTGGATATAAGCAGATTTGACAGTATTGGCAATGGTGAATTACTTATTGCCATGTTGACTATTTTCATCTGGTTTACTATGTCCTCTTTTCTAAACGTCAGTTCCATTCCTTCTCACCTCACCTTCATATTTTGTCTTTATGTAACCTAATTCTGCCACAAGAGGAACGAGTTCGCCAAAAAGTGATGAGATGATCACAGTTCCATCAGCGTCTATGAATATTCTGACGCTGATCAGTAATAATATCTTTTTCCTGCATCTCCGCTTTCGCTTTCCTCTCTTTGACATTTCCAAGTTCCCCTTCCAGTTCCTCTGTCATTTTGAGACACCGCTTGCCTTTAACGCCAAGCACTTCCACAGTGCTTGTGCCATCGGGCATAATGATTATCCGTATCTTCTCCTCCTTCAATATTTCATCACCTCGCAGTTGGGATAATAGGCTAATAAGCTTATACCCCTATATGCCCATACCCTTAATTTAAGTCAATGGCGTCATATCTTGATCTTTTGTATACAGTCTTCATTGTTGGCGGATTTTTTATCCCTGATCTTTCAAGGAAGAGCATGACTGCCAAAACGTGCTTACATTTCCACTGGTTATCGGCTTTATGTATGATAAAATCAACGCATTTGCAGACAAGCCTTCCGTTGTCATCATAGGAGAGGATATACTCTCCGCCATCAGATGATGGCACTGAATATCCGCCATCGACAACAGCTACGTTTAGAGACAACGCCTTTCTTTGTCTGGATGCTAACTCATTTGGGGTCATAAGGCATCAACGAGTTCTAATGCCTCATACCTCGATGGTCTCCATAACTCTATCTCTTGTATCTGATCCTTACATTCCGCCAGTATCTCGCTCAGAATGGCATCCAGGTTGGGTAAATCCCTTTTGTCTGACGGCTTGTCTATCTCAGAGCGTATCTCATCCATCACCTTTGTCAGCTGATCGTCATCGTGAAAATTGAGACGCTCAAGTTTTGAGATAAGGTTTTTCAGCCCAACTACCGATCTTGGCACAAGCCTTTCATTTCGTCTGATGCTGTCTCTGACGCTCTGACAGATATCGACTATTGCTGTTCTCAGGCTTGTATTTATCTCTGTGAAAAAGTCGGCTATCATCTCTTGTTTTTGAGCGTTTATCTCCTGTGCCACCTGCTGTCTCATTACGTCTTCCGGTGATAATCCCGCCTGTTGTAACGTAAGTTGGTCTGGTAGAGGAATATAAGTATATACTTCTTCATACCTGAAAAGTCTCCTCATATCCTCTGGCGATGGTATCTGCTCAAGGCATCTTTCTGTAAAACTATCGATGAAGCTCTTTGGAACTTCGGCATCAGGATTATACTTTAACCTTTTATATGCCTCCTTCGCCATCTGTGAGTATATATCCCTCAGTTGACCGATGCTGTTAGGCAAGTTTGAGATTACCTCATCCCTTATGGCATAGAATTGGCTTTTGATCGTTTCATTCTCATCACGCCACCTGTTCCATGCTGTCACCGGAACAAACCTACCCCAGAAGCATTTGAAGCTATTCTCTTCTAGCGCATATCTGGCACGTTTCTCTATGTTCTCCAATCTCGCCACCATCTCCGGCGGTAAGAGTTTCTTTCTGCCCAATTGAAGATAATCCTTGACCGAACCATCCTCTGATATTCCTAACTCACTTTCGCTTAATCGTGAATAAGGTCGCCAGTAGCCAATATGAAGCGCCACCAAGACGCCTTTCTGCATGAGTTTTAGAACCCAGTTTTCGTCTATCGTCATCAGCACTTGCGGTTCGATGTCCAATTCAAATGCCAGTTCATCCTGTATCGCCACGTATATCACTTCCTTTCAATGAATGACTGAATATTTTAGATTTCAACATTTCTAAAGTTTACATTCTCAACTGCTAGAGTTTCAGAAGCGGGTATTGCCCTCGTAGCTGCCCATTTCCTGAGATGATCAATGCCTTCCTTCATGGTCACGGATAAAGGCACTGTGTCATATATGGCTTTCAGTATATGATCAGTTTGAAGCTCCGTGTCTTCGTCAAAAGCGTCAAACATTCCAGAGATAACTGCCTGCTCTATCTCTGCCCCGCTGAAGCCTGATGATACTTTTGATAACGTATCGAGGTCAAAGGCATCTGAATCTCTATTCCGCTTTGATATGTGAATAGAGAATATCTCCATTCGTTCAAGATCGGATGGGAGATCAACGAAGAATATCTCGTCAAACCTCCCTTTCCTTAACAATTCCGGCGGAAGGTTCTCCACCGAGTTGCATGTGGCAATAGTAAACACCGGGACAGCCTTCTCCTGCTGCCACGTCAGAAACGTTCCGAACACTCTTGCAGTAGTGCCTGCATCGGAAAAAGATGACGATTGAATCCCTGAAAGCCCTTTATCCAACTCATCAATCCATAGAATACAAGGGCTTATGGCTTCGGCAGTCTTTATGGCTTTCCGTATATTCTCTTCCGAACCACCGACTATGCCTGAAAATACCTTGCCTACGTCAAATCGCAGCAATGGCATCTTCCACAGTGAAGCGGAAGCCTTGCATATCAATGACTTGCCGCATCCCTGCACACCGAGTAATAGTATGCCCTTTGGCTGCGGCAATCCGAATTCCCTTGCCTTTTCAGAGAAGGCATGACCACGTTTTGTAAGCCATTGCTTGAGATTGTCCATGCCACCTACATCGGTAAGACTTTCACTTACCGGGAAGAATTCCAGTATCCCGCTTTTGCGGATTATCTGTTCCTTTTCCGACACTATCTCGTCCTGAACGATATTACGATGCTTAACAAGCGATCTGGCGAAGACGTTATCAATCTCATCAAGCGTTAAGCCCATAGCACTTTTGACAATACCTTCTCTCTCATCTGAAGAGAAACTCAATTTCAATCTTGGCTCCATTTTTTCAGTTACGTCATCGAGAAGTCTGGATATATCATCCTTATCCGGCAATGACCAATCAATGACGGTTATCTGCTTCTCCAATTCATAAGGGAGTTTCAATATGGGTGATACAATAATGAGAGTTTTGCTCTGGGGCTTGAGCGTGTCAACGAGTTCCCTCAGCTTTCTAACTATCATGGGGTCGTCCATAAATGGATGTAAATCCATGAATGCAAATATCGCCGGTTCCCTGAATCCATTAATGTAATCCAGAGCAACCAATGGGTCCTTGGTATCCTCATTACTCGTGTTATTTCGCGATACACCATCAATACACGACCACGTGAGGAACTGCCTGTTACGCTCCGTTGCCACGTCCTTGATACATCCCTCAACGCGCTTTTCCTCGTAGGTGACTATGTAGATTAGTGGATATGCTGCCCTTATGAGTGTGTCTATCTCTTTCATCCGTAGCTCCTTTTCACAAGCAGAAACTGCTTGCCCAATTCTGTGGTTTCTTCAGTGACCCTGAATCCCTTACGCTGTGAGAATGAACGTACCTTCTTTTCAGCGTAAGCGACACAGAGATTGGATACGAATTCCTGCTCTGTCACACCTTTGACGCCCCACCAGTCACAGACGATTTCAAAGATACCATTCTCGTTCTTTCTAAAGCCAATGTCGTATCCGCCTGTCTTTACAGCAAAATCCACCATCTGCTTTGTTTTTCCATATCCAGTCACCGTCTTGGCATTGATGACCTGATAGCCCATTTCTGTAAGACATTCGATAATGTCTTTGGCAGATTTTATCTGCACCTGAACGTTTGTGAAGTGTGACATTTATCCCCCTTTCACCTCATCGAGTAAAGCTAGCGCTTCCGTCATTGTTGTTGAGGTCCATATCTTGCTAACGACGTCTGTTTTTTTGTCTTCAAGAGATTTCACTTTTTCGCTGGCAGAGGATGTTCTCTGGTCAACCAGTAGCTTTGCTTTTGAGCCATAGATGAGTGTGTCATTGTTATACTTACTGAAACCGATCTCCTCCTTCTGTTTTTGCAGTGCGGAAATCTTCTTCTCCATGTCCGCTATCTCGATGTCCATTGCAGCTACGCCCAGTTCTTCCTTTACCTTGCCCTTGATCTGTGCGACAAGATCGCCTGATTCGTCCCTTGCCCTTTGGATTTTCTTATCCAGCAGTTCCATTGCAAGCTGAGATAGCACACGGCGTTGAGTGTTATTTATTCTCCCATTTCCGTTAGTCTTTTCGTCCATTTTACTAACCCTCCTATTTCGGTTATTTTGGCAAATCCAGTCCCAAATATATAATTTGCCAGTTTTGTTAAAGTGCTAATAGTTTTCCGGACTGGCGTCTACCCATCATTTACATGATAGGTAGATGCGAACCCAGAATTTTCACTTTGATTATGTGCTCAAAAAGTGATAATATATTAGTAAGTTTTCCTTTATGTCAAACAAACATGCCGAGTCACGTTCCGCCGCCGCTTTTCCCCGATTGGATTGACGGAATAACAGAATTGGAAAAATGAAACCAGACATTCAAAAGATATTAGTTGAGCTGCGTCAGCATTTTGAAGGCATATATGGTGATCGGATGGTCAATATGCTTCTGTTCGGTTCACAAGCCAGAGGCGATGCAACCGTAGAATCAGACATTGACGTTATGGTAGTGCTTAGATGACCTGTAAAGCCCGGTGATGAGAGCGCAAGAACCGTGGAAATATCCGCCGAAATATCACTGAAGTATGATGTTGTCATCTCCTGCATTTTCATGTCAGCAGAACGCTATGCAACCGGGCAAAACCCATTGATCATAAACGTGCATAGGAGTATCTGTATGAATTCCGACCAATATTCATTGCTTCAGAAGAAGCTGATGGCAGAAGATGATTTCGATGCAAATCGGAAGGGCGGAGGAATTCATGGAATTTGCAAAGAAAGTGCTTGGTTATATACCCTAGAAATGAGCTAAATTGATGACCTGTTATTCGGTTTGAGCGAATAATGTCTTTTGTTACAAAGAAAAATATGGCAGGACGTTATGATATAAGACCATAAACGCCCTGCCCTTGATTAATTTTGTGAAAGAGCAAATATATTTTCCGATGCTATCTCTATGAGCATGTCAACGGATTTTTCAACAAGATTTAATGTATCTGCATCTGACATCTCATTTTTCGGAATATTATCGAAATCATAAAGAACTGTGAAAGCCAATGCGGAAACATCCTCGTCATCCAGAATTCCAGCTTTGGCTATCTTTTCCAGCATTGACGTGCATCTGGTAGAAGCATCAAGATAGTCTTTCAATCCCTGTGATTCGATCCATTCTCGAACCTTGTGGCTCTTTGCATCCTGTCCTTTACAATGATCGGGCAAATCCACGTGAAACCACGAACTCTCAGCGTTGACGATGTCCATACCTTCAGGGCTTTCAAATATCCTGCCAAGAGGATATGACCTGCACCTGAACGGCCTATCAGGATGGATGCTGCACAGGAATATGTCCTCGCCATCACAATTCTTTGCGTTTGCCAGACCTTTTGTGTTGATACTACCATTTTTGACTCTGTTTTTAAGATCATCCAGCGATTTCGCCTGAAACACTGGCGCAAGGAACGGACATACGCTGAGGCTGTCGTTTATCTGTCTGAACCGTATGGTCGCTATGGGCATCCCGCTGTTGGGACCTACATTGAAGCTCAATAGGTCATTGGCTACCATCTCTTTAGTGGTCATTTTCAACGTGTGCCTCATGCGGATGACGTCATAAGTATTGACAATTATGGTATTGTTGATACAGCATCTTCCGCACTGCTTGCAGCTGAACCTGAAGCTGTCCTCTAAAGTGAGTTTTCTCAATGTCCCGTTCTGGACTGATTCTGCTATTTTCCTTAACTGGCTGTTATTCACCTTTCACCTCCCGCTAGAATGGGACGTCTGAATCGTCGCCTTCCTCATTGTCATTTTGATCATCAGATTTGCCCCCGAGGAACTGAATGTTTTGAGCGACCACTTCGATCTTACTTCGCTTTGTGCCGTCATCGCTTTCCCACGACTGATACTGCAATCTTCCTTCAACGAATATAAGTCTTCCTTTAGAGAGATGCTCATTGCATACCTCAGCCAGCTTGTCCCATGCGGTTATATCCAAAAAGCACGTTTCTTTTTTCTCACCGTCTTGGTTGTTGGGGTCTCGGGGGTTTCCCCTGAGATTATATGTCCTGTTAACTGCCAGACCGAATCTGACGATGCCAGTACCATTGGCAGTGTATTTCAGTTCAGGATCCCTTGTAAGGTTGCCTATAAGGAACACCTTGTTTAGTGTAGCCATTTGATCTCTCCTTTGTTTGCAATGATTAGTCATCACTTGCCAGATCATTGAAGCTCTTGCATTCTTTCCTCGAATTCCTCTCTGGTCAGAATTCCGGATATGACTGACAGATGAACGTCACCGATCTCGCCTTCAGGACATGCAGAAGAATAGCATTTGCAGAAGCGATAATGCTGGAGTTCGCCTTCATAGTCATTTTCCAGCACTTCACCATAAATACTGAACTCGTATTCTGTCTCCTGCCAGAAATAATCGCCTTTCTTGATGGCTTTCTGCCATTCCTGCACTCTTTCATCAGCCGCCTGCATAGCTTGGCTCAAACCTTCCAGCATCTCCTCCGTGGTTTGATAAAAGGTAATGTTCATCATAGCCCTCCTTACATTTTTCCTGATAGTTGCAGTTGAAGCACCCGAAGCCTCCGATGACGTTGGGGTAAAACAGCTTCATCTCAATCGCTCTGACCACCTGTGATATTGTGGCGATAAGCCATGAATGATCACGTTCTGTTCTCTGCGTCTCTGTGACGATGACCTTCGGTTCTTTTGTCTTAACAAGACTTACCACTTTCAACGATTTCTCAGCGGCACCGTAAAGAAGCCTGTATGCCCAAGAATAAAGAGTTAGTTGCAGGTTCTGATCGATCTCCTGTTGAACCGGGCTTCTGCTTGTGGTCTTTATCTCGATAATCGTGTCATCCGTAAAGATTGCGTCTATCTTGCCTACAAGATCCAATGTTTTGATGAATAGCCCTGTTGATGGGTCAATGATAGGTAGTCTAAATGGCAATTCCACTTCCGTTGGTCTTTCTTTGCCCATCTCGTCATAATATAGGTTTATCAAGACTTTGCCTTTTTCGAACATATCAGATGGGTTATCTTTCCATGCGATCTGGTTCTCTTTGGTGTTTTCCTTCCAGGAGACAGTATAAGCACTTTCTGCCTGTGCCCGATTTATCGGAGCATCATCCATTAGCCCTCTGTTGATAGCTTCTATGGCAGAATGAATGCTTCCGCCAAATACGACTGCTGATGGCGTTTTCTCCCATGCGATGCCCAATTCATACTGGAAGTAGTATTGCAATGGGCATTGAAGGTAGCACATCAGTTGTGAAGCGGAGAAATGTGGTTTGTCTTCATCAGGTATCCTCATCAGTAATCAACCCCCTTGCCATTGCCCTGGTTCTGTAAGTAGGCAATCAGTGCGGTAGCCATAGTCGGATTAAGTGCCTCTATTTTTTCAGTGCCGAACATCGTCTTTGATTGTTCCTGCACCTTTTCGGGAGTCCAGCCAAGATCCGTTCTCAGCTTCTTGATCTGTGCCAACTGCTCTTTGGTAATGGCAGTTCCGCCTTTGGGTTGGGATTTCTCTGACATACCCTTGCCCTTCTGTTCTTGCTGTCCCGGTCTCTGTTCTTCCTTGCCTGCACCATAGAGGTGCAGTCCAATACCGAACATTGAGGCACATTTCTTCAGGGCATCACTGGCGGACGCTTTGTAATCATCACCAAGTGAGATGATCTCACCTGTCTTTGAGTTGGTGGTTATGCTGCTGCAACCGAACTGGGTCTTTGAAACCCCTTCCGCTGTTAGTTTTCCCAGAACCATCACCTGTGTGCCATTGTTCTCCTGTGTCAGCACCTCGAAACTCCACTGTCCGTCAAAGCAGTCATTTAATCTCTGAATGACTGCGTGTGCCTCCACATAGTCGATCATCTCACCGAAATTGCCCTTGCGTTGCTTGATCTGTTCCTTATCAAACGGTTTCTCTAAAAGCTCTCTATTCATTTCGTCCTCCTTCGTTCTTGTTTATGCTATGCCAGAAATTGAGTAAATCCCTATATCCCCGGTATAGCTTTTGGTGTTTTGTAAATGTGCTATTTAATGGGCAATGATGGCATGGTATGGCCTTGTATCGACCGGCTTGATGTCCTCATACACCCTAACGACCTGAATAAGTTCGTTGTTTTTTGTCCAAATACTATTGCCCATCACTCAATCCAGAACACTGATATTTGTTCCAGACTGATAACTGAACGCCTTTCTAGGGGATACTCATCCCTGTATGGATGAGACACCACGAATTCAAGGCGTCCAGTTGTCAATCAAGAAAAAGTTGAGAAAGTCCTTGCTCATACTTGGCTTATAGCTGTATAATTATTGTTAAATCTATCAGCCATTCCGTAGCAATGGAACAGAAAGTCGGTTTAACGATAAGTGAGGTGATCGTAAATGGGATACAAAGGCATAGTAAAAGACAATGTGATCGTATTGGAACAGGGCGTGAAACTTCCTGAAGGAACGGAGGTCGAAGTTATAGAACAGGGCTGGTGGATGTCGGAAGAAGCCAGACGAAATGCTACTGATAAGAGGGCTTTCAAAAAATTGCTTGATGAATGTAACAAACTTCGTAAGCAGATGCCAAAGACGACAGACAGCGTGCAAATCATTCGTGAAATGCGGGAAGAGAGAGCAAATCGATAGGAGAATAATGGATGGAATGGTGTATTGATGCTAACGTGTTTGTAAAAGCAGTGATTCAGGAAGACCTTTCAGAAAAGGCGGAAGCTCTGATGTTAGATGCCTTAAACATGGAGATACGCTTAATTGCTCCACATTTTTCCTATGCTGAAACATGCGGCGCTGTTAGGAAAAAGGTATATAGTGGGGAAATTACTGTTAACTTGGGTGATATGGCATTCGGAAAACTCAAACGGTTTCCTATTCAAATGCTATCAACATATTATCTATTGGATCGTGCTTGGGAAATTGCGAAGCAATACAATCTTAGATGGCTTTATGACTCATTTTACGTTGCTCTTGCCGAGGAAAGAAATTGTTTATTCTGGACGGCGGACATGGAACTTTATAACTCAGTAAAAAATGATTTTGTCTTTGTAAAATCGCTTGAAGAATATACCAGTTTGATATAGCGGGAAAAGTCTATTTCGTATTAGATAATGCCATCAAACCTAATGCGATGGCGTCAAACATATTCTGGTGATACCGATCCTTCCATGCCCTGTCCTGCGATAGATAAACCTTCAGATTCGGATATTTTGATACAATCACTTTGCTTATCTCTTTTTTGCTTGCCCTGCCATTACCGGCGATATATTTTCTGACTGTGCTTGTGGCATAGGTCATTACTTTAACCCCTTTTTTATTACCAATAACTCCAATTTCGTTGATAAAGACATGCAACAGCGAAGCTGTTTTATTATTGGCAAAGAACGATCTTTCAACGACCAGAATATCAGGTTTGAAGTCACTGATGAGCCTTGTGATTATGTCTCTGCACTCCTTCAGCTTCTCATTGGGAGATTTATTATTGGGGATCGTCTTGACTCCGTGATAGATTAGTTTCTCTCCCTCCAGAAAGGCAACGCCGATCTCTCTTGTGCCGGGGTCTATGGCAAGTATCTTTTTATGTTTTGTCATGGTTTTTATGATGTGACGATGTTTTTGGTCGTTTATCCTGCTGAGACAGGCATAACGAGCCAAGTGCCACTGCCTCAAACATCCTGATATAATATGGGTTTCTGATGCTCTTTTCCCTGTTCAGTTCATTGAACAGGACAGGATATTTCTCTGCGACTTTTTTAGCCAATGTTTTTTTGTTTATCCGCCCATACCCACAAAAGAACGTTTCTAAATCTTTGATGGAATATCGCCTTATTTTTATCTGCTTTCTATTCGCTGATTCCTTTATCTTCGCTATCAATTGGTTAAGGTTACCAGAGGATCGTGACGGATGTATTAATTTGATTGATAGGACATTTGGCTTATGTTGTCCTATCAGGTCGGACATGAACGTCATAATCTTTGCTAGTTTCGCCTTTGACCATCTGCCCTCCATGTTCTTTATTCCCCAATCCATTAGCTCTGAACCGTAGAAGACGGAATAGCCTATATACCTAGTTCCCGGACTGATGCCTATGATTTTTGTATTCCTTGACATATTTTCTGACTAAATGATTGAATAACGCAGCTCTGCTCTTTCTTATCTGTTCTTCCGGTATCTCTTTGGCTTCACCCAACGCTTTTCTTAAAAGCCATTCGGGGAAGCGTCTCGCGTAAGAGAGATACAGAGCTAACGCTTTACGGTCATTCAGAGCGTCAGCTAGGTCAGAAGCTAAAAGCTCTTCTCTGGTCTTGGGTGTGAATTCTTTTTCATTTAGGGTTTTTTCGATATCGATATTGTTAATATTTCTTGTTAATTCGTTATCGTTAGTGTAGCTTTGGTGCAAATCTGAGTTTCCTGTATTAGACATCTGAGTTTCATTTTGCTCAGGCTTTTTCAAATCTTGGTTGACCTTTGACAACTGGTAAGCGCAATGGTATCGATTACGCCTTTCCACTCTGATCAATCCAATGCCTTCCAGTCGTTTCAATGTCCTACTGACAGTGGCTCGTGAACAGCCCAGTTTCTCAGCGATGTATTTCTGTGAAGGGAAGCATTTTTGCTCATTGTCCGCCATGGCAGCTAACAGGCTGTATATCGTTATACCTGTCCCACCGACCTTTTGGGCATAATCCAGAACGACTGTCTTATTTATCCAGAACCATTCGCCGTCATTGAAGCCCCTTGCTTCCATGTTTTGTTCGTTTGACATGATTTGTCTTTCTATGGATATGGCTTATCCGAGAAAGCTAATTTATTTTTTTTTGAGTGACCTTTTTTCATTTTTTCTAAGATTATCTGCTCTCTCTTTTGAATATCATTTCTCATCTGCCTGATTAGGTCCATATAGAGAGCATCGGACATTGTTCTGTATAGGATAGCCAGTCTGAAAAGGTTTCTAATATTGGGTAGGCAAAGACCTTTCTCCCATCGTGAAATCATACTGGCAGATTTGAGTCCTAGCACCTTTGCAACATCCTTTTGCTGAAGACCTCTGGTCTTTCTATATCGCCTTAAACCGTTTGGGACATTACTAACCTTCATAAAAGATAATCTTTTATCTCAGGGTATCAGAGTGATTAGCTCAAACAAGCGGGAGGAAATTGCTGGAAGAAGCAATTTTTGTTTCCAGGCGAATTGCTGCGATAATACACTCTAACCACTTCAGAAACCCTATTGCTGAAAATAAGCGCAAAAAAAGACCACCTGTAAAGGTGGCTATTCTCTATGTAACCTGAGCTCCTACAATCTATTATCTCTTGTATTAAAAGTCAAGTATCTACTGGATATTTGGAAACAATAGGGGAAAAACCTAAGCTTTCTATTTTCCAAACGAATTTCTGTTGTATTATACGTTAAGTAAATTTATATCAGTTAGAAGAGGGTGAAATTTACAGAGAAAATGAGTATTCATAGGTATTTGAGTGCTATTTTTGTCAGGTTATATCTCAAAAGCACGATGAAATTCCGCCTGTTATTTTTCTGCCCGAAATATTTGCGTTATACCAGTTTCGTGATCTCTTCGATAACCTCGTGCTGACCCGCTACATCGTAAACGCCGTCATAGCTATATAATCCGATATAGAAATTCTTGTTATCCAATATCCGCTTGATCTGCGCCCTATGATACCTTTTTCCTGATGATGTTGTGAACCCAGCTTTGTGAAGGGAATCAGCGATCTCATCCAATGTTATGCTTGGATTATGCTTCTTTATCTTGAAGACATGCTTGACAATTTCAGCCTGATTTGGATCGATTATCAGCTTCTTCGCATTGCGTTCTCTGGTATAACCAATAGGAGCATTTCCACCAGCGTATCCGCCCTTTGATGCCTTAGCCTTGCGTCCACGTCTGAGCCGTTTGGCGATCTCAAGACGCTCATACATATCAAGCAGTTCCATCATACCATTTATTAGCAATGAAGTGGGATCGCTGTCATAAATAGAATAGTTTGGGCGATCAATAGCTTTCACATCAGCACCCATCTTTCTCAGATCACGCTGGATGATGGCTTTGACCATATCAGAGCGCCAGAGCCTGCTGGTCGTGAGTATCACGATATACTTGATATCCTTTGTAATATCTGCAAGCATGTTCTGTAACCCCGGGCGGTCTATGCTCATGTCATCTTCATCAACCTTAGCACCGGAAATTCCAGCATCCTCATATATCTTAATTAGTTCGTATCCATTATCCTGACAGAATTTGGCTATCTCCTCCTTTTGCTATTCCAGTGAATATCCCTCTCGCACCTGACCTGACGTAGACACCCTGACATAACCGAAAACCATTATCCGACCTGTATTTTCATCCATATAAACACTCCTACTATATTTATATCTTATCCACGATTGAGGACATATATCGTGGCATTCAGTATGCCTGCAAAGCTTACCCATAGAATATATGGTATAAGCAAAATACTAGCAGTTATTGATACCTTTGCAGAACTAAATATAGTCAAAAGTATGGCAATCCATAAGACTATGATCACAATGAGACCCGCAATGGGTGATCTGAGTCCAAAGAATGCCACTGACCAGAAAGTGTTTAGAATCAACTGTATAATGAATATAATTAGAGCCATTTTTACATTCGGTTCACCTAATCCAACTTTCCACACAAGAAAAGCAGATATTCCCATTAGTATATATAGCGCAGTCCAAACCGGACCAAATAACCAATTTGGCGGGTTAAAAGACGGCTTTTCCAGGGTTGCATACCATGTCGGGATGGAAGCAGTTGTGAATATTGAACCAATGAAACCAGCAGCAAGGCATACGCCTATACTTATAGCTAATCTTATAATATCTATCGCTCTAATGTGTTCCATCTCACATACCCCCAGATTGTATATTCACCTATGCTTTAGGAAAAATTGGGCAAATCACCAGTTTTCAACCATCAAACCCTCGATACCACTTAGTCGTATAATATCGCTATCACCTGAGACAAGAATCAGGTCATGTTGTATTGCTACTGCCGAAATCCACAGGTCGTTATCCTTGATACCCAGTGATTCCACCTTAAATCCCCTACGTTTACGCTTATCTTTTGGACCGAAACGCTCAATGATTTCATTTTTCAACTTACCGTATACGATAGCTGTCTCATTATCAATCTCATAAATAATCATATCCATCATGAAGTCAAACACTTCTTTGAGATTGTCGTGGACTTGCTCTGACTTATATGCACCAAACATCAATTCTCCGCTTGAAATGACGCAAGCTGATATAGGCGATTCATCTAATGAATTCAGTTTATCATCAAGGAATCCCCAGATCAGGTCTAAACAGTGGGTTGTATCCAATAAATACATGGCTAAAACTCCGCATCAGTTCTGTTATCTTTGATATATTTCAATATCTTCTCATATTCCTCTTTAGTACCTTTCCATTTCCCTGAATGCTTCAGCAAAGACTTAGCTGTTGAGAATTCAGGATCATGTTCTTTTTCCATCCTATCACCAGAGAGGAAATCCCTTAGAGACTCACCGGTTATGCGCCATTCGCCAGCTATTTTTTTGGCTCGAAGCTTACCTTGCCTGATATATTCCCTTATTGTCACTTGTGTTATTCCAAGAGTGTCTGAGATTTCTTTAACGCTATAGATTGTTATATCTTCAACTTGTATAGGCATAATATGCACCTCCTTAGATAAATTCAGTTTACTTGTATTTTACCAAAATAGAGATGTATTGTCAATATGATTAAACACACATTACTTAATATTATTAGTATATTATACTACTATAATAATATTATTGCTTTATACTATTGTCAAAGATTTATTGGGTTTTGGATGCCAAATTTTGTGCTTGCCTGAGCTTATTTTCCATAGTATAATAGATTTTATAGCCATTTTGATCTTTTTATAACTATAAACACATAGTAAATTCACAGCGTATAGCCGTTGCTTCGGTAGAGCGTGTTGATGTATTAGTTAGCTGGAACTTTCGTCAGATTATGAGACTTGATTATATTCGGGGATATAATTCGGTAAATTTAAGATTGGGCTATCCTATACTTGGGATCAGAAGCCCAAGAGAGATTCTATATGAAAAAGAAGTTTGACGCCGTAAAGTTTCAACAAGATGTCCGTAAGGAAATGAGTGAAAAGTATAATTCTAATCGAGAGGAATTTATGCGAGAGCTTAATTTAAGATACGGTGAGTTAAAGACTAAAGCAGCATATAAGAAAAATAGAGTTGTGGCTCAGACGCAAGACGCCCATAGAGGAGTAAATGAAATGTGGCTGCGATCATAATGCCATAACGGATTTATAGTCACGTTAATTTTCCATTTTTGTATTTTGACTTTACACTTTTCCAATAATTCGGTCAATTTTGGCACTTAAAATTGATAATTCGCCGATAAATTTCTGCTTCTATCTCTTATGGGAAATTTAGAAGTAAGAATAAATAATATCTTTTAGACTTTGGAAACCTTGTCATCTCTGGATTTATGGGCTTGAAAGCATCGTATATCAGCATCAGTTCCGTTAGAGTGAATCGCTTTCATAATCAGCCGCTGGAGGAAAAAGAAATGCCAAATACGCAACGTGGATTCAAGTTGCCGCCAGATGTCTCTGTGAGAAAAGAGCGATTGTCCAGCGGTGACTGGGTCTATGTATTCCGGCATACACAGCTAGGTAATCTGGGACGCATTATACTCCAGGGTCGACCCGATGGATGGACCCAAGTAACTTGTGAAGTCGTCGGTGATGCGAATGACCCAATGACTGAAAAACGAGCCGCTATTTTCAAGCCATTAGGCATCGAACTGGCGAACCAACTCGAGAGAGCCACCGGCGGCACTGGTGGCGATGAATCGGTTTTCCCTCCGCCACGTCCGGCAGAACCACTGAAACGAGTCGCCAGCACATTAATGCAATGCGAAAGGTGCGATGCAAACGTGGCATTACTGATTTTCGCTGATGATGCCACCGACCGCGGTGGACTTGAGGATTATGCTCGCCTGATGTATCCGAAAGTCGTGGAGCTGAACGTCCCTACCTGGGTGATCGGCCCGCCGATAGATGGCGAACCGTCCCCTGATTCGCCCTCGGACATCCTGAAAATCTGGCCAGAACGCGAAGCCTTATGTCAATTACGCCCGGATGATTTCAATCCAATCATTGAGGCGTTGGCTACGACACATTGTCGTATACAGGAGTGAAGTACTTTTTTATATTTTTCTTTGCCGGGGACATTAGCATACGGACAAAAATAGCCGTAAGGGACTGAAATATACCTTTTCGGGGGAATATGCAAAAATCCTCAATATAGCACGGTGGATTCTACAACAGTAAGAATCTGATAATGCCAAAAATAACGCCGATATATATGCTAAGTTGATCTTGAAATTTTGTCGCTTATAACATACAATAATTGTATGAACCATGACGAGATCATTTTAGTAATTTATCAAGATAAGACTGGTAGGGAGCCATTCAATGAGTGGCTAGAATCTATAAAGGACACTCGGACGCTAGCGCGAATTGATAACAGGTTAGAGCGCCTACGGATTGGAAACTATGGTGATTGCAAAGCTTTAGGAGAAGGCGTGTTCGAGATAAGATTGCACTTTGGTCCCGGATACCGCATTTATTATGGTCAGTTGGGAAACGAAATAGTGGTTCTTTTAACTGGCGGAGATAAAGGCGACCAAGCGAAGGATATACAGAAAGCCAAGCGATATTGGGAAGATTACAAGAGAAATAGATAGAGCTATGAAACAAAAAAAAAGACAATTTAGAAAATATGAGGATAGTCTTAAAGAAAGGCTTTTGGATCCGGAATATGCCCGAGTTTTCCTTGATGTTGCCCTTGAAGAGTATGAGCAAGATGGAGATACAGAAGCGTTTTTACTGGCACTCAGGGATGTTGCAGAAGCACAAGGCGGAGTGACTAAGCTTGCGGAGCAAACCAAGCTGAATAGGCAGAATCTTTATAAAGCCTTATCTGAGGAAGGCAACCCACGATTAAAAACACTTGGTGCCGTTTTGCATGAATTGGGATTTCGTCTTTCAGTAGAACCTGTAAAAGCTGAACTGGCCAAGTAACATTCTGAATCATTATACCTGAATTGTAGGGCAAAAAATGAGTAAAGTTTTGGAACAGATAGAAAGAGAAGAAATCGCAGCTTTTATTAGTTCTTCTGATCTCCGACGTTTTTCAGTTGAGGAATATCATCGTATAGGTGAGGTTGGGATTCTCGGTGAAGACGAGAGAATAGAGCTTATCAGCGGAAGGATTCGGAAGATGACCCCGATTGGTAGTCGTCATTCTGCTTGTGTGAGTTTCTTAAACCGAAAATTACGTGCTGTTGAGGAGAAGGCAATAGTGCGTATCCAGGACCCAATTATATTGGATGATGAGACAGAACCTCAACCGGATATTGCCATCGCCAAGTTCAAAGCAAACTATTATGAAGACTCACATCCACATGCAGAGGATGTTTTGCTGATTATCGAAGTGGCGGAGACATCTCTGGAAGAGGACAGATATGTGAAGCTACCACGTTATGCCAATGCAATGATTCCGGAAGTTTGGGTTTTTAACCTGGTAGATAACATAGTTGAAATGTATAGTGAGCCTTTAATTTTGGCTAACGGTATACCCGGGTATCACAAACGAAAAGACTCTAGACCGGATGAAGTGATCACTCCGATGGCTTTTCCAGATCTGGAAATTGTAGTTCCAAACTTATCTATAGAATTTCCGGAAAAGAGTTGAGGTTAAGTCTCAACAAGGAAACGACTCTTTTTGGCAAACTAACCACTAATTTGAAAAAAGCTCTGATAGCGTTCTTGAGTTCAATGATATTCTCATAAAAC
>Ga0194125_10004006_pt1 | contig 23328 bp, 14 predicted proteins | sample TA2KigC250mmetaG_FD_148626 | JGI IMG/M metagenome (GOLD analysis project Ga0194125, IMG submission 148626) | Freshwater microbial communities from Lake Tanganyika, Tanzania - TA2015034 Kigoma Deep Cast 250m | ecosystem: Environmental > Aquatic > Freshwater > Lake | place: Tanzania: Lake... | reverse complement strand
CGCCGGTGGGCGGGTCGTGCGTCGCGCGCCCCCGGGGTTGGAACAGGGTCCGGCGTGGTGGGGCCGATGAGCAACGTGATCGCGAAACTCGCGGGCAAAGACAAATGGCGCGTGGCGGGCCTGATGTCCGGCACATCCGCGGATGGCGTCGATGTGGCGATCGTGGACATTCACGTGTCTGCGGCCCGCGGGACGCGCGGTGCAAGACCGAGAACTGAAGACAGAAGACAGCGGACAGCGCCGTCGTCCGTCCTCCGTTCTCCATCCTCTGGAACCGCCCCCCCGGTGCAGATTCTCGTGCGCGCGTTCGAGACGTTTGCGTATGGCTCGGCCCTGCGCCGGGAGATCCTGAGCCTCTGCTGGCCGGAGACGGCGCGACTCGATGCGATCTGCCATTACAATCACGTCCTGGGCGAGGTCTTTGGCGAGGCGGTCGTCAAGCTCTGCGAGCGCAGCGGCATTCCGCTGGGCTCGATCGACCTCATCGGTTCGCACGGGCAGACGATCTACCACTATCCCAAAGGCGGCCGCCACGGCGGGCGGGCCCTCGGCTCGACCCTGCAGATCGGCGAGCCGTCCCGGATCGCCCAGCGGACGGGGATTACGACCGTGGCGGATTTCCGGCCGCGCGACATGGCCGCCGGCGGCGAGGGGGCGCCTCTGGTCCCTTATGCCGATAGCGTGCTCTATCGCGACGAGCGGTTGTGCCGGACCGTGCAGAACATCGGCGGCATCGCCAACCTGACGTTCCTGCCCGTTGGTAGTGACGCCGCGAGGCGTTTCCGTGCCGAGGGCGGCCCGCCCTCGAAGCGCGGGCAGGATGCCCGCGATACCAAGATATGCTCTGACGAGCACACTACGAACGAGGTCCTGGCGTTCGATACGGGGCCGGGCAACATGGTGATCGACGGGATGATGCGCCTGGTCACGAAGGAGCAGCGCCAGTACGATCGCGGCGGGATGCTGGCGGGCCGGGGGGATGTGCATGAAAGACTCCTGAAGGAGATGCTGCGGCATCCATTCTTTCGGCGGCGGCCGCCCAAGTCCACCGGGCGGGAGGAGTTCGGACAGCAGTACTGCGAATGGCTGTACGGCCGGGCCCGCCGGGAGGGACTACTACCCGAGGACATGGTTGCGACCGCGACGGCGTTCACCGCCGCGAGCATTGCCCTGGCCTATCAGCGCTTCCTGCCGCGATTGCCCGACGAGATGATCCTGTGCGGCGGGGGCGCCCACAACGCAACGCTGGTGCGGATGTTGCGGCAACGGCTCGCCGGCGTTGGAATCCGCGCGACGGACGAATTCGGGATCAGCGTGGATGCCAAGGAGGCCGTCTCGTTCGCGCTTCTGGCCTATGCCACAATCCGGGGGATCGCCAACAACATCCCCACGGCCACCGGGGCGAGCGAACCGGTCGTCCTGGGAAAGATCGTGCCGGGACGACCCGTATGACGCACAAGTGCCTGCCTACCACCGAGAAGCGCAATCCGCGCAGCGCCCAGATTGACACACTGTCGACGCTGGAGATCGTCGATCTGATCAACTCGGAGGATCAGACCGTCCCGGAGGCGGTCGGCACGCAGCGGGAGCCGATCGCCGCCGCGATCGACCTGATCGTGGACCGCTTCCGCGCCGGCGGCCGGCTCTTCTACGTCGGCGCGGGCACCAGCGGCCGCTTGGGCGTTCTCGATGCCTCGGAATGTCCGCCGACGTTTGGCGTCCAACCGACGTTGGTCCAGGGCATCATCGCCGGCGGGCGGCGGGCCCTGGTCCGCTCCATCGAAGGGGCGGAGGATCACGCGGACCACGGCGCCGCGGCCATCGACCAGCGGCGCGTGAGTGCCAAGGATGTGGTCGTGGGCTTGGCCGCCTGCGGCCTGACGCCGTTCGTGCACGGGGCGCTGGCGCGGGCCCGGCGGATCGGGGCGGCGACGGTGTTCGTGACGTGCGCGCCCGAGGCGGTGAAGTCCCTGCCGGCGGACATCATCATCAATCCCGTCGTCGGTCCGGAGGTCGTCACGGGTTCCACGCGGATGAAGGCGGGCACGGCCACCAAGCTCGTGCTCAACACGCTGACGACCACCGCCATGATCAAGCTCGGCAAGGTCCACGGCAATCTTATGGTCGATCTGCGGGCCGTGAACAACAAGCTGCGCGACCGCTCCGTGCGGATCGTGATGGAGTTGACCGGGCTGGCGCGGGCCCGGGCGCAGGCCCTGCTCCGGCGGGCCGAGGGGCACCTCAAGGCCGCCGTCGTGATGCACTTTGGGCGCGTGGATCTGGACCGGGCGTTGGCAATCCTGGCAAGAAACGACCAGATTCTACGGCGGGCCATTGCGGACGCCGGGGAGACAGCATGATTGCACCGCAGACACGAGCAGGCGCCCGTCGGCCGATGCGAAGAAAGCGGACAGAGCCGTCGAAACCACGAAGGACACGAAGAGCCCAGCGCGGCCTCGGGCTTCGCCCATCGGCCGCAACCAGGAAGTTCGTCCCAGAGAAAAGTGCTGTAACGCACTATGGATCAAGACGTTATGAACGCTCTAGTCAAAATCGAGCACGAAAAACAACGTTCTGCAAGATTGTAGTACGAAGAAGATGGGACCAGGACGAAGGTAAGAAGGTACGAACGCGAGAAGGTCGGAGCGTCTTCTCCCCTTCGCACCCTCCTATCTTCTCACCTCCTTCTCTTGCTTCGTGGCCTTCGCGCTCTTCGTGGTTTCATGCCTCTGGTTGCGGCCGAAGGCCGGTGATGGCGATTGTTGTACTGATGGTTCTGGCGGCGACCCGCGCGGCGCCGGCGCAGGATTCCGTCCGGTTCGACGATTTCATCGGCTCCTTTCCCGCAGTCGTGCAGGTGCGGGCCCGTGCGGTCTGGGAGACGCCCTCGTCCGAAGCGGCCGGGGATTCGGCAACGACCGAGGTCTCCGGGAAGGAGATCTCCGACGACGATCTGCTCGCCGCGGCCGGCGGCCCGAAGAAGGACGCCGTGCTGGCGCAGTTGAACGAGTTGCGGGCGCAGTGGCGCGCCGCCGGCGCCGAGCGGGCTGAACTCGTGCAGGCCACGGCCCGCTGGACCTCGTTCGCCGAACGCCTGCAGGGCCGTGACGACATGGGGCCGGTGTTTCTGGGCGCCGTGCGCGTCGTACGGGAGCACGAGGCACTCCTCCGGCGCGCCGAGGCGCGCCTGGCCGCGCTGGAACAGGAGATCCAGTCCCGCCGCGTCGGGGCCGCCCTCGAGGCCGTCGCGCGCAATTTCACCACGCGGGACTGGCTTGTCATCGTCGCGTACCTCGTCCTGACGACCGTGCTGGGCGGGCTGCTGGCCGGCCGGCCGGCGTCGATGAAGGACTTCTTTCTCGGCGGCCGCAAGTTGCCCTGGCCGGCCGTGTGTGGCTCCATCATCGCCACGGAGCTGTCGGCCGCGACCTTTCTGGTCGTCCCGGCCCTGGTCTTCTCCGCCGGCGGCGACATGACCTACATCCAGCTCGCCCTCGGGACCATCCTGGCGCGCTTCCTTATCGGCTACTTCTTCATCCCCGCCTATTACGAGCGCGAAATCTACTCGCCCTACGAGTACATGGGCCGGCAGTTGGGCCCGCGCGTCAAGAACATCACCACCGGCCTCTTCATGGTGGGCGGCATCCTCGCCCAGGGCGCCCGCGTCTACATCGCGGCCAAAGCCCTCCAGGTCGTCACCGGCACCGACGTCGTCACGTCCATCGTCATCATCGGCGTCGTCTCCATCGGCTGGACCATCATGGGCGGGATCACGACCGTCGTGTGGACGGACGCGATTCAGTTCCTGCTCTTCGTGCTCGGGGCGGTGGCCGCCGTGGCGTTCGCCGCGACCAGCGTCGAAGGTGGTCTGGCCGCCATTGTCGCCGAGGCCCGTCACGCCGGCAAGTTCCGGGTCCTCAACCTCAATCTCAATGCCCGTGAAGCGTACACGCTCTGGTGCGGATTGATCGGCTTCAGCTTCCTGACCCTGGCCTCCCACGGCACCGACCAGATGCTGGTCCAGCGCCTGTTCACCTGCAAGGGTCCGGGGCCCGCGCGCCGGGCCATCGTCTGGTCGAGCCTGTCGCAAGTGTTGACCTTGCTGCTGCTGTTCGTCGGCGCTGCGGTCTTCGTCTACTACCGGCACATCCCGCTGACGGCGCCCGAGCGGGTCGTGGTCGAGGCCGACTCCATGAAGGTCTTCGCGGTCTACATCGTGGACGTGATGCCGCCGCTGCTGTCCGGCCTGCTCATGGCCGCCATCTTCGCTGCGGCGATCTCCACGCTCGATTCGCTCCTGGCGGCCCTGTCCCAGTCCACCATCTCCATCCTCTACCAGCCGTTCCTCCGGCCCCGGGCCTCCGACCGCCATTACGTCATGGCTTCGCGCGTCATCGTCCTGATCTGGGGCGTCCTGCTGACCGCCTTTGCCATCTACTGCGACGTCCTCGCCCGCTCGTACGCCGACCTGATTCAATTCGCCCTGGCCATGGCGGCCTACACCTACGGCGGCCTGCTGGGGGTGTTCCTGCTGGCCTTCCTGCCGACGCGGCGCGACGACCTGGGTCTGCTGTGGAGCGTCCCGCTGTCCATGCTCATGGTCTTCTCCCTGAACTGGCATCAGCCGATCGCGCAGGGGATTGTCGTGATGGCCTCGGCGCTTCTCCTGATCCAGGCCTTTCGCCGGCTCCGGCCGCAGCCCGAGAAGATCCTTTATATCGCCCTGGCGGTGCTGCTGGTCCTGATCCTGAGCCTGGCCGTGGTCGGTACAATGCCCGACGGCCGGCCTGTGCACATCACGCTGGCCTGGCCCTGGCACTTCCCGCTGGCCACGGCCATGACGTTCTGCCTCGGCTATCTCGTCGGCAACCGCCGCCCGGCCGCAACGGGGAACGCAGGGTAGAGGCGAACCGGCGTGAACCGCAAAATGCCCGACAGGGAAAAGGCGGGTCCGGGGATCTTCCGTCCCACCATACGTCGGGGTGAGTGGATTTGAACCACCGACCTCTTGGTCCCAAACCAAGCGCTCCGGCCAAGCTGAGCTACACCCCGCCCAAACACCAGAAACAACGGCTGCCATTATACCGTCTCGCACCGCAGCCCTGCAACAGCCGGCCTGGAAAAAGTGCCGCCGGCGGTTATGGGACCCAGGGCCGGCCAACGCCTTGGCCGTGGGATGTCGTTCCCGCAGGGGCAGGCCGGGCGTGTCACGCAGGCGCCGCGCCGCGGCCTCGGTCCAAGCGGGTCGCGCCCTTCCGGCCAAAGTGTCCGCAAAAAAGGTTGCATAAACTGCGGGATTGCGGTAAAATACGCATCTTAGGGAATTGTGTTCGGGCGATATACGGGCCCTCAAGCGCGAACCCTCGCATTGGGGACCCCGGGGACGCGGTACGGCGCGTCTTGGGGTTTTTGGAGAAGGTAGATTATGGCTGGAATGTTCTACTCGCTCAAAGAAGCGGCGCAGCGACTCGGCAAAACCGAAGACCAGGTCAAGCAACTGGCCAAGGACGGCAAGCTCCGGGAATTCCGCGATGGATCGAACCTGCTCTTCAAAATCGAGGAGGTCAACGCGCTGCTGGCCGAGGGTATCGATATCACGGCGGACGATCTGGAGCTTCAGGAGCTGACGGTCGAAGAGCCCGCCGAAGCGTTGGGAGACACCGCGGGTGCCGTGAGCGAGTCCGTTGGGGATGACCTCTTCGCGCCGGACGAGGAGGCGGCGCCGGCTCTGGAAGCCGTGGAGTCGGCCGAGGAAGCCTCGGACTTGGACTTTCTCCTGGAGGACTCGCCGTCCGCCGTGACAGAGCCGCAAGCCGAGGAGTCCGGCGGGATCGAGCCGGAGGAGGCGTTGCCGGCGGCCGAGGCCGCTGCCGAGGACCTGTTCCTGGCGGAAGACCTGGAGTCGCCCGCCGCCGAAGAGCCGCTGCTGGTGGACGAGGCGGAAGGCTCGAGCGAAGAGATCTCGCTTGCCCAGGAATCCGGCGTCCTTGCCGATGGCAGCGACATCAGCGATATGGACACCGCCCTGACCGGGGAAGGCATCAGCGTCCTGGGCGAGACGGATACCGATTACGACGTGACGGAGGATTCGATGGCGGAGACCGCGGGGCCGGCTGCCGCGACCGGCACCAGTGCCGAAGCCTCTCTCGAAGAGATCGAAGACGATGTGAGCCTGGACAGCTTCGGCAGCGGCTCCGGCCTGCTGGACCTGTCGCTCCAGGCCGACGACACCTCGCTCGGCGGCATCCTGGACGAAATCTATACCTCCGAGGGCGGCGAGGATGCGACGCCGGTGGAAGGCGAGGCGGTGGAGGTTGGGAAGGAGGCCTCATTCGACGAGATCACCGCGGAAGCCGACCACGCCCCGGCGGAGGAAGAGGCCGCAGTGCCCGAGCCGGTCGCGGTCATGCCGGCGACGCTGGCGCCCGCCTACGCCGAGATGGCCCCGGATGCCCAGAGCAACATCCTGGGCATGCTGCTGTTTCTGCCGCTGGTCGTGCTGCTCTACACGGCGATTGTGGCCGTCGCGGGCCTGCGCCATGTCACGCCCGGAATCCTGAGTTCCGTGCAGGGCCTGATCTGGTACCTCGCGGGGGGCGGGATCGTGTTGGCGCTGATCGTGTTCGGCGCGTCCTTCATGGCCGGACGCGAGAAGGCGCCCCGAGCGGCCAAGCCGGCCAGGGACAAGAAAGCCAAAGCCGAGAAGCCCCAGAAAGAGAAGGCCGCCAAGGCCCAAAAGCCCGCCAGAGAGGCCTCCGCGAAACCCGCCAAGGAAAAGAAGAGCCTCTTCGGCAAGAAGAAGAAGTAACACGGAAAGGCCAAACAGGCATCTGGGCCACGGAGGACACAGAGAAGAAGAAGTTTGAAGTTTGAAGTCAGACGCGTCTGCGCCTCTTCCAATCGACAAGCAAGAGTCAACCATCGCACTTCACATTCTCTGGGACCTCTGTGGCTTCTTTTCTTAACCTTCTACCGGGTCATTGTTTCTTTTTTCACATTTCCGGACGTCCCGGGCCGGGGGATTCCCATCGGAGAAACCCTGCCGGCCGATCTATGCCATTCTTGAGGGCCGGGGTGTCAGGGGAGTGAATCCCGGCCCGAATCCAGCCGATGAAGCAGCGCCTGCGGGCGCGCGTTGTGGCGGGTGCGCGCCTCTCATAGGGATGAAAGGAGCCGATCATGAAGGAAACAAGCACTCCGATTGAAGCCTTCGAGGAGCCGCATGCCGGCCAGAGCACCATGGTGAAGTGGCTTGGGCCCCTGTTGCTGCTGATCCTGGTGCCGATTCTGGTCGCGGTGGCCGCGGTTTCCAAGCAGCCGCCCAGCATCTGGAGCACCAGCGATATCGTCCTGTTCATCCTGACCGCGCTGCTGTGCACGCTGGTGGCGGTGTCTCTGACGTTGGCCTGTTGCGCCGATTGGCTCAACCGGATCGCCGAAGGCATTCACCCGATCGGAACGCAGGTCCTCGCCATTCACGACACCCAGACCCGCCTGTGTGAAGCGGTGCACAAGAGCAACCTGCAGTTCAGCGTCAAGACCGCGCAGGACGAAGGGACTCAGCGTCTGCTGCAGGACAGCATCGACCGGCTGGTCGCGAACCTGCAGAGCGGGACGTCGGGCGCGGCCGTCCTGAGCGAGACCTTGAAGAGCCAGCAAGAGGGAACGAATGCGGCCATTGCGGCGTTGGCCGCCGCCCATGGCCGGTTGACCGGCGATCTCCAGAAGCTGCGCGAGTTGATGCAGACCGTGGCCGGCGGGGTGGCCGAGGCCGGACGGGAGCAGACCGGCGCCCATGGGGCGCTGCAGGAGAGCGCCCGGGCTTTGGCCGCGACAACCGAGGCCATTCAACAGAGCCAGCTCGCTGTCCAGACACAAGTCGAAACTTTGGCGGAAACCACTCGACAGACCCTGGCCGCCGTCAACGGTGCCGCAGCGGGCCAAACGGCCATCCAGGAGACGACCCAACACGCCGCCGACCGGATGGCCGGCCTCGAAGCGCGGCAGAACGCGCTGGGCGCGGCCCTGCAGGGTCACGGAGAGGCCCTGAGCACGGCACTGGCGGCGCTGACGAGCGGTCAGGGGCAACTGACCGGCGATCTCCAGAGACTGCAGGAATTGAACCAGACGACCGCCGGTGGGGTGGCCGAGGTCGCCCGCGAGCAGGCCGCCGCCCATGGGGCCTGGCAGGACAGTGCCCGGGCTCTGGCCGCGGTGACGGAAACCATGCAGCAGAATCAGCACGCTCTCCAGACGCAGGTCGAGACTGTGACGGACGCCGCCCGACAGACCCTGGCCGCAGTCAATGATGCCGCCGCGGGCCAGACGGCCATCCAGGAGGCGACGAGGCACGTCGCCGACCAGATGGCCGGCCTCGAAGCGCGGCAGAACGCGCTGGGCGCGGCCCTGCAGGGTCACGGAGAGGCCCTGAGCACGGGCCTGACGGCGCTGACGAGCGGTCAGGGGCAACTGACCGGCGATCTCCGGCGACTCCAGGAATTGAATCAGACGGTGGCCGGTGGGGTGGCCGAGGTCGCCCGCGAGCAGGCCGCCGCCCATGGTGTGTTGCAGGACCGTGCCCGGGCCTTGGTCGCCGCGACCGAGGCCATCCAGCAGAGCCAGCACGCTCTCCAGACGCAGGTCGAGACCGTGGCGGATGCCGCCCGAAAGACCCTGACCGCGGTCAATGGTGCCGCAGCGGGCCAGACAGCCATCCAGGAGACGACCCAACACGTCGCCGACCAGATGGCCGGCATCGAAGCGCGGCAAAACGCGCTGGACGAGGTGCTGCGCGGCCGGCATGAGGTCCTGAACACGGCCCTGGCGGCGCTGGCGAGCGGTCAGGGACAACTGACCGGCGATCTCCAGAAACTGCAGGAATGGAGCCAGACGACGGCCGGTGGGGTGACCGAGGTCGCTCGCGAGCAGGCCGCCGCCCATGGTGTGTTGCAGGACCGTGCCCGGGCCTTGGTCGCCGCGACCGAGGCCATCCAGCAGAGCCAGCACGCTCTCCAGACGCAGGTCGAGACCGTGGCGAAAACCGCGTGTCAAGTCATCGCGGCGGTGCACGGCGTGGCGGCGGATCAGACGGCCTGCCATGCGACCACGTGCCGCGTGATCGATCAGATGACCACCAGCCAGGGACAGTTGACCGGCGAAGTCCAGGAACTCCAGGCGCTGACCCAGACCATTGCTGGAAGTGTCAGCGATGCCACCTACGCGCAGGCCGCGGCGCTGGAGGCCATTCACCAGGGGCATGCCACGCTCCGGAGGCAGGTCCAAGAGATGATGGAGACCGGAAAGCAGACCACCGCCACCGTCACTGCCGTGGCGGCGGAACAGACCTCCATGCACGAGGCGGCACGACGCATAATGAACGAAATGACCGGCGTCGGAACGCGGCAGGCCGCTCTGGGCGAGAAACTGCAAGCCCGGCAAGAGGCGCTCGATACGGCCCTGGTCAATCTGGCGGCCCGGCAGGGACAACTGACGGATGACCTGCGGCAGCTTCACGAGCTGACCCGGACGGTCGCCGGCAACGTCACCAATGTCGCCTGCGAACAGGCCACGGCGCGGAACACGCTGCAGGACAACGTTCGCCTCCTGAGCGCGTTCTATGAGACGATGCAGCGCAGCCAGCAGAGCCTCCAGACGGAGGTCGAAAAGGTGGCGGACACCGCCCGCCGGGCGGTGGCCGCCGTGCGCACGCTGGCGGAGGAGCAGACCTCCGGTCGCGAGACGACCCGGCATATGATCGGCGAGGTGGCCGGCGCCGCCATCGCCGCCCTGGCCGGCGGGTACGGACGATTGACCGGCGACATCCAGCAACTCCAGAGCCTGGCGCAGACGGTGGCCGACAGTTGCCCGCGCGAGATCCCGTCGCCCGCCGCCTTCGAGCCGGCGGCTCCTTGTTCGCGGTTGTCCGCGGCGCAGGCAATCGTTCACGGGGAGCAGATTCGCTATGAGGCCGGCCCCGGTCGGGACAACCTCGGCTACTGGAACGAGGCGAGCGACTGGGTTCAGTGGGAGCTCGATGTCGCCCGCCCCGGCCGCTTCAAGGTTCTGGCGGAGATCGCGGCCCTGAGCCCCAGCCGGTTCCGCGTCGTTCTCGGCGCACAGAGCCTGGTGGCCCGCGCACCGGTCACCGGAGACTACGGCCGGTTCCAGGAGGTCGAGCTCGGCGTCGTCGAGCTGACCACGGCGGGCCGGATGGAGTTGACCGTGCGGCCCATACCCGAGGACTGGCAGCCGATCAACCTCCGGTCGGTGGAGCTGGTGCCGCTGGCGTAGAAGCGCCCGGCCCAGCCGTGCGGCGTCAGAGCCAGAGAACTTCCTTGAGGATGTGCTTGATCCAAGGCGACTCGTCGCGCCGGAGATTCTCGATCTCCGCGATCGTGTAAGGAAACACGTCGCACGGCACGGAAAGCCGCGCCGGCAGGAACTCCGGAATCCGGTCGCGAAAGAGCTTGTCGCTGGCGCGCAGGAGAATCAGCAGGTCCGCATCGCTGCGCGGGCCGTACGTGCCGGTCGCGTAGGAGCCGAAGAGGCCGACCTTTGCCACCTCCGGACGCCGCAGCTTCAGATCGGCCGCCCACGCCCGCAGCTCCCGCAGGACGCGCTCCTTATCCGCGAAGAACACCTTGACAGAATTCGATGATCTGTCGCGCATATTCGATCGCCTCGCCGGCCTCTTTTCTCGTGTAGTAGTCGCCCGGGAAGCCCTGATCGAAGCCGTTCGGATACCGGGTGGGAATGTAGTGTTTGTCGAGAGCCCGGGCGGCATCGAGCAGGTCCGTGGAGACGCTCACATGGTCCGCGAGACCCTCCAACAACTTCAGCACCGAATGGCCCCAGCCTTCCCCGTGCCGATGCAGGTAGACCGCTTTGACGGCTTTCTCCGCCCCCTGCTGGGCACTGAAGCAGGCCCATTCGAAATGCCCGCCCTTGGAGGCATCGACGGCGTGGCTCAGATCTCTCTGGGCCTGAGCGAACCAGTCTCCGGACCTGTCAGCCATAGACATTACCTCCAAAGACGGCTGTCGTCCGCACGTGTTTCGTATTTCGGCGACGGTGCACGAGAGATCGCTTCGCTCGCAATGACACATGATGTCCCTTGATGTCATTGCGAGGAGCGCAGCGACGAAGCAATCTCAACCGCACAATTTCTGAAAGGCGGCGCCGGCCCATTCTACCTCAACTCCGCTTCCAGGCAAACGGCTTGCCGGTCAGGCGCTCGTAGGCTTCGATGTACTTGGCGCTGGTCTTCTCGACGATGGTCGCCGGCAGCTCGACGCCGGGACCGGACTTGTTGAAGCGGATGTCCTCCAGGTAGTTGCGGACGAACTGCTTGTCGAAGCTCTCCTGGTCGCGGCCGGGCGCGTACTGGTCGGCGGGCCAGAAGCGCGACGAGTCCGGCGTGAGCACCTCGTCGATCAGGATGATCCTGCCGTCCTCGGTCACGCCCCATTCGAACTTCGTGTCCGCGAGGATCAGGCCCTTGCTCTCGGCGTACCGGCCGCCTTTCTGGAAGACCTCGAGGCTCTTGTCCCGGACGTACCGGGCCTTGTCGGCGCCGACGATCCGGGCGGCCTCCTCGAAGCTGATGTTCTCGTCGTGCAGACCCCGTTCGGCCTTCGTGGCCGGGGTGAAGATCGGCTCGGGCAGCTTCTGGCACTGCTTCAGTCCCGCCGGCAGCTTCGCGCCGCAAACCATGCCGCTCTGCTGGTATTCCTTCCAGCCCGAGCCGGCCAGATAGCCGCGCACCACGCACTCGATAGGCAGGACCTGGACCTTGCGAACGAGCATGCTGCGGCCCTGGAGCTGCTGGACGTGATCCGAGAACGGCTTGGGCAGCTTCGCGACGTCGTCGGAGAGCAGATGGTGCTCGACCTGGCCGCCCAGGAACTCGAACCAGAACTTCGAGATCTGCGTCAGGACAATGCCTTTGTAGGGAATCCCATTGGCCATGACGACATCGAACGCACTGATGCGGTCCGTGGCGACGATCAACAGCTTGTCGCCGAGATCGTAGATATCGCGCACCTTGCCCCGCACCGGCTCCCGGCCGGGAATCGTCGTCTGTAGAATGCTCTGCATGCCTGCTCCTTTGCCATACGGGCCTTTGGCCCGTGATCCTGAATCCCTGGGCATCCGCGCCCATGTTGCTTGAACCCAGCGAACGAGCCACTATGCTAAAGGTCCGCCCGCTGTTCGTCAACTCAAACCGGGCACTGGGGAGTGTGAGTGTGCGACTACGTCCTGTGGGGGCAGATGGCACTGGGCCGAAGGTCCTGGTTCGTAGTGTGCTCGTAAGAGCATAGCTTTTCCCCCGCGCGAGTCCTACCCCACGCCCTGGTGGACGCGCGTTTCGACGTAGGCCAGGACCTGCGCGCCCAGACGCTCGATCGCGGGCGTGGCGGGCAGGAAGCTCAGCAGTTGCTCCAGGAAGCCCTCCGCGCGGAGCCGGGCCAGGGCCGCGGCGAAGTTCATGTCGTAGACCCAGCTCAGCTTGCACAGGATCATGTCATTGAGCGTCTGCATCATGGTGTGGTCGATGAGCTGCCCGCGGGCGACGGCCTCGAACACCGCCGGCGAATAGTGCGGCTCGTCGGGCAGCTCGAGCTTCCAGGGAAAGTGCTCCGGGTCCGCCCGGTACCGGCGGTACAACTGGATCACCACGCGATAGATGTCGAGCTTGTCCGCGTCGCGGATCAGCTGGGCGAACAGCAGGCCCTGGCCGTTCAGATGGGCGGGCAGGACTTTGCGGCCGTGATGCTCGACCGCGGTCTCCACCCACTGCCTCTGGTCGCGGGGCAGGACGTTCAGGACCCCCTTCTGCCGGAGGATCTCGACGCCCAGATGCGAGTGGTCGAGGCTCTTGCCGTCGTTGAAGGTGCGGTATTGGGCGTACTGCGGGAAACGGCCGATGTCGTGGAACAGGGCGACCAACTCGGCAATCTGCTGCTGCCGCTCGTCGAGGGCCAGATGCCCGGCCAGACCGCGGATCTGGGCGCAGGTCCGCTCGGTATGCTCCTGCTTCATCCGCAGATGGGCATTGATGCATTCATCGTCGCCGAAGAAGCGGCTCGTATAAGCGTCGAACCACCGCCGGAAGTGGTCCAACGAATCAGATTCCACGGACATATCGGTTTCCCCATGGGCCACGAAACGGAAAGCCCAAAGTCTACCGAAACCGCCGCAGAATGACCAGAGCCCATTTTGGGATTTACTATTTACCATTTGCGATTTAAGATTTGGCGTCGCTGATCCGTAAATCGTAAATCATAAATCGTAAATGGTGACCGGTATGCCGACGATCAAGGATATTGTCATTCGCAAGCCGACGCCGGAAGAGGTCGAGCGCTGCCAGAGCTGGCCCATCTGGACGGCCGAGCCCAGCACCTTCGACTGGTCCTACACGGAGAAAGAGACCTGCCTGATTCTGGAAGGCAAGGTCACGATCTCGGACGGCAAGGAATCCGTCAACTTCGGGCCGGGCGATCTCGTCATCTTCCCGCAGGACCTCGACTGCGTCTGGAACATCGAGAAGGCCGTCCGCAAGCATTACAGCTTCGGGTAAAAGCGCACGGACGGACACGGCCGGAAAAGGGGACATTCTACTTTTCCGGTCCGTGTCTGGTGGCCGCTACGCCACAAACTCCTCGGACTTGAACTCCAGCCGCCGGCCCGCCTCGGCAGCCTCGTTGACCTTCAGAACCGTCACGGCGGTCTCGTAACCGACCTCGGCGGGGCACGTCAACTTCGCCCGGCCGCGAATGGCGTCGAAGAAATTCTCCAGGTGCGGCTGGTGGATCAGCTTGTCCGACTGCACCTGTTCCGGCAACTGGTAGCACGGCGGCGGCTCGGACTCGCGGCTGTCCAGCCCGGTCGCCTGGGCCGCCGGCTTCTTCTCCGGCTCCACCGCGTCGCCCAGGTAGCCCTTGGCTGTCCAGCGCTCCCACTTCGTCGGCGCGACCCAGCTTTCGCGATAGACCCGGCAGCGCGACGCCCGCTCGGAGACCAGCAGCGTCCCTTCGTGGCCCATGAACATCTCGTAGTACCCTTGGCCGCTGTTGGTCGTGATCGTCTGGTAATACGCGCTGACCGAGCCCTCTGCCGTGGCGTACTCGTAGATCGCCATGACCGTGTCGTACCACTGATGGGTCGCCTGGTCGTAGTAGTTGTTCCGGCCGCTGGCGAGCACCGCCGTGGGCCGAGTCCCGAGGAACCAGTTGTAGATGTCGATCTGGTGCGAGCCGAGATCGACTATCGGCCCGCCGCCCAGACCCTTGTACCAGCGCCAGTTGCGCAGTTGGTGCATCGACTCGTAGCCGTACTTCTTCAACGCGGCCTCCTCGAGCCCCGTCCCTTGGGGCCAGCCGACGGGCTCGTGCACGGACCGGTTCCACTGTCCGTTGATCGCGGTCATGCGCCCGAGCAGCTTCGCCTCGCTCAGCAGTTTCTCCTTGCAGAAGCCGTAGATCGGACTGCTGCGCCGCTGATGGCCGATCTGCAGGAGCCTGCCTGTCTGACGGGCGGCCTCGACCATCCGGCGGGCCCCTTCCAGCGTGTTGGACATCTCCTTCTCGCAGTAGACGTGCAGCCCCGCGTGGAAACAGGCGACCGTGTGCTCCGCGTGCCAGCAGTCCGGCGTGGCCACGATGACCGCGTGCAGTCCCTTCTCCTTGTCGAGCATCTCGCGATAATCTTCGTAGGCGTTGAACCCATGCCGGTACGCCCGCAGCCGTCGCGCCGCCCAGCCGCGGTTGTACGGCCAGATGTCGCACACCGCCTGAAACCGCACGCCGGGAATCCGCCGCGTGGCCTCCATGAGCGCCTTGCCCTGCTCGCCCGCCCCGAGCAACGCGGCGTTGATGACCTCCTTGCCCTCCGCCGCCCGCAACGGTCCGAACACCGCCGGCCCCAGCGCCAGCGCCGCCCCGGCCCCCGCCGCCGATTTGAGTAACTCCCGCCGCCCCCACTCTTGTTGTACCCCGCTCGCGCCCATAACGTCGCCCCTTTCCCATCGCCCGACGGACCCCGCCCGTCAAGACGACGCAGTATGTCCCCAATACCTTACACGGGAGCTCCCTGACCGGAACCGGCCGGCGTATCGTGCTGTCCGGCCGTTCCATCAGTACAGTTGCGCACGGGACAGAGACGTTACAGCCCGTTGGGGGAGGAGCCGGCTGTTCTCGAATCCCTCAGCAGCGCCGGAGGGAGCGCCCCGTGGCGAGGGCGTCCCGCCCTTGCGTCGCGAGGCCATCTTGGCCTTGCTCTCTCGGGACGCGGGCACCGCGGACTCCCCAACGCGAAAGGCCCCTTTGGGGCTCCCCTTGTACCGCGGGCAGGATGCCCGCGACACGCAAGGGCGGGACGCCCTCGCCACGTTGAAGGCCCTCGCGTGTATGCCGGCGCAGACATGTTTCATCCGATGGACAAGACATGCCCATGCAAACGTAAGTACGGCACCCGGAGCCGGATGCCGCCTATTTCCGGGTCGGCGAGACCGGATCGCGCCACTGGCGGTAGTCGCGCGTATCGCCTTTGGGAATGATGGCCAGCTCTTCCGGCTGCAGCGGCCACGGGCTGGCGAATGAGAGCGGATCGGGGACGCCGATACCTTTCTGGCGGGCCGGGGAGTCGGGTTTCAGGGAGAAGTCCTTGGCCGCCGGAGCGACGAACTGCGGGTCGGCGACGATACCGGCGTTGGCGTCGAGAACGATGGGTTCGAAGGTGCCAGGCGCGCCGCCCTTCTGGAGGTCGTGCTCGTTGGCCCAGAACAGATTGTGCTCGAGCGCCAGGCTGCCGTCGGACTTGGCGAAAGGCGACTCGTCGTTGATATCCGCGCGCGTAACCCCGGCTGAGGCGGCATAGAAGATGTTGCGGCGGACGCTCGGTTTCGAGGCCCCGAGAATCGCCAGGCCGCACTGGCGGTTACTGGCGAAGGTGTTGCCCTCGACCAGGTCCTGGTTCTGGAACCAGCACCACATCCCGCCCATTTCGTTGGCGTAGAAGAGGTTCCCTTTGACCGTCGCCGCCGTCTGGCCCGACGCATAGATCCCGCTGCGGGCGTTGCCGAAGATCAGATTGCCCAGAATCTGGGGCGACGCGTCGTCATAGCGGATGCCGTGCCAGGCGGCCCCCGAGACCCGGCACCGCTCGATGGTCGCCTGGCAGCTTCTGCCGACGACAATCCCGGCGTAGTGGCAGTTGCGGATGTCGCTGTCGGTGATACGAACTTCGGAAGCATCCTGGCGGCCGCCCACGGTGACCCCGGTGCCCCAGACCGCCGCCACCAGACAGCGCTCGATCGCGGCGTTGGCCTGGTCCGCGATCAGGATGCCGCCGCCCGGTCCGGCCACCACCGCGCAGTCCGACAACCGGGCTTCGCACCGGCCGAGCCGGACGATGGTCACTTCGAGTGACTGGCCCTCGATCCGCCGGCCGGGTCCACTGAACTTGAGGCCCCGAACCGTCACGCCCCGCGCGCCGGCGATGGTCAGGACCGGCCGGCCCACGTCCTCCGTGAGTCTCTGGCGCAGCCGAGCGAGCTCCTCGGGCGAGGACGGGGCCTTGCGCTTGAGTTCATCGACCAACTCGACAACCCGGTTCTCCACCAGGATGGTCGTCTTATCCCAGCCGGCGCCCTCCAAGGTCAGGGGCTTGTCGATCGTCAGACGTTCGCGGTACACGCCCGGTTCCAGGCGGATCGTGGCGCCGGGGGCCGCGGCGTTGATCTTCTGCTGGATCGGGCCGGGACTCTCGGCGCCGGTCGCGGCCTCAGACGAGGATCGGGACGACGCATCCTGCCCTCCGGCCGGCGGCTCGCACTCGAACACGTCCTTATAGAGGCGAAGAAGCTCCGTCTTCTCGCTCTCGGTCCTGGCGGCCGCCCACGCGGCTCTCAGGATCTGCTCGGTTCGCTGCCAGGCGGCGTCCGTGGAGGTCCGCAGGCCCGAGATGATTTTGGAGCGGACACCGCTCTGCCAGTCGGCCAGGGCCAGCTCGATGAGCCGCCGGATGATGGGTGCATCCTTGTCGAGCACCAGCGCCAGCCCGGACCCGGCCGCTTGAGCACGTACGTTGTGATCGCTGTCCGAAGCCAGCTTGAACAGGAAGGGGATGACATCGGGGTGCAGCTCTTGGGTGGGCAGCACCCGCCGGCCGTCGGCGCCATGGCGCTCTGCCCGACTCTGCTCCTCCCGCAAAGGCAACAGCACCCACCGGCCGGCGACGGTCCGGGCCACTTCGCGGCGCACCTTCGGGTCCGGGTCGCCGGCCGCGGCCTGCAGGGCCGGCAGGAACGAATCGTCCAGAATCGGCGCGATCTCCTGGCGCCACATCATCGTCAGGACCTCGTAGCGGGCCGCACTGCCGCCGGTCCGCAGCGTCTCCCGGAATTGCGGCATCTGGCCGGTGAACTTCGCTTTGACCTGCTCCAGGCGCCTGCTGCGTTGCCACTGCTCGAAGTCCAACTCGCCCTGGAAGTGCTTCACGAGCACCTCGGCGATCTCGCGGCGGGCGGGGTCCGGGTCCTGCACGTGGGGCCTGATATAGGTCAGCAGCTCCTCGCGCTGGGAGCCGATCCCGCGCGTGATCTCACCGACGCTATCACCTTGCAGACAGATGTCGGCCAGGGTGCGCAGGAGGTTCGGCGTCTTGACGCGGACGAAAGCCAGTCCGAAGTGGACCGCCTCGGGCCGTTGCAGCGGCACGGCGTGGTACAGAATCTCCACCGCCCGGGGGTCCTGCGTGCCCCCGGCGCGGAAGTACCGCCCGCCAACCCACGCGAGAACGACCCCCCGGCGTTGTGTCGTCCGACGAAAGCCCTGGCGCACAGTCGAGAGAATCTCCTCCTCGGACCGCCGGTCCTTGTCCACAGCCTCAAGAAGCGTATCGAGCTTCTTGCCCCCCTCCGGATCGTCCGGGAAGAACCCATTGGGATCCGGCGGCACATATCGATCCGTCCGCTGCCAGGCCAAGCCGGGATCCGCAGCCGGTCCCGGCCCGGATGTGGCGGACGTGGAGCCGCACAGGCAAAGAGAGATAAGGGTCACAGAGACGGAAAACCGTAGTCGCCATTGCCGCAATTCGTGGAGCCGCACTTGCACACCTCGCTCTTCACTGAACACGCAAAAACGCATCTGCTCACGACAGCCAAGCGATGATACCATCCGATGTGCATCTCTTCAACTGTCGCGGCGTGCTCGACAGGGCAATTGCATGCGCCCCACCACCTTGGTGACGAGCGTTCGGAGTTCCGCCTTCAGGCGGGTCAAACAGTCTGACCTTCCTTTCTTCTTTCAATAGGGAGCCGGCTGCGCCGGAAGACTGTCAGACCCGCCTAATGAGTTTTGACGAGCAAGTTCGGTAGTGTGTAGGGTGGGGCTTGCCCCACCGCTTTCCTTGGGTCCGGCTTCCCGGTGGGGCAAGCCCCACCCTACAGCCACACGTTGCCTGGCGCGGGGCACATGTGCGAAACGACGGGTGCGGCGCGATTACCGGTTTTGTCCGTCAAGACTCATAAGGCGAAGGCGCCCCGTGCGCCTACTCGGCCGGGCCCAGGGCTGCGCGGACGGCTTGGGTCAGCTTCTCGCCGCGCAGGCGGGTGGCGGCGAGCTTGCCCTCGGGGTCCACGAGCAGCAGGTACGGATTGCCGGGCATCCGGTATTCCCGGGCGAGCGCGTGGTCCCAGGTCGCGCCCAGGTAGATCTGGGGCCACTCGATCTTCTTTTCCTGGATGTGGCTCCGGACCTCTGCCAAGGTGTCCCCGCCGGCCAGGCCGATGATTTGCAGTCTGCCGGTACCGGCATAGGTCTGGTACAGCTCCTTGAGGCGGTCCAGCTCCGGGTCGTACACGGGCTGCCAGAAGCTCAGCAGGACGAACCGGCCCCGGTAATCCGCCAGCCGGACCTTCCGGCCGTCCACGTCGTTGGCTTCGAACGGCGGCGCGACGGTGCCGGCCTCCAGCGGCCGGGCCGATAGATGCAGCACCAGGTCGCCCAGATCGAGCGGCTCCTCGGTCCGGCCGCCCGGGATCGGGGGGACTTCCACCGTACCGTTGTAGCCGCCGATCTCCTCGGGCGGGCCCCGGCCGGTGAGCCGCTCTTCGAGCCAGACGCTCATGTCGTACTTGCCGGGGATGACGTCCTCGATCCGGAACGTCCCGTCCGCGCTGATGCGAAAGACGTAGCCGCGCCAGTTCGGATCGTGCCAGACCGAGTCGGAATAGGCCTGGTGCGCGGGTGAGAACCGCCACTGGCGGGACCACTGCTGCTCGCGTTTGGTCATCTGGTCGTAATTGGCCGGCCGGGGCGGATCGGGACGCTCGGTCTGCAGCGAGCGCTGCCCCGCGCCGAAGTAGATCGCCCCGCTAGGGCCCGTCGGCGGGACGAACCGCCCGATGACGGGCCGGCCCTCGCCGCCCAGCGTCATCGTCACCGTCGCGCCCGCTTTCACCTCGACCGGCGTGCGCGAGGTGAGCGAGCTGAGGATGTCGCCCATCTTCGTCAGGTAGCCCACCTCGAACCACCCCGCCGGCACGCGGTCGACCGTGAACTTCCCCTCCGCGCGGCAGCGGATCTGATAGTGGAACTCGCGTTTGTGCCGCAGCCACGTCGGATTCGGCAGCCCCATCATGGTAATCTGGTTATCCAGCGGCTCGCGCCCCGGGGCGACCTGCCCCTCGATACGTCCCCACTTCGCCAACCGGATCTCGCGATTGCGGCCGAACTCGTTCGAGTCCACTATCGCGAAGCCCGCCGCACGTGCCGCCACGATCAGCTCGAAGCCCTCCGGCGGCTCGCCTTCGAACCGGAACCGCCCCTCGGCGTCTGTCTCCACGATCGCCCCTTCTGAGCATCGCTCCTCCGCCACGGCTCCAGGACGCCGCCCTCAACGACGATTCCGAGCTTATCCGTGCACAACCCCACCTGCGCCCCGGCCACCGGCCGGCCGTTCGGGTCAACCACCCGGCCGGAGAGCTCCTCTGCCGCGGGTCGCAAAATTGGCGAAGAGGCCGTAACATCCGACATGGCGGGATTGGGCTGTGTCTGGGTGGTCCCGGACGAACTCTCTGATGGCACGTTATCCGAGGCCGGCCGCGTATCCTGCTGCAACTCCACCCACGTCGGGTCGGCGGGGTCGGCTTCGATAGAGCTGCCGAGGCGGGCGTGGTTGGCGTGGGGGCTGATATCGCGGGCGATCGGGCCGCGGCCTTCTTCGAAGGTCCAGCAGGCGACGAGGCCCGGCTCCATGCCGGTCAGCGGGATGCCGGAATAGCGTCCGCCGTCGCCGGCCCAGAGGCGGATTTCGCCGATCTGCCCCTGGAAGGGCTCCTCGGTCGGCAACACGAAGCGGCCGATCACGAGCGGATGGCCCGGTGCCGGCCGGTAGCTGTCGCGGTGGAATGTGCGCGAGACGTGCATCCAGTTGTTCGTGAGCCGCTCGCTCACGCCGACGCAGTTGATGCCCGGGCCGGTCGCGCTGCAGTACTCGGTCGTGACGCGGTCGGGCTCATCGTCGGAGCGGTGCAGCCGGATGCCGAAGCCGCTGGTGGTCACGTGGCCTTTGCCGAGGTAGCCGCCGTGGCCCAGCAGGGCCCAGCCGGGGCGATTCTTGTAAGGGCCGGGCGGAAACTGCGGCTTGATCCACAGCTCGATCGTCAGTGCGGCCGCCTGCCGCAGGCTGTCGGAGTCGGGGATGTACAGGTAGTCTCCCTGGCCGTCGAACGACAACCCATACCGCCCCGGTGGGGCGATTTGGGATGTGGCCCAGCCGCCCCCGGCTGGGGATTCGATCACACCCGAGGGCGAACGCGCCACATAAGCCAGAATCTCCTCGCGCGGCGAGGACGCGACCGCGCCGACGCCCGCCGGGCGCGACTGCAATTGGAAGTGCTCCAGCTTCCAGGTCAGGCGCGGCGTGTCGAACGTGAATTTCTCCCACAGTTGGCCACTCTCGCGCGGGAGGCTCGTATAGTAGCTCGGCTCCAGGGTCTTTCCTTCCTTGGTCGTCAGCACCAACCGATACTGCCGCCCGGCGGTCTGGGCGAGATCCCGCAGGCAACTGACGAACGCCTTATTCTCCACATCCGCCCCGATACCTTCCAGAACCACCCCCGGCGTCAGCGTCCGCGTATCATTCACATCCGGCGGCAGCGGCGCCCCAGTATTCTGCCAAGCCGGCGCGGCCAGACCCTGGCGCAGAGCCGTAATCATGTCTTCGACTTCCTGTTCGGTGAAATTGCCGACGATCACCGCACTGCGGAATCCCCCTGTGCTCCGAAGGAAGGGGGCCGAGACGATGACACCGTTGGCGATGATAGCCAAAGGCTTGCCGTCCTGGGCTTGGGTCAGTTGCTGCATCCGGTCGGCGCCGGCATCGTCGAACTCCAGTGCCACCATAGGTCTGCCATTTGCGTCGATGCCGCGGCCGACGTGCGTGAGCCGCCAGCCTTGCGCCGGTACCATGATGAACGGCTCGTCATTGCGGACCAGCAGCCAAGTCTTGCCCTCGTGCGTCTCGGTAATCATCAAGGGGCCGAGGTTGGTACCCGGCCGGACCGGGACCTACAGATAGCGGCGGTCCGCCGGCGCACGGCCTTCGGTGAGCGCCTGCGCGCACTCCTCCATGACGCCCGGCACGACCTCGCCCTGCAGCGGCGCCATCCGCAGCTCCAACCCGCCGGCGGTCGATGCGCCGGGTTCAACGTCCAGAGTCAGACTCGCTTCGACCTGGCCCACCCAGATTCTCCCCTCGGTCCGCTCCCGCTTGTCTTTGGTGGCCAGTCGGCCCGGGGAGTTGAAGCGGAAGGAGCACAGGTACCGGTCCGGCGGGATATGCGCGTACGCCGGGAGAGTCACCGTCCGCGTCATCGACGTGCCGCTCGGGAGCAGCGAAAACCAGGCCATGTCCAACTGACCTGGAGGCTCGAACGATCCCGGCAGGTCCGCGTCGCCCGGAAATCTTCCGTCGCCACGCGTGGAACGCGGGAAGGGAGCGTGGCCAAGAAAGCGAAAAAGCTTGACCGCCGTCTTATCCGGATCGAGGACATAGAGATTATCAGTGTCCTTATTGTGCAAGGTGTAGGTGTATCGGACCGAGGAGCCCCCATCCCGCGGCAGCACCTCGACGCGGTCCAGATGGATCTCCACGCCGGCGTGAAGCTGCCCGTTGGCCGCCAGGGCCCGCACGATGCGCGGGTCCTGGCGGACATCGTCCGCCGCGGCGCCGGGGGGCCACCGTCCGCCCGGCGGCTGGATGCGGATAACATCGGGCGGCAGCGGCGTGTCGAAGCTGACGACACTGGCGTCAATCACGGGCGTGCCCGGCTCCGGCAAATAGGAGGAGATGTTCGTCCACAGCGACCCGAGATAGCAGCGCTGCCCGTCGGCCGTCACGACGAACGGATTGCCGGCCAGCGCGACCCTCTCGAAGGGCAACGGCTTGGGGCTCTTGAGATAGAGGGCGTGGGTCGAGAGATCGTAGCGTTCGATATCGGCCGCCGCGATCCAGGGCTCCGGGCGGAGCACGAGTTCCGCGAGCGGCTTGGCGCGAGCCGTCTTAAGATCGGTATTCTCGTCGGCCAACAAATAGATGTTGACGCCGTGCGGCGCGATTCCGGCCTCCACGGCACTATCTCCTTTCACGAATTCACCCAGGGCGCCTCCGCCGGTGCCCTGGTCGGCCGGGATGGGACGATAGACGAGCGTGCAGGCTTGGTTGTCCATCGACATGACCGTAATCTCGTACAGCCGGCCTTCCGCGGTCACGGCCTGGAACTTGGTCGGAATATGCTCGATGAAGTGCACCACGAAGCCCTCGCGCGTAACGTCCGGGGTCAGCACCTGCAGGCCCCCTTTGGTCGGGCGCTGCAACCGCGTGCCGCGCAGGCAGAGCAGGCCGTGCCTATTCTGCGCGTGTTCATAGACAAGATCGCCCTTGCCCAACTTCGCAAAGTGCTGCGGGTCCCGTTGCATCGGCTCACCCGCCAACAACTGCCCCGTCGCCAAGTCCAGGACCGTATTCACCCCCGGCGTCTCCAGATCGGGCAGGCGGATCTGGCGCAGCGGCAGGGCGATTGCGCGATACTGGGTAACTTGGCATAATTGGGCAATTACGCTTCCCGCCGCTTGCTGAGGGACAGCAAGGGTAGAGGGAATCGTGTGAGCCTGGGAGTACATGCCATGTTGCCGAAGCCGTCCGCCAAGATTCAAGACCACTTCGCCGAACTGACGGATCCCCGCGTGCGCAAGGTCACGTATCCGCTGATCAATGTGGTCGTGATCTCCGTCTGCGCCGTCATCTGCGGCGCCGATGATTTTG
>Ga0194125_10004002_pt1 | contig 23334 bp, 16 predicted proteins | sample TA2KigC250mmetaG_FD_148626 | JGI IMG/M metagenome (GOLD analysis project Ga0194125, IMG submission 148626) | Freshwater microbial communities from Lake Tanganyika, Tanzania - TA2015034 Kigoma Deep Cast 250m | ecosystem: Environmental > Aquatic > Freshwater > Lake | place: Tanzania: Lake... | reverse complement strand
GGGGGGGGGGCGGCGGGGGCGGCAGTGCCGGGGTTGGGGGGCCTTGGCCGCCGGCTACGGGCGGAACGGGCGGGCGCGGAGGCTACGGCGGCGTTGGGGGCCACGGTGGTTCAGGCGGTGTTGGAGGCGACGGGGGTCCCGGTGGCGCCGGCGGGATGGGAGGTCGCGGGGGAATCGGCGGGACGGGTGGCCCGGGCGGGGACGGTGGGGGCGGAGCTGGCGGTGCCATCAAGATTTCGACTTCGGTCTGGCGACTGGACTCCGCCGACGTAAACGCAGCCGGAGGGGCGGGAGCCAACGCCGGCTCCGCGGGAGGTCCAGGCCGCTTGATTCTCAGTTACAACTCCCCCGGTCCGGTGGCCGTAACCGTCGAAGGGGCCACGACCACCTTCGCCAAAGACGGCGCCGGCAACAACCTCGGTGTCCGCGCGGCCAACCCGCACTATGCCGCCGGCCAATCGCCAACGATTCCCGACTTGGTCGGGGGACCTGAGGCCTTCGGGTTTCTGGCTCGAAGCGCCCAGGATCCAGCGATCCGCACTTACCTGGCGAACGCACCGCGCTGGGCCGCCGCCGCCGTCGTGCTCCTCGATGGAGCGCTACCCGGGTCGGACTTCAGTTTCGCGGGGCACACGACGTTGCTGTTCGTCAATCTGCACTCGGGCTCGATCGACCATCCCCAACTGGGTGTGGGTGGCGAATGGCTCAGTCCGCTACAGGAGGGTGGCCCGGCGCGCAAGACCGCATTCGGCGGTCCGGGAGACCGGATCGTGGAAGCCCTGGCCCCTGGGCAGGTCTACGCCACATCGGTGCCGCGCGATACGAGCCGGATCAACGCCACGTTCCAAATCATGGGGCTCCAGTACGTCGTGCGCGCGGACAACCTCGCTCAGGGGCAGGCCTACGCCTTCGTCCCGGATAGCGATGGGGATGGGCTTCCGGACACGTGGGAACTCGGCTATTTCGGCAGCATCGCCGGTGTGGGGCCCGATGACGATCCGGATGGCGACGGTCATGCCAACCTGGCGGAGCTTCGCACGGGCACGGCGCCGCACGATCCCGGTTCCGTGCTTCGCCTGGTCGTGCTGCCCGCGCCGGGCGAGGCGGGGTGGTCGCTGGCGTTTCCAGCCGTTGCCGGGCGGGGTTATCAGCCGCAGTACTGTGAGCGTTTCGGGGCCGGAGACTGGCTCGACCTGGGATCTGAACTGCGGGTGACAGCCGACGGCCTGGTCGCCCTCCCCGATCACCGAGCCGGTGGACCGCCCATGCGCTTCTACCGAATCAAAGGTCTAGAGTAGCCAGCGCCGGCGCGGCCATCTTGGCCGCGGGGGCAGCGGGCGAGACGCCCGCTCTCCGTTGGGGAAGGAGCGCGGCCATCTTGGCCGCGGGGCAGTGGGCGAGACGCCCGCTCTCCGTTGGGGAGGGAGCGCGGCCATCTTGGCCGCGAGGCAGCGGGCGAGACGCCCGCTCTCCGTTGGGGAGGGAGCGCGGCCATCTTGGCCGCGGGGCAGTGGGCGAGACGCCCGCTCTCCGTTGAGGAAGGAGCGCGGCCATCTTGGCCGCGAGGCAGCGGGCGAGACGCCCGCTCTCCGTCGGGGAAGGAGCGCGGCCATCTTGGCCGCGGGGGCAGCGGGCGAGACGCCCGCTCTCCGTTGGGGAAGGAGCGCGGCCATCTTGGCCGCGGGGCAGCGGGCGAGACGCCCGCTCTCCGTTGGGGAAGGAGCGCGGCCATCTTGGCCGCGGGGGCAGCGGGCGAGACGCCCGCTCTCCGTTGGGGAAGGAGCGCGGCCATCTTGGCCGCGGGGCAGTGGGCGAGACGCCCGCTCTCCGTTGTGAAAGGAGCGCGGCCATCTTGGCCGCGGGGCAGCGGGCGAGACGCCCGCTCTCCGTTGAGGAAGGAGCGCGGCCATCTTGGCCGCGGGGCAGCGGGCGAGACGCCCGCTCTCCGTTGGGGAGGGAGCGCGGCCATCTTGGCCGCGGGGCAGTGGGCGAGACGCCCGCTCTCCGTTGTGAAAGGAGCGCGGCCATCTTGGCCGCGGGGGCAGCGGGCGAGACGCCCGCTCTCCGTTGGGGAAGGAGCGCGGCCATTTTGGGCGCGGGGGCAGCGGGCGAGACGCCCGCTCTCCGTTGGGGAAGGAGCGCGGCCATCTTGGCCGCGAGGCAGCGGGCGAGAGGGCCGCTCTCCGTTATGCCTCTTGCGGCGGGGACGCGAAGATGCTGTAAGATGGATCGGGCAACGGTTCTGAAATTAGGCAGACCTTAGCCATGTCGGGCGTGTTGTCCAGAATGCGGAGCTTCGCTCGCCGCGGGATCCAGCGGCGGGCCGTGCGGACGTTGTCTGCTCGGCCTGGGCCTGGCCGCCGGTGGGCCCGCGCCGACCCAAGCGACGACCGAGTTGGAGGCTTTGCTCGCCCGTCCGGTCGTGCCGTTGGGCGTGAAGCTCCACACGTTCGGGGATTACGAGTTGCTCGAGGAAGTGGCCCGCGGCGGGATGGGGGTGGTGTTTCGCGCCCGGCAGGTGAGCTTGAACCGGACCGTAGCCATCAAGTTGATCGGCGCCGGCCGGCTGGCGTCGCCGGCGCAGGTGCGCCGGTTCCGGGCCGAGGCCGAGACCGCCGCCAGTCTCGAGCATCCGCACATCGTGCCCATCTACGAGATTGGCGAGCATGCCGGTCAGCAGTACTTCAGCATGAAGCTGATCGAGGGCGGGTCGCTCGCGTCGCGGATCTCGGATGCCCGATCGCCAATCCCCAATCAAGGGGCGGCGCGGTGGGTCGCGGCCATCGCTCGCGCGGTTCACTTTGCCCATCAACGCGGCATCTTGCATCGGGACCTCAAGCCGGGGAACATCCTGCTGGATGGCGTGGAGGAACCGCACGTGACGGACTTCGGGCTGGCGAAGGTGTTGACCGAGGGAGCGGACCTGACGCAGACGATGGCGGTCATTGGCACGCCGCATTACATGTCGCCGGAACAAGCCAGGGGGCAGACGCGCGAACTGACCACGGCGTCGGACATCTACAGCCTGGGGGCGATCTTCTACGAACTGCTCACGGGTCAACCGCCCTTTACGGGCGACTCGCTGGTCGAGGTGTTGCGGCGGGTGGCCGAGGAGGAGCCCGTGCGTCCCAGCCTGGCAGTGCGCCAAGCACGCCGCCCCGGCCGGTCCAAATCAGGAACCAGAAATCAGAAATCAGGAATCGACCCCGAGCTGGAGACGATCTGCTTGAAGTGTCTCGAGAAGGATCCGGGGCGCCGGTACAGCTCGGCAGCGGGTTTGGCGGCGGACCTCGAGAAGTGTCTGCGGCACGAACCGATCATGGCGCGACCGGCGACGGCGCGGGAACGGTTGGTCAAATGGACTCGGCGCAATCCGCGGCTGGCCGTGGCCGTCGCTCTGGCGGCGCTGGTGGGTGCGGTGGGCCTCACCGGCGTGCTGACGCAGTGTGGCCCCTGCCCCCGGCCGCGGGACTGCCCCGCCGCATGGCCTGCTATCCGACCGACGCCACGGGGGTAGCTTTCTCTCCCGACTCCCAGCATCTGATCACTTGCGGTCGTGACCCGGCCATTCACGTCTGGGACGTTGGCTCGGAATCCGGGAAGCGCACAGTCCTCCGGAGCCACACGGCCCACCTGTACCAGGCCGTCGTATCGCCCGACGGCACGCGCCTGGCCTCGGCAGGCGGTGATGGCCGCATCATCCTCTGGGATTTCGCAGAGCGCCGCCGGTTGTTCGAGTTCACCGGCCAGCACGGGCGCATCTTGACCTTGGCCTTCTCCCCGGATGGCCGTTGGCTGGCCTCGGGGTCCTGGGATCAGACCGTGCGGCTGTGGGACCTGGATCCGCAAGAACATCGCCTCCTGGCGGTGCTGCGGGGGCACGAGAGGGAGTTGACTTCGGTGGCCTTCGCGCCCGACGGCCAAACGCTCATCGCCACCGATGCCGGCGGCGCAGCGACCGTCTGGGATCTGAAGTCCGCGCTCTCGGCCGGGCTTTTCGGACGTCATCCCACGTGGGTGGACGCCCTCGCCTTCTCTCCCGACGGCACGCAATTGGCCTCCGTCGGCTACGTGGATCCGATCGTCAAGGTGTGGGACGTCGAGTCGCGCCGGGAGCTTGCCACTTTCCCCGGACACCCGGAACCGATCCACCGTGTGCGGTTCACCCCCGACGGACGCCTGGTGGCGACGTGCGGCCACGAGGGCACCGTGCGGCTGTGGCAGATCGGAAGGGAGCAGCCCGTGGCCATCTTCACGAACGGGTTTCCGGTGTCCGCGTTGGACATCTCGCCTGACGAGGGCCTCCTCGCGGCGGGCGGCGGACCGGTGTTCGGTCACCGTGGGGCCTCGGGGGGACTCCTGCTTTGGGACCTCCCGGGGCGCCAGAGAGCCCACCTTCTGGAGGGGAATCCGGACAGGGTGGGTGAGGTGGTTTTCGATCCGCTTGGGCGGTACCTGGCGGCCGGCCTCCCCGACGGCACGGTCCGGCTTTGGGATCCGGCCACCGGACGGTTGCTGCACTCCTGGCCGGCGCACACCCGGGCGGTGTTCTGTCTGGGGTTTTCGCCCGACGGCCGATGGCTGGCCTCCGGGAGCCTCAAGGTCCCCACGAGATGCACAACCGTGCCGCACTACTTCCCTGACAGTCCCTTGTAAGGTTGGCCCCAATTGGGGTCTTACCAGAAGTGAATTGTATGAAAGCGTTCCTGCATTCCTCTCTGGTCTGGCTGCCGCTGGCCGCCACCCTCGCCCAAATGCCGCCGCTTGACCTCGATCCCATCCTCGTCGGCCAGTCCAACCCCTATCCGCCGCGCGGCGATATGTTCATGCTGGCGGTGGAGAATGGACTCGCCGTTGGCGCGCTGAGTTCGGGCTGGCTGGCCGTCATTGACGTCCGAGACCCGGCGCAGCCCCGCTGGCGCTCGGCAATTCCGGGGCGCGTTTCCGGGCTGGCGCTTTCCAGGGGCTACCTTCTCGCCATCGGCAGTTTTCAGGGGCCTGATGCGCCAACAGACCAGTGGGAACTCGCGGCTTTCGATCTCGGGAATCCGGATCGCCCCACCCAGGTTGCACGCGTCGGGCTGCAGGATTACTGCAGGCTCAAAGTCGCCGGATCGCTCGGTTTCCTGAACTACGCTCGTCACGTTGAGATCCTTGACCTCAGCGACGTGACCCATCCCAAACCGGTGGGCCGCTACGACGTGACCGGCGGCGTGGCTGATGTCGCTGCTGACGGAGGGTTTGCCTGCATCATCGAGTACCGAGATCCCCCCTTTCCGCCCGAGTTGGAATTGCACGTGTTGGATCTTGCCGACCCGTCCCAACCGCGGCGACTCGGCGGCGTTCACGGTCACGGGAACTGGTACAGCAAAGTCCTTGTGCGGGGTCGACAGGTCTTCCTGACCGACTCTCGTTTGGATCCTGCCACCACGTATCATGCAATCACGATCCTGGATCTTACCGATCCAGCCCAGCCGGCGCGCATCGCGGAGCTGGACACCGATGGTGGCGCTGGTCACTTGGCCCTCTCGGGCAATCAACTCTACGTGGCCAACCACTGCGCGATCTACAGCGTTGACATCACCGATCCAAGTCGTCCGGTCGTAACCCGTCGGCTGGAGTTCGAGAACTGTAACTACTCGGGTGGAGTCACGGTCTCCGGGGACACAGTGTATCTGGGAAGAGGCCCCGCGCTGCACCTCTACGACGGAAGCGACCCCGCCAACCTGCGCCGCCTGGGAAGGCTGGCGACGGGAGGGCAAGCCTACGACCTCGCCGTGGTCGGGCGCTATGCGCTGGTGGCCGAAGGCGTTTCCGGCCTGCAGATCATCGATGTGGCGGATCCGAACAGCACTCGTCGGGTGGGCGAAGCGGTGACCTCGGGCGACGCCGTCGCGATGGAGGTGGAAGGCGATCTCGCCTGCGTGCTGGGCCAGCACCTGTCCGGAGGGGACGACCAGGGCAGGATAACGCTCGATCTGTTCGACGTCAGTCGGTTGCCGGCGGTCACCCGGCTGGGTTCATATCAGACGGATCGCCTGGCAAGCGGTTGGTCCGTTCCACCATCCTTGGCGCTCTCTGGACAGCGCGCCTACCTTGCCGGGCACGACGAACGTCCGGGCCAAGGCGCATGGCTTGAAATCGTGGACGTCCGCAACCCAGCGGCGCCGAGTCGGCTTGGCCTGTACCGAGCCGGTGACTGGACGCCGACGGCTCTGGCGGTGAGGGGCGAATATGTTGTCGTGGCGTCGGAAAGCGGCCCCACCGAGATCCTCGATGTCAGCACGCCCTCGAGTCCACGACTGGTGTCCCGTCTGGGTGGTTTCACCTCCGTGGCGCTGGCGGACACTCGCCTCTACGCGACAGGAGAGTGGGAAACCCAGGTGATTGACCTGAGCAATCCCGCTGAACCGCAGTTGCGCGGCACGTGGCCGATCGGAGGCCGGCGAGTCCTCGCCGCCGGGACCCGGGCCTTCGTCCTCGGTGACAACTTCGTCGCACTGGACGTCATCGATCCCTCCGCTCCCCGGTTGCTGGGCAGTGCCAACATGGCCAAAGGCAATGACCTCCTGAAAGGTGCGGCGCTGGATCGGGAGCGGGTGCTCGTCATCGAATCGCGCTTCTTCGGAGCCCCGGGTCCCATCTTTACGACCGCGATGAAGGTCTTCGATTTCAGTCGCTGGGCAAATCCGCAGCGAGCCGGCTCGCTCGCAACTCACGGTTCGGCGACCGGTGTGGCGATCTTGGACACCCTCGCCTGCGTGACCACGAGCTGGTGGTCTGGCAGTCTCGACGGCGGTCTCGAACTGCTCGACGTTTCCGACCCGGCCAATCCGCGGCGCGTGGGCGGTCATGACATCGGCACGTCGACCTACGGCGTGGACGCCGTGGGAAGACGGGCCTATGTCGCCGCAGGCGCTGCGGGCCTTCAAGTGATCGATGTCTCCGATCCAGCGGCGCCCAAGCGTCTGGGTGGTTCTGAATCCGGGGACGCGCGCGGTGTGGCGGTGTCGGGCCACCATGCCTTCGTGGCGGATTACGACGGTTTGCGGGTCCTTGAGGTTTCGGACCCTGCCAGTCTACGGCGCGTGGGCGCCTAGCAGACCGGCGAGCGAGCGCGTGATGTGGCGCTTTCGAGCTCGCACGCCTATTTGGCAACGGAGTCTGGCGGCCTCCATGTGATCGACATTTCCGATCCGGCGAACCTCAGGAGAATTGGAGGCTACGTCCGGGCTGGCTTGGCTCTGTCAGTGTCAGTGGCGCTGGCTGGCAACTACGCTTACCTAGCAACGAGCGGGTGGGGCAACTCCATAGGACTTGAGGTGATTGACCTCACCGACCCGGCCGAACCACGGCGAGTGGGCCATCACCCGACCAGCGCACCAGCCTACGACGTACGGGTATCCGGCCATTATGCCTATGTCATCGGCAAGTGGGCCTTGGACATTTTCGACGTCAGCGATCCGGCCTCTCCGCGGCGCGTGGGCGGCAATTCGGTCGCGGGCGGCAACAGCCTTACCGTCTTGAACGATCGCCTGCTGGTGGCTGGCGAGCGCGGTTTGACGATCCTGAACCCCTTCGTGCCTTTGCGCATCCGCTCTCCCGTTTGGCAACCGCAGACCCTGCGCCTCTCGGTCAGCGGCCCGCCGGACTGGCCGGTGCGGGTCCAACGCAGCGCGGACCTCGACACTTGGCAGGACTGGCAGACCGTGACGCTGGGCGACCAGCCGGCCGAGCTATCCGATCGTGAAGCCGGCGCGCACCCGCGCCGGTTCTATCGCGCTATCGCGCCGTGAATGCGGTTGTCTCCTCGTGACCATCGGGGACAACGATCCATGAGTTGGCATGCGCCCCCAAGCCGCATCGGAAGGCCAACGAGAACTCAGGTTGACCGTCGAGCGCGGCAACGACGTGAACCTGGGCGCTTTCACGGTCGATTACGCCACTGCAGACGGCACCGCAAAGGCCGGTTTGGATTACGAGAAGCGCGCCGGCCGGGTGCAGTTCGCCCCGGGCGCCGAGACGGCCACCCTGCGCATCCCGATCCATCCGGATGACTTGGACGAAGGCGATGAGGGCTTGCTCGTCGGTGACAACCTGCGAATCGCCTGGCAGGACGACTCGTGGTGCGGGGAGCGGACTCGCACTGGGGCCGCCCGCGACATGACGTTTGGCCATGACCTTCTGGTGGGAGTTGGATGGCCCGGACTCGGCGTTTCAGCGGATGGGCAGCACTGGCCTGCGCTCAACGTATTGCTACATCAGTTGGCATTCGGCGGGGGGCCTTTGTCGCAAGCGGTGGTTGGACTGGCGAGTGGTCTCCCGGCGGGTTGTTCAGCTCGGGTAGCGGTCGGGACTGGGTTGCGCGCCCGCTATCCACGACGGTCGAGATCCATGCGGTAGCCTGCGGCAACGGACCCTTCTATCTCCTGGGCGACAACAGCACGATGGTGCGGTCCCACCCGATCATCCACCTCCTGCCCCCGGAGCTCACGGACGCGGGGACACGCCTCGTGTTTACCGGGGAAACCGGCCATCCCTACGAGGTGCAAACACCGTTCCTGGTGGCTGAGGTCGAGGGCAACTTGGTGGCCGACAGCCTCTCGGTTCTTTCGGGAACGATTCTCCAAGGCTGGCTCGCGGGGAAAACCGTGGTGGTCGCGTTGTCTGCGGAGGACTTCGATCTCGCCACGCCAAGCCTCCACCGGGGCCGGATCAACTGTTGGAGCTTGGACCCGCCGACGGTGTGTCCGGCCCAACCCGCGATGCCTCGACTTCACAGGTCCGGCTCAGGGCATCGCCAAAGGAATCACCTGCCGGCTGTGGCGACGGTAGATGCGGAAGTCGCCATCCGTCGTCAGCAGGACCGGGTCCGCCAGGGTTTCGGTCATCCGCACCAAGCAGCCATCGGCCAGGCTCATTGGCACCTCAGCGTACTTCTCCATGAGGCCGAGAACCGCGTCCAGCTCATCCGCCAAGTCGAAGCGCAGCGCCACCGCGCCGCGCTGCAACAACTCCGAGAGACCCTGCCGGCCCGATCGCCCGAGAAGATGGAAGCTTTCCGACACGACCGCTTCGCAGGACAGCCACGGTCGGGGAACCCGCGTCGCCTGGGCCACGGCCCACGGGTGATGCTGGTCATCCCGACTGAGCAGCGCCACGAGGAAGCCGCTATCTGCCAGCACGGTTCTGGCCATAGCCCAATCGCTTTAGGTAATGCTTCTTGCGGGCGCTCAGATCGCGCGGCAAGCCCCGTGCGGAGCCGATCAGGTCGCGCAGGCCCGCGAGCGGATCTACCGACCCGGCCGGATCGGATGGCGCCGGATGCCGCAGCCGGTCACGGACGACCTCCGATCGCGAGAGTCTCCGCCGCCGCGATTCGGCATCAAGGTCGGCCACCAAGGCTGCGGGGACTCGCACGGTCAACGTCTTCATGCGCCTATCGTAGTACGCCTCCGCCACAGATGCAATACGGACCTGACCCCATTGCCGCTCACATTTTCCTCAGCCGATAAAACCGGGCGCCGCCGGCAGTGGCGTTGGTGAGCGTGAACTGCGCTCCGATAACCGCCGGCACGCTTGTGGAATCGAGCCAGGTCACGGGCGGTGTCAAGTCGAGCGTTGATTGCAAGGCGAACCCCGAGGCATTCGTGGGCCAGGAGAGGATGAGTTCACTGCCGTTGGGCCGGGCCTTCAGAGAGGGCAGCAGCGGCACGCCGCCGATGAGCGCCACGGTCCGAGAAGGTCCCGCCGCAATGGCCGTTACCTCGCTCAAGACCTGACCTTCCAGTCTGACCGGACTTGCGATTGCAGGATCGGGGTCGGTGGTTGTTGGAGTGCCTGTCACTTGGCCGCCGTCGTTGTTTCCCCACGCCACCACCGTACCGTCGTTCTTCAAGGCCACGGTGTATTCATACCCCGTCGCAATCGCCGTTACCCCGCTTTGCGCCGCGACGGGCACCGTCGTTTGGCCATAGCCGTTGTTTCCCCAGGCCGCCACCGCGTAAGGAATTGCCGCTTGAGCGATGTTGGCTTGGGGCCAGGCGCGAAGAAGGAGGAGCGGCACCGCGAGAGCCAGGCGAAGCAGTTGCTGTTTCATCATTTGGCCTTGTTTTGTGGTTCCTTTTTCCGGCGACGGGCGCCTGAATTGTCATGTCACCGGTCCAAGGCGTTTTCCGCGGCCCAATCACGCCAGGGGCTTTGAAAGCTTCTTTCTGGGCTTGGCACTTCATTCCCATGACGCCCGTTTTCTGACGATTCCCGTGCGACAAGGATGTGGCAGTCCGGCAATTGTCGCCGGAATCAGGCCTCGTGTGACGTTTTCTCCTCCGCCTCCGCCGGGGCGATCTCCTCCCAGGACGGCGCGCTCCAGGCCTGCCGGGCCGCACGAGCGAGCCAAAGGTTCATCCGCGGCGACGGCCCGGCCGGATTTTGGACTGCGGCGGGAAGCGGAGCGTCACGCGGCTTTGGGGCGGGTTGGCGAGAGAGCGTTCACGCCAAACCCGCCGTGCGCTCAAACGGGCGATAAACTCATTTCTGCACCGCGCGATAGAACCTGCGGCTCGCCGCCGCCGCGCCGGGATCACTCTCGCTCACCAGACCGGTAAGGTTCGTCCTCCACGGTGCCCAGCTCACGAGGTCGCTCGACGTTTCGATCACGTAGGGCCGTGCGCCGACCGTCAGCAGATTGAGTTGGAACGCGCCGTTGGTCTGCGCCTGGCCGCTGACGGCGCTCGGCACGGGCAGGAGGAAGTTCCGCAACATGTGCTGCGCGATCGACCGCCCCCGCTCGGCTCCCACGAGGCTCGAATTGCGAAAATGAAAGCCGATATAGACCCGCGCATTGATGGCGTCCGTGGAAAGCCTTGAAGCCAAGGTGGTTGGCGCGCATGGGAGCCATGAACTGGGCGGGCCCGTCGCGGCTCGGCAGGAGCCTCGCCCTACCGCATGAATCGGTAGCGGGGCGCGCCGAACGGTAGGGCGCGACCGCTGGGCGCGCCGAACGAGGCAGGTCACCGAGCCCGGGCGGCCGGCCCGGCGGTCCGGCCCTACCTCTAGCTGGCAGTTCATGGGGAGGTCGCTGAACCGTGCGAACGTGCGCGGCTTGCCCGGCAAGGTGGGCGACTCGAAGGTGACGCTGAAGGGGTCCCCGAATACATCCGCCAGCACCTCGGCCGCGGCGGTCATGACGATGGGGGCTGCGCCGGCATACTCAGGATGATTGGGAGACGGACGCAGTGAAGTCCACGTGGAATCGGCTTCGGTGTCGGGATTGCCGTCCGTATCCGCGTTCCGGATGGCGGTTTGCGGACGCCAAAAGTTGTAAGTGTACTTGGTGTCCCATTCGGTAATGGCGGCGTCTGCGCACGCCATGTTGAGCGGCGCGAAGAGGCGCGCACTTTGCGCCAACGGCAGGGGCCGTGCGGCCAGCGCCGCCCTGGCCGCATAGCAGCCCAGGTAGAATTGAACCTCGACGTGAAAGAGCGCGATGTCGGTTTGATCGGGCGTGCGCGTGGTGCCGTTGGTGGCGCCGAGCGCCTTGATCTCGTTGAAATCGGCCGTGTAGGTAGCGCTGGTGAGGGCGGGCGGCGGGCCGGCTCGGAACTGCGAGGCGCCTTTCATCGTCCACGGATTCACGTAGCGCCAGTGCGGCGAGACGATCGCCGCGTTGGTGCGCGGCTCCCAGAGGCCGGGACCGGGTGTGGGTGCCGTATAATGGACGGAAGCGTTGAAGCCATCGCCAGCCCGCGCGGCAAGCAACGCGGCGGCCGTCGCGTTGCCGAGCGCGATGCCGTCGGTTTTGGGCGGGCCGTCCGGCACAGCCGCCAGCGACACCTCGAGTGCCTGGGCGGCGAGAGTGTTGGTGGGAAAGAGCGCCATGAGCACGGCGTACGCAGCCTGGGCGGCGGCGGCCTCCGCGGAGGCGCCCGGCGCCGCCAGACTGCTGAGATACGGCGTGTAGCCGCCGGTCGCGGCATTGACCGCATCGAACTGCGCGACATGCACGAGCGCCAGACTGCGCGTCGGGGCCACCCCGCCGACTCCGGCGGCTTTGTTGACCTTGATGGTGGTGTCGTTCCAGTCGCTGATGACGTCCGCTTTGGTCGGCGTGATGGGTGCGAGCATCGATGTAAGGGCCAGGGTGCTGAAGACATGGAGTTTTGTTGTCTTCATGGCTTTCTTGGTTTCAGGCGACGGGCACCTGATTTGTCGTGTCACCGGTCCAAGGCGTTTTCCGCCGCCGAATCACGTCACGACGGTGGAACTACTTTTGATCCATCCAGTCCAATCCCAAACTGCGCAGTTGCCGGCGCGCTTCCTCCAGGTCCCACACCTGCATGTGTTGCGAATCTACCCTCGCAGCGAGATAACGGCCGTCGGGGCTGAGGGCCAACGGGATGGTGTTCGGGGGTAGCGGCAGGAGCGGTTCGGTGGTGGGTGCGTTGTAGAGGCCGGACGCGCTGTAATCCGTGGAGAGCCAGAGTGTCCGAGCGTCGGATGAATAGAGGATGCCATTGAAATTGGTCAAGTGGCGCGTTCGCTGCCAGGTCGTGGTGCTCCAGAACTCGACTCCCTTCCGGCACGCGACCGCCACTTCGTCACCCAGCGGGGAGAATTCAAACCGTCGTATGCGCTCCCGATTCGTGAGCACGGTCACACGTGCAAAATCCGCCAGGCGATGAACATGGAGCTCCGGGCTGTACGGACGGAACATGGCCAGCCATCGCTCATCGGGCGATGCGCCGTTCAACCCGGGAATCGACGGTGACCAGCGCAGATCATCGCCGCCCATCTGATCGAAGGCAGCGGTTCGCGAGCCATTGGTGCCGGTGAACACGACGCCATTCGAGACCTGGCAAAGGGAGAACAGTCCGGCTGGCTTGGGCAAATCCAACCGACCGAGCTCAGGGGGTGACGCGGTGTTCGCTCCGGGACTCACGCGCCACCGGGAAGCGTCGCCCCGGGGATTGACGAACAGTTCGCCGTTGGCCGCAAAGCTCAGGCGTGCTTCCGCGAATCCTTTCATCGAACCGCCGGGACCGTCGCCGTGGAGGTCCCACACGACCCAGCGTTCGTCGCCCGAGGCAGCCAGCCAGCGCCCATCCGCGGAGAACGATGCGAAGCCACGTGGCCCGCCCAAGTCCTCCGCGAACTTGAGCTGCACCGGTCGTTCGAATGCGTGCAATTGCACGCGCGCCTCCGGTTGTCGCCGGACGATGGCGCATTGGCGTCCGTTCGAGCTGATCGCCACGTCAGAGCTATCCAGCGCGATCATAAAGGCAGGCCGCATCGCCCGCGCATCCCCACAGATCAACTCGCGGTCCCATCCACCGCTCAAGAGGTATCTCCCGTCAGGACTGAACTCCGCCTTGACTGCACTTGATTTGTGGCGGCCCAAGGTGCGCGTCTCGCCCGTCTGCGGGTCCATCAATTGAACCGACCCGCCGTGATCGGGCACGCCGAGCCAACGCCCACTCGGATGCCAATTGAGTTCAGTGACCCCCTTGGTGAACCGCTGACTCACACGCAATGCCCCATCCGCGACGCGATGGACTGCGATGATGCAGTCCTCGTTCCAGTCCTCCTTCAACGGAATGGATGCGGCGAAGGATTCACCGTCCGGAGCGAACTTGAGAATGATCGGATTTCCCGCCAGGGGGTGGCGGGCGATTTCCTGACCCGTTTCCAAATCCCAAATGGCCGCGGTCGCTGGCGCGCGACCGACGATGATTCGAGGCAGGTACGGATGAAACGACAATGCCCCGCCGAGATGGTCTCGCAACAGTAGAATGCGTTTCACTCTGTCCACATCCCAGATCTCCCAATCGGCGCGCGCGGCGTCGGGAGGATGATCCCGCTTCACTGCCAGCAAGCGTCCATCTCTGCTCCAATGCCCACCGTAGCTCATCAAGTTGGTGCCGGCCGGCAGCGTGGCGAGCAATTGGTGATCGCGCACGGAACGAATCTCGACGGCGCCGCGGCCTCGACCAAGAGCGATGCGTTCGAACGCCGGGTCCAGTTGAATCATGGTCAGGTCCGGAGCGAGCGGCAATTCCCGCACGAAGGAAAGGTCCGGTAACGCCAGCGCGGACATGGCGACTCCGCGCAGCGCCGCTGAATTGGAAATGGAGCCTGCCCGCCGCAGCGCATCGAGCGCACGGACGCGATGGCCGAGTTCGCCGGTCAAGACCGTGGCCCGCGCCTGTTCCAGCAGCGCCGTGTAGAGATGTTGTTGCGCTTCCCGTTCCGCGTTCTCGGCGCGGTGCCGTTCGGTCTCAGCTCGTCGTCGCTCGGCTTCCGCCTCGGTCCGCTTTTGTTCCGCCGCCTGACGCTGTTTCTCGGCGCGGAGCAGTCCGATCGTGGTGCCAATCACACCCAGAACCAACGCCGCCACGATGGCGGTGCCCGCCGCGAAGATCAGTTTGTTCCGCCGCCAGGCTTTTTGAAATCGGTAGGTCGCGCTGGGCGGGCGCGCAACGATCGGCTCGCTCTTCAAGTGCCGCTGGATGTCCATGGCCAGGCCATTGGCTGTTTCATAGCGCCTCGTCCGGTCCTTTTCCAGGCACTTCATCACGATCCAATCGAGATCGCCTTGAAGTTGATGGACAAGCTTCCCGACCTCCGTCTGGCGGCGTTTGCCTGCCGTGGTGCGGGTGTCACCTTGCAGCGTGTTTAGTTTGGTCGAAAGGGGAAGCGGTTCTTTCTCCCGGATGATCTGTCGCAGCGCGTCGAGCCCGCCCTGCATCATTTCCTTGGCATCGAACGGCGTCTGGCCGACCAGCAATTCGTAGAGCAGCACACCCAGGCTGTAGATGTCCGCGCGCGTATCGACGTCCAGCCCGCTCATCTCCGCTTGCTCAGGGCTGATGTAGGCCGGCGTGCCGATAAACTGTTGGAACTGCGTGAACACCGTCTTATCCGTCAGTTCGCCCTGCGTGGCCTTGGCGATGCCGAAATCGATGACCTTCGGCACCGGCACACCGTCGTGGAGCGTCACGAGGATGTTCGAGGGCTTGATGTCGCGATGGATGATGCCCTTCTGATGCGCGTGCTGGATGGCCTGGCAAACGAGGATGAACAAGTTCAGCCGTTCGCGGGTGGGCAACTGCTTCTGATCGCAGTACTCGGTGATCTTGACCCCGCGCACCAGTTCCATGACGAAGTAGGGCCGGCCGGTGTCGGTCACATCGGCGTCGAAAACCTTCGCGATGTTTGGATGATCCATCATCGCCAGCGCCTGACGTTCCGCTTCGAATCTTGCAACGACTTGCCGGCTGTCCATCCCCAGCTTGATGACCTTGAGGGCGATGCGGCGTTTGACCGGCTCGCGCTGTTCAGCCATCCAAACCTCGCCGAAGCCGCCCTCGCCGATCCGTTCGAGGAGTTTGTAGCGGCCAATCGTTTGGGCCGGAGCTTCCGAGGCGGGCGGGCTGGGTTCGGGGGGCCGTTCCCCCTCCAGGGCGGGACCGGCGAGGAGACTATCGTTGGAATAATGCTCCTTCAGCAACTCCTCGACCTTGTGGCGGAGCGCGACATCCCCGCCGCAAGCCGCTTGCAGGTAAACTGCGCGCGACTCGGGTGTCGGCATCTCCAAGGCTTCCAGAAAGATCTCCCGCTCGGTCATGATTTAAGATCGTTCGGTTCGGGGCCGATCAGACCACCAACCCCAACAGGCGACATTTCGGCGGAAACCACGCCACGGGATCTGAAAATGTCTAGTCCGGACCCGCCGGGCCGGAAAGCGACGAGCGGATCGTGCGTTTCAACCAGGCCCGGGCAAAGGCCCAATGCCGATCCACCGTGCGGGGCGCCAGGTCGAGGGCATCGGCGATTTCCGGAACGGTCATGCCAACGAAGTAGCGCATCTGAACCACTTCAGCCGCCTCCGGATCCTCCCGTGCCAGCGCCGCCAGGGCTTCGTCGACTGCCAGCAACTCCTCCGACGGCACAGCCACGGCGATGCGGGACTCGTGCAGTTCCTCGCCGGCCTGGTTGGCGCCGTGCTTGAGCCGCCGCTTGCGCCGTGCATTGCCGATCAGGATCTGCTGCATCGCCGTGGCCGCAGCCTTGAAGAAATGCCGGCGATTGGCGAAGTGCTGTTGGCCGTCACCTGCGATCTTCAGCCACGCCTCATGCACCAACGCCGTGGGTTGTAGCGTTTGGCCGGCCTTCTCATTGGCCATGCGGACGGCCGCCAGCTTGCGCAATTCCTCATAGACCAACGGCAGCAGTTGATCGGCCGCCTTCGGCTCACCCGCTTCGATGGCGTTGAGCAACCGCGTAACGTCGCCGCGTATGGCGGTCATCTTAGACGAGCGGGCACCGTGCGACCAGAGGGAACGTCTCCGCCAGAGACCATTCACGTCGCTCCGCGAACCGCCGGATTTCCCAAAGCGTTTCATCCGGCACTTGGATTTGTGTCGTCGTCACGCCTGAAAATACCCTCCTCCATTGTAAGCTCGGTTGCCATTTGGTTCTGAAAAGGAGTGGCCTCGGGTGGTTGACCGCTCCTGGATGGAACGGGCCTGCAGGACCAAAACCGTAGCAACCGCAACAGAGAGAAACTATGAAGAACCACTCCAGAATCGCCGTGAGCGCGGCGAACGCCCTGGCGCTCACCTGGCTGGCGCTGTTCGTCCGGCCCAGTCTTGCCCAGCCTGGCAGTCCGCCCACCGTTAGCCTGACCTTCGAGCAGTGGCTGGCCACACCGGGACCGGCGCCTGACGTCGCCACTTTCGCGGGGTCTGTCAACGGCGATGTCCATGGCCGGTTGGTGGCCCGGGTGCTCGAACGGGTGGAGGTCGGTCCGGCGCTCGTCGAGCTCAAGGCGCGTTATATCGTGTACGGCTCGGATGACCCCTCCGCCGGGCCGTTGCTCGTGGCGGAGCTTGAAGGCGTGCAGGACGGCACGGTGGCTTCCCTTGCCGGCAAGGTCCTCGAAGGCTGGCTTGCCGGCGCAACCGTTACAGTCCGGTTCGAGGCCATGGACTGCGCGCCGGGTCGAGAGCGCTGCTCCCGCGGCACGCTGAACGTTTACGCCGTTCCACCCTCTGCCTGGCGGTTCAGTTGTCGGAAGTGGGTGACCGACTGGCCCCGAATGGCCGGTGTAATTGACGAAGGCGACCCGAATGCCGGCACGTTTGTTGGCGAGGTGCTCGCGGCGGCGCCTTCGACCGACGGCAAACGACTGCATCTGATTGCTAGCTATGCCATCGCTGCGGGCGACAAGACGTTTCACGCCTGGGTCGAAGGCGACCAGGACAACGAAACGGGCCGATCCGTCTTGATCGGTTTCGTCACGTCCGGCTGGTACCGCGGTGCCTGGGTGCGCGCGGAATACCAACTGACGACCTGTGACGGTCATGATCCCTGCTGGCAAGGGTCGATTACCGTCGCGGCGGTGCCGCCCGCAATCCAACCCACGACGGCATTTCAGCACACGGCAGTGCATCGGGACCGGTCCAGCAGTTTTGCGGTCAGTGCCACGGGTGTAGCGCCGATGACGGTTCAGTGGCGCCGAGATGGCACCGCCCTGCCGGGCCGGACGAATCGGACTCTGGTCATCTGGCCCGCCCAGCCAACCGATGAAGGGGATTACACCGTCGAGCTCCGCAACCCCGGTGGGACCGTGGTCAGCCCGTCGGCGCGACTGGCCGTGGTGCCCCCCACCGCAGAGTACCTCAAGCGCAACTTCACCAACGCCGCTGGGGTGCGCATCCCCTACGTGATTCACGCGCCGGCCGACTACCATCCCTCCCGACGTTACCCTTTGGTCTGCTTCCTGCACGGGATGGGCTGGAGCGAGAGCGCGCTGCCGGCGGGGTTCGAGGAGTGGCCGAACGTCGTCGCCGTCACGTCGTATCGGCAACAGGCCACCGACCCGGCGATCATGGTCTGGCCCTTGGGGCGTGGGGGGGCGGACTGGAGTCCGGCGGTCTTGCGGCAGGTGCTGGACTTGCTGAACCACCTGGCTATCGAGTTCAGCCTCGATCCGGAACGTTTCTACGTGGGTGGCTACTCGGCTGGGGTGACTGGGGTGTGGGACCTGCTCGGGCTGCGTCCCGGCTTTTTTGCCGGTGCCCTGGTGTGGGCTGGCGGCGCCGGGATCACCCCTGCCACAACCCTCAAGAACATCCCGTCATGGGCGTTTCACGCGAAGGATGACTCCTATGGTGTGTCCGGTTCGCAAAACCTGATCGCCGCCCTACGGGAAGCTGGCGGCCGCCCCCTTCTCTCTGAGTTCCAGACGGGTGGACACGAAGGCCCGATGCGTGTCGCCTCCTGCTCGCCCGTCGTGCTGAACTGGCTCTTCAGCCAACGCCGAAGCCAGCATCTTCCGCCGCCGTTCGCCGTCGAGGTTGCCGGGCCAGATGGGCCCCCACCGACGGCGACCGGAGCGTCTTCCGTTGACCTGGCAGGCACAGCGCGAGCCCTGGCGGGGAACATCACGGCAATCGCCTGGGAGAACCGGGCCAACCGGGCCAAGGGGGTGGCGTCAACGGACCGGCCGGCGGACACGACCTTCTGGGTTGTCGACGACCTTCCCCTCGCGCCCGGCAAGACCAACGTCATCGTCCTCACGGCAACCCTGGATACGACTTGGGCGCCGGCCTTTGGCGGCACGACGACCTTCAGCGACACGCTCTCAGTCTTTAGCACGCCGGTCCGGCTGAGCCTCACGCGCCAAGGCAAGGACGCGATCCTCGATTGGACCGGCGGGGTGCCGCCGTTCACAGTCCAGTCCGCACCGACGGTGGACCCCGCTGCTTGGGCCGACCAGCTTCAGAACGCCACGCCGCCCGCTACCCTGCTGGCGCCTGGCCCGATGCAGTTCTATCGCATCACGGGCCAGTAGCCCCGCCCGGTCCTGGCGGCGCAAACCTCCTTTCGGTGTGGCCGCTCAGGTGAGCGGCCACGGCCCACGGGTGATGCTGGTCATCCCGACTGAGCAGCGCCGCGGGCGAGACGCCCGCTCTCCGTTGGGGAGGGAGCGCGGCCATCTTGGCCGCGATGGCGCGCCGTTGTACCGCCGGTTTTCTAACCGGCTCGGTGCCGACTGGAGTCCGCGAATCTCGAACCGCGTGGCCGCGGAGCCGGTCCGCCTACGGCGCCAAGTGTCCGATCAGGCGCGGCTTCTTCGTGGGCCCAAAGGCGACGTTGGCTTCGTTGTCCAAGGTCACTTGGTCGCCGTCGAACTGGAGCGTGAGCGTGGTGTGGAACGGCGTCTGGTAAGCGCAGAGCTTGATCACGCAGACGTCCTCGTTCGACCAGGCAAACGTGCCCGCGGTCGGTTCGTCCGAGAACTGTGCCAGCGGGCCGCCCGGCAGCGACGCGCGTCCCCTCTGCCAGGCGCCATAGCCACACGGGACGGTCGTTTCCTTCCCGCCGCGGCGAGTCGTCAGATTCACGCTTTGGCCTGGCTGGGTCGGGGCGAGCGTTAGGCTCTCGAGTTGTTGGTCGTTGGTGGGGAAAACGTATTTCCGATTGAACACGTCGCGAGCGCGGGGCGAGGTGGCCGCGCCTTGGGCGGGTCGGATTGCGAGGCGGGCCAGTTTAGCTTCAAGTTGCTGGGTGGCGCTGGGGTTAGCCGGCAGCGTGTCCGGCTGGAGCGCCGGCAGCAACTTGTCCCAAATCGCATTCAAGACGGCCTGCATTTCTCGGACGCCGCTAGTGATGGCCACCACCGCGTCCTGGTTTGGCAACACCACGCAGAACTGGCCAAAGGCGCCGTCGCCGCGATACGCGTTGTGCCGGGAGCGCCAGAATTGAAATCCGTAGCCTTGGTTCCAATCGCTCTGCGGGTTGCTGCCGTTGGAGGTCTGTTTCGAGGTGGCCAGGGCAATCCAATCCGCAGGCAGCAGTTGTTGGCCCTCCCACCGGCCGCGTTGGAGGTAGAGTTGGCCGAACTTGGCAATGTCCTCGGTGCGAACCCGCAGCCCGTAGCCACCCAGCGAAATGCCCTGGAAGTTCGTCTCCCAGGCGGGGTGCTCGATGCCCAGGGGCGCGAAGAGCCGTGGCCGGAGGTACTCGAGCGCGGTCTGCCCCGTCACGCGCTGGACGATCGCCGACTGCATGAAGGTGGCGGGCGTGTTGTACTTGAAGTGCGTACCCGGCAGATGCCGCACCGGATGGGCCAGAAACGACTGCGCCGACATGGCCTCCGGCGTCAGAGGCGGTTCGTCCTGATGCCCGGTCGACATGATCAACAGGTCGCGCACGCGCATCGCTTTCAACTGGCTGCTCGCGTTCGTCGGCGTGTCCTCGGGGAAGAATCGCACGACCTCGTCGTCGAGGCTCAATTTCCCTTCCGCCACTGCAAAGCCCACCGCCGTCGAGGTGAAGCTCTTGCTCAGCGAGTAGAGCACGTGATTCTGGTCTGCGGCGTAGGGTGTCCACCACCCCTCGGCGATCACGCGGCCGTGGCGCACCACCATCAGGCTGTGCAAGCCGTCGATCTGCTCGTCAAGCGCGGTCACCCACTCGAGCAACGCCACCGAGGATACCCCTTGCGCCTCCGGCGCGCTGCGCGGCAGTGGGCCGGCAGCCGCAAGCCCAGCCCAACTCAGGACCCAGACCAAAAGACCGCTGGTGCGAGCCAAGTTCTTCATAGCGAGTGGCGCTGTTCTTAACTCCGCGCGGTGGGGCTGTCACGCTCCGTTTCTTGAAACCATCGGCCGATTCGTTCATCATCCGCCCATTAAAGGGATGGCACATAACCCGACCTGATCGCCTTGGGTCGTTTCGGGAGGAGCACGCCTAACCGCCGCGCTTCGGGCTCGTGCCGGCGGGTGCGCCCAATTCCTGCGTGCGCAGCGGATGGGGCTCGTTGAACAACTGGCCCCGGTCCCGCTGTTCTTTCATCCAGCCATCCAGTTTCTCGCGGAGTTCACGGAGTGTGGCCTCGCGGTCGGGCCGCAGCGCTAGGTTGTGACGCTCGTCCGGATCGGTGAGCAGGTCGTAGAGCTCTTCGGCTGGGCGTTGGTGGTACCGCTGCACGATCTGGGCCGCCGCCTCGTTAGTCCGCGCGGCGACCACCCAACTGCGCCAATAATACAACCCGCTCGTCTCGGTCGGAGACCGGTCGATGTGGGTGGTGTACTGGTAGCCGGGAAAGAGGTTGCGCACGTACTTGAACCGGTCCGTGCGCAACGCGCGCATCGGGTACCCATTCATCCGCCCATCGCCACTGTGCGTGGTGTAAATCGCTGCCCGATGATGCGCCGTGCGACCCAGCAGCACCCCCATAAAAGACCGACCGTCCAAACCCGGTGGCGGCGTGCCGCCCGCCAACTCGATCAGCGTCGGCGTGAAATCGACCCAACTCACCAGGGCCCCAGTTCGCGTCCCCGGCGCGATCGCCCCGGGCCACGCGGCCAGCAGCGGCGTCCGAATGCTGGTGTCGTACAGGTTCCACTTGCCAAAAGGCCATTGCGCACCGTGGTCGGACGAAAAGAGGAACAGCGTGTTCGCACCTAGTGTCTCGCGAACAAAGTCGTACAGCGTCCCCAGGTCCGTATCGGCCCGAGTCACCTCGGTGTAGTAGTCCGCGCGGTACTCGCGCGTCTCAGGCGTGTCCACAAAGTTCCAGGGCAGCTTCACCTTGCGAACGTCGTAATCCCGGTTCTGCTGCCACGGCACGTGCGGATCGTGCGTGCCCACAAACAGGCAGAGCGGCTTGGTGCCTTCGCGCTGGGTCACCCACTCGCGCACCCGTCGCAAATCGAATTTCAGATCGAAATGTGTAAAACCCCAACGCGCCACATCCTGGCCATGCGCCACCTTCCCAAACGCGGCGGTGTCATAGCCCAGCTCGCGCAGGTAATGTGGCCAGCCTCGGATCTCCAGCCGCGCGAACGTGTGGTTGGCCTCGGCGCCATTGCGGGCGGGCATCAGCCCGCACAGCATGGCCGCCCGGCTCGGCGCACAGGCCGGCGAGGCAATGAAGGCGCGCTCGAACACCAGGCCCTCGCGCGCGAGCCGTTCCAGGTTCGGGGTGCGTACGTCGGTCGCCCCGTACGGCGTTGTGTCCAGCAGACCGAGATCGTCGCAGAGAAAGACCACAATGTGCGGCTTTGCCGGCGGGCCTTGGGCCGCGGCGGCCGCCCACGAACCGCACGCAACCGCCACCGTTAGGCTGAGAATGAGACCGTCCATATCGCTCGGGTACTTCCCAGGTCTTTCTACTGCACGGGAGGGATCTTTGGCCAGTCTGAAGCTTCTCCCGATCCCTGTCTGCGCTCGGTCCTAGTAGAGTACAGGCCGGTCAAGCTGCCCGCCGACACGACCCCAAGATTCGGGAGTCACCCCGGGCCCCAGGGTTTAACAGTGCAATGTCGCCGGGCACCGATTGCTAATCCGGCCGGCCGATGAGCGCAGCTCTTGCCTTGGCCCGTGATGCGTTCTGCGGAGGTGCGGTGGAGTCTAACCCGAGCTCCGTCCGGGAAGTGGCCCCGTCGTTCATCCACTGGAGTGTCGACGACTGAGCGACCACATCGCACCAGGAGCGGTTCTGCAGCTCACGAAATGGCCGCCACGCGCAAATCCCGCAACGCAGTCAATCCTGCCAGTGGCGCTCCTGCACCCCGAATCGGCCGCGCCCCACTCCGCCGCTTCGCCCCAAACCGCTCCCGATGCGCCAACCATACCCCGTCCACAAACCCCTTCGACCCCAACACCACCCCGTCCGTCATGTGCCGAATCCGCAACCGCAACACCTCTCCCACACTCAACTCCCCACCCTTCTGCAACACCCGCCTAATCTGCTCCCGACTCATTGCCACCTTCCCGCTGCTCCCAGAAACCCCACCCCGCACAAACAGCCGCCGCCGATACTCCGCCCCCACCTCTTTCCATTCACGCAACTCCCGACTCTGCACCGTCCTGGAAGCCTCGGACCCCGCTGCTGCCTCCGCGCCAGCCAAGATCGGAGCGCGGGCATCTTGCCCGCGGTCCCTTCCCCCTTCCCCAGCCTCCACCGCCCCAACCACTCCCGATCCTCCCGCCCCAACCCCGCACCGTGACGCTCCCGCACTCCCGCCCGTATACAGACTCAACAACCCTCCCCGCGCCTTCGCATCCCCAGCCACCGCCGCCGCATACCCGCAGTGCCGGTAATCCTTCGGATCCTCCACCAATCCCGCCCGCACAGAGTTCAAATCGATGTACGCCGACACCGTCTCCAGCACACCCGTCTGATCCTCGGCCAACACACTCCGAAACCGTTCCGCCCACAGCGTCCCAAACCGCTGATGCCGTATGTTGTACCACTTGCTGAACCGCTGCTTGAACTCCTTCATGAACTCCGACACATCCCCCATCCGCGCCAGCATCCGT
>Ga0194125_10004000_pt1 | contig 23336 bp, 15 predicted proteins | sample TA2KigC250mmetaG_FD_148626 | JGI IMG/M metagenome (GOLD analysis project Ga0194125, IMG submission 148626) | Freshwater microbial communities from Lake Tanganyika, Tanzania - TA2015034 Kigoma Deep Cast 250m | ecosystem: Environmental > Aquatic > Freshwater > Lake | place: Tanzania: Lake... | reverse complement strand
CTATGCGAGGCCGAAGGAGGAACCACGGGCGCGGCGTGCGGGCTCGCGGTAGCTCGCCCCTCCAGGCTCGCGAATCTGACGGCTTCGCGCCGCGGTTCCCGGCCTCATTCGTTTGCCCCCATTCGCTTGCCATCCTTCGGGCGGGGATGGCGTCGATGACGACGCGCCCTTCCAGAAGCCGGCATCCGGTGGCGTTGACGGGGGACGCGGGCGGGGCGTAGCATCGCGCCCATCCTTATGAGGAGAGTGCCATGAGTCCTGTCGGATCCCGCCGTTTCTTCCTTCGCACCGCGGCCGTCGTCGGAGGGGGGCTCACGATCCTGCCGTCGGGCATCGTGCGCGCGGCGCCGGGGAAGGGCCCCAACGACAAGCTGAACATCGCGGTCATCGGGGTCGCGGGACGGGGCGGCACGAACCTCAAGGAGGTGAGCGGGGAGAACGTCGTGGCCCTCTGCGACGTCAACGCGAACCACCTGGCCGAGGCGGCGAAGAAGTGGCCGGAGGCGAAGACGTACGTCGACTGGAGGAAATGCCTCGATCACAAGGGACTCGACGCGGTCGTCTGCTCCACGACCGATCACACGCATGCCTTCATCAACGTCTGGGCGCTCAACCGGGGCCTGCACGTCTACTGCGAGAAGCCGATCGCGAACTCCGTCCACGAAGCCGCGATGGTGCGCGAGGCCTACCTCAAGCGCGGCGGCAAGGTCGCGACGCAGCAGGGGACGCAGATTCACGCGACGGACAACTTCCGCCGCATCGTCGAGATGATCCGCCGCGGCGCGATCGGCAACGTCAAGAGCGTGCACGTGTGGTGCAGCCGCCTGCCGAAGGGCGGCAGCTACCTTCCCGACGCGGGGCCGGCGCCGGCCCACCTGGACTGGGACCTGTGGCTCGGGCCGTCGCGCGTCCATCCCTACAACCCGGAGTACATCGGCGGCTGCCTCGCCTGGAACCGCTTCTGGGATTTCGGCAGCGGACAGATCGGCGACATGGGCAGCCACATGATGGACATGGCGTGGTGGGCGCTGGACCTGACCGTGCCGACGTCCTGCAAGGCCGAGGGGACGCCCGTGAACCCGGACACGCTGCCGGAGCGGATGGTGGCCGAGTGGGAGCACCCGGCGAACGCGTGGCGCCCGGCCGTCAAGGTGCACTGGTACGACGGCGGCAATAAGCCGGGGTTCCCGTCCAAGATCTTCAGCCGCGACGAGATGTTCAAGGGTTGGGTGTTCAACGGCGAGAAGGGCTACATCCTCGGCGACTACGACTACCGGCTCCTGATGCCGAAGGGCGACCTGACGCATTTCAGCTCGCCGAAGCCGGAGGACCTGATCCCGCCGTCGCCGGGTCACCACGCCGAGTGGATCGCCGCGTGCAAAACCGGTTCGCCGACGCTGTGCAATTTCGATTACGCCGGCCGGCTGATCCAGCACAACCTGCTCGCGCTCGTCGCGTACCGGACCGGGAAGAAGCTCGAATGGGATGCGTCGGCCCTGAAGGCGAAGAACTGTCCCGAGGCGGACGCTTTCATCACGAAAACCTATCGCGAGGGGTGGACGCTCAACGGGTGATCCGCGGGAATCCGCGGTGGCTCCGCGGATGCGATCGGTCGCCGGACACGATCGCGGGCGGTTTGAGGAGGCTTGATTCATGAATCGATGGTCTCTCGTCCTTGGCGTGGTCGCGGGGGGCTGGTCGGCCCGGGCCGCGGGTCTTTCGGATGCCGACCTGGCCGCCGCCGCGCGCGGTTCGGCGGGCGACACGAACGCGCCGGCGCTTCGGTACGCGATCGAGGACGCGGCCACCGGCTGCGGCGGTGACGTCAAGGCGCTGATGGACCTGCAGCGCCGGATGCTGGCCGCGCTCGATCTTCCGGACGCGACGCCCGCCGGACGCGCGATGATCCTGCGCGCCGTGCAGCGCATGGGGTTCTGCGTCGACGTGCCGGCCGTCGCGCGGTTCCTGACGGATCCGGTCCTGTCGCATCCGGCCCGCCTCGCGCTCGAGGGCATCGCCGATCCGAAGGCCGATGCGGCGTTGCTTGCGGCGCTGGCGAAGGCGGGGGACGAGACGCGCGCGGGGCTGGTCATCTCCCTCGGGCTGCGGCGGTGTCCCTCGGCGGATGCCGCGATCGCGCCGCTGTGCGATTCCAAGGACGCCGCCCTGGCGTCCGCCGCGCTGGTTGCGCTCGGTCGCATCGCGACGCCGCCTTGCCTGGCCCGTCTTCTCCGGCCCGCGGCCCCGGCGTGCGAGTCCGCGCGCCTCGCCGCGCTGGCTGCGTGCCTCAGCCGGATGGCCGTCGGCGCGGAGTCCGCCCTTGCCCGCAGGACGGCGACGGCGGTCTTCGGCGACGTTTCGGCCGCGCCCGCGTTGCGCGCGGCGGCGGTGGGGGTGCTTCTGCAGACGGATCCGCGGGCGGCTCCCGCGTTGCTGACGAAGGCGCTGGCCGATCCCCAAGTCAAGGTCCGCGAGGCCGCGGCGCGCATGGCGGCCTCGGGGCTGACGGGGGAGGCGGTCACGGATGCCCTGGCCGCGGCGCTGCCGTCGGCCGGCGTGGACGACGCGGTGCGGATCCTGGGCGCGATCCGCGAGCGCGGCGACGCACGAGCGACGAAGGCCGTTGCGGCGGCCGCCTCGGGCGGGGCGGAGCCGGTCCGTCGCTCGGCGATCGCAACGCTGGGGGCGATCGGCGGAGCGGACCACGCGGCGCGCCTGGTGGAGTTCCTGTCCGACGACGCCGTCCGCGACGCGGCGATGCGGGCCCTGACCGACATGCCCGCGAAGGGCGTCGCGGCGAAGCTGTCCGCCATGGCGACCGCGACGGCCGATGCCGGGCCGCGGGCGCGGCTGGTCCAGGTGCTGGGCGCGCGGGCGGGGGCGGACGGGCTGTCGATCCTGGCGCCGTTCACGAAGGACGCGGACGCCGCGGTGCGGCGCGAGGCGTGGCGTGCGTTGCGCGAGCGGGCGCGTCCCGCGGATGCCGCCGCCCTGGCCGACCTGCTGTGCACGACGCCTGCGACGGAATCTCCCGCGGCCGAGGCGGCGCTGGGGACCGCGGTGCGTCCGATGGAGTCCGCGGAGCGCGCGAAGCTGCTCGTCGCGACGTGGGGCAGGGCGCCGGCCGCGGCGAGGCCGCCGCTCGCCCGCACGATGGCCTACTTCGCGGATGCGGGGGCCGTCCCGGTGCTTTCCGCCGCGATGAAGGATGCCGATCCCGGGGTGCGGGAGGCCGCTGTGCGGGCGCTTGCCGGCTGGCCGGATGCCGCGCCCGCGGAGGCGCTCGGCGCCGCGGCGTTCGAGCTCCCGACGGAGGCGATGCGCGTCCTGGCCCTGCGCGGCGCGGTGCGGATGATCGGGGCGACGGCGGGACCCGCGGCCCGCGAGCGGCTCGCGGACATGTTCCGCCGGGCGCCCGACGCGGCGGGCCGGCAGGTGGTCGCCGCCGCGATCGGCGAGCAGGCGGGCACCGAGGCCTTCGCGATCTACGAAGGCTGGTTCAACGATGCCGCGCTGGGACCCGATGCGAAGAAGGCGTTCGTGGCCCTGTACGATCAGATGGCGAAGTCGCCGGCGGGCGAGCTCGATACGAAGGGGTGGCGGGCGGACGCCTCTCACAGTCCCGGTTCGACGGCGCGCGCGTTCGACCGGAAGGACGAGACCCGGTGGGACACCGGAACACCGCAGGTGCCCGGCATGTGGTTCACGCTCGACATGGGCGGCGTGGCCGCCGTCGCGCGGATCGACCTCGACACCGGGAGGTCGGCGGGCGACACGCCGAACCGCTACAAGGCGTTCACGTCGCTCGATGGGAAGTCCTGGAACGGGCCGGTCGCGCAGGGCGAGGGCGGGCACGGCGCGACGCGGATCGAGCTGAAGCCGCCCGTTCCGGCGCGTCACCTGCGCATCGAGCAGTTGGGCGAGCGGGAGGGGCTCTTCTGGTCGATCCACGAGCTGAGGGTCACGGCGGGCGTCGACGAGGCGCTTCTGAAGGCCGCCGGCGCGAAGGCGGAGGGGCTGAGGTGAACGGCGAACATCGAACATCGAACACCGAACATCGAACGCCGAAGTTCGGAGTCAACAGCCGGCATCCAACACGTGGTCCGGGGGATGAGATGAAGACGACACGACGAATGTTCCTGCGGCGCGGCGGGTCGGCGGTGCTGGCGGCGGGTGCGGGATTCCACATCGTGCCCGGCCGCGTGATGGGGCAGGACGCGCCGAGCCGGAAGATCGTTATGGGCATGCTCGGCGTCGGCGGCATGGGCGGCGGCAACATGGGCAGTTTCCTCGGGATGCCGGATGTCGTCATCCGCGCCGTGTGCGACGTCAACGCCAAGAAGGCCGAGGGGGCGAAGGCGAGCGTGGATGCCCACTACAAGAACGCCGACTGCGCCGCCTACCGCGACTTCCGCGAGATGATCGCGCGCGGCGATCTCGACGCCGTGATGATCGCGACGCCGGACCACTGGCACGCGACGGCCGGCATCGCGTGCGCGCGGGCGGGGCTGGACGTCTACGGCGAGAAGCCCTTCACGCACGACCTGCGCGAGGGGCGTGCGCTGGTGACGGCGCTGGCGCAGCACGGCCGCGTCTGGCAGACCGGGAGCTGGCAGCGGTCCGTCGGCAACTTCCACAAGGCCGCGACGCTGGTTCGCAACGGGCGGCTCGGACGGGTGCACCTCGTCGAGGTCGGTCTTCCCGGCGGCGGGGGCGGGGCGAAGGACTTCACCCCGCGGCCGCCGCCCCCGGAACTCGACTGGGACCTCTGGCTGGGGCCCGCGCCGTTCCGCGAGTACCAGGGCGTCTTCGATTGGGACTGGCGCTGGGTGCTCGACTGGGGCGGCGGGCAGATGATGGACTGGATCGGCCATCACGGCGACATCGCGCAGTGGGGGCTCGGAAGCGACCTCACGGGCCCGGTGGAGTTCGAGGGCCGGGGGGACTTCCGTCCGCGCGGGATCTTCGACTCCCCGGTGAGCTACCGGATCCAGTGCCGCTACGCGAACGGCGTCGCGATGGTCGTCGCCGACGCGGGCCAGCAGCCGAAGGGCATGGGCACGCGCTGGGTGGGCGACAAGGGGTGGATCTGGGTCGACCGGGGCGGCATCGATGCGGATCCGAAGTCGCTCCTGACCGAGACGGTCGGCGCGGAGGAGCATCGTCTCGAATTCGTCGGCCACCACCAGGTGAACTTCATCGAGAGCGTGAAGTCGCGGCGGACGACCGTGACGCCGGCCGAGGTGGCGCACCGGTCGGCGAGCATCGGGCACCTCTGCCAGATCGCGATGCTGACGGGCCGGAAGATCCGGTGGAACCCGGATACGGAGCAGGTTGTGGGCGACTCGGCCGCGGCGGCGCTGCTGGGCCGCGCGCCCCGCGCGCCGTGGTCCCTGATGTAGCGGCGGGGGTCAGAACTTGTAGCGCAGCGAGCCGACCCACGTGGTGTCATCGAGGATCTCGGCGCCCAGGCCCAGCAGGACGTTGTGCGCGATGCTCAGTTCGAGCCCGGCGACGACGCCGAGCTGGTCGTTCGATTCGAAGTCGTCGGTGATCCCGAGAAGCTCGACCTTGCCGTCGAGCACCGACACCATCGGGCCGGCGAAGAGCGCGAGGCTGTAGGGCATCTTCTGCGTGGCCTCGACCGTGTCGGCGAAGATCTCGTACTGGAGCCGGAGGGAGCCCGAGAGATCCTGCCACTCGCCGGAGGTCAGGTCCGCGGCGGCGAACTCGCCGTGGACGCGCACGGACCAGCGGCCGGTGAGGAACTCGGGGTCGGTCATGTCGTACTGCCAGACCGTCGCGTTCGCGCCGAGGGCCCAGTAGAAGCCGTCGTCGAGGTTGTCGATGCCGATCTCCGCGTCGCCCTGTCCGAGCACGCCGTAGAGCGTCAGCCACGGCAGCCCGCGCCAGCCGACGAAGCCGCCGAAATAGCTCGCCTCGAGGCGGTCGGGGAATCCCTCGATGTTCACGGCGCGGCGGATGCTGGCGCCGTCGATGCCGATGGACCAGTTCTCGATTCCGTCCGAGACGAAGAGCGCGTCGCGGCTTCCGGAGGTGACGGGACTGGCCGCGAGGGCCGGCAGGGCGGCGGCGGCGATCATCGCAACGGCGTACGGCAGAGCTTTCTTCATGCGCGGGACTCCTGACGCATACACTGGACGATCCGCGGGCGAAGTCAATGCCGTTGTGAAAACGGCGGCGGCCGGTGCGTCACTTCTTCGCCTGGGCGGCGCGGGCGTCGTGCTGCGCCCGTTCGGCGAAGCGGCGGCGGGAGGACTCGGACAGGGTGCTCTGGTTCAGCACGTAGTCGACGGCGGCGGTGCGGTCGCGCCGGTACCATTCCCATGCGACATGCTCCTCGGTCGCGGCGCGGCGCTTGACGTCGCTGATGGTCCCGGCCCAGAGCATCGCCTCGACGGGATCGCGGCCGGCGAGCCGCCGGGCGCGGTCGGTGCGGGGATTGTCGAGCGCCGGGCTGACGGGCTGCGAGCGGAGCCAGTCGATGCCGGTCTCCGGCTCGTACTGGAGCCAGCGTCCGACGATGCGGTCGAGGATCTTCGCGCTCTGCTGGTCGGAGGGCAGCTGCGTGTACCACTGCACGGCGGCGCGGGGGTCGACGCGGGCCCAGGACTCGCCCAGCTCGATCTGGGCGGTCAGGCGGTTGTCGGGCATCGTGTGGGTCTCCATCCACGCCTTGGCGGCGACGGGGTCGTAGCGAGCCCAGTGGTCGATGACGCGGTCGACGGACATGCGGCGCAGGTCGCCGTCGGGCAGGCTGTCGATCTTGGCCAGGACGGACTCGCGGTCGCGGCCGAAGTGCGTCCACACGATGTCGGCGGCGGCCTCGCCGTACTTCGACGTGTCGAGCTGGTCGAGGAAGGCCATCGCGGTTTCCGTGTCGGCGGACTTCACCCCTTCGAAGACGTCGCGGATCCGGTAGTCCCCGAGGAATCCGTCGGGATTCATCTCGGCGTAGACGAGCGCCTGCATCGGCTCCGCCGCGGCCCAGCCGCGGATGGCCTCGTGCTTCAAATCGTGGCGACGCAGCGGTTCGGCGACGGAGCCGATCCACTCGAGCGCCTTGAGCGGTTCCATCTGGGCCCAGCGGCGCGTGAGGATCGCCTCCGCGCCGGCGCGGGCCGGGCCGGGCTCGAGTTCGCGGATCCGGTCGAGCGCGGCGCGCACCTCCTCCGCGTTCATGCCGGAGGCTGTCTCGGCGGCGCGGTCGCCGTCGACGGACGCGGGGTCCGCGAATTGCTCGAGGAACTGGTCGACCTGGGACCGGGACCGCCCGGTGCGGGGCGTGTAGCGGAGGGGCTGCCCGTCGGATCCGGCGGCGGCCTTGCCGTCGCCCGCGGGGGTGACGACCTTGGAGGTCGGCGCATCCCAGGTTTCGCCCGCGGCTCCCGGGGCGGCCGTCCCGCCGATGCCCCCTCCGTTCGACGGGCCGTGCCCGTTCCAGCGCCCGAGCGCGTAGCCGGCGGCCACGCCGACGAGCGATGCCACGATGCCCGTGATCCACGGCGGCGCGGCGCGGGGGGTTCGGGGGCGGGGCGCGGGCGCGGGACCGCGGGATCCGGGGCCGGCGGATGTCTGAAGCACGAGCATGGGCGGATTCTACGCTCCGGCCGCCGGCGCGCAACAGCGGAGTTGGCGTCCCGGATCCCCGGCTACGCCCTCGGTATCTGAGGACGGGACTGGCGATACGGCCGCGACCACGCGCCGCTTCGCGTCGAGTGGCAGGCAAGGCGCGGCCCTCCAAGTCCGTTCACTGGAGGAGTCTGGAGGGCGCCGCTCCGTCGGCGCCGTGGTCTAGGTCCATTCCACGGAAATGCGGGAGGACGGGACTGGCGATACGGCCGCGACCACGCGCCGCTTCGCGTCGAGTGGCAGGCAAGGCGCGGCCCTCCAGGTTTGTTCCTGGAGGAGCCTGGAGGGCGCCGCTCCGTCGGCGCCGTGATCCGGGTTCGTTCCATGGAGAGGCGAGAGGACGGGACTGGTGATACGGCCGCGACCACGCGCCGCTTCGCGTCGAGTGGCAGGCAAGGCGCGGCCCTCCAGGTCCGTTCCATGGAGGAGTCTGGAGGGCGCCGCTCCGTCGGCGCCGTTCGGGAGGCACCGTAGCATCGTTCGTTCCTGATCGACCGTTCTTGGCCGAGGATTCAGATGGCGTGCGGGACGGGCCCCGGTCGGTCAGGGATGGAGCATTTCGTGGAGCGTCTTGAGGATCGTCCGGGCGGAGAGCGGCTTCGGGAGGAACCGGATGCCGCGCCGGATCGTGTTCTCCATCCGGAGCCGCTCGTCGGTGTGCCCGCTGACGAGCAGCACGTGGAGGCGCGGGAGCCGGGCGCGGAACTGATCCGCAAGGTCGAGGCCCGTGCCGTCCGGGAGGACGACGTCCGACACGAGGATCTCCATCGAGGATCCGAGCCGGGTCGCGAGCGCGACGGCCTCGGCGTGCGAGGAGGCTCCGTGGATCGAGTATCCCGCGCCGCCCAGCACGCGTTCGAGGAACCGGAGGACCCCGGGTTCGTCCTCGATGATCAACAGGGTCTGCCCGTTGCCGCGGTAGGCGGAGAGATCCTCCTCCGGTTCCTGCAGGGGGGTGGGGTCGCGGACGACGCTGCACGCCGGGAAGCACACGTGGAAGGTGGTGCCGCGTCCCGGCTCGCTCTCGACCCGGATGAACCCCTCCTGCTGCCGGACGATGCCGTAGACGACGGAGAGGCCGAGTCCGGTGCCCTGCCGCCCCTTGGTCGTGAAGAAGGGCTCGAAGATCTGCCGGCGGACCTCGGGCGTCATGCCGCAGCCGGTGTCGTTGACGGTGACGCGGACGTAGCGGCCGGGAACGGCGTCCGGGATGGCGCGCGCGTCGGCCGCGGAAAGATCGAGATTGTCCGTGCGGATGGTGAGGGTGCCGCCGGCGGACATCGCGTCGCGGGCGTTGACGGCGAGGTTCATGACGATCTGGTCGAACTGCCCGGGATCGATGCGGACGCGGTCGAGGTCGGCGCCGGGCTGGAGGTCGATGCGGACATCCTCGCCGAGGACCCGCGCCAGCATCCGCCGGTTCTTCTCGATCACGGCATTCAGATCGAGCACGCGCGGGGTCATGACCTGGCGGCGGCTGAAGGCGAGCAGCTGGCGCGTGAGCTCGCTGGCCCGGAGCGCGGCGGTCTCTATCTCCTTGAGATCCTCCGATCCCTCCTCGCCGGGCCGGATGCGGCTGTGCAGGAGGTCGCAGAAGCCGCTGATGACCTGGAGAAGGTTGTTGAAGTCGTGGGCGATGCCGCCGGCGAGCCGGCCGACGGTGTCGAGGCGCTGGGCCTGGAAGAGCTGATCCTGCAGGGCCCGGCGGTCGGTGATGTCCTGGACGATGCCCATGAAGGCGGAAGGCGACTCGCCCTCGCTCTCGGTGCGCTCGCTCATCCATCGCGTCGCGCCGCCGATGATGGTCCGGTACTCGATCTCGTGGGATCCGCCGCGGGCCGCGGCGCTCCAGGCTTCCGCCACGCGCTCGCGGTCGTCGGGATGGATGCGGTCGAGGAAGGCGGCGCGGGTGACCGGCCCCGTGGGATCGAGGTCGAAGAGGTGGAGGATCTCCGGGGACCACTCGGGTTCGGCCCCGTCGGGATGGTGATGCCAGCTGCCCATGCGGGCGGCGCGCTGCGCGCGGACGAGGCGCCGCTGGCTTTGCCGAAGCTCCCGGGTCCGGCGCCGGACCTCCTCGCCGAGGCGGCGCTCGCGACCGGCGAGGACGCCGACGAAGAAGGCGAGGATCACGGAGATCGTGGATCCCCCGACGGCGATGCCGAGGCCGTCGCGCAAGGGCCGGGCGGCGAGGAATGCCGGGGCGGGCCGGATGCGGATGGCCAGGGTCCGGCCGTCGAGGAAGAGGGGGTACACGGCGTCGGGCGGCGTGGTTCGCAGCCGTTGAAACGGGGCGAAGGCCATCGGCGGGCCGTCGCTGCCGGAGTCGGCGGCCATGGTGCCGTGCAGGTCGGCGAACTCGATGTCGACCGAGGGGGCGGCGTCCGAAGCGGCCTCGTCGCGGCGCGCCTGGAGGGTGGGGTCGGGGAGGAGGCTCGCGATGACGAACCCCGCCGCGGAATTGTCGGGCGCGGTGGCCGATCCGGGCTGGGCGGTGCGGACCGGGCGCAGGATGAGGATGGGGTCCGGAGATCCCGCCGGTCGGCTGCCGCGGGGAAGGGTGGCGGTGGGCAGCCCCGAGCGGATCGCCGTCTGCGCGGCGGCGACGAAGACGGGGTCGGCCGACCGGTCGAATCCGGCGGGTGTCGGCGTCATGCCCGCACCGGCGGCGGAGTAGAGAACGGGGCAGAGAACCGGGCGGTCCGGGACCGGCGACCGGTTGCCGCGTGCGTCGGCCTGCCAGGGCGCGAAATCCCGGACGCCGTTCCTCGCGGCCTCGGCGGCCAGTGCGGCGCGACGGGCGCCCGCGAGGCGGGGCACCCATTCGTAGGACCGCAGGCACTCCGGCGCGGGGAGGGAGGAGGCGAAGGACCGGAATTCCGCCGCGGTGACCAGTTCGCTGCTCTCGAAGAACCGCGCGAGGGCGGCGACGCCGAACCCGGCCACGTCGCGGACGGTATTCGCAAGGCTCCGCGCGTGGGCGTCGGCAAGCTGCGCGAAGGCGATGTGCCGGGAGCGGGCTTCAATGTCGTGCGCCGTCCAGACGAGGATGGTCGTCAGCAGAAGGCCGAGGGTCGCGGTGACGAGCGCCGCCGCGTGCCGGAGGAGACCCCGGTCGTGGAGCGGATCCTGGTCCAGGAGCACGCGCTGGCCGGCGAGGAGCAGCGAAAGCACCAACAGGGCGGCGACGAGGGGAAGAACCGTCGCCGCCGCGAGACGGTTGCGCCAGTGCGTGGCGTCGACATCGATGGCCAGCGCCATCCGGGCGGCACGGCAGGCGGGATCGCTCACCGGGGCGATGGCGGAGATCATGGCAGGCTGCCCCGCGTCGGCGGGGGCGACGACCGCGGACACCCCGCCGGTGGCCGAGAGCCAGGCGGCAGCCGCCAGCCGCCCGAACGGAGCGCCGGGCGGAAGGGCGGCGGGAGCGTCCGCGGGGAGGCTGTGCGGCCCGGCGACGAGCCGGGCGCCCCGGAGCGCGAACGTGTGGATGGCGCGGTGCCCGCGGGCGCCGGCGTAGTCGCGCAGGTGACCGGCGATGCGGGCGCAGGCGGGATTCGTGGCGTCCGAGGCGTTGAAGGAAAGCGCGCCCACGAGTTCGGGGGCCAGGGCGCGCGCAATGCCCTCCGTCTCGGCGATCAGATCGGCGCGCATCCGCGCCGCCGTCGCGGTGCGGTGAGCGTCCGACGCGGCCAGGCCCGCGAGGAGGAGGAGGAGAACCGTGACCGCCGGCAACCAGCGCACCGGACCCGGAAGCGCCCGGCGTCCGTTGCGGATGGCGAGGACGAGGGCCGCGAGACTGACGGCAACGTAGATCGCCGTCGCAAGCACCCGCAGCCCCCCGAACAACGCGGCGGCCTTCTGCAGTACGTCCAACCAGCGGATATCCATGCCCTGCCCGACCTTCCGGGCACCTCGATGCGGTGACTCTACTCCACTTTGGCCTTCTTCTCCACGGCCTTCTTCTCCATGGCCTTCCGCTCGGCGGCCGGCGGGGAGGCGGGGCGCTCGATGACCACCGTCCGGTCGTTCTTCGCCGCGACGCCCGGGGTGCTGCGGCCGCGGTCGACAAGATCCTGGAGGCGCTTCGTCAACCGCGCGACGATCTCGGGGTTGTCGGCGGACACGTTGCGCGTCTCGCCGATGTCGGCCTGCAGGTCGAACAGCTGCGCCGGCGGGAGATCCCGCGCCTGGGGGCTGTTGGGGCGCGGGGCCGACCAGCCGCCGGAGTCGCTGCACAGGGCCAGCTTCCATCGCCCCTCGCGGATCGCGAAGGACCCGTTGATGGAGTGATGGACGGTGGCATCACGGCGGTGGCCGGCGTCGTCGCCGCGCAGGCAGGGCACGAGGCTGAAACTGTCCTCGCCCGCGCCGTCCGGCACCGCGGCGCCGCTGATCTCCGCGGCGGTGGCGAGCAGGTCGGTCAGGCAGACGGTCCGATCGCACCGGCTGCCGGGCCGGACGGTGCCGGGCCAGCGGACGAGGAAGGGCACGCGGTGGCCGCCCTCGAAGATGTCGGCCTTCGTGCCGCGGAAGACGTGGCTCGGGTTGTGCCCCTTCGCGAGAAGGGCCGGGAAATCGGCGGAGGGGGAGCATCCGTTGTCGCTGGTGAAGAGCACCAGCGTCGAGCCGGCGAGGCCGGTCTCGTCGAGCGCGCGCAGCACCTCGCCGACCGCCGCGTCGGTCTGCGCGGTGAAATCGCCGTAGGGACCGAGGCCGGACTTCCCCCCGCAATCCGGCGTCGGCACGATCGGCGTGTGCGGGGAGTTGAGCGGCATGTAGAGGAAGAAGGGGCCGCCGGCCCGGGCGCGCTCGCGGATGTGGGTCACGGCGCGCGTCGTGAGGGCGGGCAGCACGTCGACGGCCTCGAAGTCCGGCGCGGCGGGGCCCGCGCGGATCCACTTCTTCGTCGCGGTCGGCAGCGCGGTGGGGCGGTCGTTCTCGATGAACACGTAGGGCGGCATGTCGAGCGAGGCGCTGATGCCGTAGTAGAGGTCGAAGCCGGCGGCGTTCGGGCCGTTGCGGATCGGCGCGGAGTAGTCGACCGATCGCGGGTCGACCTTGGAGTCGATGGCATCGCCGGGGTCGCCGCCGTCGCGGACGGCCCAGGTCATGCCGAGGTGCCACTTGCCGAAGCACGCCGTGTGATAGCCCCGCGCTTTGAGCAGCGAGGCGACGGTCGCCCGGCCCGGCGCGATCAGCGGGGGGGAGTAGCCGCCGAGGACCCCGCTGGCGAGGCGCGTGCGCCAGGCGTAGCGGCCGGTGAGGAGCCCGTAGCGCGTTGGGGTGCAGACCGCCGAACCGGAGTGCGCGTCGGTGAAGGCCATCCCCTGCGCCGCGAGGCGGTCGAGGTTCGGCGTGCGGATCTTCCCGTCCGGGTTGAGCGCCCCGACGTCGCCATAGCCGAGGTCGTCGGCGAGGATGCAGATGATGTTCGGCGGCGCGGCGCCGTCCGCCGCCGACCCGAGACCACCGGTTGCGATCGCCAGCGCCGCCGCCCACGTCCGTCGGTTCATGCCGTGTCTCCTCCGCGCCACCGGGATGCTAGCGGCCCGGTCCGGGGTTGCCAACCCGTTCCGCCGCCGATCCGCCGGTGACCCGGGCGCGCATCCGGCGTATACTCCGGGCGTGGATGTCGAACGCAAGATCGAGGTGCTGGCGGGCGCCGCGAAGTACGACGTCTCCTGCGCGTCGAGCGGGAGCCGCCGCGCCGGCGAGGGAACCGGCAACGCGTCGGTCGGCGGGATCTGCCACAGCTGGTCGGACGACGGCCGGTGCATCTCGCTGCTCAAGATCCTCTTCTCGAATCACTGCATCTACGACTGCGCCTACTGCGCGAACCGCGCGAGCAACCCGGTCCCGCGCGCGAGCTTCACGGTCGACGAGGTCGTCCGCCTGACGATGGAGTTCTACCGCCGCAACTACATCGAGGGGCTCTTCCTCAGTTCGGGGGTCGTCCGCAGCCCGGACCACACGATGGAGGAACTCGTCCGCGTCGTCGAACGGCTGCGGGTCGACGAGCGGTTCCACGGCTACATCCATCTGAAGGCGATCCCCGGCGCGAGCCCCGACCTGGTCCGCCGCGCGGGGCTGGCGGTGGACCGCCTCAGCGTCAACATCGAGCTGCCGTCCGAGGTCTCGCTCCGGCGGCTGGCGCCGGAGAAGTCGAAGGACGACATCCTCCGCCCGATGGCCTCGATCGCGGGCGGCATCGTCGAGAGCCGGGCGGAGCGCCGCCGCCACCGCTCGGCGCCGGCCTATGCGCCCGCCGGCCAGAGCACTCAGCTGATCGTCGGCGCATCGCCCGAGGACGACCGCCGCATCCTCGACCTCGCGCACGGCCTCTACCGGAAGTTCGGCCTCAAGCGCGTCTACTACTCCGCGTACGTGCCCGTGAACCCGGACCCGCTCCTGCCGCCGCCCGAGGGCCCGCCCGACATCCTGCGCGAGCACCGGCTCTACCAGGCCGACTGGCTCGTCCGCCTCTACGGCTTCGCGCCGGCCGAGATCGTCGACGACGCCCGCCCGAACCTCGACCGCGCCGTCGACCCCAAGACCGCCTGGGCGCTCCGCCATCCCGAGCGGTTCCCGGTCGAGGTCAACCGGGCGGACCGCGACACGCTCCTCCGCGTGCCCGGCATCGGCTTCAAGTCCGCCGCGCGCATCCTCGCCACGCGCCGCTTCGCCGCGCTTCGCGCCGAGGACCTGGCCCCGCTGGGGATCGTGCTGCGCCGCGCCCATGCCTTCCTCACCTGCGGAGGACGCCGCGTCCTGCCGCCGCCCCCGCGCGCGGTGGCCGTCGACGACCGGCAGCCGGAGCTCTTCGCCGCCGGGTGCTGCCCGTAGGCCCTCGCGGCGGACATCCCCCATGGGCGCCACGGTTCCCCAGCGGTTCCTCCACGACGGATCGACCGACTCGATGCTGGCCGCCATCGCCCGCGCGATCGCGTCGGGGCGCCCCGCCGCCGTCGCCCCGGCCGCGGAGGGCTCGCTCTTTGCGGAGGACGGGGAGCCGGTGCCGGCCGACCCGGCGGCGGCCGACGCGCTGCTCGGACGGATCGGCCGGGACCTGGGCGGCGACTGGGTGCGGCGGATCTTGCGCCTGCTGTGTTCGGAGGAGGACGGGGCGGAGGACGTGGCCTTCCGAGCCCTCGCGCTGGCCTTCGCGCGCGGGGCCGGGGTCATGGGTTTCCACGCCAACCCCGACGTCCGCCGGGCGAATGCCATCGATCGTCGCGTGGCCGGCGAGGTTCACCGGCTGAAGGGTCTGCTGCGCTTCCGCCGTCTCGCCTCCGGCCGCCTGTGGGGGCCGGTCGAGCCCCGTCACAACGTGGTCGCCATGGTGGCGCCCCATTTCGGCCGGCGGCTGGGCGCCGAGCGGTGGCTGATCCACGACGCCGTCCGCGGCTTCGGCGCGGCCGGGGAGCCGGGGGGCGCCGTGCGGCCCTGCGATGCCGCCGCGATCGAGGCGGAACTCCGGGGCGGGCTCGATGCGTCCGAGACCGACTACCAGGGGCTCTGGCGCACGTACTTCGACGCCATCGCCATCCGGACCCGGTCCAACCCGCGGGCGCAGCGCCGCGCCATGCCCGCGCGCTACTGGGCCTGCCTCGTCGAGCGCCCCGGCGGCCCCGGCGGGGCGCCCCGTCCGGCCTCGAAATAGGGATTGCGCGAGTCCGTCCGGGACGCTACGGTGTGCGTTTTGCGGCCGCGGACGAGCCGCGGACGGCCGTTGCGAATCGCCGGTGCGGACGTGATTGTTGAGGAGTGCAAATGAAGGACATGCCGGTTGCCAATGTTCGGAATCTTGCGTTCTTGGGACATACGGGAAGCGGGAAGACGGCCCTGCTGGATGCGCTCCTGTTCAAGGCGGGCCTGAACGACCGGAAGGGGTCGCCCGAGAACGGCACGAGCATGGCCGACTGGACCGACGAGGAGAAGGACCGCAAGATCTCCGTCTGGGCCAAGCCCTTCGACCTGGCCTTCAAGGTTGCCTCCGGCGCCCGGCACCGCCTGGTGGTCACCGACACCCCCGGGTACGCGGACTTCGTCGGCCAGATGCTCTGCGCGCTCTCGGTCGCCGACGCCGGCCTGGTCTTCGTCGATGCGACCTCCGGCCTCCAGGTGGGCGCGACCCGCGCGTGGCGCCAGTGCGAGAAGGCCTCGATACCGCGCGGCATCGTGATCTCCGGCATCGACAAGGACAATGCCGACTTCGACGGCGTGCTGACCGCGATCCAGTCCGTGTGGGGCGCGCGGTGCGTTCCGGTGACCGTGCCCGTGCCGGGAAACGCATCGGTCGTCGACGTGCTCGGGCCGGCCGCGGTGCCGGGCGATCTCGCCGCGACGGTGGAGCAGCTCAAGACGCAGCTCGTCGAAGCCGCCGCGGAAAGCAACGACGCCCTGATGGAGAAGTACCTCGGGGGCGAGGCGCTGACGGCGGAGGAGATCGCCGGCGGCCTGCGCGAGTCCGTGCGCGCGGCGAAGCTCGTCCCCGTGTTCGCCGCCTCGGCGAAGACCGACGCCGGCCTGCCCGAACTGCTGGAGGGGATCGTCCGGCTCCTCCCGTCGCCCGCCGACCGCAAGGTCCGCGCCGCCGACGGCGCGGAGGTCGATCCGTCCCCGACCGCCCCGTTCGCGGGGTACGTCTGGCGCACGATCTCCGATCCGTTCGTCGGCCAGCTCAGCCTCTGCCGCGTCTTCGGCGGGACGATGAAGGGCGAGGGCGAGATCTACAACGTCACGAAGGGCGCCAAGGAGCGCATCGGCGGCCTGATCGTCCTCAACGGCAAGAAGCAGGAGACCGTGACCGAGGCGCATGCCGGCGACATCGTCGCGCTGGCGAAGCTGAAGAGCACGGGCTTCAACGACACGCTCGGCGCCGCGGGGGCCACGGTGACGTTCCCGCCCGTCGCGCTGCCGAACCCGGTCATGGCCTACGCCGTGACGCCCAAGACGCAGGGCGACGACGACAAGATGATGGGCGGCCTGCACCGCGTGGCGGAGGAGGATCCGACCCTCCGGCTCGAGCGCAACGCCGAGACCCACGAGGTGATCCTGTCGGGCATGGGCGACGCGGAGATCAACGTCGCCGTCGACAAGATGCGCAAGCACAGCAAGGTCGAGGTGAACCTCACGACGCCGAAGGTCGCCTACAAGGAGACCGTGACGGGCCGCGGCGAGGGGCACTACAAGCACAAGAAGCAGACCGGTGGCCGCGGCCAGTACGGCGAGGTCTACCTGCGCGTCGAGCCGAAGCAGCCCGACGAGCCGGACTGGTTCGTCAACGCGGTGGTCGGCGGCACGATCCCCGGGAACTTCATCCCCGCCGTGCAGAAGGGCCTGGTCGAGGGCATGACGCGCGGCCCGCTGGCCGGTTCGCCGGTCGTCAACGTGAAGGTCGTCGTCTACGACGGCTCCTACCACGATGTCGATTCGTCGGAGATCGCGTTCAAGATCGCCGGCGCCCGGGCGCTCAAGGAGGGCATGCTCAAGAGCAAGCCCGTGCTGCTCGAGCCGATCATGAAGGTGCGCGTGATGATCCCCGACCAGTGCATGGGCGACGTCACCGGCGACCTGAACCACCGTCGCGGCCGGATCCTGGGCATGGACACCGAGGACGGCATGCAGGTGCTCACCGCGGACATCCCGCAGGCGGAGCTGTTCCAGTATTCGTCGCAACTGCGCAGCATGACCGGCGGCCGCGGCACGTTCGAGATGGAGTTCTCCCGCCTGGAGGTCGTCCCCTCGAATATCGCGCAGAAGATCGTCGCCGAGGCGCAGAAGAACAAGCAGGACGAGCACGAAGAGTAATCTCAACGCGCCTCGTGGAAGGTGTGGGTCCGGCGGGACGGCGCAGGGGCGCCTCCCCCCGGCGAAAGGAGTGACATGAGCGGGCACAGCAAGTGGGCAACCATCAAGCACAAGAAGGCGGCGACCGACGCCAAGCGCGGCAAGATCTTCAGCAAGATCGCCCGCGAGATCACCATCTGCGTCAAGCAGGGCGGCGGGGATCCGTCGGCGAACATCACGTTGCGGGCCCTGATCCAGAAGGGCAAGGCCGCGAACATGCCGGCCGACAACATCGACCGCGCGATCAAGAAGGGCACCGGCGAACTCGATGACGGGGTCCAGCTCGAGGAGATCGTCTACGAGGGGTTCGCGGGCGGCGGCATCGGCGTCATCGTGCAGGTCCTGACCGACAACAAGAACCGGTCGGCCGCCGAGGTCCGGCACATCTTCACGCGCAACAACGTCAACCTGGGCGCCCAGGGCAGCGTCAGCCGCGGCTTCAAGCGCAAGGGCGTGATCCGCGTCGACGCATCGAAGGTCGCGGAGGACCGGCTGATGGAGGTCGCGCTCGACGCCGGCGCCGAGGACATGCAGCCCGAGGACGCGCAGTTCGTCGTCACGACCGATCCGCCGACCTACCCGAAGGTCGTCGAGGCGCTGGCGAAGGCGAACATCCCGGCCGAGGAGTCGGAGGTCACGCTCGTGCCCGACCTCTGGGTGAGCGTGTCCGATCCGCATGTCGCGAAGGAAGTGATGCGCTTCGTCGAGGCGCTCGAGGACCTCGACGACGTCCAGAACGTCCACACGAACATGGACGTGGACGAGTCGATCCTCAAGGACCTGGAGTAGGGGGGCATCGCCCCGTGCCGCGCGCGCCCGTGCGGATCCTCGGCATCGACGCGGCCCTCCGCGTGACGGGCCTCGGCGCGGTCGAATGCGCGGGCGGCGCCTGCCGCGCCCTCGAGAGCGGGGTGGTCGCCAACCCGGCCTCGCGCCCGATGGCGGACTGCCTCGTCCACCTGCGCCGCGGCGTCGCCGAGTGCCTCGCGCGCGTACGCCCGGGCGCCGTCGCCCTCGAGGGCGTCTTCTACTGCCGCAATGTCCGCACCTCGATCGCGCTCGGCGCCGCCCGCGGCGCCGTGCTGATCGCCTGTGCGGAGGCCGGCGTCCCGGTGTATGAATACGCCCCGCGGGATGTGAAGCGGGCGGTCACCGGGCGGGGGGGCGCGGAGAAGGACCAGGTGGCCCGCATGGTGACCGCGATGCTCGGATTGACCGGCACCCCGGGCGACGACGAGACCGACGCGCTCGCGCTGGCCGTGTGCCACGCCCACTCGGGAACCTCGCGCGCGCTCGGGCTGGCCCGCAGGCTGACGGCCGGGGCTCCAACGGAGGAGGAAGGGACATGACGGCACGGATTCTCGACGGCAAGGCCATCGCGGAACAGGTCCGCTCGGAGTTGAAGGGGACGGTGGCCGGACTGACCGCGCGCGGCATCCAGCCGGGCCTCGGCGTCCTGCTCGTCGGCGACAACCCCGCGTCGCGCTCGTACGTGACGGCCAAGGAGAGGGCCTGCGCCGAGACCGGCCTGCTCTCGGAGGAGATCCACCTGCCCGCGACCGCGACGCGCGACCAGATCCTCGACGTCGTCCGGCGGATGAACGAGGACAACCGCATCGACGGCATCCTCGTCCAGCTCCCGCTTCCGGACTCCACGATCGAGCAGGAGGTCATCGAGACGATCCGGCCGGACAAGGACGTCGACGGCTTCCACCCCGTCAACGTCGGCCGCATGATGCTCGGGCTTCCGGCCTTCCTCCCGTGCACCCCGCACGGCGTGCTGCAGATCCTCCACCGCTCGGGCATCGCGGTCGACGGCGCCCACGTCTGCATCCTCGGCCGCAGCAACATCGTCGGGCGGCCGCTCGCGAACCTCCTGACGCTGAAGAGCAAGCTGGGCAACGCGACCGTCACGATGTGTCACACGCGCACGCGCGACACCGCCCGGCACACGCTCGCGGCGGACATCGTCGTCGCCGCCGCCGGCCGGCCGTCGACGCTGACGGCGGACATGGTCCGCGAGGGCGCCGTCGTGATCGACGTCGGCGTGAACCGCGTGCCCGACGCGACGAGGAAATCGGGGTTCCGCCTGGTCGGCGACGCCGACTACGAGGCCCTGCTGCCGAAGGCCGGCGCGATCACGCCCGTGCCCGGCGGCGTCGGCCCCATGACCATCGCCATGCTGCTGCACAACACCGTCGAGGCGGCCGTGCGACGGCGCGGCGGCCGCTGAGCCGCGGAGCGCGGACCGTGACCATCCTCAACCGATACGTCGCCGGCGGCTTCCTGCTGATCTTCGGGATGGCCGTCGCGGTGTTCGCGTTCGTGATGGGCATCGGCTCCGTGATCAAGCTGGTCGACCTGGTCGCGCGCGGCGTGTCGGCGCCCGCGCTGCTCCGCTACTTCGCCCTCAGCTTCCCGTTCATCCTCCAGTACGCGATCCCGATGAGCGTGATGACCGCGACGCTGCTCCTCTTCACGCGGCTGTCGATGGACGGCGAGATTTCGGCGATGAAGGCGTGCGGCATGAGCCTGTGGCAGATCGTCGCCCCCGTCGTCATGGCGGCGGCCCTGATCTCGGGGGTGTCGCTCTACATCAGCAACTGGCTCTCGCCGGAGAGCCGCTTCGCCCAGCGCCGGATGGTCAACGAGTTCTCGAAGGAGGATCCGCTGCTGCTGGTCGAACAGGGGCGGTGGATCCGCGAGTTCCCGAACCTGATGGTCTACATCGGCTCGAAGAAGGGGACCAACCTCTCGGACATCGTGATCTACCAGTACGACGAGAACACGATGCGGACCAGCATCCGCGCGCGGGCCGGGACGGTCGGCGTCTCCGCCGACGGCCGGGAACTGGTGGTGGACATGGTCGACGTGCGCATGGAGCAGCCCGACCGCAAGGACCCGGCCAACCCGGCGAAGGCCCAGATCATGGTCGCCGAGTACTATCCGCAGCGGATCGACATCGCCGCGCGCCGGCAGGCCTCCACGCTCAACAAGCGGCCGCGGGACATGACGCTGCCGGAACTCATGGTGGCCTACCGGAACGCGGCCGCCCCGTACCTCGGGCTGGAACTGCCGCCGGAGACGGTGCGCGACGACCGGATGAAGACGCTGGTCGAGATCAACAGCCGCATGGCGATGTCGTTCTCGTGCTTCGCCATGACCCTGATCGGCATCCCGCTCGGCATGCGGTCGAAGCGGCGCGAGTCGTCCATCGGCGTGCTCATGAGCCTGCTGGTGATCTTCTGCTTCTACCTGTTCGTCATGGTGGCGAAATCGATGGCCGGGAACCCGGCTCTCCATCCGGATCTCTTCGTCTGGATCCCGGTCGTCGCCGCCGAGGCGGGCGGCCTCTGGCTGATCCGCCGGATGAGCTGAGCCGGGATCCGGAGGCCCGGCGCCCCGCGCGATCCGCGGGCCGCCGGACGGCTTGAGTTTGCGGGCGGACCGTCCGATGCTCACGCCATGAGAACACGGTCTCTCCACCTCGCGGGGCGCCGCCCCTTCACGCCCGCCCGGGCCGCCGTCGCGCTGCTCGCCGCGCTTCTCCCGGCCTGCGCCGCCGTCGCCCAGCAGACGCCGGGGCGCGCCCCGGGACGGTTTCCGGGCGGGGAGGGCATCGGCGCACCCTGGGTTCGGACGTTCATCCCGTCGGCGTCCGCCGGCGGGCGCGGCCTCGCGGTCGGCATCCTGCCGCCGCAGACGCCGCGCTACCGCGACGGCGCGCCGGTTGCGATCTTCGTTCCCGGCGGCGCCGACCGCGGCGCCGCGGACGGCCGCCCGGAACACGCCGGATGCGGTTTCGTCGACATCCGCTTCGCTTTCCCGGGCGGCGGACGCGGCGACTGGACCAGCGGCGGTGCCTACGACCACCGCGGCCCGGCCTGCATCCGCGCGCTGGCGGACGTGATCCGCTTCGCCTCCGGACGTCTCGTCGACACGCGCGGCCGGCGGATCGGCGACCTCGTTCCCGGCACGACCGTGCTGACCAACCTCGTCGGCCTCGAGGGTTCCAGCCACGGCGGGAATGCCTGCGGGCTTGCGATGGCCGTCCACGGCGCCGAGTTCCCGGACCTCGCCTTCTACGCTTCGATGGAATCGCCCTACGGCGAGGGCGCCGTGAACGTGGAGCTCGGCGGACGCGACGACCGCGTCAATCCGGCCTACAACCCGGCGGCCGGCTCGCTCGACCTCTCGAAGCTCGCCTGGTCGCCGGACCTCCAGCCCGGGCCGGGCAAGCGGTGGCGCGGCGCCGGGGAGGACCTCCGCGGGTCGCTCTTCTTCGACATGAACGGCGACGGACGCTTCGCCGACCCGCCCGACTTCTCGCTCAACGCCTTCACCTTCGACCTCGGCGGCGGCATGAAGGTCTGGTACACGCCGAGGCTGCTGCGCGAGGCCCACGCGCGGAAGCTGTTCGGGGCGACGGCGCCGCCCCACATTCCGACCGTGGACGAGGCCGTCGAATGCTGGCGGTGGCGCGATGCCGCGTCGAGCATCCCCGCGGCGGTTCGGAACTGCACGAACCTCGCCGTGATCGTCTACGCCAACGAACGCGACCACGTCCAGGTCGCGCCGGACCACCCGCACATCCTCGTGCAGGTCGAGGGCTTCCGCCGCGCGGGCGCACGGTTCGTGCGCCTCAACCCGGACCGCGCCTACGTCGAGCGGGTCCTGTCCGGCGCGCTTCGCGGGCGGCCCGGTGCGCTGAAGATCCCCGACAACGACGCCGGCGCGGAATGGACGCGGTCGAACATCCGCGCGGGACTCGAGCCCGAGGCGTTCCCGATGATGCCCTACATGCAGGCGGCGGTCTGCGAACTGGCCGATCGCGCCCACGCGCGGAACTGGCGGAGGAACCTCGACGCGGTGCTCTACCCGGATGCGCCATCGGCCGGCCTGCCCGCCGCCCGTCCGCCCCGTCCGCGCTGAGGACCTCGGCGCCGGCTTGCACTGCGGCCGGGCAGGCATTATGGTGGAGGCGCCGGCCGCACCGGTTCGGGCGCCCGCTCCGGGCGCGCGGGCGGTCCCGGGAGGAGAAGGCGATGACAAGGCAGTCGGCGGTTTCGCGTCGGACGTTTCTTCGGGGCTCCGCGCTGGCGGCGGGCGCGCTCGCCATGTACGGGTGCGCGTCGACCGGGCCGTCCGCGCGGTTCCGCAAGGCCGGCGAGGTGCTGAACCTCGGCGTGATCGGGGTCGGCGGACAGGGGCGCACCAACTGGACCGCGATGCTGGAATGCGGCGGCACGCGCATCGCCGCCCTGTGCGACGTCGACGCGACCGCGCTCGCCGACGCCGCGGCGTGGTACGCGGAGAAGGGGCGCAAGGCCGACTTCGCGACCTACGCCGACTACCGGGCGATGCTGGAGACCGAGACGACCCTCGACGCCGTCGTCGTCTCCACCCCGGATCACACCCACGCCCGCGCCGCGATCCAGGCGATGCGGCGCGGCTGCCACGTCTACGTGGAGAAGCCGCTGGTGCGGACGATCGGCGAGGCGCGGCGCTTCGCCGGGGTCGCGCGCGAGGCCGGGGTCGTCACCCAGATGGGCAACCACGGCAGCGCGATGGACGGCACCCGCCGCGGCATCGAGATCCTCCGCTCGGGCCTCCTCGGCAACGTGACCGAGGTCCACGTGTGGACGAACCGCCCCGAGATCTCGCCGGGCAATCCGTGGGGCTGGAAGCAGCCCCTGAAGCGCCCCGAGGGCTCCGACCCGGTTCCGCCGGAGCTGAGCTGGGACCTGTGGCTCGGCACGGCGCCCGCGCGGCCGTTCCGGAAGGGCGCCTACCACCGGATCGCCTGGCGTGCGTTCCACGACTTCGGCACC
>Ga0194125_10003999_pt1 | contig 23344 bp, 14 predicted proteins | sample TA2KigC250mmetaG_FD_148626 | JGI IMG/M metagenome (GOLD analysis project Ga0194125, IMG submission 148626) | Freshwater microbial communities from Lake Tanganyika, Tanzania - TA2015034 Kigoma Deep Cast 250m | ecosystem: Environmental > Aquatic > Freshwater > Lake | place: Tanzania: Lake... | reverse complement strand
GAGATGGCCAACGGCAGGAAGATGGACTTCGCGCCGCCGACCGACGTCGAAGGCGAGGACTGGGTGCTGGTGCTCGATGACGCCGGGAAAAAGTACCCCGGCCCCCGGTCCGGCAAATAAGCAGGCATGGCGAAGCGTCTCTTCTGAGAAGAACTCCAGAAGTCACATTCATCAGCCAGGAGAAGACTATGAAAATGAACACGTGGCACTCGGTGCGGCACCCTCGCATGACGTTCCTGTTGGTTGTCGTTCTGATCGCCGGAGGGACCGCGTGCGCGGACCTGCCGCGGCTGAAGGTCTCCGAGAACCAGCGGTTCCTCGTCTATGCAGATGGGACACCGTTCTTCTATCTCGGCGACACGGCGTGGGAGCTGTTTCACCGGCTCAACCGCGAGGAGGCGGATCGCTACCTCGAAAACCGGGCACAGAAGGGCTACACGGTGATTCAGGCCGTGGCGCTGGCCGAGGTGGACGGTCACAAGGACCCGAATCCCTACGGTCACCTGCCGCTGATCGATCTAGATCCGGCCCGACCGGCCGTCCAGGAGGGCCCCAACAACGACTACTGGGACCACGTGGACTACATCGTGGACAAGGCCAACTCGCTCGGCCTGTACCTCGGCTTTCTCCCGACCTGGGGGCGGTACTGGCATGACAAAGTCAAAGACGACAAGCCGCTGTTCACCGTGCAGAACGCCGAGACGTACGGCGCGTGGCTCGGGCGGCGCTACCGGGACAAGGGGCTGATCTGGATCCTGGGCGGCGACCGCGTGGTGGAGAACGAGGAGCAGAAGGAGATCATCCGTGCGATGGCCCGCGGCATTCGCAAGGGCGACGGCGGCGCGCATCTGCAGACGTTCCACCCCCGCGGCGGCCGGGGTTCGGCCCAGGATTTCCACGAGGACGCCTGGCTCGACTTCAACATGCGCCAGAACGGGCACAACGTGAAGTTCAACGAGGGTTTCCAGAACACGCGGGTGGACTACGACCGCACGCCGATCAAGCCGGTCCTCGACGGCGAGCCCATCTACGAGGATCATCCGGTCTCGTTCCGGGCGAAGGACCTGGGCCACTCGATCGCCTCCGACGTCCGCCGGCCGCTCTACTGGAACCTGTTCACCGGCGCCTTCGGCCACACGTACGGCCATCACTCCGTCTGGCAGATGTGGCAGCCCGGCCGCAACCCGATCAATGGCCCCCTCATGCCGTGGTTCGAGGCGATCGATCAACCCGGCGCCGGGCAGATGCAGTACGGCCGCTGGCTGATCGAGTCGCGTCCTTTCCTGTCGCGCGTGCCGGACGATTCGATCATCGTCACCGACCGCGTGCCGACCAGCGTGCCGGGAGCCGGTCGATACCGCTTCGTAGGCACCCGCGATACCGATGGTTCCTATGCCATGGTCTACGCCCCGGTTGGCCGGGCCTTCCAGGTCCGCATGGACGTTATCAAAGGTCCCAAGGTCAAAGCCTGGTGGTACAACCCACGCAACGGCCAGGCCACCGCGATCGGCGAATTCGCCAACACCGGCGCGCGGGAGTTCCTGCCGCCCGACAAGGGCGAGATGCTCGACTGGGTCCTCGTCCTCGACGATGCCGCGAAGAAGTACCCCGCCCCCGGCGCGAGGAAGAAGTGAAAAGCCTGTACCAAGGAGGATGATCATGCGTACGGTCAAACCGCTGGATCGTCGCGGTTTTCTTCGACACAGCGCCGCGTTGAGTGCCGCGGTGACCCTGGGGCCGCTCGGCGCAGCTTCCCGCGTCGCCCTCTCGGGGGCTGCCAAGGTCAAGGTAGGCCTGATTGGCTGCGGCAGCGTCTCCCGGCACTACTTCGCGCATCTGGCCCGCTCGCCCCTTGTCGAGTTGGCCAGCGCCTGCGACATCCTTCCCGAGCGCGCCCGGCAGGCGGCGGATCGGCACAAGATCCCGCATCACTATCCGCACATCGACGAGATGCTGGCGGGGGCCCCCTTCGACCTGTTCGTCAATCTCACGGACATGCAGGAACACGAGCGGCTCAACGAGCAGGCCCTGCAGGCCGGCAAGCACGTCTGGAGCGAAAAGCCCATCGCCAACTCGCTCGCCGCCGGCCAGAGGCTCCTGGAACTTGCCCGAGAGAAAGGAGTCCGCCTCTGGGGCGCACCGACCGCGGTGCAGAGCCCGCAGTTCGCCTTCATGGCCAGAACGCTGGCCGAGGGGAAGCTGGGACGTCTCGCCGCGGCGCACGCCAGTTACGGGCATCTCGGCCCGAACTGGGCGGCGTTCTTCTATACGAAGGGCGGGGGCAGCCTGCCGGACTTGGGCGTCTACAACCTCACCACCCTGACCGGCCTGCTCGGGCCGGCCCGGGCCGTCGTCGCCATGACCGGCATTGTCACTCCCACGCGGAAGATCACCGGAAAGGGTGAAGTCACTGTCACCGCCGAGGACAACGCCATGATCCTGATGGACCACGGCCACGGCGTCCTTTCGCACATCCAATCCGGCTTCAACTACTTCACCCCGCACGAGCATTCCTCTACGCAGCAGGACCACCACACGCTCACGATCATCGGCACCCGCGGCAGCATGAGCCTGGCCGGGTATGACTGGGCGCCCCATGCGGTCGATCTGGCGACCCGGGAACAGAGCCGGTTCCAACGCCATGCCGACGCCCGCAGCGACTACGTGTGGGAGAACGGCGCTTCGCTCGTGGCCGAATGTCTCGCCACCGGCCGGGAGCCGCTCTTCACGCCCGAGCATGCCCTGCACGTGGTGGAGATCATGACGGCCGCTAATGAATCCCAACGGACCGGACAACGCATCCCCATGCGCTCAACCTTCAAGTGGCCGCTTTTTGAGGACAGGGGATAACGCTGATGAAGTGGCGGATTCGGGGTCAACTCTTGACACTTGACAACAACCCTCAAAGACAGCCTGTCAAGTGTCAAGAGTTGACCCCAAATCCGCGTCCTGACCGACCCGGGTCTTTACAGGAGGTGACGCAGTATGAAGCGATATCTGCCGGCGATGGTTCTGATGCTGTTCGTTCCGTTACTCGGCCTTGGGCGCGACCCGTTGCGGCAGCCGTTCCATCATGAGAGCATCTGGAACATGCCGATTGGGAGCGAGGCCCAGTATGTGCACGCGGCGATCCAGAAGGCCACGCAGCGCGGGATGACGGTGGATGAGGATCTGATCGTACTGACGCCCGAGGCCCCGATGCTCGACATCTATCGCAGTGACGCCGGCTGGAATCGCAATCGCAGCCGATGCACGATCGACGGAGGTGTTCTGTTCGGCGCGCCGATCCCCGGCGACTTCATTGTCAGCCCCGACACGTGGGATGGGCTGACTCCGAACTCCGGTCTGGCCGTGCTCATGGCGGACGGCCGGACGATCAGGCAGACCCAGCCGTTCGCCCGCTGCACGGTGGACTACGGGATAAGCCGATATGTCTTTGGCGATGAGGATCTGTACGGTCCGGGCTACTATGGCGCCCACGGCGGCTCCGGGTTGTCCTGCATCGGCGGTACGCTGCGCGTGGGCGAATTGGTTCCCGGTGCCGGGCCGATCCGCCACGCATTGAAGGTGAACCTCTATGCCGCCCGCAATCTCCATTACGATCAGGAGACGCGGGGCTTTCGCTGGCCGGCGCGGAGGGCGGACGGGTACGCGGCCCGCGTGTACGGCACGCAGGGCCAGCCTGTGAAGGAGTGCCGGATGGGGGCGCTGCTGGCGTTGCCGCCAACTGTTGTGGTCGAGGAGATGGGGCTCGAGACCGAGCCTGCACGCATGCTCGCTCACGCCTTCCAGGACTACGGCGCGTACGTCGTTGATGATACGGCGTGGGATGTGTACGCACTTGTGACAGAGTGGGGTCCGGCCGGGCGGGTGAGGGATGAGTTTCAACGCGTTTGGGGCTTCGAGATCAATCCGCTCGGTCGGGATAACCCGTGGGCGCGGGATATGGATCGGATCTTCACGAACCTGCACGTCGTGGTCAACAATAGCCCCGAGCGCATTGGCGGGGGCGGTCGGCCAAAGGTTCCGCTCGCCGAGCCCCTGGATGCACCCGTCCGTCGCATCGACCTGCGGCCGCAATGGAACGACCGCATTGCGCTGGAGAATCCGCACAAGGGCTGGTACCACCACTATCCCGACAACCACGTCAACAAGTATCTGATCGGCCAGGATGCGGACCTCCTGGAGTTCCCCGGGATGGACCATCTCTATCTGCGGCTCGCCTGGGCGTACCTGGAGCCCCAGAAGGGCCGGTTCGACTGGGAGGTGATCGACCGGATCATCCACAAGTGGGTCGGCCACGGGCTGGGCATCGCCTTTCGGATCTCCTGCAAGGAGACGAGCACCGACCGCATCGAGCAGCAGTTTGCCACGCCCAAGTGGGTGATGGACGCCGGGGCCAAAGGCGGGTTTTACCGCAGCGGCCAGGAGGTGGGTCCCGACGGCCCGTGGGAGCCGGTCTTCGACGACCCCGTCTTCCTGGAGAAGCTGGAGAACTTCCTGCGTGCCTTCGCCGCACGCTATGATGGCAAGCCATGGGTCCGCTACCTCGACGTCGGCAGCATCGGCGACTGGGGCGAGGGACACCTGCATTCAGGCAGCCGCAAACAGTACGGCTACGAAGCCCGCAAGAAGCACATCGACCTGCACCTGAAGTACTTCCCCAAGACGCGGATCGTCGTCTCGGACGACTTCGTCTACGCGATTGCGGACAAGCAGGAGCGGCAGCGGATGCACCGCTACGTCGTTGAGCAGGGCCTTACGTACCGGGACGACAGCATCCTGGTGGACGGGTACCTCTCCGGCCACGCCGGGATGTGGACGGTCCGCAGCCCCGAGTACTTTGCCGATGTCTGGCGGGATCGGCCGACGGTATTGGAGCTGGAGCACTACCGGGGCGTCAAGAGCCGCGGCAACTGGCTCGGCGCGCCCGGCTCCTCGCTGGCGAAGTTCGGCAACGGGCGCAGCGGCGCCGACTTCTTCCGCGGCGCCCTGGCCACCCTGCGCGCCACCTACATCGGCTATCATGGGGACGCGCGCGACTGGTACACGGACAACCCCGACCTCACGGTTGAGCTGCTGAACCGATGCGGGTACTGGTACTTCCTGCATCGCGTCGAGGTCCCCGAAACCCTCCGTGCCGGCGGCAGGCACCAGCTTCGCCTGGTCTGGGAGAACCGGGGCGTAGCCCCCGCCTACCATCCCTATGTACTGCAGGTGCGGCTGGTCGGACCCGCGACGGTCGAGTTCGAGTTCGACGCGGGCAACCGGCGCTGGCTGCCGGAACTTGAGAACACCGTCTACACCGAGGATTGCGTCCTCGCGGTCCCCGACCACCTGCCGGCCGGCCGCTACGACCTGAAGATCCGACTCTATGCGAAGCAGGAGGACCGGCCCGTGTTCCTGGCCCTCGACCCTTCGCTGCTCGACGGCCAGAAGTACTACACGGTCGCTGCCGTTGACATGCAGCGGCAGGCCCGTTAAGACGATCATGCGATGAGTAGGAGTATCAAAATGCGTACCGCGATTCTTGCTGTTATGCTGGCGGTGGTTGGCGCACTGCACGCCGCGCCCGCGAGTGTGAGCTTCGTGCAGTCCGCACCAAGCGTGGACTGCTATGATTTCGTCGAGATTGCCGTGAACGTGGACCGGCCGGACGTGGCCAATCCCTTCACCGACGCGAGCGTGGAGGGGCAGTTCACGTTGGCAGGTGGACAACCGGTGAAGGTCGAGGGCTTCTGCGACTCCGCTGATGGGCGGGTCTTCCGCCTCCGCTTCATGCCCGTCCGGCCGGGCGATTACACCTATTCGGTCGTCTACCGGCAGGGGACGTATGAGGCCACCTACAAGGGCAGGCTCACGGCCCGAAGTGCCGGCCGGCAGGGGCTTGTCCGCGTGGACAAGGAGCACCCGTGGCACTTCGTCTACGAGGGCACCGGCGCGCATTACTTCTGGAACTCGACCACTACCTATTGGCTGCTCGGCTGGCGCGAGGACGCCATCATTCGCGAGTCCCTCGATCGCCTGGCGAAGCTGGGCGTGAACCGCGTCCGCGTGGCCTTGAACGGGCGGACCCGCGACGGGACCCGGTGGATGGAGCCGGATGTCAAGCCCACCGAGCTGTTCCAGTACCGCCTGGAGCCCTGGCTGGCCGCCCGCCCCCAGAACATCGCGGACCCGGGTTACGATGTCACGCGGTTCAATGTCGATCACTTTCGCAAGTGCGAACGAACGGTGGCGCACGCCCGGCGGCTCGGCATCCAGGTGTCGATCATCTTCCACCTGGATGGGCGCGACAAGGGTGTGGACCCGTTCGGCAAGGAACGGATGGGCGGCCCGGATGAGCAGCGGTACTACCGCTACACGGTGGCCCGCCTGGCGGCGTTCGAGAATGTGATGTGGGATGTGACGAACGAATGGCACCTGTTCCGCACCGAGGCCTGGGTCGACAAGATGGGCCAACTCATCAGAGATTGCGACCCGTACGACCACCTGATGAGCGTGCACGGCAAAGGGGTCTTTCCCTTCCGGACCCTGCCCTGGGTGGATTTCGCCATGTATCAGAGCTGGGACGAGCACGGCGGCTACGCCTTCATGCTCAACAACCGCCGGGAACAGGAGAAGGCCGGACGGCCCATGCCCCAGGTGAACGAGGAGTACGGCTACGAGGACCATTACCCTTATCCGTGGGGACAAGCCCGCAAGTGGCCCGCGCGCGCGGCCGACAATCGGCGCCGGCTCGTCTGGGAGATGACCATGGCGGGCACCTACCAGACTACGGGCGAGCGGGCCAACGTCCCCGGTTACGGCGGCTGGCTCACCGGCCGCGGCGACGACTCCATGACTCTGTTCGAAGGCCATCGGCACGTCGTCGACTTCTTCACGGCACTGCCCTGGTGGCGGCTCAACCCCGACAACGAGTTCTTTGAGGTCCCGGTCAAGAGCGCCGACGGGGCCGGGTTGACGCATGTGGTCTACACGCGCAGCCGCGACGGCAAGGCGGCGTTCTACGTCGACGGGGCTTCCGTTGCCGCCGGGAATGTTGGCGGGGACGTGTCCAATTGGGACCACGGCTTTCATCTGGTCCTGGGCAACGAGCTGACGGGGGATCGGCCCTGGCTGGGAGAATTGCACCGTGTGGCGTTCTATGCCCGTGCCCTGAGTTCCGAGGAAATCCGGCGGTCCGACCGGGCCGGCCGCCAGGGAACGCCGGCTGACCCGGTCGTATTATACGATTTCCGCCAGGGCAAGGCCGAGGTCGTCCGGGACATGTCCCAGGCGGGGGAGCCGCTGGACCTCTGGATCAAGGACCCGTCGGCCGTTCAGTGGCTCGACGGGGGTGGCTTGCGGATCACCAAGCCCACGCTGATCTCTTCGTCCGGGCCGGCGGCGAAGCTTGTCGCCGCCGTCCAGCAGTCGCAGGCCATGACCATCGAAGCCTGGATCCGGCCCGCGGACCTCACCCAGGCGGGTCCCGCACGGATTGTGACGGTTTCGAGCGACGCCAACCGCCGCAACGTCACGCTGGGCCAGAAGGCCGCGGCCTACGAGGTCCGCTTCCGCACGACACGAACCTCGCCGAACGGGGAGCCGTCACTGTTCACGCCGGGTGGTGGCGCCGGCGCTGCCGCACCGGCGGTGGTCGGCCTGCGGTCCGAGAAAGGGGACCTCGCTGTCCTGTATTTTGCCGCGGGCGGCCAGGCCCGCGTGAAATCGGGCTTGCTCGGTGGAACCCGGCAATCGCGATGGTTCAACCCGCGCACCGGACAGTGGTCCGCTGCGCAGCCGGACGCGAAGGGCACCTTCGTGGCGCCGGACGAGCAGGATTGGGCCCTGCTTCTGGGCCGCGAATAGAAGCTCGCAGGGTCATGGTGCCGCGGGTCGCAGCGCCAAGCGAAGCTTGGTAATCCCGTCGCCGCGGGGCGAACCCAGGAATAAAGGGCAATCCAGGGGCTATTCGGATCTCAGACGCGCCGTCAAAACGTCGCGCCCGAGCCCGTGCCCCCGGATCGCCACGATGCGGGGCTACGGGAAGAGATCGGGTATGCCGATTTTTTATGTCTCCTTTCTGCTCCCGACCAGTGGTGGTGCTGCGCGACCCGATGGTACGGAGTGCCTGGGCCGCGCAGCACCCTGGGAGAGATAAGTAGAGGAGAGAAGCTTGATCCGCCACCGGGAGCGGGGGTCCTAACCTGTCGAGCGGGAGGTTGGCTCGGCCGAGCCTTGCAGACGCAGTCCGTGCTGCGTGATGCCCAAGGGATGGCCCCGAAGCCGCGAGGCATCGGGCTCTTGCCGGCCACCCGCACCCTGTGGAGTGGCGACAAGCGTACCGTCTGCGGCCGGGCCGCGCTCAAGATGTGTCCATCCATCGCCATGCCTCTTCCTCCCATCAGAGGCGCTCCTCCCTAAGCACATGGTCCGTTGACATTCCACAATTTCGGTGAGGTGTGGTCTCCTCCATCCATGTGGACCATGCGAGCGATACATATAGGTTTACCCACGATTGCCCGGGGTGTCAATCAAAAAGTGCGAAAAGTCACAAATAATCCAGCGATTTTCGGACGTGCACCCCTGTGCCGGTGGTCCACGTGTCGCTTGTAGTGTGCCCGCAAGGCCATGCAAGGTGTCCAACTGCGTGGCGAGGGCATCTTGCCCTTGCGTGTCGCAGGCATCCTGCCTGCGTGTGTCGCGGCCGTCCCGTCCGCGGTCCGAGGGCGGGACGCCCGCGCCACGCATGCTGGGCCGCCTGAGAGGGTGTGTGAGAAGCCAGCCTTCTCTGGGTGGCAGCGTCAAGCGGAGTCTTCGGAGCATGGCGATGGCGGATTTCCCGTGCGCCGAACCATCGCCAAGGCCTACCGGCCTTGACGATGCCACCCTTTTTACACACCCTCTGAGGCATTATTGTGAGCCGCAACTCACAGGTTGCCTGTTACATTTATCGGACCATGACTTGCCCACTGTCGGCGACGAGGGTCTGGCCCGTGATCGTACGGGCCTTGTCCGAGCACAGGAACACCACCGCATCGGCGATGTCCTGGCCCTTGATTTCCCGCCGCAGGGCGGTCTTGTTCACGTAGAACGGGATGACCTCCTGGGGCTTGATCCGGTTCTTCTTCGCGCAGACCTTGATGTACTCGGGGTTCCAGATCCTGGAGCCTTCGAAGACGTTGCCCGGCGCGATACTGTTGACGCGGATTCCATGCTCGCCCAGCTCCAGGGCCCAGCCGCGGGCCATGTGCAGCTCGCCGGCCTTGGTGGCGTTGTAGGCGGTGTTGTTCTTGCTCGCATCGAGGCCGGACTTGGAGCTGAGATTGATGATGCTGCCGCCCATGCCCTGGGCGATCATGATCCGGGCCGCCTCGCGGGCCATCAGGAGATAGCCCGTCAGGTTCACCTCAAGCGCCATCCGCCACTTGTCCACCGGCATGTCCACCAGCGCGTACGGCGGGGCGACGCCCGCGGCGTTGACGAGAATATCCAGGCCGCCCCAGTGGGCCAGCAGGCCCTGGAACGCCGCGCGGACGCTGTCTTCGCTCGTGACGTCGCAACGGATGACTTTGGCCTGGTCCTTGGACTTGGCCCGCGCGATGAGGTCCGCGGTCTCCTGGGCGGCCTTCTCATCGATATCCGTCAAGGCGACCAGCGCGCCGGCCTTCGCCAGGCCGACCGCAATGCTCCGGCCTAGGCCGCTGCCCGCGCCGGTGACGACGGCGATGCGATTGCTCAGCTCGCCCTTGCCCGCGCCGCCGACGAGTTTCTTGCGGAAGGCCTCCGATTCCCAGTTGTTGATGAATTCCTGCTCACGCTTGTTCAGGCCGAGGACCCCGCCGAACCGGTGGGCGTGCATGCGGACCGCCACCGACCCATCCTCCATCTCCGCCGCCAGGGGGGCGAGCGACTTGTCCGCCGCGATGAAGAGTCCCAGTCCCTTCACCACGAAGGCATACGGCGCTTTTCTGGTCCGGGCCACACGCGTCTCGATCCCGCGGGTGATCCGCGCGGGGTCCGTGTTCTCGACCCACAGCGCCGGCCCATTGGCAAAGACCAACTCTTCCGGGTGCAGCGCCGGCGCCGCCAGCAAAGCCCGGCTGTCACGGTGGGCCATGAACGCAGCCAGGTTCGGCGTCGCGGGGAAGTAGCTCACCGGCACATACAGGCCCGTGGCCGCGAATACTGCCTTGCGGATGGCCAGCTTCGCCACCGTGACATCCTCCGGCGCCGGGGCCTTGATGCGTATGGCACGGGCGGGCTTGAGCCGGCTCTCGCACCGCTCGATAGCCTTGTGGACGAGCCGCAGGGCCGCGTTGGCACTGTCGGCGGTGACGAACACGCCGTGCTTTTCAAGAAACAGGATCTGCGGCTTGCACCCGTGCTCCTGCTGATAACCTGCCACAAGGCCCGCGATCTTCTTGGCCAGCATGTAGCCCGGATCGGCGTAGGGCACCCACAGCGGCGGAACCTTCTCCTCGGAAAACAGCCGCGCCAATTCCGTCTGCCCCCTGCGGGCATTGACGTACGCCGAGACGGCCAGCGGGTGCAGATGGATCACGTGCGACTTGAGCAGGGCGTGCAGATGCGACTCGACCGAGGGCCGGGCCCCGTTGCCGCAGTTGTCGTCACACGCCTCCAGCAGCCGGCTCACGACCGTGTTTTCCCGGCCGATCGCATCGAGCTTGGGCAGCGACCTGTCCTGGAGGATCGCCAGGACCGGCTCGATCCGCAGCCGCCGCCAGCCGCGCTGCTCGTTCATGTCCTTCAGGGCCGTGCCGCTGGCCTTGATGTACATGTGCCGGCCGTCCTCGGTCTTGACCGACGTATTGCCGCCGCCGCCCAGCACGAGCGCGGGGTCCTTGCCCGTAACATTCGACATCCGAATCAGATCCGCCAACGCCTTATCCATCGTAGAACTACCTCACAAAACCCAGAAACATCCAACCAACAAAGCCGCCATTATTAACATACTCCCCGCCTTGTGTCCATGCCGAAGGGAAGGAGGCGCAGGGCGAATGCAAAGTCCTGAAGGTGAGCACCTGGACGGCATCAACGGGTGGCAGCGGCAAGGCCGTAGGCTTTGCGCAGGCCTTGCCGATGGCGACGGGCGAAACCATCGGCAAGCTCCGAATACTCCGCTTGCCGCTGCCACCCAACCATGTTTTGCGACTTTGCGATTGCCCTGGAAGGAGGCGGTGGAATCCTGGAACGATGGAGTGTTCGAACAACGAAAAGGTAGGAAATGCCGCATCGGCCGCCCGGCGGAAGTGGGTTTGTTTGGCGCAAAAGGTCATACCGAGGTTGTCCGGTCCACATCCTGCCGGCGGAACGCCCGCGCCGGCGCCAGCAGCGACTTCACGCAGAAGGCGATCCCCAAAGCAAACCCAACCGCAAACAGCGGCCAGTAGAAGTACTCCGCATAGTTCGGCTCGGTGACGTGGGTGCCGCCCAGGCAGAACGAGACCACGATGACGAGCAGAGAGGCCGACCAGCCCAGCCAATCCAGGCGTGTGACCGTCAGCGGCCGCCCGTGCGCGCAGCGGTACAGGATCGCGGTCGCGAACGCGAACATGGCGATCGACACGAGGACCGGGTACAGGACCGGAGACGCCCAGATCATGGGGATCAGAAAGAGAACGTCCCAGTCCATGAAGGTCGCCGGCCAGTCCAGCAGGACCTTGAGCCAGACGTAGTAGAAGATATCCCAGACGGCGAAGATGAGCAGGAAATAGGCGAGGCGCTCCTGGAGGATGCTGCCGAAGAGCCAGGCGGCCGTGAAGATCAGAACGAGCGTGGCGGCTTCGCGCCCGACCTCCGTCAGCAGCAGCCGCTTGCCCTGTGCCGTGGCATCGAACACCTGCAACGGAAAGGTGAAACCGCCCTCGTGGAAGATGGCCCGCAGGTACACCACGACCGCCGCTTCGATGTACGCGAACGCGATGCTGAAGACCACCGCGATCAGGAGCCTCTGGAGCATCCGCCTCGTCTGATCCGTCATACCCAGCCAAACCTCCCTCAAAGGGTGTGTGAGAAACCAGCCTTCTCTGGGTGGCATCGTCAAGCGGAGTCTTCGGAGCTTGGCGATGGCGGATTTCCCGTGCGCTGGACCATCGCCCAGGCCTCCGGCCTTGACGATGGTCCTGCGGACGACCAAACCCCATCGTCAAGGGCAAGCCCTTGGCGATGCCACCCATCGAGAGTGCATCGTCTCGGAACTTGTGCATTGCAGTACTACTGCGGCATTTCGCAAGTCCTGAGACTACAGAGCAGAGATTGCTTCGTCGCTGAAGCTCCTCGCAAGGACATACATGGGCGCCCGATGTCATTGCGAGCGAGGCTCGCCGAGCGCGGCAATCTACCACCCATAGACGCGGTACTTGCGAAATGCGGCACTACGACGCGGCCAACGCTTCGAGCAACTTGGGGATGATCTGGGCTTCCGGCACGGTGGCGATTCGCTGGCCGTGGCGATAAAGATACGCCTTGTCTTTGGCGGCGCAGACCGCGAAATCGGCGTCCGCCGCCTCGCCGGGACCGTTGACCACGCAGCCCATCACCGCGACCCGGCAGGGTTTCTCGATCCGGCGCAGGGCCTCTTCCACTTGCCGGGCCAGCTTGACCACGTCGATCTCCGTGCGCCCGCACGTGGGGCAGACGATCAACTCGGGCCGGCGGCGCTCGCGCAAGCCCAGCGCGACCAGGATCTCCACGGCCATCGCCGTCTCGATCACGGGATCGCCGGCGGCGCTGACGCGGATCGTATCGCCGATCCCTTCGGCCAGCAGGGTGCCCAGGGCGACCGCGGAGGGAATTCGGGCATCCTCCGGCAGGCCGGCGTGCGTCAGGCCCAGATGAATCGGGTAGCGGAACGCCGCCGCGATCCGCCGGTTGACCTCGATCGTCCGCAGGACATCGCTGGTCTTGGCGCTCAGGACGATCCGCTCGAACCCGCGGTCCTCGAAAAGCTGCACGTATTGCCGCATCTCCGCCAGCATGAGATCGACCCGCTCTGCGAGAGGGACCGGCTCCCGGGTGAGGTCCCGAATGCTCGCCTCGTTGACCCCGATGCGGATGGCGACGTCGTGGGCCTTGGCCGCGTCGATGATCCGGTAGATGTCGTCGCGGCTCTTGATATTGCCCGGATTCAGGCGGATCTTCGCCGCCCCGGCCTCGATCGCTTCGATGGCCCGTGCCGGGCTGAAGTGGATGTCCGCAATCAGCGGGACGCCGACCCTCGGAACGATCTGCGCCAGAGCGGCGGTGTCGGCCCGGCGCGGCACGGCGATCCGTACCAGCGCGCACCCCGCCCGCACCAGCTCCTCGATCTGCCCCAGGCACCGTTCGATGTCGGTCGTAGGCACCTTCGTCATCGACTGAACGACGACCGGGGCGCTACAACCGAGCGGAACGGGTCCAACCAATACGCTTGTCGTGGATCGTCTTTGCATCACGGAGGATTGTAGCCTGTATCCGCAAACCCGGCAAACGAAAAGGCTCGACGGTGTTCCTGTCTGGTTGTCTATTGCCATCCGGGAGCGCTTGCAGAGTCTCCGGGGCCACAGTATACTGCGCGTCTTGGACGCCCGACGTGGACGCACCGGCTGGGTTTGATTGCCCGGACGCCCGCAGTTTGCGGCGTCCTGGTTTTGGAGAGCCGTTATGACGAAGTCAGGAAAGAACCGCCTGATCTTGGCGGGTGTCGCTGTTCTTCTGGTGCTTCTGGGCGTACGCGGCGTGGTCCTGTAGGTGGCCGGCACGTCGGCGCAGGCGACTGTCACGGAGGTGCGAAGGGCTACCGGTCAGCAGGACGACCCGATGGACCACAACTACCAGATCGCCTACCGCTTTGCCGTCGCCGGCAAGACCTACACCGGCACGCTGACACGAAAGAGGGTGTATAACACGACGACATTGCCGAGTGTCGGGGCGGCGGTCCCGATCCGCTACCTCTCCTCGGCTCCCTCGGTCAACGGCGGCGCGAGCGAAAGTCTGATCGGTGGGCTGGTTCTCGGCGCTCTGGGCCTCGGCCTGCTCGGTTTTACCGTCAAGTCCCCAAGACCGGCGACCCAAGGGACCCCGCCCGCAAACCCGCCTTCGGACACCTCCAGCTCGTCCCCGGCGGTTTGACGCGACAATGGAATGAAGCCCGTGAACATTCCTGCCGGTGCGGTCGCCGTGCTGGATTGTCCGTGTGCCGGGCTCGTCTCTCGCGGGCTTTACGGACGTGGAGGCCGTGCCCGTCGGAATCGAATCGCACCCCGGCCGGCGTCAGATCCGGTGGTCCTGGCGAACGACGAGGCGTTGCCCGCCGTCGAGGCTGCGGCTCCAGTTCTTGGGCGGCACGAGGCGGTGCAGTCTTCCCAGTTGGCCGATCTCTTTGAGGCGGGCATAGATGAGCTGCCAGGCGCAGGGCACCTCCGGACGGACCTCGCAGCGGTCCTCGCGGGAGCCGCCGCAGGGGCCGTTGAGCATGTGCTTGGCGCAGCGGGTGACGGGGCAGATCCCGCCGTATTCGTGCAGAACGCACGCGCCGCACGCGGCGCACTTCTCCGTCCAGATCCCCTGCTCCTCCAGGATGCCGATGAAGGTGGTGTTCAAACCCGCGTACACGGGCTTGTTGTGAAAGCGTTCCGCGATCGCCTGGACGCCGGCGCCGCAGCCGAGGGACAGGACCGCGTCATTCCGCTGGACCGCCTCGGCGGCCTGCTCGATGAAGACGTTGTCGCACTGGCGCTCGATGGTCAGCTCCTCGACCGCCAGGTCGATCCCTTGCAGGCGGGAAGCGATCCGGAGGGCCGAGCTGATAATGCCCACCTCACGCTCGCCGCCGGCCAGGCAGACCGTCACACACGTGCCGCAGCCCAGCACGAGCAGCTTCGGGTGCGCCTTGACGATATCCAACAGCTCCGGGATCTTCTTGCGTTCGGCAACGATCATAGCAACTTCTCCATTGAGTTTGATGGTTGATCTATAGAAAAGTCCGCGTAGGGTGTGCTGTGCACACCATTTTCTTGCTTTCGATGGAAACGGTGTGCACAGCACACCCTACGGAGTCTTCTCGTTACGCCATCCGGGCCGGTATTTCCTCCTGCGCCGCGCCGCTGCCCTCGGCGAAGAGCGTGCGAATCATCACGCGGAACTGGTCGGTCTCGAAGTGATTCAGTTGGATCGCCCGCGCGGGACACTCCGAGGCACAGATGCCGCAGCCCATGCACTTGGCGGCCTCGATCTGGCCCTTGCCGTCGGTGTTGCAGAACGGGGCGTTGTACGGGCACACGTGCACGCACGTCATGCACGAGATACATTTGCTCTGATTGACGTACGAGACCTGCGGACTGACGTCGAGGTGCGTCTTGGACAGCACGGTCGCCGCCCGGGCCGCGGCCGCCCGGGCCTGGGCAATGGTCTCATCCAGGAATTTCGGGGCATGGGCCAGGCCGCACAGGAAAATGCCTTCGGTGGCGAAGTCCACCGGCCGCAGCTTCATGTGGGCCTCGACGTAAAAGCCGTCCGCGTTCAGCGGCACCTTGAGCATGTCGGAGACGCGCTGGTTATTGGGCCGGTCGGCCTCGACGCCTGTGCTCAGGACCACCAGGTCCGTCTCGATAGCGAGCGGCTCGGGGAAATCGGGGCTGTGGACGCTGACCTTGAGCCCGCCCGCGTTTGTAGTGACGCCGCAAGGCGTTTCCGTAGCATGGGCGTCCCGCCCATGAGTCGCACGGCCGTCCCGGCCGTGAATGTCCTCAATGTTCATGGGCGGGACGCCCATGCTACTGGGCCCCCAAACGCGAAATGATGCGTTTGGGGACCCCCTCACGGGCAAGATGCCCGTGCTACTGACAACCGGCGGCTGCTCGGGCGTATACCGCAGGAAGACCACGCCTGCTTCGCGGGCCTTCTTGTAGTGGAGCTCCCGGAAACCGTACGTCCGGATGTCGCGATAGAGTACGAAGACCTCGGTCTCAGGTGATTTCGCCTTGAGCGCCAGGGCGTTCTTGATCGCCATCGAGCAGCAGATGCGGCTGCAGTAGGGCCGCTCCTCGTCGCGCGAGCCGGCGCACTGGATCATGACGACGCTCCTGATGCTGGGGGCGAGGCACCCTTCCTGAAGCTGCTTCTCCAGATCCACCTGCGTGGTCACGTGCGCCGACGCTCCGCCCAGGAACTTCGTCGTCTGCGCCTTTTGAGCACCGGTGGCCACGATCACGGCGCCGGCACTGACTTGCGACTTCTGCCCGTTGCCTGATAGAGTCGCGTGGAACTCGCCGATGTGGCCCTTGATCTCGGCCACGTCGGTGCCGAGGTACACGTCGATGTTCTTGTGCTCCTGCACCTGGCGGATCAGGTGCGCGGCCAGGCCGGCGACATCCGTGTCTTCCAGCGTGTGATGGATATCGTGCAGATGGCCGCCCAGCCGGTCCGTGCGCTCGATCAGATGGACGTTGAAGCCCTGGTTGGCCAAGGCCAGCGCCGCGGTCATGCCCGCCAGGCCGCCGCCGATGATCAGGCCTTTCTGATCGACCGCCAGCGTGCCGCCCTCCAGCGGCGCCAGGCGCTGGGCGCGGGCAATGGCCATCCGGGCCAGTTCCGTCGCCTTTTGCGTGGCGCGATCGGGCGAGGCGGAATGGACCCAGGAGCACTGGTCGCGGATGTTGGCCATCTCAAAGAGGTAGGGGTTGAGTCCCGCCTCGCGCATCGTCTCGCGGAACAGCGGCTCGTGCGTCCGCGGCGTGCAGGAGGCAACCACGACGCGGTTGAGCCGGTGCTCCACAATCTGGGCGCGGATGTTCGAGAGGCTCGTGTCCGCACAGGTGAACATGGTGTGGGTCGCGAAAGCCACGCCGGGCTCGCTCTCGATGTTCCGGACCACGCGCTCGACATCGACGACCGAGCCGATGTTCCGGCCGCAGTGGCAGATGAAGACGCCGATCCGCGGCTCCTCGTCCGTCACGTCGTGCTCGTCCGGGTACTTCTTCTTCACCGTCCGCGTGTTGCGGGCCGAGGCCAACAGCTCCATCGCCATGGAGGCCGCGCCGCTGGCCTGCATGACGGTTTCCGGGATGTCCTTCGGCTCCTGGAACGCCCCGCCGACGAAGACGCCCGGCCGCGACGTGGATAGCGGCAGCGCACGCTGCGTGGCGCAGAAACCGTACTCGTTGAGCTCGATGCCAAGCCGGGAAGCCAGTTCCTTGGCCGAGCCGGAGGGCTCCAGACCGACCGCCAGCACAATAAGATCGAATTCCTCCTCGCCCAGCTTGCCGGTCTCATCCACGAAGCGGGCTCGCGGGTTCATCGTCCCGGGCATCTGGACGATCCGCGACGGGATGCTCTTGATGTAGCGGACGCCGTTCTGGGTCTTGGCCCGTTCGTAGTACTGGTCGAAGTCCTTGCCGTGGGCGCGGATATCCAGGTAGAAGATCGTCGCTTCCAGGCCCGGCGTGTGGTCCTGGGCCACCATGGCCTGCTTGGTCGAGGCCATGCAGCAGACCGACGAGCAGTATTCGTTACCGCACTGGGAGTCGCGCGAGCCGACGCACTGAATCCAGGCGATCCGTTTGGCCTCGCGCCGGTCCGAGAGCCGCACGACGTGCCCCTCGAACGGTCCCGCGGCCGACAGCGTCCGCTCGAACTGGACGCTGGTGACTACGTTCGGATACCGGCCCCAGCCGAACTCGCCCTTGCGGCGCGCGTCGAACTCCTCGAAGCCGGTGGTCAGGATGACCGACCCGACCTCCAGCTCGACCGTCCGTTCTCCCATGAGATGATCGATGGCGTTCTGCTTGCAGGCCTCGACGCACTCCTTGCACTCCGAGCACAGGGCGCAGTTCAGGCAACGCTCCGCCTCGGTGAGAGCCTGCTCTTCCGTGAAGCCCATCTCCACTTCCTGGAAGCTGCCGACCCGCTGAGCCACCGGCAACTCGCCCGCCTGGGCCCGGGCCTCTTCCTCCACGTCTTCCGTCTCGGGCAGGAGCTCTTCCGGCACCGGTTTGACCTCGCTCTCGAACCGCTGGGCCACCATGTCTTTGCCATGGAGATAGCGCTCGATGGACTCCGCCGCCCGCTTGCCGGCGGCGACCGCCTCAATCACCGACTTCGGCCCCGAAACCGCATCGCCCCCGGCAAAGACGCCTGCCAGCGAAGTCTGGAGCGTCACCGGATCGGCTTGGAAGTACCGGCCCTGCGTCGCTGCGCCGATGTGTTTGACGAACCCCTCGTCGCTGGTCTGCCCGATGGCCGTGATGATCTGGTCGGCCTCGATGGAGATCCGCTGCTGCTCATCGTAGACGGGGCTGAAACGTTCATTCTCATCGAAGACGCGTGTGCATTTCTTCAATTCGATGCCACTGACGCTGCCGTTACCGAGAATCCGTAGCGGTCCCCAGCCATTGGTGATCTTGATGCCTTCGTGCAGGGTCGCCTCAACCTCTTCCGGATAGGCCGGCATCTCGTGCCGCTGTTCGAGCGAGACCATCTCGACGGTCTTGGCGCCCAGCCGCAAAGCCGTACGGGCCACGTCGACCGCCACATTGCCGCCTCCAATGACGACCACCCGCGCCTTGACCTCGGGCAGTGGCAAGCGCGTCTCTTCCTTGTTCGTGGCGAGGGCATCTTGCCCTTGCGTCCCGCGGGCATCCTGCCCGCGTTTCTCCGTGGCATCGGCATCCTGCCGATGGTTCATGGGCTGGAAGCCCATGCGACAAGGGCGGGACGCCCTCGCCACGTCGCGCAGGAAATCGACGCCCTGGAGGACCCCCGGCTTGTTCTCGCCTTCCACGCCCAGCAAGCGACCCTGGGTCACACCGGTACCGATGAAGACGGCGTCGTTGTCTTTGCGCAACTGGTCCAGGGTAACCGGCGTCGAAGGCGTCTCGCCTTCGGAACGCGGGCGGGACGACCGCGACACGTTCTTTCCGACCCGGCAGTCGTACACGAAGCGCACGCCTTTACGGCGAATGAGCTCGACTTCGTGATCGAGTACCTTCTTGGGCAGCCGGTATTCGGGAATCCCGTAGCGGAGCATACCACCCGCGGCCGGTTGGGATTCGTACACCGTCACCGCGAAACCCCTGTCGGCCAGATCGCTCGCGACGGTCAGCCCCGCCGGCCCGGCTCCGATCACCGCGACCTTCTTGGCGCCGGGAGCAGGCATCTTCTCCGCCGGCAGGGCCAGCTTGCCCGCTTCGAGCATCTCGACCTCTTTGTCCGAGGCGAAACGCTTGAGCAGACGGATCGCCAAGGGCTCGTCGGCCTTGCCGCGCGTGCACTGGCTCTCGCAGGGGTGGGTGCAGATCCGGCCGCAAATCGCCGAGAGCGGATTGCGCTCGCGGATCAGGTTCATCGCTTTGACGTATTCCTTCTTCTTGATAAGCTGCACGTAGCCTTGCACGTTGACGTTGGCCGGGCAGGTCATCTTGCACGGCGCGTGGCCGTTCTTGAGGATGCCGAAGAGGTTCGGCGTCGCCTGGGCATAGTGCTTGGCAATAGCCTTGCGTCGGCCGAGCTCGCGGTCGAAGTGATCCGGAATCTGCACGGGACAGGCATTGGTGCACGCGCTGCAGCCGTTGCACTTGGTTTCATCCACGTACCGCGGATAACGTTTGACGGTGGCCTTGAAGTGGCCGGGCTCACCCTGGAGGCCGGTCAACTCGGACATCGTCAGGATCTCGATGTTCAGGTTGCGGGCGCACTCGACGAGCTTGGGCGACACGATGCACGTGGCGCAGTCGCCGGTTGGGAAGGTCTTGTCGAGGTGGGACATCATGCCGCCGATGGCCGCTTCACGCTCGACGAGATAGACCTTGAAACCCGCGTTGGCCAGGTCCAGCGACGCCTGCACACCGGCAATGCCGCCGCCCTCCACCAGCACCGCACCGATCTTCTTTTGACCATTATCGTTCATAAGCACCAATGACCGCAACGGCGGGGCACTCCTGGGTCCGTTTTGAATTTTGAATTTGGAACATTGAAATTTGTTTCGGATTTCGGATTTGCCTTCGTTCTCCATCTCTTCACGCGGCGACGACGGCCTGGACCACCCGGGCCGGCGAGATCATGAGCTTGTTCAGACCGAGCTTCTGCGCCGGGACGCCAAGGCACAGACCCAGCAGTTGCGTGATATAGAGGACCGGCAGGTCATAGCGGTTGCCCTTGCTCCTGGCGATGTCGAGCTGACGCATGTCGAGATTGATCTGGCACATGGGACAACTGACGGCGATGCAGTCGGCGCCGGCCAGCTTGGCCATGCCGACAATGGTGTCCGTCAGGTTCACCACGACATCCGTCCGCGACATGGACAGGCCGCCGCCGCCGCCGCATTCCACCTTGTGGGGCCATTCGAGAGGCGTACCGCCCATCGCGGCTACCAGCCGGTCCAGCGAGCTCGGGTTCTCCGGGTCGTCGAAGCCGGTAACCTCGCGGGGCCGGACCAGCAGGCAGCCGTAATAGCTGGCCACCTTCAGGCCGGCCAGCGAGCGGCGCAGAGCCTTCTGAATCGTCTCGGTTCCCACGCCATCGAGCAGGACTTCGAGCAGGTGGCGCACCTTTACCGAGCCGTCGTAGTCCCGGCCGATCGCCTCGGCTACTTGGGCCCGCACCTGCCTGTTCCCGGCGATCTCGTGATTCGCCACCTTCATCCGGTTGTAGCAGGCGGCACAGTTGACGACCAGGTCGAGGCCCAGGTCCTGGACCTTGACCAAGGTGGCTGCCGGCAGAGCCACCGCCAGGAGGCGATCCGTCTGATGCCCCGCCGTGGCGCCGCAGCAGGTCCAGCCTTTCGGCTCGACCAACTGCATCCCCAGTGATTGGGCCACGGCCAGGGTGGACTGATGCATGTCCTGCGCGGTGGACTCCGCCGAGCAGCCTGGAAAATAGGCATAACGAGAGTGTGAAGTTGGAAGTGGTAGGGTGGGGCTTGCCCCACCGGGACTCTTCTGGTGGGGCAAGCCCCACCCTACAGGACTTGAAACTTCTGTCTTCATTGGCCCGCCTTGTTCTTCACCCCCGAGGGCGGGGGTGCTACATGTTTGGTCTTCTTGAAGATGCGACGCACCGTCCTGCGATCCGCTCCGTGCGGCGGCAGCAGGGCGATCTTGCGTTTCTTGAGCATGATCGGGAACTTCTCGGTGTCGGCCAGGAGTTTGCCGCTGCCGAGCTTGTAGCCGGCAATCATGGCCATGTCGTACGTCCGGCCGAACACCTCGACGGTCTTGAGGAACGCCCGATTGAAGAGCGGCACGTTGCCTTCCGGCCTGGCCGCCCCGCGCTGGACCGCCAGTTTCCGCAGAGCGTCCATGACCGCCGCCACGTCGATCCCCATCGGGCACCGTGCCGAGCAGGTCTCGCACGAGACGCACATCCAGAGGATGTCACTGTGGAGCAGCTCCTCGCCCATGTCCAGGTGCAGCCGCCGCATCATCTCCGAGGGCGGACACTTGGCCAGGCTCGACACCGGGCAGCCGCTCGTGCACTTCTTGCACTGGTAGCACTTGCTCACATCGACGCCCGAGAGCTCCTGGACTTGCTTGAGCAAGCCACGTGCGGATTTGGCTTTCGCAATCGTTATTGCCATGTCTGAATCACCAAGTTCGAAATTCGAATTCCGACACCGCGAACGCGGGGAGATCAATCCGAAACAAACCCAAAATCCAAAGCACAAATGACCGAAACGCGGTCGCCGGTACCGGGAACTCGCACGTCATTGCGAGCGGAGCGAAGCAATCTCCCATCCGACGGGTTGAGATTGCTTCGTCGCTGCGCTCCTCGCAATGACATATGTGGGACCTGGAACATTCGTGCCGGTTTTGGGTTTTCCAACTTCGGATTTCGTTTTTTGATTCCCCTATGCTTTCGCGGTCTGTTTCTTCTCTTTGCCCGGCAGAGTCGCTACCTTCGCCAGTGCCTTGAGCGCGACCGGCGTTACTTTGCGATAGACTTCCTCCGGCTTGCACACGCGGCCATCGACGGTCAGCAGATCCTCGACCTTGATCCCGAAGAGCCGCTCGTTCTCCTGGAGATAGGACAGAATGAGGTCCCAGTCGGCCGCGGTGAGGGCGGTGAACTTGCCGCCGTTAAGCTGCTGGTTGACCACCTTGTGGTGCGGATCGCGGACGTAGATCGCGCCGCCGGACGCGAGCGAGAACAGGTTGCTGCCCGGATAGGGCTCGGGCAGTGGGACGACTTTGCCGTCCTCGTCGAGCCGGATGCCGTTGAGGATCACGAAGCCGCCGCCGGCGAGCGGGTTGCCCGCCATGAAGGACTCCGCGAGGAAGTCCAGGCAGGTGCCGTTGATAACCACCTTCGGCCGGCCGACGGAGTTGATCAGAGGCCGGCCCGCCCCGTTGCCAAGGATGAACACGTCGCCGCCCTTGGCCCCGTACATGAAGGTCTGGCCGACGTCGCCGTGGACGACGAGCTTGCCGCGTTTGATGATCTGGCCCAGTTGGTCCTGGGCGTTGCCGTGCACGGTGATGGTCAGGCCGTCGATGCCCGAGGCGAGATAGTCGCCGGAACTGCCGTAAATGTCGATGGTCACGCCATCGGTCTCGGGTCCGAGCCCGCAACCATGGAACCGCTGCCCGTTCAGACCGAAGGTGATGAACCGCCGCCAGCCCTTGAGGTACGCATCGCACAGGAGCGTCGCATCGCAGCCTTCGCCTTCCGGCGGGAAACCCTGCGCGTCGATGACCAGCGTGGTCTCGTCGCGTGCAGGGCCGCGCAGGTCACCCTTGGTCTTCAGATCGATCACGCGATACGGCCCCAGGCTGGGATCGTCCGTCTTGATCCTCGGCAGCGATCGCAGAAGCCGGAACAACTCGCTGCGCACCAGATGCAGGATGTGGCTGCGTCGCTTGCCGCCGGTCGGATACTTGCGGTCGTTGAGCAGCGTGAAGGCGCCGATCACCGTCGCCGTGTTCTGGGGGGTTGCCCCGTGTTCCGACAGAGCCCGGCAGACGCTGCGGAAGACATCGAAAGACCATGTCTTGATCCCGTCACGAACAGACTCAAACAAGCCTGCGGCATCCCCGGGTAGGGTGGGGCTTGCCCCACCGGGACCCTTTTGGTGGGGCAAGCCCCACCCTAGATGATTGTCGCCACGCACGGAAACGGGGTCCACCGAGAAATCGCAGGACTGGCTCCATTTCGGCATTGACACCGGCTGGCCGAATTTGTCGGTGCAGGTCATGCCAAGTCCGGCGCGAGCATCCTTTTCGAGGTTGAAGAGAAAGGGGTCGTACCTCATGATGTTGGCAGAGAATAGTCGAAGAATTGGGCTTCCAGGGGCCTTTTTGCCGATCTGTTATGTGTCTGATAACCGATTTGGGCAAGGAGGCCGAAAATGGGCAACGCACGATCA
>Ga0194125_10003989_pt1 | contig 23376 bp, 25 predicted proteins | sample TA2KigC250mmetaG_FD_148626 | JGI IMG/M metagenome (GOLD analysis project Ga0194125, IMG submission 148626) | Freshwater microbial communities from Lake Tanganyika, Tanzania - TA2015034 Kigoma Deep Cast 250m | ecosystem: Environmental > Aquatic > Freshwater > Lake | place: Tanzania: Lake... | reverse complement strand
AGCGCCGGAGCGATTCCTCATGTACGCAAGTATGGGGAGCTTGTGGTGCATTGAATCAGCATACCAAAGTTTCCCAGCCTATCGCCAGACACAGAGAAATAGCTGATAGCTTAGCAAAGCATATCATTAAAATGCTCGGCAACTAACTTCCCCACACCCTGCAACTCGACTGGCCAGTCATTGCGAGCGAAGCGCGGCAATCTCCCCCTCGCCTTTTGCATCCCGCCTCTCGCCCGGCCAGTCATTCTCGAGTCCCGATGCAATCGGGACGAAGAATCCCCCAATCGTCATTGCCGTCTCGCCGTATCCTGAGCGTAGTCGAAGGAGACGGATACTGCAATCTCGAGCGCCTTTTCTTAGTCATTCTCGAGCGCCTTTTCTTAGTCATTCTGAGCACAGCGAAGAATCCCTCCGTCCCTCTTGCAACTTGCAACCAGCCCTACCGTCATTCTGAACGCAGTGAAGAATCCCCCGCTTGGCCCTCTCCCTCGACGGGAGAGGGTCAGGGTGAGGGTGAAAACCAAACATTGACAAACATGGTAGAATAATCGACAGCGAACTCCCAAGCAAGAGCCCACACCAAAGACCATCCCTAGAATAGCCATTTGCATAACCCAGCACAGGAGGAATCAAGTGGATAACATATTTGATTTCAGCAAAATCATCAAGCTTGTAAAGGGGAGGAATCCCGAAGCTATAATACTGGTTGACACAAACTTCGTTATGGACAACCACAACTTCACGTCTTGGAAAACTGACCGCGCCAACCCTTTGTTCGTGTTACCTATTAGTATTATCTATGAACTCAACTAACTACAAAGGAAGCGCGGAGAACCCATCTCAGTGGCCAAAGACCCGGATAGCACTTAAACGGCAAAATAGAGCTATGAAAGCGAAAGCCGATAACTCTAACTACTGGCAAGAACTTATATCGTGGAGATTCTGGCTTCACACAGCTATCGTTGACATTCTTCTTGCCGGCATTTGGTTTGGAATCAATAAGTTGACTACCATAGTGCCAATTATCAGAGATATAGGTTTTCTTATCTTGCTGGTTTCAGGTATGTTTAGTGTGGCATGGTATTTACCCAAGTTGTCATCCCGATATCCTGGAAGGAAAACACAGTTATATGTTAACGGGGTACACACAAAACCTAGTAGATTGGAACATGATAATGTCCTTTGGGAAGACGGGGGGCGGCATGGCTGGAGTATTTCGGTCATAGGACCATTATGTCCCATAGATTTCGTGCCTTTAGGTGCTGAAAAACGCGATAGGATTATAAGTAACCCGAGTGAAGATACGGTTATTTCGGATTCTGATTACCATTCACGGCTATTCTGCCCAGAGTGCGGAGAGAAATATACGCTGGGTACACAACCCAAAACGATACGGGATTCCCGAGACGAAGTCCGAAATCGCTTTGAGGGAAAGAGAAGGCGTGACAAAGAAAGTTAGGATGCTTTCTATGCTAATTCGTAATAGCCACGACTTCATCTGACGGTAACGGCCGCCCTGACACCGGAATTGTCTGCCGGTGGCAACTCACCTAGCATCTTTTCACCTGCTAGGCTTCTGCTATCCCAAAAAGGTTTGCCACGGTATCATGCCGAACCAATACTTACCTGGACGTGTCCGTTGCTTACTTCAAGATACGCTCTTGCGTCCAAAACAGTATGGGCAACCTGTGCCCGAATTTCTATGGTTTACAGTAGCTTGCCATTCGTGTCCCTTCCCGCAAACCCACCATACTTTTTTGTTGCTTCCCAAAGTAACATCCGATGGTCTAAGCGTTCCGTTCCGCCAACGATGCCACTGCATAGCTAATGATGGATTAAGAAGCGCTAACGAGTTATCGTTGCAGACTCTCTTTCCTGAGCAATACGGACATCCGGCTCCACGAGTTCGACGATTGACTGTTGCTTCCCATTCATGCCCCTTTCCACAGACCCACCAGACCGTTTTATTGGAAGATTTTGTAACATCGCGAGGCGTCAACGCGGCATTTCTTGTAGGATGCCATTCCTTTGCTATAACTGGATACCAACCTTGTAAGCAATTCTCCTCGGTTGCTATCTTTCCTGCACAATATGGACACCCTTGACCTTTTGCCCTGTTATCAACTGTTGCTTCCCACTCATGTCCTCTCGGGCATAACCACCAGAATTTCTTTCTGCTGTGACCCGTAATCCCATTAGGTTTTACATTGCCGTTCTTACTCGGATGCCATTGCATCGCTAAATCGGGATTGCTAGATTTCAAACTAGCACATATAGGACATCCTTTCCTGCGAATGCGATTGTAAACATAAGCCTGCCATTCATGTCCATATTTACATTTCCACCATGCATTGTAATGACTATGAGGCGTTACATTTTTGGGTTCAATTGGTCTATTTCTCGTTGGATGCCATTCTAGGGCGACATTGGGATATAGATTCTCTAGCGATGGATTAGGCGAAAGTGAAGGATTATACAAAGCAAGTGCACGAGAACTACGAGAACAGAAAGGACAACCAGTCCCTCTTACCCTTGCTTGAATTCTTGCTTGCCATTCATGTCCACTATTACATTCCCACCATACTTTTTCCCCGCTACCGATATAAGCATCTGATGCTAGAAAAGCTCCGTTTTTTGTGGGATGCCACTCTCGCGCTAAGTTCGGATATAACTCCTGAAGGCTAGCCCCCTGTAGAGGTCTTGGCAACCTATCCTGTAATTGTCTATACTCGTCCTCTTTCTGAAGAGTTTTCTTTTTCAAATAGACACTCAGCTTTCGTTTGAACTCGTCATCCAACTGCTCTTTGTGACAGATTTGCCTTACAAGTCTATGAATTATTGCTAAATGAGACTCTTTTGAGGAGAAGTATATATCCGAATCCGAAATTCTGACCAAACCTTTTTCTCGCAAGCGTATTAACCTGATCCCATTTCTAGTTAAAAGGTCATCCTTTGTCCTCTCTTTTTGTACCTTATTCTTGTGCCAATAAAGACTGTCAATTTCAATTCCCAAGCTCAACTGCGGAATGAAAATATCGACTTCTGCTCCGGAAACAATCGCCCTATGTTTTGCCTGATCGAAGATTGACTTTAATTCACAATACAGTCGAAGTTGCAGTCGAGAGGTTCTAGAATAACAATATGGACAACCTTTTCCCTGTTTACTTCTGCCCCTAATAGATGCTCTCCACTCATGACCCCTACCACAAATCCACCATACCTTTCTTATACTCCCGGCCACTACATCGCTTGGTGTCAGTATGCCATTTCTATCTTGATGCCATTCCTTTAATAAATCAGGAAATAAGTACGCTAGGGAGTTATTGTGTGCAACCATCCTATTCGCACAAAAAGGACATCCAGTTCCATTAGTTCTATTGCTTACACTAGCTTCCCATTCATGTCCTTTTTCACACACCCACCAGACTTTCCGGCTAGAACGAGGGGCTATGTTTATCGGGGTTAGACCGTTCTTGTTTCGTGTTGGATGCCACTCCTTGGCTAACTTCGGATATGCTAGGGCCAAATTATGGTATTGAAGTTGGCTCTGCGTCAGCTTTGCCATAATTTTCACCTTTCAAAGACAACGCATAGGGCATATGTGCTTAGACTGTGACTAACAGATCTTCGCTACACTTTATTGAATCAAATACGACTACGTGCTTACCCAAACCAGCATTAAGTTATGCCATCACATTCTGCTTTGGTTCGTGCCGCATAGCAGCGCACAATATTAACACGTCTTTCGTCGTACTGGCCTCATCCCATGCCAAATTCTACCACAGAGTAACTGATCATGGAATCCACACAAAACCTAATCCTCGAAAGGGGATGTACGGCGCGGTGCTCGTCGCTCGTCGCTCGGGACTCGAGGCTGGTCGATAGTCGGCAGTCGATAGCCAGCAGTTGCAAGAGGCAAAATGCAAGTTGCAAGCGGGAGACTGCCACGGCTACGCCCTCCCAATGACATCTAAGTGATGGTACACCCTGACCCTCACCCATCAAGGACCAGGTGAAAAGAAGCCTCGCCCCACGACTAACTTAAGTGGTATACTTTCCCAATAGTGAACATAGTCATCACCGAGCATGCCAGGTTCGAAGCCAAACGACGCCACATCGACCTTGAGTTGATATTGTCCACTGCCAGGAACCCACAGCAAGAAATCCCTGGCAAGAAGAACAGGGTTATACGCCAGAGTAAATACTATGATAAAATTAACGGAAGGGAGATGCTCCTAAGAGTCATTGCAGAGCAAGCGCCTGGTGTGTTAAAGATAATCAGCGTTTATAGAACGACCAAGATAGAGAAATACTGGATGACGGGACACTAGGATGAAAGTAATCTATGATGCAGAAACGGATACCCTTGACCTTATATTCCGGGACGAGCCTATTGCGGAAAGCGACGAGGCACGCGATGGAGTCATCATCGACTATGGGAAGGACGGCAGACTGGTATCCATCGAGGTGCTGGACGCCTCCGAACATATTCGCGAACCACGCACAATAACCTACGAAGCCAAGACCACCCCAACAACCCCCACCACACGATAACAACAAACAAGAACCCACTTTCCGGACTGACACGCAAGTAAGCTGTGCTTTGTAAGCCACGCCAGAAAGAACCTAATCCTCGAAAGGGGATGGGGCAAGGCAACAGGCAACAGGCGAGAGGCAAGTCAATAGTCGACAGTCGGCAGTCGGCAGTCGGTAGTCACCAACCGTCATTGCGAGACTCGACGTAGTCGGGGCGTGGCAATCTCTCAGCTGCGGGTAGGCCATGGGATTCTTCACTGCGTTCAGAATGACGGGACGAGGGAGATTGCATCGGGACTCAAGAATGACCAAGAAAAGGCGCTCGAGATTGCAGTATCCGTCTCCTTCGACTCCGCTCAGGATACGGCGAGACGGCAATGACGATTGGGGGATTCTTCACTCCGTTCAGAATGACAGGCTGGGCTAGTTGCAGGTTGCAAGTGGGGCATCGCCACTTCACGACAAGCCGGGATTCCAAATGACGGATGGTGGGGCAGACTGTGCTATAATTACACTCAGTAAGGGAAGGCCTGATATGAAGGTATATAACTACACGGTGATATTCGAACCAGCGAATGAGGGTGGATACGACGTTATAATTCCGGCTATTCCCGAAATATGCACTTTCGGGGAAACCATTGAGGAGGCCCGCGAGATGGCAGAGGATGCCATCCGCTGCTATCTCGAAAGCGCATTGGAAGCCAACGAACCTATCCCCTGGGACAAAGAACCATCGCTTGAACGCATAGCCGTACAGATTTAACATGCCCAAGCTCCCCGTGCTAAAGGGCAAGGAAATCCTGAATGCCCTTACCTCCGATAAGGGAGGATTCTTCGTCCACCATCAGCGCGGCAGCCATGCCAGGTTGAGACACAGGGTGAAGAAGAACTTGCGAGTAACCATCCCTGTTCATACCAAGGATGTGCCAGAGATTACGTTGCGTAGGATCCTGAAGCAGGCTGCCCTGAGTGAGGATGAGTTCACCAAGCTGCTATAGAGAAACGAGGGGAAAGGAATTGCGTTCATGTGGGATTGCCGCGTCCCGATTGTATCGGGACTGGCAATGACAGGGCAAAATGCAAAATGTCTAAAGTTGAACTGCTGGATAAGCTGGAAATAAGGATAGCCACGGAGACGGTGCTGAAGCTTCAGGGCTACGGCGATAAGCGAGCGCCCAGCGAAAGCATTCGCAACATCGTTGCCCGGCAGGTGAAAGCAGCCAGAACTCTCGCTAAGCCACAAGCCATCTACCGCGAGGTGGAAATCCGCAGCATCGAAGACAGCGTGGTCAGGCTGGAGAATGGCATGGTGTTCCAGGTGGGCAAGAGGATTGCCCACTGGTGGCAGGGCAGCAAGGCAGTAGCCATCGCGGTGTGCACCGTGGGCGGCGACATAGAGGAACAGGTGAAAGCCCTCTCCCAAAAAGGAGAGCACCTGGCGGCGCTTACGCTGGATACCGCCGGCTCTCTGGCGCTGGGCAGCGCCCTGGACCAGGTGCACCGCTTCACCTGTGAAAGAGCCACAAGGGCAGGTATCCGAGTAGGCCCATCGCTCAACCCCGGCTATGCCGAGTGGCCCATCACCGACCAGCAGCTGCTATTCCAGATAATGCCCGCCGAACAAATAGGCGTCCGCCTCAACGAGCAGTGCATGATGATACCCAAGCACTCATCCGTTTTATGCGCCGGATTGGGCGTAACCCAGGACTTCGACGATTTCAACCGCTGCTATCACTGCGGCGTGCCCAAATGCCCCTTCAGGAAGCTGAGCAGGAAGAACGGGGGGAGGGAGGCAAGAGGCAACAGGCAGCAGGCGTGAGGCCAATACGAGGCGGGATGCTGGGTTTGAGAACCCGCCCTACCCACAAGGCAGGTGGTTCCTAGCGGTATCAATCATTGCCTTGACGTTTTCAAATTTGGCATCTACGGGACACTCGCAGCCGGTGCTCAGGATAAAGCCACCGCCCTTGCCCACCCTGTCTATCAGCTGCTCACAGTAGGCAGCCACTTCCTCAGGCGTGCCCAGGGTCAGCAGCGAAGCCGGCACATCCCCCATAAGACACATGTGACCGCCCAGAATTTCTTTTGCTTTGAAGATATCTGTGGTGCCATCGAACTGGCAGATGCTCTTGCCCTTAGGCAATTCTTTCAAATAGGGCAGGTTCAGCGTCCAGTCGGTATCAAAGTGCAATATGCTCATAAAGCCCTGCCTGGCAAAAGCCTCCACCATCTTCTTTAGATATGGCAGCTCAAACCGCTCAAATATCCTCACCGGGTAGTAGAAAGCAGAGCCTCGCTCTAACGGGAAAAACACCCAGGGATTGCCGCTGACCTTGATATCGTCTATGACATTTTGAATCAGGTCTGGAACCATGGCTTCGATGGCTGCCTGGACCTTGTCCGGCTGGCGGTGCAAGTCCAGCGTGAACTGGGTCAGCGTGCGACAGATGGAGAGTGTCATGGTGCAGCTCCAGACGGTGGCGCCACCCAGCACCCAGACTCCGTGCTCCTCCCACGCCCTAGCATCGTCCAGCGAAAGCTTCATTATCAGCTTCTGAAGCGCATCTATTTTCTCCAGCGGACGACCGGTAACCCGCGGCAAAAACTCCTCGCAAAAGCCGTTCCAGCCCTTATCTATGATGACGTCATAGTCCTCGGCGGTCATTATCTCCTGCTCAATAGCCTGGATTGGCGCATCCTCAGCCGCTCCTCCTCTGCCCGGGAAACGCATCCGCGTGGGCGCCGCCGATATCCGCCAGCTAGAGCGGGGCCAGAGCAGGTTAGCCCCCATAACAGCATCATATTTGCCCAGGGCATCGTAAGTATCAATGAGCGCCTGCCGAGCCTTCAAAGGGTCTCTGTAGGCTTCCGCCTGCGGCACGCCCCGATACTGCAGGGCAAACTGCATAATCAAGGGGACTACAGGCACTCTATCGGGAACCTTGAGGTCGATGGCTGCCTGAACCCTCTCCGCGGGCGTCATGGTCTCTTTGCTCACTATTACACCTCCGGGACAAATTTGCAGATAGGTACGCCGCTCAAAGCGATTAGCTGGCTGGCAGATAACTCTTGGCGATGTCAATCATCGCCTTGAAGTTTTCAAACTTGGCATCGGCCGGCACTGTACACCCCGAGCTGAGGATAAAGCCGGTTTTACCTTTACCGATACGGTCGATGAGCTTCTTGCAGTATGACTCCATCTCCGCAGGAGTCCCAATGGAGGTAATGGAAGCCGGCACATCTCCCATGATACACATGTGGTCACCCAGAATCTCCTTGGCTTTGAAGATATCTGTAGTGCTATCCAGCTCGCAAATGCACTTCTTCCTGGGAAGCTCTTTCAAATAAGGCAAGTTCAAGGTCCAGTCCTGGTCAAAATGCATCACTGTCAGCAATCCAGCCGCAGCAAAGGCTTCAACCATCTTTTTCATATAGGGAAACTCAAAGCGCTCGAATATCCGCAAGGGATAGTAAAAGCCACCACCCCTTTCCAGTATCAGCATCACACCAGGAATGCCTGTGAGCCTGGTTGCGGCTATAGCCTCTTGGATAAGGTCATCCACCATGGCATCCATAGCCGCCTGCACCCTGTCCGGTATCCTGTGCAAGTCCATGGTAATAGCGGTGAGCGACCGCTTGGTGGACAGAAACATCATCGGCGATTCAACCATAGCACCGCAGAGCGAGGGAGTCCCTTTTTTATCCCAGGTCTCAATCTCTCTTATATACTGCGCAGTCTGGCTCTTGGTCCAGGCAACTATTCGCTCCGCAGAAAAGGGGACAAAACGCTGGTAATTCTTCTCCATGAATCCTTTCAGGCCAAGGCTGGCAATGCCATCGTAGTCCTCTTTGGTCAGGACCTCCTTCTCCTCTGCCTGCGGCTGAGAATCTACAGGTATAGTAGGGTCTACACCCGGGTATCTATACCCCCCCACAGCTAAAGCAGATATGACACCAGCAGCCAGGTCAGGGGTCAAAGCCAGGCTATACCCCGGCAATATCATAGCATCCCAGCCACCCACCTCGTCGAAGACATCTACTATAGCTTGAAATCCCTCTTTAATATGGGCAATGCCATAGGCAACAGTCATCCCCTTGTGCCGCGAGGGGAACATGACATCCATGAGCGGCGCCACGGGTATACGGTCACAAGGCTCCAGGTTAATGGCAGCCTGAACCCGCTCCCTGGAAGTCATCGTCTCTCTAATCATTACTAATTCCCCTTAACAAATAGCCGACACATATCCACCCCCTCAGAGGCATCATCGGTGAAGGCATCAGCACCCACATACCTGCCCACCTGTTCAGTGACAATACCACCACCGATAATTACCTTCACCTTATCGCGCAATCCTGCTGCTTCCACTGCCTTGACCGTTTCCTTCATAGACTCGAAGGCAGGCGTCAACAGGCCAGACATGCCCAGAATGGTTGAATCCGTCTGGCTCAGCTTCTCCACAAACTTCTCCGGCGGCACGTCTATCCCCAGGTCATAGACCTCAAACCCAGCCGCCGTCAACAGCGTGGCTACAATATCCTTGCCGATATTGTGTATATCGCCCTTCACCGTCCCCAGCACCATCCTGCCCAGCGGCTCACCCTTCTTCCCAGCCTTCAGCCTGGGCTCTATCACTGCCATGGACTCTTTGAACATCTCACCTGATATAATCAACTCGCTGAGAAAGTATTCCTTGCTTTTGTATCGCTCGCCAACAATGTCCATCCCTTTCCTTAACTCTTCAACTACAGACATGGCATCAGCGTTGGAATTCACTCTCTGTTGCACCAGTTGCCTGACCTTGTCTTCCTCCAGATTTGCCAGGGCATCAGCTAATTCAGACATTATTCCTCCTGTAAAATATCACCTACACCAGCCACCGCTTCCGCCGTTTGTAATGCTTTACCTCGCTGTATCTCTTCTTTTCACCCAGCTCGCTCAGTCCCAAATAGAATTCCTTAACATCCGGATTGTCCATCAACTTATCGGCAGGCCCATCGAGAACAATCTTGCCATTCTCCATAACATACCCATGTTGGGCAATAGAAAGAGCTGCCACCGCGTTCTGCTCTACAAGTAGCATTGATGCTCCCTGCTCCTTATTAATCCTCTTGACTATGTTGAATATCTCCTCGACTATCATGGGTGCCAAGCCCATCGACGGCTCATCAAGAAGCAGGAGCTTCGGTTTAGCCATCAAAGCCCGACCTATCACCAGCATCTGCTGTTCTCCGCCGGAGAGATAGCCACTAACCTGATGCCTGAGGTCTTTAAGCCGCGGGAAATAGGTAAATACAGCATCCCTCTCTGCGTTCAGGTTAGTCTGACGGCGTCTCACATAATGCCCAGCCTCCAGGTTCTCATCCACTGTCAGGTGCTCAAACACCATCCGCCCTTCCATAATTTGGCTAATTCCCCTCTTCACGATTTCCTCAGGCTCCATGTGGTCTATTCTCACACCCTCGAACTCTACGCTGCCATCGGTAATATCACCCTCCTCCGTCTTCAGCAATCCCGATATTGCCTTGAGCATGGTAGATTTACCACCGCCATTAGCGCCCAATAGGGCAATGATGCTTTTACCAGGCACCTCCAGAGAGACGCCCTTCAACACCAGGATAACCTGGCTATAGCAGACTTCGATGTTATTTACTACGAGCATAAAACATCTTACCTACGGCGGGACTCCCGAAATTCGGGAGTCCCGCCCGACAAAGCTACATCCTCCAGAAATCGGCGTTTTCAGCTTCTTTGGGCCAGGGTGGCATTGTCTGCCACTCCCTCAGGATCTCCAGTTGAAAGTCCGGAGCTGTCTTGACGAGTATGTTAGCCCTTGGTCCACCATGTTGCTCTGGTGACCATGGCAGAGGCCCAGCAAGCCCGTCTGCGTCGTAGTTCTTCATCTTATGTTCCATAACCCTCTTAATGTTCGGTCCGGTAAGCCCGCTGTAGCCATATTCATCTATTGTCTCCTCGAGGACTTTCTTGTACATGAACCCTCCGGCATAACCGGCTGTGCGAATCCAGTCCAGGTCTGGAGCATCCGGCCGGTACTTCTTGTGGATAGCATCTATTGTTGCCATCGCCGGTATTTTGTCCTTCATCTGGAGCAATGCAACCGGGCTATGGCTCATGATACCTTCTGAGGATACCGGATCGAGTCTACGAAAGGTGAGCATCGTTGTAATAAAGATATCCACAAGTTGCGATTGGTCAGTAAGGCCAGCTCCTTTGGCGGTTTTCTGGAATATGAACTGCGGTGCTCCAGTCAATGGCTCGAGTACATAGTCGCATTTTGCGTTCTTCAGGTTAGTTACCTGCGAGGTAACATCGGTGGCACCCATAACCATCCATTCCTCGGCCACGATAGGCCACTTCAACTCGTTCTGCAGCATCCATTTGATCGGCTTGACAACGCTCTTGGAGAAGGCAACATCCAGCCCCATGATACCAATTCGCGGGGGGTCTTTCTTCTTCCAATGTTCCTTGATGTAGGTCAGACTGCATCGATACATATCGGCATAATGCGGAATGATACCAAACATGTAGGAGTCCGGCGTATGCGGATAAAGAACGGCATATTCAGTTGGCGCCATGTTCGGCATCTGGTACCTGTCACCAAGTGGCTTGCACACCACTGCATGATTTGCAGAACCAACCCATATCATACTGACTTTATCTTGGTTGACCAGTTTCTCAAATCCGGTTACTGCAAGGTCATTGTCGTATCTGGTGTCGAACACAACGAACTCCACCTTGTGGCCGCGGATTCCACCAAGATCCTCATTGACATATTTGAAGAAATCCTCCAAGGCCTGTGTTATCGGAACACCCGAAGCAGCTGCAGGACCGGTCAGGTCCTGTACATTGCCAACCTTTATTACACCTTCCTGCGGTCCAGATGGTGCTGCTTTGCATCCGAAAAGTGACACAGTCACCAGCAGAACAACAGCGAATACGAACACTACGGCTTTTGCGCGCTTTAACATTTACACCTCCTTCTCTATGAAATACACTTTGCACGCTTTCTTCACGATAGCATTCAAATAGGCATCACCTCCTGACAACTAGTGTGAGAAGGGCCACAGGCGGTAGTAAGCTTTGAAAATCTCCCACCGGTGTGCCAATCCCCTGGGTTCAAAAGTCAGAAATAGCACAATCACCAGTCCCAAAACTACCAGCATCAGAGGCGCCAACAAGCTGCTGGCCCCTGGAAATGTCCCGGATAGAAAAGCAAGGATGGAGCCAAGACCATTATTCAAGATAGCTATGAATATCACTCCAAAGAAGACACCAGTTATACTGCCTAGACCACCTATGATTAGGTATGCCAGGTACCAAAAAGACTGAATGAGCGTATAGTTATCAGGCGATATTACGCCCCGAGCATGCGCTGCAAGAGCTCCACCAACACCAGCAAAGGCACAGCCAATGAAAAACGCCAACAGCTTGTATGCCGTGAGATTGACGCCCATTACCTCGGCAGCTAAATCGTTATCCCTGATGGCTACGAAAACCCGCCCCACGTTAGTCCTGGCAATGTTCTTGGCCACATAGGTAGCTACAAGCAAAGCTGCGAACACAATGTAGAAATAGTTGCTTGGCCGGGCAAAATTGATGCCAGCGAGCTTAGGGGCTGGTGCCGACAGGCCAAAAGAACCGCCGGTAACACTCGTCCAGTGCACTATGATGTACACGATTATAAAATGCGCCGCCAGAGTGGAGATGATGAGATAAAAACCCTTCAGCCGGATGGAGGTAAGACCCACTACGAGTCCAACAAGCCCGGCAATGATGCCGGCCGCAGCTACCGCAACCCCAAAGGGCAGACTCGATTGCCCCATGAAAATAGCCGAGGCATAGGCACCGACGGCAACGAAGGCAGCGTGCCCAACTGAAAGCTGTCCACAGAATCCTGTGAGAATCTGCAGCCCTAGTGTAGCTATAACAGCCGTCATGGCAGTGACTATGATGGTAAGCATGTAGTTGCCGACGAACAGAGGTAAGCAGAGCCCAAGAACAATACCGCCAGCCAGCAATATCCATTGTAGCCGTGTGCGGAAGACGGCCATGTCTTGCTCGTATCGTTCGTTAAATGTGGCACTCGGTAGATGCACTTTTTATATCCTCTCTATTCTCTTCAAGCCAAATAGCCCGTAAGGTACAATCAGCAGCAGTATCAAGAGAATAATAAAGGGAATTATCTCCTCGATGCCGATGAGTCCTATGTAGGCACCGCCGAAGTGTTCTGCCACACCCAAAACCAGACCACCTATCAAGGCACCAGGAATCGATTCCAGGCCACCAAGGATGATAGCTGGCAGTACCTTGAAACCGAAGTCATCTAACGTATAGCTAACCGACAATATGGTGCCCACTATTACGCCCCCGGCCGCGGCTGTCAGGCTGGCAATAGCCCAGGAAACACCGAAAACACGTTTTACGCTTATGCCTACAGACTGCGCCACCTGCTGATTATCCTGCGTGGCTCTCATGGCAACGCCGATACTGGTGAACTTGAAGAAAAGGATGAAGACTACAAACAGTATCGCCGCTGCTACCACAGCCACGATGAAGATAGGCAACACACTGGCCCCAAGGATGGTCACTGGCTGCGTGGGCAAATACGAAGGAAATGACTTGCTGTAGGTACCCCAGATCATGAGTATTATGCCTCGCACCATGAGGTAGATGCCAATAGTCACCATGAGTACCGCCAGGTGTGGCTGGCCAATCATGCGTTGCAGAAAGACAACTTGAACTAGCCACCCCAGCAAGAAAGCCGCTGCTAGGGTCAACAGGACAGCGAGGTAGAACGGCAGCCCGATGGAAATACTGAAGACATAACAGAGATAGGAGCCAAGACAAAGCAGGCTGCCTTGGGCTAAATTGAAGATACCCGTAGCCTTATATATCAGAACAAAGCCAAGGGCTACTATGCTGTAGACACTGCCAACCGCTATCCCGATGACAAGGTGCTCCAATATAGCGCTCATTTCGCTTCGCCCTCCACAGACGCAATATGAACTTTTGTGGTAATGGTAGCCGTCCTGCCATCCCTGTAGGTGACCCTGGCCTCAGCAGTATAGTCTGTCTTATCGCTGTACAAGGCTTCTATCATATCTTGATAGCGAGCGCTAACCTCCTTGCGCCTCAATTTTCTGGTCCTGGTCAATTCGGCATCATCTGCGTCTAATTCCTTGTGCAATATGGCAAACTTCCTGATTCTGTGTTTCTCAGGCAACTTCCTGTTTATTCCGACTACATCTTTACTGACCAGCTCATAGACCTCCGGCTTCTGCGACAGGTCCACAAATGTAGTATAGGGAATGCGGTGGGCTTCGGCCCATTGGCCTAAATTGGGAAAATCAATGCTGATTAAGGCGCCGACATAGTCCTTGTCATCGCCGGTGATAATGGCATCTCGTATATAAGGTGAGAACTTAAGCTTGTTCTCTATATACGAGGGCGAGAAGCCGGTACCATCGCCCAATACGCCGAGGTCAGCCAGCCTATCGATGCAGACCAGATGACCTTTCTCGGTGATGAATCCTGCATCGCTGGTATGAACCCAGCCCTGCTCATCAATAAGCTTACGCGTAGCTTCTGGATTCTGATGATAGTACAACATCCTCTGTGGACCTCGCGAGAGGACTTCACCACCATCTGATATGCGTAGCTCGCTTCCTAATGTAGGAACTCCGGTGGTCTCGGGATCAACATCGCCCTTCATATGGCCTGCTGTCGGGGTGCACTCAATCATGCCGTAGATCATCCTGGCATCAATGCCCAGAGCCAGATAGAAATCAAGTACTTCGGATGCCAATGCAGCACCACCAATGAGCAGGATTCTATTTCTGGGATAGGCTAACCAGTCTCTCAGTGGCCTATACACTACGAAATAGCCCAAACCATAGACAGCTTTCCAGAATACATTGATTGACTGGTTGAGACGCTTCATTCGCGCAATCTTGTAGCCAACAGGCATAAAAAGCTGGTAAGCAAGCCTTTTCAGCAAGCTTGCATCAGCCATTTTGACCTGTACAGTAGATATTTCCATCTCCAGGAGTCTAGGTGCGGAACTGGCCTTTGTAGGGCCGAGCTCCCGTATATTCTGAGCCACGGTCTCTGGCTCTTCAGGAAAATTAACCGTAGCACCACCCTTTATGAAGGCTGGTATAACATATAGGAACTCACCACCATATGCCAGAGGAAAGAACGACACGAACTCATCCTTTTCACCTGTTGGTGCTGGAGAATCCCAGCAACGGCTTGCCGCCAGAACGCTTCGCGAGCAATGGACTATGCCCTTGGGCAAACCGGTGGTTCCAGATGAGTAGGTTAGCATAACAGGGGCTTCAGGGTCGCTGTTTTCAATTATTTTCTCTAGAAGTCCAGGATGCTCCTTCTCGTAGTGTCTGCCCAACTCCACAACTTCGTCGAAACGCATCAGCTTCGAGTCTCTATATGACCGAAGTCCCTTAGTATCCCAGAATATCACTTTCTCAATGGCAGGTACTTGCGACGTAATTGGCTCCCGCTCTTTGCCTTCCCTGTCTCTGTATGAAAAAATCAGCTTATCAACCTGCTCCTGGTCTTCCACCACCACGAAAGTGCTACCCGATTGAGTGATTACATACTTTATTTCCTCAGGCCCAGAATCCTGGAAAGCACCAGTGGGAATGCCTCCACAACAGATGACGCCAAACTGGGCAAAGTACCATTCAGGCTCATTGTCACCAACAATGGTGACTCTATCACCGGCCTTTAAGCCCATACTCGTCAGGCCAAGCCCGAAGTATTTGGACTGCTCCCAGAAATATTTCCAAGTATACGGCTGCCACACGCCTAAATTCTTATACCTCAGAGCAATCTTCTTGTCCCAGTACTTCTCAGAAGTTTGCTTGAATAATTTGGATATCGTGTCCCCTGACATTTCAGCGCCTCATTTCTTCCCAGCACCTAGATAAGCCTTGATGACATTGGGATTTGCTTTAATCTCATCAGGCGTACCTTCGGCAATCTTTCGTCCAAAATCCAGCACAACCACCCTGTCCGATATATCCATGACCACTCCCATATCATGCTCGATGAGCATTATGGTCTTCACCCGCTCCTCATATATATCAAGGACAAAACGAGCCATGTCCTCCTTCTCCTCCAGGTTCATACCAGCCATGGGTTCATCCATGAGCAGCACTTTTGGCTGTAAAGCCAAAGCTCTACCTAGTTCTACTCTCTTGCGTAGCCCGTATGGTAACGTTGCCACCACTTGCTTTCTTATGGCCTCTATCTCCAGAAAATCGATAATCTCCTCTATTACTCTGCGCTGGTCCACTTCTTCGTGGTGAGATTTGCCGAAATAAACGCCCCCCAAAAAGGCGCCAGCCAGGCCACCAGTCATATAGAAATGTCTCCCGGCCATAAGGTTATCCTGAACACTCAGCCCGGCAAATAACTCTATATTTTGAAAGGTGCGGGCCATTCCTAGCTTGGCGATTTTATGACTGGGCAAGCGGGTGATATTTCGTCCTTCAAAATAAATATCGCCTGTCTGTGGCCGATAAAACCCATTTATGCAATTGAGCACACAGGTCTTGCCCGCGCCATTGGGACCGATTATAGAGAGGATTTCTCCTTCTCTGACATCTACACTGACATCAGTAAGGGCATGCACACCACCGAATCTGAGGTGAACATGCTCCAGCTTTAGTTTGGCCTCGTTCTTCAAAGCTTTCTCTCTACCTGACTAAAATCTGTGCCTGTTACACAGGAACACATATCACCGCCAACAGCCCGCTTAACTCGTTACCGCTTCCTGCTCTTTCGCACCGACCAGCTTGAGAATGGCATCGGTCTGCATCCTTATGTATTCTTCCAGGTTAAAACGCTTTCTCAAGAACCAGCGTCTCACCGCCCACATATGGGCTAAGACGATTATGTTATGAGCCATCAAGGTAGGATTTTCTATCTTGAACTCCCCCGATTCAATCCCACGTCGCAACAAGCACTCGCATGCAGCCACATCACGGCTGGCATCGTCAATCATTTTGCGTCGGGCTGCTACGTCTAGATTCTTGGTCTCCTGGTAGGCGAAAAGGCACAGGTTCCAATCATCGGCCATCAATCGATAGTACATCCTAATGAATCCTTCCAACGCTTCCGTAGGATTCAGGCTCTCCGATTCTTCCAGATAACCTTCCACCGATTCTGCCAGCATACCCAGACCACGATCGATAAAATAGTATAAAATATCCTCTTTGGAGCCAAAGTAGCGATATAACGAGCCAACGCTCATAGCGCAGGCATCTGCTAGCTCCTGGACAGTGGTGCGCTCGAATCCCTTCTGTACCAGCACCTTGGCCGAATTGCGCGCAATGTAGTCTCTGCGCTCTCTAACCAGGTCTTCATCATTGCTATAGGCACGTATCGCGCGAACCATTTACTTAAGCGCTATTTTCCAGTAGAATGAATGAGGCTTCATTCATTCTGGCAGATTCGCGTGCACTTGTCAATACCCCTATGCCCCAAAATGAGAGTATGAGGTGAAAAACCTATGAAGAAAGAGGTAAGGGTCGCAGCCGTTCAGTTTGCAGCCGAGCAGGCTATATTAAACGAAAGCAAGAAGGGAGCAAACGTAAAGCGCGTTGTCCAGTACATTAGGCAACTCGGACCATCGCATGATCTCCTAGTATTTCCCGAGCTCTCTACTACGGGCTACATACCATCCAGGGGTTACCTGCCACAATCCAAAATACAGTTCTGGAAGTTAGCTGAAGACCCCGAAAGCAGTCCTACATTACAGGAAATCAAAGATGAGGTCGATAAAGCTGGCTGCGTCTGCATCCTCGGCTTCCCCGAAAAAACGCGGATTAAGTACGAAATCTTCAATTCGGCAGCGTTGATGGAACCAGGACAACCAACACGGATATACAGAAAAATACATATACCTGTCGAAGAGACGCACTACTTTACCCCTGGTTCAAGGACTCAGGTGTTCTCCACCCACGTCGGCAAGATAGGAATAGCGATCTGTTACGATTACGTGTTCCCCGAAATCGTGAGAGTTTTGGGAGTACAGGGCGCCGAGATAGTAGTCATCATCCTCTGCTTCCCAAATATAGGCAATTTGAAGGTAATGGGCGAGTATGTGACCGTGGCCCGCGCTCTGGAGAATCAGGTACACCTAGTATTCTGCAACAGCGCAGGCAAAATAGGCGGAGCCAGAAAAGAATTGACCCTATGCGGCGACAGCAAGATAGTCAATTCCTTGGGCGAGATAGTTGCTAGAGCTCCAACTGCTCAGGAATGTATAATCAGCGCAACCCTCACCGAAGAGCAACTGGAACAGGGCGCCTCCATACTCCCAGTCTTCAAAGACAGGCAAATACATGCCTATAGACCGCTCATAGAACCGCTTGACTAGCCTATCTAATACTCCGAGAATCTCGGCATCCGCTTTTCTATGAAAGCCTCAACACCCTCTTTGACTTCTGGGGAGAGCATCAGCCTCTCCACCAGCTCAGGCTCGCATGGATAGAGGTCAGCCATCTTAGCCAGCGATGCTGCGTTGACCATCTTCTTAGTCATCCGGATGGCCAAAGGTCCTTTGCTGGCAAGCTTCTGCACCAACTCCTCGCAGGTCACCATTAACTTGTCAGCGGGCACTACTTTGTTGACCAGCCCTATCCGCCACGCCTCCTGTGCATCTATATTATCACAGGTCATAATCAATTCCTTGGCTTTGGCTGGCCCTATGAGTGCAGTAAGCCGTGGAGTAGCTCCCCAGGTAAAGAAAATGCCTAGGTTGGCCTCAGGAACGCCGAAGAGAGCCTTCTCAGAGGCAATCCTGAAATCACAGTTCATGGCCAGGCATAAACCAGCTCCAACTGCAGCGCCGTTCACCGCAGCAATAGTCACCTGTTCCAGGCTCTCCATGGCAGACATAAAATCGTGCCCAAAGAGTTGCGCCAGTCGCTCGCTGGCCATCTCGGGAGTGCTGTAGCGCTCGTCCATGGCCTTCTTGGTGAACTCTGCTCCGCAGGAGAATGCCCTCCCCACTCCAGTAAAAATGACGAAACGCGTCTTCTGGTCTATCCTCAACCGCGCAAATAGGTCCTTTAGCTCCAGCAAAAGCCTGGCATTAATGGCATTAAGTATCTGGGGACGATTCAATGTCACCTTGGCCAGATTGCCCGACTTCTCAACCAGTATAGTCTCGTATTTCATAGCCACCTCCGAAACCAGCAATGGCACCATAATAAAGCACCGCTTGTTCTGCCTTCAAGCATTTGCAGGCATAGAACGAAAACGCCTAGTAGAAAACACAAAACTCTTTCGAGGGAGTAGCAGACAGAGACCTAAGAGCCTAGGATTTTCACAGCGGCTTCAGCTATGCGCACAAAAGCAGCCGGCACTACGCCCATGACCAGCACTGCCAAACAACAAATAGCCAACGCAGTTCGCAGCGCCCAGGTTGAAGGCACCTTCTCATCAGATGCCGGCTCGCCAAGCCACATCACTTTAACCACACGGAAATAGTAGTAAGCTGAAATACAGCTATTAATCACGGCAATAATCACCAGCCACAGCAAGCCATGGTCTACGGCGCCGCTGAAGATATAAATCTTGGCGATAAGCCCCGCAGTGGGTGGCAAGCCTGTCAATGAAACCAGACACAAAGTCAAAGCTATTGCCAGCAGTGGTGCCCGTTTGCCCATGCCGGTAAAGTCATTAATCATATCGCTGTTTATCTTATTGGACATGGCGATCACCGCAATAAAAGCACCAAGATTAGTAACCGTGTAACTCATGAGGAAAAAGAGCAACCCACTGCGACCCAGCGCATCAGCCCCAGCCGCCATGCCTACCGTGGCCAAACCTACCATCAGATATCCAGCCTGGGCAATGCTGGAATAACCCAGCATACGCTTGATATTGGTCTGGACGATAGCAACTACGTTGCCCACTGTCATGGTAACAGCGCTTAAGATGGCTATCAGCAGTCCCCAGTTCTGGCTGAGCCACTCCGGAGCGCCGAAAACGGTAAAGAACACGCGGAGTATGATAGCGAAACCAGCAGCCTTGCTGGCTACCGAAAGATAGGCAGTAACTGGCGTCGGCGCACCTTCGTAAACATCGGGAACCCACATCTGGAAGGGAACACTGGCTATCTTGAAGCCAAAACCCACCACCAAAAGGATAATGCCCAGAACCAACGCCGGGCTATCCATGACATTAGATATAGGCATTGCCTTTATGGCATCGCCAATACACACCAGACAAGTATGCCCGGTGAGGCCAAAGACCAGAGCCATGCCATAGAGCAAAACAGCAGAGGCTACAGCGCCCAAGAGTAAATACTTCAGCCCTGCCTCCGTTGATTTTTTGTCTTTCAGGAAGCTCGCCAGTACATAGAGCGAGATGCTGCTCAGCTCCAACGCTACATATAGAGCAATAAAGTCGGCGGCTGCCGCCATCAACATCATGCCCAACGCCGACAGCATCACCAGCGCATAAAACTCGCCCTGGAACCTGGAGAACTTGCTCACATAGTCCTGTGAAGCCAGTATCACCAAACCTGCCGCCGCCAGGAATAGGAATTTGAACAGGATGGCAAAATTATCCACCGACAACATGTTGTAGAAGATACCAACAGTGGGTGCACCCCACATATTGAGCGCAAAGCCAGCGGAGACTATTACACCGACCAACGCAACACCTGCTATAACCTTCTTCTGCTTCACAAAGAGGTCAAGCAAGACTACCAGCAAAGCAAAGCACAGTAGGCTTAGTTCAGGTGCTATCAAACTAATTTGTTCCAGCATCATCGGTTCAAACCGCTCCCGCTAACTTCAGTAACTTCTTAGTATCCTCGTGTATCTCTTCCCATATCTGGCCCAGGCTGCTCTTTTTCACCCACTTGGCTTCGCCCACATCGCTGTCCGCTTTGAGTTCACCTCCGACCAGCTTGGCCTCATAATCTACATATATAACATGCAACTTAACTTTGCCGTCCCTCTTCACTATTCGGTCAAAAGCTGGCAGGGCCTTGACCAAATCCACTTCCAAACCTGTCTCTTCTCTTATTTCCCTCCTTATCCCCTCTCCTATCTCCTCACCAACTTCCAACTCCCCTCCAGGGCATATCCACTTCCCCTGCCAGAAGCCACCTCGCTCCGGCTTATGCTTCACCAGAAGCACCCTGCCCAAATCATCCTCTATCACCACCCCTACCGCCACTACTATCCGAGCCGGGATAGCCTCACCCCCTACATGCCAACCAATTTAATGATCGGCTCCACCCCCATCTTAATAACATCAGTCAGGATGGCAGGATAGATACCAACCAGCAAAATGGCAAAGACGAACAGGAAAATGCAGGTTTTTTCCACTGCATCAGCATCAGGTACACCGTTATACTTGTCTTTCGGTTCGCCATAAAACGTTCTCTGCAACATCCACAGTATGTACCCGGCCGTGAAGACGATTCCAAGCACGCCAAGCAATGTATAAAGAGGCATACCTGCAATAGGGCTGGTGAAGCTGCCCACGAAGATGATGAATTCGGCAGCAAACCCGCTGGTGCCCGGCAATCCCAGAGACGCAAGACCAGCGATGCTGAATACCACCACAATGACCGGCATTTGTCTAGCCAGTCCACCTAGTTTGTCTAAGTTCCGCTCATGTGTCTTTTCATAGACCAGCCCCACCATAGCGAACAGAAGCCCAGTGATGATGCCATGGCTGAACATCTGCAGAGCCGCACCGGTAACGCTTATCTGCGTCAGGGCAAAGATGCCCAAAAGCACGTAGCCCATGTGGCTGACGCTGCTATAGGCAATGAGTCTCTTCAAGTCAGTCTGTCGCAAGGTCACCCCTGCACCGTACAACACGCCAATTATTGCAATAATCGCCATCAGCGGTGCATATTGAACAGCTACACCAGGCAACATGGTCACGCACAGTCGAATCATCCCGTAACCGCCCATCTTCAGCAGCGCCCCCGCCAGAATTACACTGGCCGCAGTGGGAGCGTTAGTATGGGCATCAGGTAACCAGGTGTGCAACGGGAACACCGGCAGCTTGATGGCGAAACCTGCTATCAGCAGGAAGAACATGGCAGACAACGGGATGAACGGCTTGGCTATCTCTAGCCCGCTTAGCTCCATCATATTCATGGTGCCAGTGCTGAAATACACACTCAAAAAACCGGCCAGCATCATGGCACTGCCAACCAACGTGTATATCAGGTACTTATTGGCAGCATACTCTTTGCGGCCACTGCCCCAGATGGAAATAAGGAAATACATCGGTATCAACTCTATCTCCCAGAAGAGGAAGAACAGGATGAGGTCAAGGGCAGTGAAAACTCCCAATATGCTGGTCTCCAGAATCATCAGCATAGCGAAGTACAGCTTTGGCCTCAAGGCAACCTTCCATGAAACCAGCACAGACAGCACTCCCAGGAAGGTCATCAGGATTACCAGGGGTAAGCTCAGCCCATCAACGCCCAGGTGATAGAAGGAGTTGATAGCCGGTATCCAGGAAAGCTTTTCCTCGAACTGCATCTGTCCTATTGCCGCTGAGGAACGGTCAAACTGGCAGAAGACAACCATAGAAAGAGCAAATGCGGCTAGAGTGAATACGAGGGCAACAACACGTATGACCTTGAAGTCAGCCCTGGGCAACAAGGCAATTACAATCGCCCCGATCACCGGGAGGAAGACAATGGCCGATAAATAAGCGAAATCCAATTCCATCTACCTCAAGCAAACAGATAATAGCAAACAGCTATAGCCACCAGGCCAAGCACTATAAACATGCCGTAAAGCTGAAGCTGGCCTGTCTGTACTTTTCGAATTGCGCCACCCGCAGCCGCCGTGCCGCTGGCCGCACCATTCACAGCTCCATCAACCACGCGGTCGTCAAAGATGGCCAGACCAGCGAAAATGCCATTCACCAACACCCTGACCACAATCACTTTCTCATAAAGCTCATCCATGAAATACTTACGAGAAAGAAGGGTATAGAGAGGCTTGAAAGCCTTGCCCACAGCTTCGTTTGAAATCCATTTGGCACTGTACATGGCATAAGCCAGCAGAATACCCAAACCAGCAACAAGCAGCGCTATCAGTGGAATCGGATGGGTCAGCACACCGAAGAAGCCCTCCACAATACTATGCGCCGCCCCATGACCTTCACCATATCCCATGAAGTTACCAAAGCCTCCTGTCAGGTTTACCCACCCGGAACACACTGAGAGCACCGCCAGGATTACTAGTGGGATGACCATAACCTTGGGCGACTCATGTGGTCCATGATGCTCGTGAGAGCTGTGAGCACCATGTTCAGACGGTGCACCACCACGATATTCGCCAGTAAATGTCATAAAAATGGCTCTGAACATGTAGAAGGCAGTCATGAACACGGTTATCAGTGCCAGCGTAAACAGCACCGGCTTGTCTATAGCCGAAGCTACGATTTCATCCTTGCTCCAGAAACCGGCCAGTGGCCAGATGCCAGCCAGGCTTAATGATGCGATGAGAAAAGTGATATACGTCCAGGGCATAGTCTTCCGCAGTCCACCCATCAACCGCATATCAAACGTCCCCGTGCCGTGGTTCACACTGCCAGCGCCGAGGAACAAGAGCGCCTTGAAGAAAGCATGGTTGAACAGGTGGAAGATGCCGATGGCTACACCGCCGGTGGCCAACCCCAGCATCATATAGCCAAGCTGGCTGATAGTAGAATATGCCAGCACTCGCTTAATATCATTCATCACTAGCCCCATACTGGCAGCAAATATGGCAGTAACAGCACCGATAATAGCCACCGTAGTC
>Ga0194125_10003987_pt1 | contig 23383 bp, 23 predicted proteins | sample TA2KigC250mmetaG_FD_148626 | JGI IMG/M metagenome (GOLD analysis project Ga0194125, IMG submission 148626) | Freshwater microbial communities from Lake Tanganyika, Tanzania - TA2015034 Kigoma Deep Cast 250m | ecosystem: Environmental > Aquatic > Freshwater > Lake | place: Tanzania: Lake... | reverse complement strand
GTCACTTCCTCGTCATCAACACGTTCGCCGTTCATTGGCGTGTCCTGGACCTTGGGGAAAACTATCGCTACTTCAGGGCACATCCTGGCACACGCCGGGCAGTTGTCCTTGCACGCCTCCGGCCTCTGGACTTCAACCTTCCGGTCAGCCGAAAGGCCGTACACGGAGAACGGACAGAAAGCCATGCACTGCTTGCAGTTCTTGCAGCGGTCATAGTCTATCACCGGAAACCACGGCACCCACTTTCCTTCGCCTTTCGGCGGAGGCGGCCCGTCCTCTCCAATTCCGGGTTCCATGCCGAGTCCGGCCAGGACCTCGCTGGGCGGAAGGGTTCTCATGTTCAGAACGCGCAGGTTGACTCCATCCAGATCGTACCCCGCCCAGCTCAGCAGCCACCTCACCGCGCGCGGATAGCAGGCGGCGATCACAAGCTCGCGGCACTCCGCGACCGGTTCGAGGATATCCGACCGCAATGCGGCCAGTTCGCACAGATCCGCTACAACCACGATCCCGGAGTCAGCGCCTGAAACGGCGCGCCACACGGCACTCCGGGTCTCTTCCGGAATGACCTGCTTGTATGCGCAATGGCAGTAGATCAGGAACCTGTCGGCCATCGATGCCCCCTCCCGGGCTCAAGATTGCGCCCGCCCGCCGGGAGTTACTTCCGCATGTCGACCGCTGCCAGGGTTCCGCTGTCGTTCCTGCAGTACAGGATGCCGTCGCACAGCACGGGAACGGTCCAGCACGTCTTCTTGAGCATGCTCCCGCTCCGCCCGATCTCGCGGTAGGCAGCGGAATCAGCAACCGCTATCAGGATGACCCCGTTCTCGTCGAGAACCACAAGGTGACCGTTGGCCGCGATAACCGACCCGAACGCCGTTTCCTGCGACCACTTCACCTTGCCGTTCGAAAGATCCAGGCAAACGAGCCGCGATTTCTTACCCGCGTTGCCGTCTATGCCGTATGCGTGACCTTCAATAACCACCGGCGTCGCGAAGTGACTGGAGAGCGCCTTGTTCTCCCATACGGTTTCGACTTTGTCCGTTCCCACAGAGAGAAGCGCGCAACCGCGCCTGTATCCGGAACTGATCAGCACCATTTCCCCAACCATGACCGGGTCCGCCGCATTCACGTCCCAACTTGTCTTCCACTCGAACTCCCATAGCTTGCTGCCGGTGGCCATCTCGACCCCAGCCACGTGTTCCTGGCCGAAGAGCACGATAGTCCGCTTCCCACCCGCCACAACCGGCACGGGAGTTGAGTAACCGCAGACCCCTTCCGGGCTCGACCATACGACTTTGCCGTTCTGACGGTCCAGCGCCGCGCCCCACCTGTTTGCATTCAGATAAACAACGTCTCCCTCGACCAGGACGGACCCGCTGTGCCCCCATTGCGGGGCCTTGGCGCCCAGATCCCGCCCGAGATCCACCTTCCATTTCACCCCGCCCGCCGCCACGTCGAGACAGAGTACCTCTCCGGCCTGCGACACGGCATATGCGAATCCCCTGTCAATCACCGGAGTAGCCCTCGGGCCGCCCATCTTTCCGCCCTTGCCCGGATACGAGTGGGTCCACCTTGTCTGGCCGGTCTTCGCATCGAGGCAGAACACCGTGTCCTTGCCGTCGGAGTTGCCGGACGCATAGACGAAGCCGCCCGACACGCCCACCGACGAGTAGCCAACCCCCACGTCGAAAGTCCACAGTACCGACGGATTGCGGTTCACGGATGACGGATCCCACAGAGGGTCCTGCACAACTCCCGTGCCTTCGGGCCCGCGCCATCGGCCGTGCTCGCCCGCAACAACGGAACCGGCGAGAGCGATTGCAGCCATGCAGACCCCGAGACGCGGAATGGATTGGTATGCTGTCATTTCTTCTGTCTCCTTCCGTGGCGAATACCCGGCGTTGATGGCGACACTGCTGACATTTCAGACCGGTGGCCGGATGCGTGCTACAGCTTCTTCAGGGCCGAGCGAACGCGCTCCAGAATTGGCTCAGTATGCACCGCAAACGAGCGTCCGGTCACCCGCTCGTAGGCCTGCACATAACGCGCCGCGGCCTCAATCCTCACATCGTCAGGCAGCGTCGGCGGCGTGCCGCCACCGAGAAACCCCTGGGCGGCAAGCCATTCCCGCACGTACTCCTTGTCGAGCTTCCTCTGTTCCCGTCCTGCCGCGAAGCACTCTTCGTAGCTCTCCGCAAACCAGTAGCGGGAGGAATCAGGCGTATGCACCTCGTCAGAAAGAACGATCCTTCCGTCGAGCTTTCCCAGCTCGTACTTGGTGTCAACGAGTATGAGCCCCTGCTTCGCGGCAACTTCCACCCCGCGGGCAAACAGCCTGAAGCAGATGTCGGCCGTCTCGTCGAATGTCTTTGCGTCGATGAGCCCGTCCCTGATCGCTTCGTCCCTGGAGATCGGGCGGTCATGCTTCTCGAGTTTCGTCGTGGGCGTAAGTATCGGCCTGTCAAACTTCTGGTCCTTCCTCAGCCCCTCGGGCAGGCGATTTCCGCAGAAATCTCGCACGCCACGCTCATAGTTGTACCAGGCGGAGGTCTTGGTGACCCCGGTGATGTACCCGCGAACCACGAACTCGAGCGGGAGCTGCTCGCACTCGCGCACAACCATCACGTTGGGGTCCGGGACGGACAACACGTGGTTTCCGACAATGTCCGCGGTCTGGTCAAACCAGAACGCCGCGATCTCGTTCAATACCTGTCCCTTCAGCGGAATCGTCCCCAGAACGCAGTCAAACGCGGATATGCGGTCGGTCGCAACCAGCACGCGGCGGTTGTCCCTCATGTAACTGTCGCGCACCTTGCCCTGCTCGCGACGCCCAAGCCAGCCGAAGTCGGTTTCCCTCAGAACATTGCCGAGCTGCGATTTGATGACGGAGTCCGATATCATGCCCATCCCTTCTCCCTGATTTCCCGTACGCGCGGATAAAGCAACCGCCCCGGGCATTCGCTTGATGCAAGATCGCAGTGGCCGAAGAGATTCCCTTCGGGGACCTTGTGCCGTGACGCCAGGAAGCCGGAAAGCAGACCAAGGGAACGGAGCTGGCTGTCGGAAGGTTTCTCGTCCTGGAAGTTGCCGAGAAGCATTATCCCGATATTCCTGCTGTTCTCGCTCGAAACATGCGCGCCCTCGAACACCAGCGAACGGCCCTCCCAGACGCGACCGGCAAGATCGAGTATGAAGTGGTAGCCTATGTCGCCGTAGTTGCGGGAAACGTGTGCGCCGAGAATGCCGTCAATCCTGCGCGCCACCGCGTCGCGGCCCTGGTCCATTCCCGAGGCGTCCACACCCCAGTGATGAACCGTCATCCTTTCAAACCTGTCGGCCAGCCGCATTCTCTCGGGTCGAGGTCTCCACGACGCAGTCCATTCGGACCTCAGCACAAACTCGACCCCGTCGATATCCCGAACCGGCGCTGCCGGCTCTCCAGTGGCATCAGCCCCCGGGACCGGTTCATCGTCAGCGAGAACCCGCGAAGACCACGCGCCAAGCATGACGGCCGGCACGGCCGCAGCCATGCGGCGAAGGAACGCTCTGCGCGGTTCTTCGTTCACCATGCCGGAGCCTGTCATATGTCGAGATCCATCACGTAGGGCGAAGTCATCCATTTGCGGGCTTGGCGTATCTGTTCCAGACTCTCCCTCACCGCCTTCTTCACTTCGGTGCCCATGGTTTCCACCTCCGCGGGGCTCTTCTTCCCGCCGAGAATCACCTTCGCGGTCGATGACACGTGCCGCAGCCCGAGTATGCCGGCGCCGCCGGTCGAATCCCATACCTCGGCCAGAGAATCGAGAATGAAACGCAGGCACTGGAAGAACACAAGCTCAAGCTGGACTTCCTGGCGAAGGGTAATCTGGCGCAGGTCAAGCACCCATACCGCTTCCTCGCCGGTCACTTCCCACTCCGAAGGCCGAACCAGGCCGGTGCCGTGTATCACCAGACGACGCGCCGCTTGCCTCGCCCCGAGCGAGGCAAGTGCGCGCGATGCGAGCATCGCCAGCGATCCGTTGTCCGACAGGCGGTCCCCGCACTCAAGCCGTATGTAGTCGGCAACCGCATGCGCCAGGTCGGCCACCTGCTCGTCCGACATCTGAATCGAGTCTCCGCAGACCGCCAGGATCTCCTCGGTAAGGCCGGCGACCATCAGGCTGTCGTCTTCGGATGAAATATCCCAGTCTGGAGCCAGGATCATACGCTTGTCTTCCCTATCAGCCCCTCGATGGCGCCAAGGAACTGGCTGACATCCTTGAACCGGCGGTACACGGATGCGAATCTTACGTAAGCGACTTCGTCAATCGCCTCAAGACGGTCCATGACCTTCTGGCCGATGACGTGGCTAGGGACCTCCCGCTCGTACTCGTTCTCGACTTCCTCAATCACCTGGTCCACAAGACGCTCGATGTCCTCGGCCGCAACAGGCCTCTTCTCGCAGGCCTTGTCCACGCCCTGCATGAGCTTCTCCCGCGAGATATCCTCCGAACGCCCGTCGCGTTTAACAACGCGAAGCCGGGCCCGGATGACTTCTTCGTAGGTGGTGAACCTGTGCCCGCACCGAAGACACATCCGGCGACGCCTTATGGCATCCCCGTTGCGGGCGGCGCGGCTGTCGATAACCTTGTCTTCTTCGTGCGAACATTTCGGGCAGCGCATCTGGACCTCGGTTGGCCGGGAATTATGCTGTTTCTCCCGGCGAAGAGCAATGTCGGAGAGTCAGCCGATCAAAAGGACTTTGCCGGCAGCACCGAGTCCGCCGCATTCACGAGATCGGCTGACGCGTTTGAGCCAACCACGGCAACCACCCTTGCTCCCGACCTGTTGTATGCGGAAGGAGACGACGCCGAGCCGGAATCATCGTAGATAATCACCGGTATCCCAGCGGTGTTGGGCATTTCCTTGAGCATGTTGGCAACCGCATCACCGTTCATGGCCTTCAGGATAAGCTTGCAGACGATGGCGTCGGGCCGCCCGACGATCGCACGCTCCAGCACTTCAGGCCCCGACGACGCAACGTCCACAACGTAGTTGGCGTCGCCGAATGCCCGCACAACCCGCTTCCTGATCGCCTCGTCATCCTCGCCGAGAAGCACCTTCCGCCTGCCTCCGCCTGACTGGGCCTGCCTGTCTCCCCTGCGAAGGAATATTATCCGGCCGACTTCATCGAGAAGATCATCGGTGTCGCACGGCTTGGCTATGAAGCCGTCAACAGGCACATCCGCGAAAAATTCGGCCATATTGGCCCGCGCAGTCAGCACAAGCACCGGATACCGCGGGCGGCCCGAGGGGGTCGTGATCGCCTTCAGGAAACCGATCCCGCCCATTCCGGGCATGCTCATGTCCAGAATTATGAGATCGGGCGACATCTTCTCGATTCGCCTCAAACCTTCTTCGCCGCTGTCGGCGGTAACCACTTCGTAGCCGCCGAACTTCAGGAAATCGCCCAGCATCATCAGAAGGCTGGTATCGTCGTCTATCAGCAGTATCTTGCTTTTCTCGCTCTGTTCCATGTCTGTCCTCCCTCAGAAGCGGGGGGGATGTTCCCCGTACCGCCACGCATCTATCCAAGGAAAATGGTTTCAATGCAAGACTGCAGCTCGTGCTCTTCCCAGGGCGCCGCAAGCAGCGGCACGGTCAGGTTCGCAAGCAACTGCCGCCGGGCGCTGTCCGGCTGGTGCCTTGTCACCACCATGAGCGGCGTGCGTCCGAGTTCCTTCAACCCCTTCAGTTTCAAGACCATCTCCATGGCCTCAGTGCCCGGGACCTCGGTGTCGGTAATCACCATGTCCGGCCTGGACCGCTCCACCTCGCCCAGAGCCAGTTCAGTCCGTTCCGGCCTCGATACGCGGAACCCCCTGGCCTCCAGCGAAAGGGCCACCCTGTTCCGGACTTCAACATCCCCATGAACGATCATCACAGTCGGCGGAGTGGCCAGTGGCATCGACACCCTGACCTCCGTGCCGCGCGGGGTATCCGCCGGCGGACTGAGAACACTGAGAGTGCCTCCGTGTACCTGCACAATCTCCTTCGATATCGCCAGCCCGAGACCGGTCCCGGCCGGCTGGTCCCCGACAGTGTAATACCGCTCTGTAACGCGGCCCAGGTGCTCGGCAGGGATTCCTATGCCGTTGTCCGTGACCTTCAGCAGCACACGCCCCGGCGCCGAGGCGTCGTCCGCGATCGAGACCCGCACACGCCCGCCGTCCGGGGTGAACTTTACGGCGTTGTTGACCACGTTGACGACGACGCGCTCCATCCTGTGCGGATCGCAGTCGACGAACCAGCGGTCAATCCCGGTCTTGATGTCCAGTTGCACCATCTTCCGCTCCGCAAGTCCGCGCATGGCCTCCGCCGACCTGCGGACGAGCGCCCCGAAAGGAACCTTCTGTTTCGCCAGCACCAGCGAGTCGGACTCCAGCCTTCTCAGGTCCAGTATGTCGTTCACCGTCCTCAAGAGCCTGTGGCAATCGCCATCGAGAACGTCGAGGTACTTCGCCAGTTGCTCCGAGACCGGTCCGGCCACCCCCTTCTTCAGGTTCGTAACCGCGTAGATCATCGACGTCAGCGGCGTCCTCAGTTCGTGCGAGACGTTGGAAACGAACTGCGACCGTGCGCGGTCATGTTCCTCCAGCCGCTGCACCGCCTGTTCAAGAGCATCCTGCGCCCGCTTGCGAACCGTTGTGTCGCGCACGAAGAAGCAGAGCTGACCGTCGTCGGTCAGGTTTATCCTGTTCACGGCGATTTCGGAGGGAAAGAGCGTCCGGTCCTTTCTCAGGCAGTAGGCCTCAATGAGTGTGTACCGCCGGCCGTCGAGGTTGCGGTTGATCTCGGATATAAGCGACTCATCACCGCCGGATATGAGCGCCGTTACCTGCCGCCCCTCGAGAGAACCGGATGAACACCTGAAAAAGTCCGTGGCCCTGGTGTTGAAATCCAGGATGCTTCCGGTCGAGTCCGTTATGAAGACCGCGTCGTATACGCTTTCAAGCAATTTCTTGTAGCCGGATGACGGGTCCGCGTGCCGCATCGTGCGGCCAACCAGAGTCGTGTCGTACCCAGCGGCCGTTATGCGGGTAGTGTCGCCGGCGGAACCTGCGGCGGCCGCCTGCGGAAGGATGTCTATCCGCATGGTTCTAGAACCGGGATCAGGCTCCACGTCAATCCTCCGGGCTGAATCTTCGAATTACGCTCTGCATGTTAAACGCTGCGCGCCCGGTTGTCCATGCCCCAACCAGTCCGCGCAGCGCTTGCCCGGAGCCGGACGGTTCGACTACACTCCCAGCAGTGTCGGATTGCGTTGTTTCCGCATGAACCAGGGAGGCTACGTCATGAAAGGCAGTCTCGATGTCGGGATCTTCGTGCTCAGACTGGGGATAGGAATCATTTTCGCAATACACGGGTACCCGAAACTTTCCGGAGGTCCCGGGAAATGGGAGGGACTGGGGCAGACCATGGGAATGATCGGCATCACCTTCCTGCCGGTGTTCTGGGGGTTCATGGCCGCCGTCTCCGAGTTCGCAGGCGGGATTTGCCTTGCCGCGGGCGCTTTCTCGCGCATCGCGTCGGGACTGATGGCTTTCACCATGCTCATCGCAACGGTCATGCACCTGAATTCGGGACACGGGTTCCAGGGCGCGGCGCACGCGATGTCCATGCTGGTGGTCTTCATCGCACTGCTGATCAGCGGACCGGGCCGCCTTGCCCTTGGCTCGGCATTCCGGAATCCATGGCTCAGGTAGAGCCCGATACGCGTTCACGGCTGGCAAGCCCGCACAGGAGAAGCGCAGCCGCCCGCATGGAAGGCGCTCGAGCCGCGCACATGAAATAGTGCAGCGCTGTGGGAATCCGGCCACGTACCGACACCCCGAGCGGAACGCCGCACGACCTTCCGTTGGCCATCGGCACCACGTAGCCCGGGTCAAACGGCCTGTACTCACGCGGAGCGCGACCCGTCACAGCCGACACGGCATTCCGGCCGGCCGCCCGGCCCTGCGTTATCGCAAACTGCACCGACATTCGAAGCGGTTCACCCTTCCATTCGAAGTGCGCACAGTCCCCTGCGGCAAAACACCTGCCGCCGGCGCCGAGAAACGCGTCCACGACAAGCCGGTTCTGCCTGTCAACTTCCCCGACACTGTTCAGAACGCTCCCTCCCGCGACACCGGGCACCCATGCGACAACCGCGCCGCTCAGTACCCTCCCGCTGGAGAGAACAGCGCGATCCGGTTCCACCGCGCTGACAGTGCAGCCTGTGACCACTTCGACGCCCATCCGCTTCAGGTTGTCAGCCGCGTATCTGCCCATCCACGCCGGTGAACGCCCAAGCAGTGACTCGGAAGCTTCAACGAGAACCACCCATCGTCCGTCACCTGCCGACTCCGCCAGCCGGGAAAGATGCGAGGCCGTTTCAATCCCGGTGTAACCGCCCCCGACCACAACAGCCCCGCGTGTTGACGGGCCAAGAAACGTCTTTCTCATCACGACCGCGTCAGCGACGCTGTCAAGTCGCAGCGAATTGCGCTCCACGTCCGCGCGTCCGAACGTCCTGGTCGAGCTTCCTGACGCGATGATGATCGCGTCGAACCCCTCGTCAAACCCGCTCCCCGACAATCGCCCGGCATCGCCGTCAATACATTCCACCGCGGCCTTGATGAAGCGGAACCGGCCTCGAGACAGTAACCGGACTTCCGTTCTTGCCGCTTCCGGCGTCAAACGGCCCCCCGCCACGTCGGGCAGGAGCGGAAGGTAGTCGAACGTGTCCCTGTCGCTGACGACAACCGTCTCGACACCCCGGCAGCGCAGGCATTCCCTCGCCGCGGCAAGACCGGCAAAGCCGCAGCCAACAATTCCTATCCTCGGTTTCGTCATGCTCTCACCGTGACCAACGCCGCCGCGAGGAGCGCCACCGTTGCGTGGTGCGCGGCAATGGAAAGCCCGCACGCGAGCGACGACTCGATCCTGCCGCCCGTCCTGCGAGCGCGGTACACCGCAGCCGTCGCGCCTGCACACAGCGGCCACGCCGCAAGAGCCACCAATGCTCGCCCCGGAACGGATCCGGCAGAAACAAGCAACAGCAGAGGAACCGGCCACGCAAGCGAGAACAGAGAGTAGACCGCTACCCATCCCCGCGGAAAACGCACCACAAGCGTGCTCTTCCCGCTGTCCCTGTCCGCCTCCATGTCAGGCACTTCGTTCGCAAGAATGACGCAGAATATCAGCATCGCCGGCACGAGCGACATCACCAGCGACTCAAAGGACACTCGACCGCTCAAGACGTACTCGGTGCCGGCTATCGGAATGATCCCGAACGCCACGGCTACAGCCGCCTCTCCCAACCCGCGTGAGCACAGCCTCAACGGAGGCAGCGAGTACGCCGCGCCAAGCAACAGCGCGGCAGACCCGAACCATAACACGCCTGCGCCATTCCTGACCACCAGGGTCACTGCCATCAACGCCGCGCCTGTGAGCAGTGCAACCGAAAGCGCAAGCACCCCGCGCGGACTCATGCGTCCGTCCTGGATCGCCCTGCTGCCCCCGGCGAATGGCCGCAAGGGCGCCGTGTTTGCCTCGTCGGATCCGGTAATGTGGTCACCATAGTCGTTCATGGTGTTTGCACCCAGATGCGCAAGGGCCGTGCCAAGCACGATAACGGCGAGGTCAAGCATGTCCGGAACGATCCCGCGCGAACGAACCCACGCGGCCGCAAGAAGGACCGGCAGAATCGAGGCCGGCAGGAATTCGGCTCTCAGTGCCGCAAAACACGTTCCAGAACGAGATGTCATTGCCCGCGCTCCGTTTCCGACGGACCCGCGCCGCCGGACGTGAAGCCGCCCCGGCGCGCAAGGGTCATTATCACATGACCTGCGGCGACAAGCCCGAATATCCCCGTCATGTAGGACAGGCTCCCGAGCGGACGTCTCGCCCTTCCCCTTTGCAGCGATTGTTCATCGGGCTCGGGATCGAGAGACGGCTGCCTCGCCGGCTCAACCGAATAGACGCATGCGATGCCGCCGCCGACGCCCCGTTTTCTGAGTCCCTTGCGCACCCACTTTGCCAGGGGACAAAGGGACGTCTCAGATATGTCTCCAACCCGCAGAGATGCATAGTCGCACCGCGTGGCAGCCCCCATCGCGGAAACGACATCACACCCTGCCGCGGCGCATGCCGCAAGCAGTTCCACCTTCGGCCCGACGCTGTCTATGGCGTCTATGACGAAGTTCGGCCTCAAATCGACAACCTGCCGCGCCGTCTCGGCATCGATAAACAACTTCAAGCCCCGGACTTCGCAATCAGGGTTGATGTCCCTGACTCTCTCGACCGCCAGTCGGGTCTTGTCGGCGCCGACGGTCGAATCGAGCGCATAGAGCTGACGGTTGATGTTGCTCGGCCTCACCACGTCGAAGTCAACAAGCGTCAGCCTGCCGATACCAGCCCTGGCAAGGGCCTCCACCGCGTATGACCCCACGGCCCCCAGCCCGGCAACCACCACGTGCGACGCGTAGAGACACTCCATCGCTTCGCGGCCTACAAGCAGTTCGGTCCTGGCAAACCGTCTGTGCGTCACCGCATTACCCCCGCGAAAAACTCGAGAGCGTTCCTGCGAGTCATTTCAGCCACCTCACCAACGCCCGAGCCCCGCACCTCCGCGAGCTTCTCCACCACATACCGCAGGTTCGCCGGCTCGTTCACCCCCGACGGCCTTCCCCTCGCGTTCACAACCTGCGTCACGTCGGCCCGCCATGGCATGAGATCCGGGGAGTCCGTCTCAACTAGGATGCGGTCCGGAGGGACTTCCGCCGCCACTTTCCGGGCCTTGCGGTTGTTCGGCAACGTCAGCGCCCCGGAGAAAGATACGTACCCCCCCAATCCGACGATCTCCCGCATCGTTTCCGGCGACCCCGAAAAGGAATGTACCATGAACCGAAGCCCCGCGCCCGACCGCGCACCGAGAACCTTCAGGATCGGTTCCCACGCCCGCCTGCAATGGATACTGACAGGCCGGTTCAGCCCGATCGCAAGATCAAGCTGCACCGCAAATACGTCCTCCTGCTCCTTCGCATCAAAGTCAGCCAGGGCATGGTCCAGACCGATCTCGCCAACGGCCGCCGCCGGATTCCGCCGTAGCCTGCCTTCAAGGGCTTCAAGCCAGCCGGACTTCCTCCCACCCGCGTACCACGGGTGCAGACCAAGCGAAACAGAGACCGTCTCCGGGTAACGGGCGCCAATGGCCAGCACTCCATCCCAGTCGTCGGCACAAGTGCCGCAGCACATCATTCCCCTCACACCGGCTTCCGCCGCCCGCCGCATCACGGCTTCATCTTCGGAAGCCAGCCGCATGTCCGCAAGATGACAGTGTGCATCTATCACGACGCTATTCCCCCGTCCGGATCGCTCAACATATACCGCCCATTCTCCAACTCCGGGAAAGCATGAACCAATCACACCCCGACGTCCACTCAACCACACTGCGGCAACTGCATACACTTTTGTAGCATGCAGCCACAGAGAACGCCATGCATGTATGATGTCTCCATCCACAACAGACACGCCATCCATCACTCTCGCAATACCAACCTGCTGCATGCCAGCATGTTGGATCCGCACGGAAGTGAGTTGGCACATGTCATGCGAAAGCTCTGTCCTGCTTTAGTTGGAGTCGTGGAGGCGAGGTAGAGGATTCGGAAGGGGAAAGGAGTTGTTTATGAAGGTGTTGATGGCGGCACTGGTTCTGGTGTTCGGCGGAGCGTTAATGGGGATTGCCGAACCGGCGTCTGATCCTCTTGGGCCGCCGGCTTTCACCGGTGAAATGGCCGAGATGCTGGTGAACGGCAAGGTGGCGCTGGATACGATCTGGGTGCTTCTTGCCGCGTTCCTGGTGTTCTTCATGAACCTCGGGTTCGCGATGGTTGAGTCCGGGTTGTGCAGAGCCAAGAACACGGTAAACATTCTGGCGAAGAATTTCATCGTCTTCTCCATAGCATCGCTTGCGTTCTGGGCGATAGGATGGGGCCTGATGTTTGGCGACGGCAACGCGGTCATGGGGCTGAATGGTGTGCTGTTCGCATCAGGCGCCGATAACAGCCCGGCAATCGGCGAGTCCTATGCCGGCGTCTACAGCGCGATGAACTGGACAAGCGTGCCGTTCTGGGCGAAGTTCCTGTTCCAACTGGCCTTCGCCGGAACAGCGGCAACAATCGTCTCAGGCGCCGTCGCTGAAAGGATCAAGTTCCACTCGTTCATCGTATTCTCGTTCGTGATAGTGGCGCTTATGTACCCTGTGACGGGACACTGGATATGGGGAGGCGGATGGTTGCAGAAGCTCGGGATGTGGGACTTCGCAGGCTCGACCGTGGTTCATTCAGTCGGCGGATGGGCTGCGTTGGCGGGCGTCATCCTCCTCGGGCCACGCCTTGGCAAGTACCGGAAGGACGGCTCGGTCCGCCCTATCTTCGGCCACAATATGTCCATGACGGCGCTTGGTGTTCTGGTGCTGTGGTTCGGATGGTTCGGGTTCAACCCCGGCTCAACCATGGCGGCAAATTTCAATGACATATCGCGCATTGCCGTCACAACAAACATGGCCGCCGCAGCCGCAAGTCTGAGCGCAACCGTTGCTGCATGGCTGCTGCTCAAGAAACCCGACCTTTCGATGATACTGAACGGCAGCCTGGCAGGGCTCGTCGCGATAACCGCGCCCTGCGCCTACGTCACTGTCGCCGGCTCGGTCGTCATCGGCCTTGTGGCAGGCGTCCTTGTCGTACTCGCTGTTCCGATGTTCGACAGGCTGCGGATTGACGACCCTGTCGGAGCGCTCTCTGTCCACCTGGTGAACGGGGTCTTCGGAACACTGGCGGTCGGCCTGTTCGCAAGCGATGCGATCATGCCAGGCACAACCGGCAATGGCCTGTTCTACGGCGGCGGCCTCTCCCTGCTGGGAAAACAGGCGCTTGGAGTAGCCAGCGTCGGCCTGTTTACGTTCGCGATTGCTTTCGCGGTCTGGAGCATCATCAGAGCGACGATGGGCCTGAGAGTGTCTCGTGACGAGGAAGTCGGCGGACTCGACGTGGGCGAACATGGAATGGAGGCCTATCCCGACTTCCAGGGATTCCTCACGAAGTAGCAGGACCTGAGAATTGAAAGGAGACGTGAAGTGAAACTGATAATCGCTGTGATTCAGCCGGAAAGACTTCCAGACGTGAAAAACGCGCTGTTCGAGGCGCAAGTCCACAAGATGACCGTGATGAACGTCATAGGCTGCGGCCAGCAGATGGGCTACACGGAGACGTACCGCGGCGCAGCCACGGAGGTAAATCTGCTGAAGAAGGTCGAACTACAGATAGCCGTGAACGAGGACTTCGTGAAGCCGACGGTTGACGCCATCATCAAGGGCGCCAGAACCGGGAAAATCGGCGACGGCAAGATATTCATTCTCGATATGCCGGAGTGCATCCGGATACGGACGGGAGAGACAGGCGGAGCCGCCATCGGCTGAAGTGGAGCAGGATACACTCCCGTGAAACTCACGCGAACGCCCGGCGGATTACCGCCTGGGCGTTCGCACTTTCTCCATACTCCTGACCGCCTCGACCATGTTGTCGTGCAGAAGCTGATCGAGCTTGTACAAGCCGGGCTTCCGCCCGATCAGCATACGGGCGGCCATGAGCGCGCCTCTGCCGAAGGCTGAGCGACTGATGCTCTCGTGCACCAGGCGAAGCGTCTGGTGCGGAAGCCCGAATATTACCTCGTGCCGTCCGACAATCCCCCCTGCCCTGACCGAACGGATATCGGTTTTCGGATCCAGCCCGAGTTTCCTGGCAAGTCTCACGGCCGTGCCTGAAATGTCGGCCTTGTCCTTGAAATGCTCTTCGACTATCTGGACATCGGCATCGGGCAGAAGCCGGCGCAGGATCTGGGCGGCAAGCATGACTGCATTGATTCCCATCGAAATGTTGGGAGAACGAAGCACCGGGCAGCGTTCCGCCATCTTCCGCAGGACTTTCTCGTCAGCCGCACAGTAGTTGGAAATGGCCCAGACAACCGCAAGCCCGTCCGGGACGTGCCCCGCATAACTGTGAACCGTCTCGGAAGACGAAAAATCTATGATCGCATCCACCCGGTGCTTCCTGAAGAAACGGGAAGATATTTCCTCGATCGAGTGAATCATGCCTGTGTCACGCTGGAAGCCGCAAAGCCTGCTGGCGTATTCGCCCGCATGCTTGTCGCCGCTCCGGATTACCCATGGAAGCTCAACCCCCGGCGTCGCGATCAACTCGTGCGCGACCCAGTGTCCGGTCCGGCCGAACCCGAAAAGACCCAACCGAATCGGTTTTCTACCTCTCTTCATCGCAGACCTCCCACCATTCCGGAAGACTACCCCCCGATGAAACAATGAGCAAGCACCGATCCCCGCGTCCCCCTTCGGTAACTCTATTGTGGCGCAATGCGGAGGCGCGGAACAGGAGGCGCGGAACACGCTTGCCTACACTTGGGGACACGACTAGACTTCCGTTCGTGAGAACGAACTGTGTTCGGCGGGGCGTGATGGGTCTCTCAGCGCCAAAGTCCGGCTTCACGGTGATAGAGATTGTTGCGGTGATGGCGGTCATGGCGGTGGTTCTCCTTGTTGTCATTTCGCGCGCAACCGACGTCCATGCCGACGTTCATGCGGAAGCCCAGATAATCAAGTCGCATATTCGCCACGCCCAAACGCTTGCGATGGCAAGCAATGCCTACTCATGGAGCATCACATTCGGATCGCAGTCGTATACGCTCAACCGGAATGGGGCACCCTCTCCCGTCCGCTTCCCGGGCGAATCCACGGCCACACGTGCGCTCCCTGCAAGGGTCATGATCACTTCCGGCGCCGGAACCCTGAACATCGGGCCTGACGGCAGTCCGGGAAATGCCGACCATGTCCTTGTCCTGAACAACGGCATCGCATCCGTCACGGTCACAAGACAGACAGGGCTTGTACCATGAAACTGCGCCGCATCGCCTGCTCGCACGGCTTCTCGCTCATAGAGACGATTGTCGTGCTGGTGGTTGGGGCAATTCTCGCATCTGTCCTGATAACCGTGGTCGGAAGGTCCGTGGAGAGAAGTTCCACGGCGGCGGCACAGCTTCCGGGCGTTTACGCCATACAGACTGTCATGGAGAACATCCAGTACGCTGCCCGCACAAACAACCTTGTCCAGATGTCCGCTCTGATCGGACCCGAGGGCACTTCACGCAACAACGCCTTCGGGCATTACTCAGTTGTTCACAACCGCTTTATCCGGTTCACATCCGGAGTCGAGGCGCTCAGTCCGGGCGGCACCAACACATTGAAGGTCACTATCGGGAACACCCAGGGAGACCGGCTGACTCTCATTCTCGGGCTCTGAAGATGAATCGTGACTCACAGCGCAAGTCCGGTTTCACCCTGCTGGAAACGGCGGTGGTACTCATCCTCGTCTCCATCCTGTCGGCAATGGCGGGCATGTACGCCGTTCCGCTGGCCAGGGCCTTCGTTCAGGTCCGCCGGACAACCGAAGCGGCGCAGAAGGTGGAGACGGCCATGCTGCGCGTAAGCAGGGAACTCACCGCCGTGACCGAAGTATCCGCCGGCTCTTCTTCGTCCATCACCTACCGCATGCTGGACCAGTCAGGCAACCCTGTGTGGCGCACCCTATCATGGGCAGGATCGGGGACTCCGCTGCTGCTGGACGGAGTCGCGCTCCTGGACGGCGTGTCAGCCGTGAATCTGCAGTACGTCTCGTATTCCGGAGGAACCTTCTCGCTTGCCCCGTCGTGGTCCGCTTCCACCCGCGGAATTCAGCTTCAGGTCTCGGTAACGGATGCGCCAGGCGTCAACTATGCTGTTCGGATATTCCCGAGGAACCGCTGATATGAAGCATATGCATGGCAAGATCCTCGAAAGAAACAGGGACGGCGCGCTCCTGATAAGCCTGATCGTTCTGATAACCGTCTTTGCAGGTCTTGGCGCCGGAATAGTGGGCCTTGTCGCCAGTTCCACTCATACACGGCTGCTCGCCAACAACGCGCAAAGGGCATACTACCTCGCAGAGTCCGGCGGGCGTTACGCCGTCTCCCGCTTCAAGGCGGACAGGACTGTCGTGTCAGGAACGTTCCAAATGCTCGACTCCTGCGGCGGGTTCTCGATCGACACCGCGACAAACGGCAACGTGCTGGTGTTCACATCAACAGGCATCCTGAACCCGGGCTCCGGGATCGAGACACGGCACAGGATCACATTCAGGGTCAACCTCACATCAGGCTCCGATACACTCGACATTGGTTTCGACCGGGACGGAGACATGCGGCTGGACGACGAATGGAATGTCGACGCCGGGTCAGTCTCGATCGTGCAGACGGGACCGTCGGACGGCGAACCGGCACTCCTGATGCGTGGCGAACATGTCCTCATCAGCATGAACTGGCAGGGGAACCCCGCGCTGAACATCCTGAACGCCTGGCTGCACGAGAACAGGACCCTGGGTTACGGCGTGCAGGTCAAGATAAAGGCCCGCTCTCCAGGCGCATCTCAAGGCAATCACTACATGTTCGGGATCAGCTTCCGCCTCAACACTGTTACGCAGACCTCCTACGGGATCTCCTTCTTCAGGTCGATCGCAAGCAACAAGCAACTGCCTGCATGGGTCTCATCCCTTTCCGGTTTTAATCCGCTCAGAGACGGCACTCCTTACCTGGTGCTCTGGAAGCAATCCGGCGGAACAATCACACTGATGCGCTACAGGCAGTTGACCCCGGCGGACAATGTGCTGACATGGGACTCCGGCGGGTTCTGGACCCTAACTCCCTGGGCAACGCTATACCTCGACCTGAACGAGGACTTCACGGGCATTGGCAACACCCGTATGAACCACATATCCGGTTTTGTCCAGGGACCCACCATCTACCTCCGCGACGCCCCGGTTTCATGGGATTTCGCCGACTTCGTCCCGGTTGCATGGGTGGGCGCCACGCAACCGATAAACGACGCGACGTATACATCGGCGAACTTCGACACTGTCCAGCCTAACGAAATCGGGGTCCACGCATACTACGACCAGCCATCCTCGCAACAACAGTTCTTCGACGATTTCGCGCTCCGCGTCGATGGGTTCGGCGCATCAAGCGGAGGCTATTCCGGGTCGCACGTCCAGTACTGACCTCTCTCGCCGCCCGTGCCGTTCTCCATGACCGGTCCTGCCGGCTTGCGCCCGCGACCACGGACGGGTATTCTCCGACCCCGCCCCGCCTTCGCGGGAACAGCAGTAATATGCACATTCTGGCCATAGAGAGTTCGACACCGCACGCAAGCATCGCCCTTCTGCGTGATGGCGCGATTCTTGGAATAAGCGAATGGATGTCTTCGCGCGACGCAGGCAACAGGCCGTGGGAGCACGCTTCAGCCATTCTTTCGCAGAACAGGCTTTCTCCCGATTCAGTGGATCTTTACGCGGCCGGACTGGGGCCAGGCTCTTACTCCGGCCTGCGCGTGTCCCTGATGGCCATTCGAGGAATGGCCATGCCTGACTACAGGTCGGTCTGCGGGGTAAGCAGCGGCGAAGCGCTGGCCGCCGCTTTGCTCGTGGATCAGGATATTGGAACGCTGGCGGTTGTCGGCGACGCCCGGCGCAACCGGGTCTGGTTCGCTTTGTTCGAACGCGCGGCCGACGGAACCGCAACCATCATGGGCGACTACGAACTGACGTCTTGCGATGAACTAAGGACAAAGCTGCCGGCTGGGACGACAATAGCTTCCCCCGACATTCCTTCCATCGGCAATGCCCTGAGGGAGTCACTCGGAAAGGAATTCAATGTACTGCCGAACCCGGCCATTCCAACAGCTTCACAGGTGGGCATCATCGCGCTCAAAAGGCGGATGGCCGGCTTTGCTCTCGATTCCATACCTCTCCGCCCGATCTACCTGCATCCGCCGGTCTTCGTTCCGCCCCGCGCAGGATAACCCCGCTTGTCCCACTGGTTTCTGTTCGGCGCCACGCCCTCATCAACCGCGTGCTCCATGTGGAGTTTCATGACCCTCACCCCTCATCACGCACAGTCCCTTTGCAGCACCGAAACACCAGGCCATCTTCAACATGAACACGACGGGCAGCGTATGCAAGGCCTTCAACGGGATGTCGCCCCTCGCGCATCCGCGCGCCGTCACCCACAGGGCAATCAACGGCGCAAGCACGATCAACAGAAACGGGGACCTGAGTACGCGCGGAGTCCCGAGCATGTCCGCGTGCCTGATCCTCAAGCGTATCGTTTCCCCGGCATGGGAAGCGGAATACCTGAACATCCCGGCAAGCTCCTGAGGGGGTGCGTCGTGGATCACATGAATGCTGCGGTCGAGGCGAACTCGCCACCCGTCCCGGCACGCGCGCAACGCCGCATCCATGTCGGGCGCCGGTATCAGCCCTTCCCTGAAACCGCCGATCGACTCAAGGACATTCCGGCGCCACCCCATGTTTGCGCCAGCCACCATGAAGGTGCGACCTTCACGCCTGGAAGGAGTAAACCCGAGGAATACCGACATCTGGTGACAGAGCGTAAGATAACCGCACGGCGCCGGAACAACGCTGCCGCCCACAACATCGCTTCTCTCCAGCGCACCACACATCCTGACCGCCCAGTCCGGCGGGGCAATACAGTCGTCGTCAGTAAACAGAAGCAGCCTGCCGTTGGCGACCATGACAGCCGTGTTCTGCGCCGCCCCGATGCCGGAATGCCGCGGCATCCTCAGGCAGCGGATCGACATGCTGTCCGACATCCCGGCGCAAACCGACCCGGTGTCGTCCGACGACGCATCGTCAACCACAACGGTTTCCATCCCGCCGGCAACCGGCTCCTGGCGGCTCAGGGCCTCCAGGCACCGGCGCAACAACCGCGCCCTGTTCCGCGTGGCAACTATCACCGTGACGACAGCCACAATCACCCCCGTTCCTGAACCGGCACACTGTGCACAACGCCCCCGCGCGCGCAACATGGAAAAATCATCTCTTTTCTTCCTGTACGATCAGGCCGGTCCGTGGTTGAGTTCAAGACCTGGCGGCAGCCACGCGACGTTCATCACATCGGCGATACACAGTATATCGGCGCAGTCACCCATCGATGGGTGCACGCGGCAAGGGAGAATATGACCTGGATGCGCATTGCTGAGGGTGCTTTGAAGACCCCGGAACTGGTGTTTCAGCACCGGTTCCGACACACGTTCGACGGCATGCCGCTTGAAGCCCGCAGATTGAGCCGTCGCAAACGGCTCAACCTGCTGCGTTGCGGATGCGATGCCGCCATGAGACGAAGCAGCATGTCATGCCGCCCCCCCGCCCTGCAAATCGAGCCGTCAAGTCTCTGCCCGCTCCGCTGCCCGTTGTGCCCATCGGGGACCGGCCAGATGAAGCGGAAGCCCGGACTGATGAGCATGACCACGTTCGAACGCATTCTATCGGTCTTCGGTGAAGACCTCGTCACAGCCGTCTTCTACTGCTGGGGTGAGCCTTTCTCCAATCCTCTGCTGCCTGACATGATAGCGATGTCCACGCAAAGGGGCATAGCCACCGTCACCTCGACCAACGGGCAATTCATCCAGACAGCGGATGAGGCGGAACGTGTCGTAACATCCGGCCTGCAGGCGCTCGTGATCGCCGTGGACGGAGCAACGCAGGATGTCTACGAACGGTACAGAGTGGGCGGGGACCTTGCCAGAGTGAAGAACTGCGTGAAGCGCCTCGCCTCGGCGAAATCATCGTCCGCTTCTCCCACCCCGTTCCTGAACGTTCGGATGGTTGTTACCAATGAGAACGAACACCAGATCGGCGACGTGCGCGGGCTGGCGGCGGATCTGGGCGCCGACATGTTTTCGATCAAAACGGTGGGGCGCCTGACAGGGGAATGCGATTTCGGACGATTTGACCACGCGTCGGACCAGTACCGGCGCGAACCCGACCCGTCCGCTCCTCCGGTGCACTGTCCGTTCCCGTTCAGGCAGCCTACGGTATTCCATGACGGGACCGTCGTCGGCTGCGAGTTCGACAGCTCTCCCGATATGCCGCTGGGCAATGTCGCTACCGACGACGCAGAGAGTATCTGGAACGGGGCTGCCGCCATCGCCCTGCGGAGGAAGATCCTCCACCCGGTTGAGCGCCCCGCATTCTGCGGCCTGTGTCCGTACCGCGGAGTTCCCGGCAGCACAACGGTTCTGAAATGCGAGCCGATCGGCCGGAATTGACCGGCACTGCGGCTGAAGCGCCATGACGCCGGCCGTTATCCGGGTCATGCAAGCAATTTACACCCGCCAGGCTACATCAACTGATTTCAACGCCTTTGGGCACATCCCACTGCTTCACGTTTCACTTGGCGCGAGGTTGACGAGTGCGGGCGGCGAGAACGATGGACGATTTGGCAGAGCGTCTCGAACAGGCTTTACAGCTCGCAGGCGGCAAAGACCCTGATAGACGGATTCACCCCCACTCTTCACTTCGGCGCGGTTCGCGCGGCGCGCGCGCCATAACGCCCCGTGCGGTCACAGTCCACGCGGTTCCACTTGCCGAGTGTTTCGTACATCTGTTCCGGTTGGACCCAGATCCCGATAATGGACGGTCCCTGCCACTGCCCCATGGAGACATTGTCGCCCATGGCCGCCCAGGGCCAATCGTCCGGCGCCGAGGCCGACCCCTTTCCATGGGTTCCCGCAAACGCCTTGGCGGGACCGCCATAACTCCGGATCACAGCAGGCCATTCCTGTACGCAACCGCTCAGGCTCAGATTTCGAATGCCCCAGTAGGAAGCGCCGTAGTTCCCGAACGTCTTCGCCAGGCCGGCATCGGTGCCGAGCCCGGCCGCCGGGCCGCACACCACGCCCGTCCAGGCATCCGCTTCACGCGCCACCGCCCGCGGCCCGCGACACGCCTTTTCATATTCCAGGCAAGTCGGCGGACGCAACCCCGCCCAGGCCGCATAGGAGACTATATCGGGCCAGGACAGGAAGTTGCAGGCTCGCTCCGGTTGCTCCGCGACAAACACGCCATCCTCCCGGCGCGTCAGGGTGTAGCCATTGATGTTCGTAAGGTCGAGTCCGTAGCGCCAGACGTTCCCATTACACAGCGCGCTGTACCGTCCGTGGTTATAGGCATGGGGCTTCTCATCGGGATTTGCTGCATTAAGCAGCGCCACGTACTGTCCCTGGCTGATCGGGTTCTTCATGACGTAGAAGGCACGGTAGCCATTCGGCCACGTCGCCTTATCCGGGGCACTGTTGGCCGCGCCCAGATACCCGCCCTCCCGTGTGGCGTCCGCGGTGTTGATCAGCGTCAATGGACCCCCGAACACGCTTTTCGACTGGAACGGCCCTTCCGGCACGTACACCATCTCGACGGCATAAACCTCCGGCCTGATCGCGGCAGGATCGGTTATGCCATCCGCCGCGTGTAACCAGCGCACGGCGACGTTCTTGAACGCATTCGGCCCGCGGCCGGCGGCTTTCCGGAAAATGAAAACCCCCATGCCGCGCGCGCCATCGTCACTCGCGCCGACTTGCAGCGCGGCCTCCGCCGGAACCGTGTGGCGCGCCGCGTCCGTATCGAGCGTGGCATGCGAGAAGGCGCTTGCCCCCGCGGGGAGAAACTTGGCGAAGACCCAGACGGCGTCCCAGCTCTCGACGTGGAGCCGCTTGCCGGTCACGTTCTTGTCGGCCGGCTCCTCCCAAGCCGCGCGCCAGGAGTTATCCCACGCGAGGTCAAACGTAATGGTGCTGAAGTTCTCCGCACCAACCGCCACCTTGACATTCGTTACCTTGACGGAATCCGCGTGGACAACCGCTTCAGGTGCCGACGAAACGGTGACGGGCTTCGGCGAGGCCCGGACACCGGAACGGTGCCTCGGCCCGGATGGCCCCACCAGACGAATGGCATTGCGCGCGTGGCGACCGCTCATGTGCTCGCCGCCAACCCATGTACGTTCCGAGATCAGCTTCCCCCTCATTCCCCATTGCCTTGGACTGCCCCACTCTTTCGGAGCTGTTTCAAAAGCGGGACCATTGCTCCGCTTCAGCGAGGCGCCAGGCCTGCCGGCCGGGCTCCGGCCTTCACCCGGAGTGCCTCGAAAGGCGCGCCCCGCATGACTGCCGATCCGAATGACATGGATTTCCACCATGTCCGGGAGCCCCCAATACGTCGCGCCGGCGGATTGCCGGTCACTCTCGGCGGTCAGACAATTCCCGACGCGAGTCGCGCGGCCCTCCTCCACAACCGCCCTCCCGCCGGCATACCGTTCGGTCGGCAGACCGATATCGAGCACGGTCAGTCCTTTCCCCTGATTGTAGCGTCCAGTATTATCCCCCACCTCTCCCCAGGTGAACTCCCGGACCACGGCACGGGCCGGACCGCGACAAGCCTTTTCGAATTCCAACTCAGTCATGGGGCGCAATCCCGCCCACGCCGCGTACGAAAAAATGTCCTCCGTGGAGATATAGCTGCAGCGGCGGAACGGCAGCCGGGCGGTATAAACCGGCGGTTTCAAATATCTCGCCTCTGGATCCGCGATCGCATCGGCCATCAACGCATGCGCGCCGTCGAGATCGCCGGCTGGGTCCAGAGTAACATCGATGGCCTCCAGTTTCGGGGCGGTGGCGGGAGCATCCGCCGAAGATTGGATCGTGTGACCATCCAGTTCCCGAGCCGTGAAAGACGCATGACCGGGCGCACCCGGCACCGTGATCGTTTCCATTTTGCCCATGCCGCCCTCGGGATCCCAACTGTCACCGCTGATGTAGGCGCGCGCCGCCGCCACATCCGGCGGAAGTGAATTCAGAAAGTCCGCATACTGACCCTGCGTCGTCGGGTATTTCATGCAGTAGAAGGCTTCGTAGCCGGTTGGAAAGTCGTCGTTCAACACGCCGGGGGAGCCGACGGACGTACCCCCGGCCATTCGCTCCGCGTAGGTCAGCGTACCCCACAGTTGGCCGGCGACCGGCCTCAGCCGACGCGCGCGACTTCCATCGGCAGCGGGTCCGTTCCACTCGACATCGAGCAGGAACGGGATCGTCGGGCCGCCACGCCACACGCCGTCTGTCAGATTCCCGATCGGGTATCCGGATGCCGATTTCGCCACGGGTACGGTTGGCCCGTCAGTAAAAGGTTCAAAGCCCGGACCGGCGCCGCACCCGACATGGAACGGTCCTTCGGGCACATAGATCATGGCCACCACATGGGCTTTGATCGCCGCCGTGGTCGGATCGACTTTGTCTTTGCCGTGCAACCACCGCAGCTTGACGCCCTTGAAGTTGTTCGCGCCATGTCCCACCGCGGCGCGGTAGATATAGACCCCGAGACCGCGGCCGCCCTCGATCGTAACGCCGACCGTGTTT